>Ga0210040_10001210_pt1 | contig 39743 bp, 33 predicted proteins | sample CryGeyCG12114_NA_FD_185462 | JGI IMG/M metagenome (GOLD analysis project Ga0210040, IMG submission 185462) | Groundwater microbial communities from aquifer - Crystal Geyser CG19_WC_8/21/14_NA (SPAdes) (version 2) | ecosystem: Environmental > Aquatic > Deep subsurface > Groundwater | place: USA... | reverse complement strand
TCACTCAGATTTGTTTGCTTTGGTCATTCGTATATGTTAAGATTAGGCTAAGTTACTGTACTTCTATATTTACAACTGCTAGTTAGTTCGTAAATTTTATATGGCACACGGTAATTGAACATTGTGCACCGATCTATGCTGTACACTGCTGCACGACTGGTGAATGATAATAAGAATACGGTTAAAACAAAATGCTTATTAAATTGTTGGATTGTAGAGCGTATGTATGAGAGTGAGGAACTGGATAGAGTAGCTGTAATTATGTGCCCAAGATCCAATATGTAACAAGGCTCATCGAAATCAACTGTACCAGAGAACTAGAGAGTAACACCAGAAAAAGTAAAAAAAAACGTATGGATGTATTTGTTATTTATGTTCCAGTTACGCATCAATGCATTTACTATACATCTTATTACTTTTAGTACTGCAATATGATGATGCTGATTATTATTATTGTTAGCGTAAGTGCTTCGCTGTCAAATTTGTAGATCCAGTTTTCCTTTGGTTTTTTCGTTGTTTTTTTTTGTGTTCAATGTGTATGTGTGAAGCTGAGTAAATATTGAAATAAAAAGCTTGTAAAACTTATGATGGAGATCGTGTTTTCATTTCAATCATGGAGAATGCATAACAAAAATTTTAGTTACAGGCTACAAGTTCATTGTTTTATTATATTCTGTCGTACCTTATATTTACATACGGTGTACCATGCTACAAAAATTTTATCAAACTATTTAAAAAGTTGTCAACATTAGTCATACTATATTTACCATCCTTATGCATAATATATTGGATAATAAGGGTTGGTTTTTTTAGTAAAGTGGTAAGGTGTGTACAGTAATAAAACAGAAGGTTAGTATATGAGAGACTGATTTTTTTGAGTATTACAAAAGACTAAAGAAAGCTCAACTTCCTTCAGTCGAATGTTATACTTGCTTAGTGAAAGGAAATATAATATGCGCATCAAAACTAGTCAGAGTTTTAGTTTAAGTTATTGGATGAAGGAACCATACATGGGAGGAGAAAAAAACAGTATTCATCTCCATTTATATTATCTTTTCAGCTAAACTCATTAACAAACTTTGACATTATTATCCACATCATCATCCACCCATTGCTAACTAATAAATATATCGAAAAATACAGTAAGTAAGTACGCACATTCTTATGAAAATTTGTGTATAAATATTTGGTAAAATACAACCAACAACAACTCACAGCATTTTTATACTATTTATTATGTGTTACAAGTGGCCCAAGATAAGATTTATAGTAGTTATTAACGAACTCTGGGCTATTTTTTATTCCCTGGTGAAATAAGTTCATTTCGGGTACTTAAGAAACCTTAAATGAGAAAATTTACATACATAGTTAGTAACATTGCCGATTTATCATTTCTTCGTGAGTTTCACTGAATTTTTTTAAAAGTGTCCAACCAGGCAATCACACAAATGGGAAAACAAAAGGGAACATTGTAAGCACTGTTTGTCCCTATGTAAATATTTATATTTATCAGAAGTCCTATATGGATTCCCGCGCAGCAAAACTTAAGGCTCATTTTTAAGGAGGTTCTGTATAAACAACCAACACTAGGCAAGTTTTAATCAAATTAATATATTTATATTTTAGAAGAAACTATGGTTCAACTAATACAGACTGAAGAGTGAGCTGCAGCTTAATAATACAAAAATAGTTGTATGCAAATGGACACAAGCTCAGTGTATAAAGTCTCAAACTCAAACATCTTAAACAATGTAATGATTCTCAATTAAAAGAAACCAAATTATTGCTAGCCTCAAAATAAATTCCACTCATTCATGTATTACACCATAGTTAGTTAATTGTATCCTATCCTAGCCTATGGTATCTAAAGTATTTTGTCTTTGTACACGAGAATGTTCATAGACGTCTATATATTTTCTCCATTCTTGAATATTTATATTACACACGATTTCCTGTAAGTACAAACTGTTTGCAGAATATATGATAAATTCCAAATAAGACTACAATTATATTTACAGTACAACCAAAGTATACACATCGTGAATAACATATCAGGGGCGGCAGTGAGAAATAAAACACACGGTGTTTGTTTCAATCCCCTATGGTCGTATTTTCTCAAAAGAATGTATTTTTTCCCAAGCCAATTACATACAGCGAGGTCAAATAAATCTTCAAATGTATGATGATAAGAAATATTTTAATTCATCAGCAGTGTTTATTATTCACTGAAAACTTTTTGTCTGGTCCAAAAAAATGGCACCAATTTTAGATTCCAAAAAACATTTCTGCCTTTCCTTCCAAAGCTTTGATAAAAAATTTAAGCGAGTTTTTTTCACCCTCATATACAAACACATTTTACACCCAATTTTTTAAACCTACATTCTCTTTTATTATTCCTACACAACAAAAACAAGACAAGGACTCAACAGGCACGCATACACTTAACTACATAATTTAAAAACTCATAAATCATCTGTGATCGGGAAATTTTCAGGAAACAAACATTAATAAACACAACCAAACGAAAACTGTAATAAGGAGGAAAGATAAAGAAACCAAAGGGCAAGATGCTTGATCTTTCATGAATTACAATAAGAATACAAAATTGCAGTTGTGGGCCAATGCAAACTAAACTACTGGACACTTCCTTTTTTGGTAAATACACTTATGATTAGTTAGCTAGTTAATTTTCCTCTGTACAGTGAAATACAAGCTATATAGCTACCTATTTGAGTGGTTACATGAGTACAAAATTATGATTCTTCAAATAAATGCTACTGATGGATAAAAAGATGATGTTCATGAGCTAATCTGCACGAAAATGGGAAACATATCCATATCTACAAGACGTTCTCTTCAAATGCTGCCAATAGTTCCGACTGTAAGTTCATATCAATTTGACCAGCCATCTGAAAACATACAAATAAACATATTTACCAATTTGAAACTAAACTTACATAATCTATACGAATTCAAAAACTAACACGAAAAAAGGAGTGTGAAAAATAAATTCTTACAGCTTCACGACGTCTTCTCTCTTGTTCTCTGAGTCTTTGTCTCTCCCGCTCCCCTCGGTCGGAATCGCCAGGACTACTTCCAGGACTTGCTTTGAGCATTTCAGTCCTACAAAGGAAGCCAAGTTACATGAAGACTCTACCCTAAATACTAATGTTCCTCCCGATTCCCCAACTACTAATATGGAAACCACTTACTTGACAACAGCAGCAACAGGGGCCGGCTTCGCATCAGCCATCATAGACCGACGAGCTTTCTCTAATGCCTCTTCCTCTTCCTTTTGTTGACGTTTTTCTTGTTCAACTCGAAGCCTTTCTCTCTCCGCATGCTCATTCTGACGCTTTCGTAGTTCCTGTTGCTCTTTGAGAACCCTTTGCTTGTCCGCCTTCTCCTTGGCCTGCTTCTTAAAAAGTTGAAAAGAGTCCATTGCCACTGACCGGGACTGATGAGATTTGCCAGCACCTGGGGTCACAATGGGTCCAGCAGAGTTTCCACTAGCTGTGGCAGCAACAGGTCCTCCCACCATTGGTTTCACTTCCGGAGGTGCAACTGAAGCACCAACATTCGAGCTAGGCATTGAAGGAATAGCGTTTCCTACGTTTGAAGTACTTGAGGCCTGAGCCAGGGAGGACCAGGAGGACGCATTCTTTATCGTTGGCGGTTGCCCACCTCGACCCTACAGTTAGTTAGTAATACGTTTATGTTAGCTCACAAAGCTCAGCATACATTTTTTGTGCATAAAAAGTCGATGAATAATATCGTTATATTTACCAAATTGTGACCTCCATCTGTTAGTTCGTGTTCATCCAATGTGGTACTGACCTTCATGTGTGGAAATGCTATACGGTACATAAGAATGAAAATTAGTTACGAAAAGACGGTGTAATGTTTTACATAAAATGGACCCTAAATCTAACCAAGAATTGAGCTGATGATTCTCGAAGTACGCCTGTACTTCTCATTTTCACCTCAGCGAAATCGGAATTGACTCAACCTAAGGTACAGTACTATGAAACCAAAAAAAATCCAAGATCACTAACCGTGGGAAAACTCATCCGCATTCAGATTTTCTTGACTGAGACCACTACTGCTACTTGTGATGGACAAATTCAATGAGTGGCATTCAGCCAGACTGGAGGCCACGGCATCCTCCAGTTTCATCGGGGTCACAGCAGAAGCATTGGATGTCATCGTTGGCTCCTTGATTGTGATTCCTTTGATGTGCGTAGAAGATGTGGCTTTACAACTCTTTGCACCTGATAGTCCAGTCACAAAATTCAGCAAGAATATAATATATGAATGTATGAATTGAATGTTCCGTTTGTATGCATTTTTGGGATGCCATCACTGAAAGTCTAGTATGCCGAGTAAGTAATAATAATATGGATTGCCTCAAGAACGATAAATTACCTTGGACATGGCTTGCGGACAAATTATTTTCTATAGGATGAGAATTGGCGGAATTGCCAGCAAAACCTGGCCGATTCTGTTCTACAGTAGTTCCTGCACTAATTTGTTGATTGTTATTGTGGGTGCCGTATGACGTCGCATTTTGCATTCCTAGCGGGGCGGTCTGTTATTTCAGACAGAAAGGATTTTATAGAAACTTTGGTCAACGGTAAAATTGTGGACTAGATTGTCCCACAACGGAAACGAATATATAATTCGTACACTTCTGTCGACTTACCTTGGCTGGAGACTTCCGAGACCCCTTTTTGTGTGTATCTCCTGTAATTACAATACGAACTTATGGTGAAGACTGTGACATACAGTGATATTTTCATTGTTATATTAAAAGGGACCTACCACCTACTTTACCTAACCCTACAAAAGCCCTATCCTTTGAGTGCAGAATGTGATCTTGATACAGATAAAATAAAATCAACGCTCAATATCATAAATATGTAATTGAATGTGCAAATGGATTGCAACATCATTCTTTCCTTTTCAAACAATACATCGTAAATAACAACATTATTATCATTAAAATTTAATCATAGCAATTATTGTTAATGAGTTCACTTACTCTAGGTCTCACAAGATATATAATAACTTTGTCCACATTTTCACATCATCTTAACACTAATTGAAGTAACCATAGTTTAATGGTACACAGAGAACTGCATAGCACATGTTAATATAGTAACTAAAATGTAACTTTTTATGGTAGAACAATATATCCCTCTTGTACAACATAGTATGTGATACATTCATTCATGGAAGGCAACAAAAAGATTAAACATTATGCATTTACCAATCAGGATCTAAAATTTGACTTAAAAAACATACATGGAAAAACGTTATAAAAACAGTATGTGTATCAAATCAGACTCGCACAATGCTTTAACAATTTAGTCTTAAGTGCATAAGAAAAACTAATTCTATAGTTTTCAAAGGAAGAAGAGAAGCAGGAATAAAAACACTGAGACTCGAAAGTAGAAAATTATCAAGTAAAAAACGATCCTTATCGACGAAACTGATAATCCAATAGCACTGATACATTAAAAAACAGCCGTTATTCCATTCCAGTTCCAGCAGTTCCATTCAAACGTAAAAAAATAGTTATGCAAGAACACATGTAAAATTACTGAAGTAAAACTCCTCGTTTGAAAATACTGGATCGAATCCATGTCCGTAAATTAAAGGCTAATTGAGTAAAACACATTCAAAAATGTGCATACGTCTAATACGCTGATAGCAATAGTATTTCTTATTGTGAATACTCCGTATGATCAAAAGGGGCTCAAGAGAACCGGGGCAGAAACATAGAGATCCAGCCTTGGAGTGCAAATTGTGTCTTGAAGAAGAATACGTTATAACAGCTACATACTACAGTAACCATTAACAAACTAGATCTAGAATTTCAATAAAAGTATAAAAAGTAATTAAAATACCACCAACTGGTAGGTTTTAACAACTACAAACAATTTAAAAATAAATAAAATACAAAGAGTTTACAGAGAGATCTGTTTGCACAGGCAAAATTGCAAGAATACAAAGTAAGTTTGAAAGAATACATTGCAAATTTTGCAAGTATATTCATAACATTACACCCTCATTTTACCTGAAAATATTTACTACCGTTCCTTGTTCTGTAAGTATCGAAGCCTTTACTTTACCGTTGGGTTTCTTTTATTAAAAGTACAGAAAATTTTACAAAAAAAAATCAATATTTCGAAGTTTTTTCACCGTTATTCCAATCCAATATACCATCCAAACATACTGGCCAATTTTAAACAGCTAAACTATTGCAAAGAATACCATTTAACTAAAATTACTAACATTTTCTAATAAACAACAACAACTAGAATGATACATACATAGATCAAAGAGTCACAACGCTAGAAGAATATAAAGATGAAAATCTTAGCAATTATTGGTTATAATTCTAAATTTAGACAGTGGGATCGTTAACTACCTCTAAATGAGTCAAACACCACATTCTGCACTCTAGGCTAAGACCTTCTCCTTTCGTTTAAAATATCGGAGATTCAAACTCTTTGGTACCTATTAATTCTTCTCTAAACAAGGGCAGAGAAGTTTATTAAGATGCGGGAAACGACAAATGTTCAAATAAGTTTAAATAATAAAATAAACCCATGTTCCCTAAAACATGAGTTCATTCATTTGCTACACAGCCTCTAGGTGACAAACTGCTTTCAGTTTCACCATGACACGAAAATGTTAACAAAAAACATTATTTGCTCTATTGTGTCTCGTCTCCAAAAAACGTTTGTAAAGGGACTGTGCTAGAAATGAACAGTACTAGCAGCTCTAAATAGTTAACTAATATAATGAAAACATTTTGTAGTTTTAACCTGCTTCCGAATCAGAGGTATCAGAGGAGGAAGATGAAGACGAAGAGGAAGAAGAATCCGAATCTGATGAAGAAGAAGATGAGGCGGACAGCCGTTCACCACCACCATCAACCTTTAAACCATCTAAGTAATAAAAAAAAAGTTAACACTCAGCATGAAATGCAGGGAAAGAGAACCAAACATAACGGATGTGATAGATAGTACATAGTTAACCTTTCTTTGCTTTTTTAGCATTTCCTAAGACACCAGCTACATCCTGCAATCTTTTTTCTAATTCATGCTTCTTTTCTATTTGTTCCTCCTTTCTCGCAGCAGCTCCGGCAAGTCCTCCTTTTTTAGCTAAAGACGAGATGATTTTAGTAAAAATTTCTACCCTACAAGGCAAAAAGCGTACACCATGCGGTGATAATTTATGAAGAAATTATTTTACAACTCACTGTATGGTTTTCTCGGCTTTTTCCGAAGGCAGGAAGCGACATAATTCTCTAATTCTCGTAATGTTGAAGGCTTCAATGTTTCAAAATCTATTTCGATCTCATCCGGATTGGAGTCTCGAAGAGATGGCTCCCGTGACTGAATGATGTGCACAACCCGACCAAGCTTATCTCCCGGAAGCTTATTGATGTCCAAGGACAACTGGCGTTTTTCGTCATAAGACATTGGTCGCGCATTGTCCTCTTCCTCCGATTCAAATACAAGTGGTCCTGCACAAAATAGCAAAAAGATGAGTTGGATAATGTAAATGCGACCATTCACCTATCACTATTATTAATACAGCTGTACTAAGTAAGTTTTATTTGTAGTACATAGCCGCTTCAATGACACTGTTTTTGCTTGTACCACTGTTAATTAATGGCGCCGTAACAGGAATATAAATGTAAAACGATGTCTCTACTCACCAGGTGTGATTGCATTATTTTTCTTTTTATTAGCACGGGGCCCAGTCTTCTGCTTCTTAGCTGGTGCTGGAGCTGCCCCTCCAGCTGCAGACGCTGCTCTTCCTGCTTTCTTTTTCGTGCCGGCTACAGAACCGGTCACACCTTGTCCACTGGAGGACGGTAAGCCAGGAGTGACTGAAGAAGCTGCATTCCCAATATCACCTTTATCTTTCTTCTTCTTCTTTTTCTTGGTTTTCTTAGAGGAGCTTTGTTCCACAAGTAGTTTCATTTGCTCTTGCATTTTGCTCAGCTGTAATCAGAACATATTTCTAAAGGACCATGTGGCATGAAAAAGCTAAAACCACTGTAAACAGTAGTTCACAAACACAATGGGACGCGACACATTTTAAAATTTAAATCAAGATTCTTGTTTTAAAGATGAAGATTCTACCATAGGATTTTAAAAAAATCCGATTTTTTATTCCAGGGAATATGAAATTGTAGTTGCCAGTTGCAAAGATTTTCAGTCGTTTTTTTGGAATTTAATTTTTAGTTTTGTAATTGCAATGTTATTTTTTTAAATGTAAATATACTGATTTAATACTAATTTTTTTATAAATTGACCATTGGGGTTAGCCGGATAAATGGACGGTATCGGATTTGCATTGGCGAAAAAAAATTGAGTTGATACCATCATTTTGTAGCGCTTGAAATTCTACATCGAATAGATATTTCAGTTTTTGAAAAAATGCGTGCCTACCCCAGTGGGGGGAAAATTCTAAAATTGAATACATGGGGGGGAGATAGGGCAAATGCTCATTTTCAAAGTGGGATTTGGGGATGTTCTCGTTCTCCAACTAGCTACTTAAAAGACTAAGCTACTTAAATATTGAAAGCTCTTTAATTTTCAAGTTAAAATGGGACACTATGTCAAAAAATAGCCATGAAGCCAAATTAGTAACACCTTAACACTAAATATCAGGCGACAACGTTTGGTAATTTTCATTAGTCATACACTATAAACATATGAATGTCAAGAAAATGGCACTTGGTAGTATACGAAAACACAAAACTGAACACATGAAATCCGTAGACATGAGTTTTCATACCTGCTCTTGAAGAATCATTAGTTTTCGTTCCCTTTCCGCCTCAGAATCATCATCACTGTCGTGAACTGATTCTCCATCGGACGTGTCACTATTTGATCCATCTGATGATAGTCCAGTTCTAGGAGGTTCGTCTGGGATTTTGGCTAACTTCATCTCAAAAACGTCTTGTAATTTTCTTGCCATTGTAACCACATCATGATCTGGAGGGTTATACTTGTAGCAGTTCGTGAATATTAATCTTACGTCTGCAGCGAATTCGGGTACTGACTTATATTCTCGATTATCCATTTTTTGCTATTGAAAAAATCAGTTAGAGAAAAACTAGACGAATCTTCCGCCCATGGAGCAGTAAAAAATAAAATGGAAACAAATTTACCTTCACCGTGCCCAGATCCATCGATTTTTTAATAATATCATGATAATCGTGGAGTCCAAGCAGCTCAGCATCAACCGGTTTGTAAAATGGCCATGCATATCCCTGCACAATATAATATCGAACAATATTGATTGAACACCCACTCACTAATACTCTCTCATGATTAAGACCAAAAAGAAAAGAACATTTTACCGAATGCTTTTTTGAAAATAGCTCTTTCAGAATTTCATTACAAGATTTCAGTGAGTCCTTCAACTTTTCCTTAGGTTTAATTAACGGAGCAGGGGGAATGAGGGAACTACAATCTAATAAATCCTTATTGACTTTTTTAATTTGCCGACCAGATTCCCTTCGTGTAGAAATCTTTCCAGCTTCGGAGGACATATGATGATGGTGAGAATTAAACGTGTCAGAGCCCATTCCTGAAGGAGTCGTTGTGTCAGCTTTTCTTTTCACACCTTTTTTTACCTATGGCGTTAACACATGAGATTATGAGATACCGCTCCAAATATCATGAAGGACGAATGAAAAGATACATAAGAATACGGAAGTCAAGATTAATCGCTATGTTAAATAGTGCACCTTTGCAGGCTGAGGTGGAGGTAGAACAGAGGGCCTAACGTTGGCGTTTGCATTTGCATACATTGAATTCTGATCCATGGACATAGGAGTCTGTGCCATGTATGGACCAGTGGGAGTCATTATCTGTAAAAATGCACGAATCCCCAATTACATTAATTCAAATCTTTTAATATTATATTATCGACTTGTATGTTCAATCCATTTAAAATATCTCTCATGATCCGCTTACCATACGTTGCTGCATTAGAGGGGAAGGAGATTGTGGCACAGTTGAATTCACTACTGATGTAGCAGCGGATCTCATACCCATGTTGCCTCCATGTTTTGGTTGGGGCAAGGTTGGAGAGCTTTTCTTTACAACACTATGATCCTGAGTGCTGCTGACAGCAGCTGCCGTGGCCTGAGTGGGAGCAACGGAAGGCTGTGTAGATGTTACAGATGATGAGATACGTGTTTTTGGTCCAGGACCTTTAGGAACCACTCCTTTCTTTTTTGGGCCTACTGAATGCATGAAAAGAAGTTCAAAAATTAGTACAACAGACAAAAACTAACAGCATAAAAAAGTTTTCTTTTCGACAGAAACAAGTATCGGACCTTTGCCTTTTTGAGGAGGAGGTATTTCGATTTCCTCTTTTGGCATAGTAGACACTTTCGTCAGAAATATTTTTTCCAAAGATTGAGCCATCACTACGATATCTTCTCCGGGTTTATTGTACACATAACAGTTGGTAAACATAGTCTTGAAGTCATTCAAGCATTCTCTTGCACTCCAGTAATACATGTTATCTAACCGTTTTTTAACCGTACCCAAATCCATAGGTCTTGTTATAATACGATGGTAGTCCTAAATAAAGATACAATCATCTTCAGTTATGTAACACTGACTACATGATTTATACCTTAAAAAGTTTGTGTACAATGCAGGAAAATACAAAACCATCCTTACAGGAATTTTTAGCTTCACAGCATCCACTGGCTGCTGAAACGGCCATGAGTAGCTGTGACGACACACAGCTTTAAGAACAACGGTTTGTAAATGCTGCAATTGATTTGTCCATCTTCCAGGTCTATCAGGAGTTGGTAAATATGGAGGATGGACAACTCCATTTTGAGGCTCAGTTCTAGGTTCTTGCCTCAACTCATCATCAGCACCACTACCTTGCGTTACTTTAAGAAAAGCAATACAATGCTAATAAATATTTCCAAATCTACAGATTTCTGTGTTCTATCGTTTCAAAATCAAAGTGAAACTTACATCTTGGAGAATTTTTCATGTCCTCCAATTTGGGCGCGGAATGGGAAACTGAGTCACTTGTTTTAACTGTGCCATTTGTAGTCGCCGCAGTTTGAGGGTTGAGAGTTAGAGTAAATTGTGACTGTATGGGGCTTCGAGGCCCCTGAGAAATCGAATTGCTGACCATAGGGCCAGACAGATTTCCCCCTCCTATCTGAGGCTATAGGAAAACAAACGCATGAATCATTATATACGTACCATAGTTTAGATTACTTATTTGACTTTGAAACACAATTAGACAATTCGAAGGTCGTGCAAGACGGGCATTATAGATTTCATAAGGCCACCTTTGCTGTGCGCTGACAGAAAGGGATCCGAGTCTGGAAAATTGTTTCAAACTAGTCGTACAGCCCAACAATGTCTTTCAAAATAAGCATAACTTACCTTAACATCGTTTCTGGAATCCATTGTACTAGACATCAAACATTATCAGAGCGAAAACAACGTTTCACTTATAGTCTGATCAGTCCATACAAAAGGTAACAATTCACGTATTCTAGCAGTTGGTGCAACTTAACTTAGAGTACGTAAACTCCGCCGGTTATTTCACTATAACCCAATCACCACTAACCACAACACCAATGGTTAAGGCAACTTGCACTTGCCCGATCATTCGTCACGTCATTTTGATTTAGCTAATCGAATCTACCAAGAATAGGACCTGCAAAGAAAAAATAAATACACGTCTACATCAATTTCAGGACAGGCAGTGATAAAGAACATTTTGGAAGTCCTTTTACGATATATTATCCCGTATTCCTTTACATCCTACGATAATCTCGCAACACAAAATTCTGAAACACTAAATTAACAAGAAAGCAAAGTAAAATCTCGACTTCACAATTTTTACTTTAATAAATCAATCAACAGTAAAATGACCACACACATCTACGCACAAAGTAAAACGAAATTCTACGCTTACTTGTCAATGAACTCTCATATTTGCTGAAACGCAATCAAACCACACCAAAAATTACAAAACCAAACTGAAAGTCAAAAACACTAAAAACCCAACAAATGAAATCAACTAAATCAAAAATAAATCCAAAACCAACTAAAAAACCTACAAAGTCAACCCTTCACTACTCCATTTCCTGGAATTTTTTTCCAAATTCCCAGCGACAATTTCCCAAACCGACCCAATCCCAAAACCATCAACCCTCTCAAAACAACCCCTACCAAACAATACAAACTAAATCAACATCGTCCACACTGGAAATCATCCACAGCCCCATAAAACTTGACACCATCATTAATTCATTCACAGTGTGAATTTCACACAAACAAACAATAAACCATTTTTGCCTCCACTTAATTTACCTAAAAGTAAAACAACTCACCTGTATTTGAATGGCAGTGCTGATGGGAAACCAATCCCAATCTACACACCATCAACTATTGACTCAGGAGAGCTCAAATTTTCAAATTATTCCGCACTCTTATTAATTTTCACTTTTAAAATATATTAATTCTTAAAATTTTTAAATAACTCTTCACTACACCGAACCCAGGGCTACGAGAATGGGAGAAGAGAAGCACTAACACTAAACTAGTGGTAGACTAGCCTCTCACTCACTACTACTGGCTATAGTCAGTTATAAGGATCGCGACCAGCAGCGTACATTTTCCTTCGGCTGCGTTATGCGGCTATGGTGGTATTGCCATAGCGTTATCGAATGCCCAATTTTACTTACTCACAATGTAGGCAGCTTTTTGCCTCCTTGCTTTTTATGCCTACCAGAACCTACCTACTTTATTCCAAATCCAAATAATAAATGCTCACTACTACCATCATCATTCCCTAGCTGGCATCTATAGTCTCCATCCTTTAGTTCAGAGAAAATATACTACACACAGTAAGATGAACATACTGGCCGAGCCAAAACTAACTAACTAACTAACTATATATCGCTTTTTTGGTGCTCTAGCTGCTCTCATCCCAGCTAACGAAATGCACGACGCGGCGATAAAGTTTACTACCAATGTATACTTGGGTTCAGAATGATTCTGTCAGTATAGGAAAAATCTATGTCGGTGGATGGAGCACTATGAATCCTAGTGCATTGTGAGTTAGGCTGTGACGTAGTTAGTAGTATTTAAAGGGAGAGTATATAGTTGGTTAGTTAGCGCCGTGCTAAGTTTTTGGAAGAAAGTGATAGTAGTGTAATTAGTTAGTTGAGTTCATTTTTGTTAGTAACCCGTAGTACTTGCTCACGAGTGTTTATTTTGCTTATTTGTACGGAGTAGTAGTAGCGTTGTAAATCCTTTTTTACGCCAATCATATAGTTCTTAGTTAATATAGGAAGAGACAGTTTTTCATAGTAACCCTATAGTAACTTTAAAACGCTCATCCAGCAGACAATCGAAGGTCGGAATTTTGGTCTAGTCAATTGCTTTTTGTTGTTTACTTGATGTCATAAGGTGCTCTCGTATGTACAGACGTATGCAAGTGAATGCCTTGTGAGATATACTTTTTGACCAATTTTAAATAGGGTCTTAAGAATAACCATGTTGAATTAATGTCACCTTAAAAAAGCTGTGATATTCTTGTAGAGGAAAAGTGATTTAATAGAGGTTTATATTCCGATTCCGTAAAAATTGACTTCCGACTGTTCCGACTGAAGAACATGTATATGCATTTTCTTATGATAATGGTAACAAACGAGGATTTTTTGATAAACACAGCTTTTAGTTTGTTTGTATTACTTCATATGGAAGTACAACACATGATGGCAATGTTGGATACACTACATGATGACAAATCGGCATGAAGATTAGAAAATGAGGTGATGGATTATGGATATGGACTCGTGTGCAATGCAAATACTTTATGAATGAGCAGTACAAGTATTGGTCAGTCGTAGTCGTCTGTCGGTGGATATGTGCTTTCATGGCTCTTGGTTAAACCACTTTTTGTATATACTTTTTAACAATTGCATGAATACAATGAAAAACAACATAGCAGTCTGTTCTGTTAAGTTGTTATCATACCTTTCGAGATTATTTGACATTTAACTTCTTACAAACAGTGTGACTCTATGGCGCAATGGTAGCGCGTCTGACTCATTCATGTAAATAGTTTTATGAAATAGGCCCCTGATCAGAAGGCTAGGAGTTCGAGTCTCCCTGGGGTCATTTATTTTGGATTTTGAAATTCCGCCATTGTTATTTTCGTTCGGTACAGGAATACAAAGAATAGAGCATTAGCGGCTGTCAATACATACCTACATCGACGTTTGCATGAATGCGATTTACATGAGTGCGATTTGCATGGAACACGCGGAAACAAACATTTTTGCAAAAAAAAACACAACGGAGAAAGAAAGAGAAAACTGAAAATATGTGATTTTTATGCGTAAAGATTGACTAGTTCTTTATTAAAAATTCACAGTACTCTATGCTGATGCTAACCAGTTCTTTTATAATTACGTTTTGTTCAACAATCTACAAGTGCATGAATGGCAAAATGCATTTACACACGCACAATGGATCATGCCACCCTTGCCCTGACCATTAAGTATCAAAAACGTATTATTGCACACAAAATGTAATACAGATATACCAGTGCTTATAAGCAGTGTTACAAGTTTTACAATACGTGAAATAGGCAAAACATTTCAAAAACTATTGAACAACTGATTAGAAGAATAACTGACTTTTAGATTTTATAGCATAATACGAGCATGACAAAAAGTCACAAAATAATTCTTGCGAAAAAACGAGTAAGTAATAATCAAAGTTAAACTAAATTGCTTTTCCCGAAATTGGCAAATTAATTAGTAAAATTAGGACCCACATTACACGATTCATGATACGTAAAATACAATCTCTTTGAGGATAACGTAAACTCCAGTATACAGTTGAATTGGAATCATATTAAAGGGTAAGAACTCCCCTGATTGACATTATCATTAAAAATTACAATTTTGATCTATTCCAATATCTTATCTGTACAATTGTAAATGAGTTTTAAATTATTTTTTTTAAACTAAAATATCATAATTATGGTAGCGACGGAACATGCTTTTTTCCAGTTTTTCAAAGCATTATCAGATTTGAATAAATTACAATAAAAAACTACAGTAAAAAAGCAAAAAAAAAACCTTTTAGTTTCAACCAGATTACATAAGTACTGTCAATCAATTTAAAAAATTCAGTCTCGATGTCTTCAAATTCAAAATGACTGTCACTGTCAACTTGAGGCCGGAATACAGTAAAAGTTAGTTTCAGAATACGAACAAACAATCGAAATAGTGATATTAAGATAAAAACAAAACCCATATCTCATCTTTGAATCAGATTGGCAAAATCTCTCAATGTATTTTGCAGCTCATGCAAATTTTTATCTTGTATATGAGCCTCTAATTTAGAAAGAACTTGAATGAGCTGAAATCTAGAGACAGGGCTCAATGTTTCGCAATATTTTTGACCCCACAAATGCAGAATGGAAGCTTCTTCTAAAATTGGAATGAGATTTCCAGTAGAACAGGTAAGCGTAGTTATCATCGCATCTAATGCAAGCCATCGCTTAACCATTTCGGAACGATCAACCAATTTTCCATTTTCTTCAACTGAAAGAAAAACAATAAGTACTATGAATACACTTTGCTTGATTTAAAAATACAAGTTCCAAGTAAACTAATTTTCCTCACCTTTGGAGCAGATATCTGCTTTAGGCTGTGTTGGAGTGGCGTAAATAGGGTTTCCCTTTTTCATCACAAAAGGTTTCACTGGCACTGTTGGTTTGTCAGTTTCAGTGGCAGCAGTTGGTGGCCAAACCCGTTTCACTTTAGTAGTAGGCAACTTACTTGCTTCAGTCTTAACAGTTGTGATACTATTGGTATTGGACTCCCATGATGATTTTCGCCTTTGGGACTCAGAAATATGCAAGTCCTTGGACTCCCTATTACCATTGCTATGTGTAGGGTTATAACTAGAAAAGGATGCCTCCTTCTTTGTTGACGATTTACTACTGCTAGAATTGTGGACACCAATGGCAGAATCATCTTGATGAGCAGAAGTATTTGAGTTTGTGTCTTTGGCAGCAGATTTGGACCCTTTGGATGCTGGAACCACCATACTATTGGAACGTCCACCTTCCCACAGTTTCTTTAAACTTGTGATACTTCCTGTACTGGATCGCTTTTCTTTGCTATTACCACTATTACTATTATTGTTCTTCATATTCTCATCCGACTCTTCCATGTTCTTTTCCGGGGATGTGTCATTTACACCATGAATTGGGGAATCGTTCGCATTGTCCATCGATTTAGACACCTTCCGCAAACGAGACTTCATATTTTCAATATTTTCCACATTTTGGGAAGAATTGCTAGTCGGGAGACTTTTAGTGGCAGCAGCAATATCATTTGAAGATGCTACATACTGAGAATTAGACTGCAATCCAGATAATCCTGAGGTGCTGTTTGATTCTTTCACAAAATCTGTCTTAACTGACTTTACCTTAAGACTTTCAAATATTTCAGAAACAAGCTGTAGAGCAGGAGAATTATCTGGAGCTAAAGATTTCTGCTCTAATGACTTCATTGATTTCTGAAAATGAGAGTACACGTAATGAAAATTTCGAACAGTATCAATAATATACATGCAACTTATAGAACACCTACCTGGCTTTTCATAGACTCTTTAGCCTGCAGACCCGAATCCGGTTCTTCTGATTTGCCATCATCTCTAAGTTCCGAAATAAGTCGTAGTTCAAGTGCCTCTCTGCCATTTGCAGTTTTAGCACCTCCAGAACTTATTCTACCATCCGTGACATTTTGGGAAGGCTTACTAGACTGTTTTTTACTTCCAACCAAAGGAGAATCTTTAGATGATTTATGTTTCGTATGGGGTGAGTTCATTTTATGGGGCTTCAATCGACCAGGGGATGATGCAGCCTATTCATTTTGTTTGACAAACATTACTTACAAACTCAGAAACTCAGTACTTATGGAGTAGCCGATTTAAAAAAATCTCTTCTTACATTATTTCTGGAGGAGGACGATAAGCTTGTAGACTTTTTGGCATTTTCAGCAGAATTTCTTCGACCCAAGTCTGGAGGAGCAGTAATAGGATCGTCATCTCCTCCTCGCATGGAATCTAAGTAAGCCCCAATTCTGGCATCCTTTGGCAGCGTTCCATAGCGGTTAATTGCTTGACGTACATTAACTTCTTCCAATGCAAATACCTAACAAAACAAAATAAAATAGAGTGATTTAGTTCGTTGATATAATAGAATATTATAACATAACTAGATATGGAAATGAATAATTACTTGTCTCTTATTAGAGTGACTACTATTGTGAACACCTAGACGTGTGTTACTGAGATGGTCCTTAGGATAAGTTCTAGATTTGGAACCTTTCAGTTTAACAGAAGGACGTTCTCTCCCATCCTTCATCATTCTCATATCGGGCACTGATTGTGCAGTATCAGAACCTTCCGAATCTTCGTCTGCATCTGCTCCACTCAAGTCGGCATCTGACAGCTCTCCCAATTTGTCAAAAGACGAGTTTTCTCTACGCCGAGAATAATGAGCATCTTCATCACCTGTGTAAGATTGACTGTCAGGATCCAAATCGCATTGAGAGTCCCTAAATGAGCTTGTTCGCTTTGGAGGAGCTGGAGCTTGTTTGCCTTTTTTATTCCTACGAACAATTCCCGAAGAAGCGCCCAGAGAATTTCCAAAGGTTGACAAAAAAGGCTGACGAATAGGTTCTTCTACACAGATTATCAAAACAACAATTTAGATTTACGATTAGCACTCCGATATTAATAATTAACTTAATTAACAACTTACATTTTTCCTTATTATTATAACAATTATTAATGAAAACAAACCTGTTAGACTTGAAACTTCATTTTGACTAAAAGAAGACACAATCGGTGTATCTATAAGTTCTTCCTCCTCAAAATATTGAGGAGGCTGAAGAAGAGATACGAGTGTTCCATGAATTTCCCAAAAACTTGGTCTAGCATTAGGTTCCCAGTTCCAGCAAGACATCATTATGTTGTAAATTATATCCGGACAGCCAGCGGGACATTCCATTCTATATTATGTTATTAATTAGTAACGTTTAAAAGTGTTGCTATTTATCTACTGTATAAAATAGTAATTCATTTCAATTTAAAGGTGAACGGGTCATAGCATATTATGTATGTAAATATAAGTTCTTTACCGATGATTTTTCTCCAACATGTGATAAACTTCAGTGAGTTCAACTCCTGGATATGGAGAAGAACCATAGGTGGCAATTTCCCAAAGAAGTATACCATACGCCCAAACATCGCTCTAAAATGGAAGCATTAATTTTAAAATAACGTCTTGCATCGTTTAAAACACACAATATTGGGCAATTAATCTGATCTGAAAACGAACCTTTGTAGAAAACTTGTTGTATGCTAATCCTTCTGGAGCAGTCCATTTGATCGGGAACTTAGCTCCAGCATGAGCAAAATACGTATCATCCCTCATCAAGCGTGCTAATCCAAAATCCGCAACTTTAACTACATAATTTTCTCCTACTAAACAATTTCTCGCAGCCAAATCTCTATGAATATAGTTTCTGCAACAATTAAAATCAACTTATATTTAACAAAGGCCACCAATACCAAAGTAGATCGAAAAAATTCAGCGTAAAATTTTTGGGCTATTTGGTTGTTTCGTATTACCTTGCTTCTAAGTAAGACATGGCTGAGGCAATTTGCGTGGCGAAGTGAAGCAATACAAGTTCAGACACAACCATTTTGTCACAACTGCGAAGATAGTCTAAGAGGTTTCCATTTTCCATAAACTCAGTAATTATGTAATACGGAGGCTCTCTAGTGCACACACCAATCAATCGCACTAAATTAGGGTGTGTCATTGTTTTCATGATAGCAGCTTCCTCCAAGAAATCTTTTAAAGCCATTGTATCTTCCTATAGGAACAAAATAGAAAGAATTATATGAAAAAAATATTACAAGGAATCTCAACTTTTTTTTCTACATGTTATGTATGATACCTTGAGCGTTTTCACTGCCACGGTGAAGCCACCGTCCCGTTTCTTCCATACTGCTTCGTAGACATCTCCATACTGACCACCTCCCAGTTTATGGCGCATGCCAATATCACGACGGTCAATTTCCCACTCATCTGGTTCTAAAAGACATCAATCGAATATTATTTTTTGTTAGTAACATTTTAAAATCATTATTAAAAAATATATGAGTGACTACTATACAGAAATGTAATGCTGCTAAATTGCTAATTCATAGCACATACCAGGGGATATAGCGAACAAAGTTGGTTTCTGACACTTAGGTGCAGGATACAAAAGCTGAGTTATAAGTCCATCAGCATGTACAGAATGATGATGAACTAATTCAGCTAAACTAGGAAATCTGGAAGCATTTGATGTAAGTTATTTAGTTATTCTGAAATTTCCGGTTTCGAATGTATGCACTTAAGCAGAAGCTTAATAACCCTTGTCTCATAAACTTACCGGGATTCTATCGTGACATAGACTTTTCCCTCACTATCTTGACTAATTCTATAATGATACACACGACCTTCATGGCGCAATGAGATAGATCGCTGACCCGGACTTGACTCAGACTCACGAACAAGGAAAGAACCATTAATACCAGAACTCAGTAAGTATTCGGCCGCATTTCGTGAAATTCTCCCATGATACCTTAAAAATGATGAAATGGAAACATTATAATTAGTAGGAATGAACATAATTTTGAGGACTTACAATACCTGCATGATTGGTAATGCAAAAAACAGAAGCATTGAGGACATACCACGAATGTTTCTCCAAGGAGTTGATTGGCGAAATATAGTTTGATGGAACCCAACCAACTCTACCTGAAGAAGAACGTGCCTCGCACCAGTCCCCATTGCTGTTGTAACTTAAAACGCGAACACGTTCCCCTTTGGTCAATGAAAGTTGGTTCTCACCAGACACCTAACAAAACACATAAAAAATTATGAAATTACAATATGTTGACTACATTGTATAGCATTCTTTGCAATAATTTAACAATTTGCTCACGAACCTTAAAATCATACAAAGCTATAAATAAGTCATCGCCTTCGGCAAGCAAGTTGTCTTTAGATGTCCATTTAGGGTACGATTCCATCCATTCAGGAGGATCGGGAAGGGGTCGTCCAGCCAATAATGCTTCTATAAGTTCCCAATTAAAAAATTAGAACAGATGCTTATGACAATGTGTGCGAGCATATTACATCGTAAATTGATTTACCATGATGTTCAGAGAAAACATTACTGCCCAGTGGGTACCCCCGTTGAGGATTTGATCTAGGTCCGGCTGCTCCCCGCACTTTAGTTTGCTGCCCTCCCATCTTTCTCGGGCGGAAATATAATAATCACATTAAAACATTTTCAAATGTTAATGCAGTATATTCAGCAAATGGCTGATCAACTTCAGTCAACTCCAACTGATATTCAGCATCAGCCTTCGTTCGTGGCAACTTCTGCTGCAACCTCAAGGATCTGTCAACCAGGCAACAAACGCGAAGGGCATCCAGTGGTTTGAGGACACAGGAACTTTTGGTGACAAAAGATTAGCTATCAGTCAGTCAAAATTCAGAACCACAGCATCATAGTGATGGGATGAACCAAAACGCACAATTTGTGTCATTATCACATTGGCAAGAAGTTCCAATAAACTTTAGTCTACTTTAAAAATTACTAATTGTTTTCTGAAACTACAGTCATCAGCAGATGTATATTCTGTCCAAATAAGTTTTTGTCTTCCATATATATAAAAATCTCGTATGGGCCACTTTTTGTTTCTTTTTGCTCAAGTGCAGCAGCAGTAGAGTGAGTTGGATAAGAAAAACGAAATAGTAGTAGTAGTATCTATCAGTTGCATTATGGCATATGGATATGGATGGTGCGTATAAGGAAAGGAACTTTTGCGTGCTTACTGCCTTGCGTGCTGCACATCTTTACATACTTACCATTTGATAAAAAAAATACAGAGGGTGCAGTTAGTTACAGCTTTTAGCTAGCTTTGATGAGTGCTTCATGCAAATAGCCTGAATTGGATGGATGAGAAAAAAAAAAGAAGTACTAAAAATGCTCGGCATTTTCCAAAATAGGCAAATGGTTGAAAACTCATGCTCATAATCAAGTTACAGTTACATCAATGATGTAGTGGGTTTGAATAGATGTACATCATATCATACGACAGACTACATTAGTGTTCTTTAGTTTCATGTGATTACTTTTCTTTAACTAGAGCCCAAAAATTCTTTGAGAGAGGGCGAGCATGAGTTAGTAAAACTGCATGGAATGTTATGATTGGCATAATAGTAATTAACGAATCCCGCTCATGATTGGCATCGGCCAAGTGCAGAACAGGAAAACTAGCATATTTCACTAGTTCACCATATCGATTAATAAGTGTATCATTCGCCGTTGTTAAAGTTGCATGGGTGGGGCATGAATTATACGTATGCTCAAATGGACAATAATTAAACTGTGTAATAGGAAGACTAATCCTACCGAAATTGGTTCTCAAATATATTTAGGAAGGAAATGGCATTATTGTACATGATTTTGAAACTGTATTATTGTAAATAGTTCCATGCGCTGATAGCTTAAAAAACTTAGGTAATGAAGACGATCACAGAAGGAAGATAAATTATGCATGCCTTTTATTCATGTCTACCAGTTTCACCATTTGAGCATATAATATATTTTATCCAGTAAAACTTCCACAATAGTAATTAAGCCTAATGTGAAGTACATGCCACTTTACATGGGTAGGTGCTTTAATTGTGAGTTCATACATATTCATATTCTGCGTGTCAGACAAAAAAAACAATTTCAGGGGCCAATTAGTTTAAAAAGAATTTTCGAAACTCAGAAAACGACAGCCGCTGAGCTGGATAGTCGTTAACATAGAATTTTGAAGTTTAGGCCGGTATGGGCAATCCTAATTCCCCAAGAAGATTATCGACCCGAGTGCGGCATTTATTAAATATCGTATCTGGGTCTGTATCAGCGATGATATTCTCCACTTTCGTTTCGTAATGTTTCATGACGGGTTCTGAACATTTATGAAATGTTTCCAAACGTTTCTTAATAGTTTCTTCATTGTCATCTACTCTACCGGAGCTTGCACCACGGCCCAAGAGACGAGATTTCATGGCATCATCCGAACAGTTGAAGTAAAGAATACATGAGCATGGGCAAATCTATAGTAAAACAGTAACATTATTACAACATGGAAACATTTTTCCTACCATATGTCCAGTTCAAATTCATACAAATGAGAAATGAGATGATTACGATTCAACAATTCAACGTACCTCCTTTTCAAAGTCCACTCCTTGTTCAATTTCGCGAGGGTAGCCATCAATCAAGTACCCTTTAGCTGTATTCACATTTTTCAACATTGCTTGTTTAATGAGGTCTAAAACAACCTCCCTCGGAACCAAAATTCCTTTCTTCATCATTTCATTCAATTCCTTTCCTTTTTCGGAGCCGGAAGCTACCTCTTCACGAAGCAAATCCCCCGATGATAAATGTTGAAACCCATACCGTTCGACCAGGCGTGCACATTGCGTTCCTTTCCCTGAACCTGGCCCTCCAAGAACCCAAATAATAGGCAATTTAGAAGACCGAAGCTTTTCTATATCCTACAACAATCAAATGAAAAGTCTATTAACTCAAAATATCCGGCAATAAAAACAATATATTTGCTGACCAAGAGTAGAATAAATTATTTGGAAAAACTTACAGAGGCGCCACTGCACATTTTTACTAGCAGATAACTTCACCGGTTTCTAAAACCCTTTGGAGCACAAAAATACAAAAATAATCAATCCTTAATTCATACTAAACAAAAATAATAATTATTTATACATTATTTATTCATATTTGTTTATAATTCTTTCCTTAATCTTCCTTACCTGACAAGTTTAATAACGTTGGTCAACAAATTTGGAAACGGGATATGAAAGAAGCAGAGAAAAAGAGTTTCATTCAATTCAAACTTCTGGAGCAATATTCAATGCCGCGGCCAGTTGAAATCAGCCAGCCTAGTGAGTGAACTAAAAGCGTAGCGTTCTCAAACATGTGTGAGCGCTTACCTTGTTCTCTATTCCTCCTGGCAATAAAAGCTTACATTTGCTACTCGCTACTTCTTATATCCCTGGTTGTTAGTTGTATTTTACTAACTAACCACATAAAAAATTCCCTAATATACCTAACTATTGGGATATTTTATGAATATATAGAAATATGATTGAAACATAAAATTCATAACTTTATTTAAGCACCTCTTTCACAGATTTTTGATGAAGCGGTCTGGATATATCTGCGTGTGAATTTTGCACTGCTAAAATTTAATGGGATCGCCTTGAAATTAAAGACGATATTATATTACATGCTGCATAAACATGGAGAAAGGCATTTTCTTGCTCTGACAGAAGAATTTATTTCGCATTAAGCAAAAAGCATACGTTATCAGTGATAGATTTTCTTTTAGTTAAGCAAACTATGAGTTATGATTGCTTTTAGGAATGAAACTTGCATGCAACCTATAGTGTGATAATGATACTGAAAGTGGCAGCTTGGAATCTTGGAAGGTAGGTGCAGTTATATATTTATATGATTGCCATTATAGTTAGTCATTAATGGGCCCTCTGGACATGGCTGTGAACAAATTGGAAAAATAAATTCTGTGAGAACCTACTGAGGGAGTGCCCAGTCCAGCATTTACTATCTGTTATATAAGGCTCAGAAACAAATCTCGTGACCTATCTTCACGATATAATTGTATTACAATCATATCGTATCTGTTAGTTTCATATCCGTATTCTTAATTGAATAAAAATCCGTATAGTCATATTAATAAATTGATCATACAATATTCATATTAATATGTCAATAAAATTGATTTTACATAATAATTGCTGCTCAAAGTTGGTCATGTTTTCAAGACGTACAAATGCGTGTAGATCTAAAAAAAAACTTTTACATGCGACTAGAATTAAATATCATACAATAGTCTAGATACGTTACATCCTTGTACCTGTATTCTTCTGCACTCACAAGACTTCAACTGAGAGTCTAGTCTACGCATAAAAAAACTTGCACGCAGCTACCAAAGGGCGGAAAGTTTAGCCGACGCAAATTATTGAGATTTGGGATTTTTTACTAAATAATTAAAGTCCATATTGCAACACTTGCAAAATTTACTTTTTTACCATATTATTTTTAATTTACAATTATTTATTTCTCTCTTCCTGCAAACTTTCTGGCCTACTTTAAACAAAATAAACAAAACAAAGTTAGCTTATCTTGATGCTTCATGTTCCTATCTACTCTCTGGGAGAGAGCTTCATGTTAAATGATTGAGCTCCATTGCGACTCCTGGCTCTTCTTTTGAATAATGCCAGCTTCCGGGATCTAGACGCCGTGTGCTTTTCAAAGAATCTCTCATTATATCTTTTTTATTGCTCAGCGCATAGGTACATTGTACTCTATCTGTGATACATAGTTCTATGAATGGATGCGTTACTCTTTTGCACTCTTTCACTCGATAATTACTCCCACTATGATTTGTGATGTATCCTTTGTCATAAGTTGTGAAGAAGTTGACCGATTTTTATAAAATTCAATAAAATTCATCATAGAATTTCGATTAAAAAGTATTTTTATTAGTAATTTAGCACTATAATACTTTTAAATACCATAGTTAAGGTTTGATGAAAAAAATTGCAACCGTGAGAGTTCGGCTTAAGTTTATAGAGTATAATGCCCATAGGGCGTAGGTGTAGCTTCTCCCCCTAAAAATACTAAAAAAATCAATCTATAATAGTGGAAGTGTGAACTATTTTCGATGTGTGCATTTTTTGTGCTTCACGTGCATGTAACATCCAAAATGATCTAGCTTAAACTATGCAAATGTTTAGACATTTGTGTGCCAAAAAACAGAGTAGAAGAGTAAACCAATATAAGCTCATGAAACAAGGCTTTTGATTCTGAAAGTGAAAGCAACTGCATGGACGCATGAAGGAAGACATTATTCGTCCAAGCTTTGTTTCTACAAAGGTTCAGCCAGCATAGCACATTCAACAGTGAAAAGCGTTCTTAAAAACTTGTGCAGTATATAGTATATAGCACAAAATGACTTACCATGAATTGGCTTTTATTAAAAAATATCGATATTGAGTCGATAATATTCATTTTATACAAATTAAAACTACAATAATTATATTGCATTATAAAACACATTCAATTCATACTTTTAAGATAGCTTAATTTTCCGACACCAATCACATGGAGCAGTTAGTCATTTTATTTAACTTCAAAAGGCTTTAAATCTCGCATTCCCTTACACTTTTGAGCCAAATAATCAAAGTAGACGGGCCAAGGACACATTCCACGTTCGTTCCCCGGAACTCACTCGAAGACCCAAATTGTAGAACATTCTCCAAAAAATCAATATCATCAACAATGTAATACTCAAATCAGATTTCAATGCGCAAGGTCTCGCAGGATGCAGAATTCTTATGCTGGAGAAGAGATCCCTTTCCTTTCCCTCGTGCCTTTGCTCGCATCCTCGTTTCCTCTTCCGTCTATAGGGTCCTAGCTAGATATCTACAACAACCCTACCATACAATACAACACATATTATTCAGTTGTGCTGCATTCCATACTGTTGCATGCGTATTTTCCACCATGCCTCATTGATATTAACGAGAACGCGTCTAGAGTGCATCTTTTGGGAAGCGAGGGAAAGCAGTCACATCCATGTCCATGTCTACCCATAGCGGAGAGTCTCAACTTTCACATTCACTTTAGAAACGCTAATTTCATTCCAGTCTTGTTTTCACGCTGTGAAAAGTTTACTATATATTCTACACAATAATATTGTGAGTTTTACAGAAAACAAACAAATTGTGTATTGTGACTTTGCCTGCAGGTTTCATAGTGCGATGAAAAAACCAAAATGAATGCTCGACAGCGTTCCAGCCCTACACACTATGTTTCAACTTGTTTGGCTATCCTCTGTGTGATAGGTTAGTGCGCAGATTGAAAATATTTTGAAAAAAAATTTGTATTTACTTACGAAATCTGATTTTCTACGTTCTCTTGTGTTTTACATACAAGATATTAGAAATAGACACAGAGTTTCATATTTATTTTAAAAACTGATGGACAGCATACTAATATTGTAATAATACTTACACCATTCCAGCCTCAAGCCATGCGGTTTGGCGTCTTCCGCCTCAATCCATCCAGTTGGATGACAACCCCCTTTTATACAAAAATCCCAGAAATGTCCCCACCGATTTGTGTCCAAGAGATGAAGCCCAAGCTCAAATTCAGGGTCAGACTTGTCTTCGAAAATGCTCTTCGGATGATGATTGCAAAAGCAAGAGGAAGAAATGCTTATGTGATGGACCTTGCGGAATGAGCTGTATAAAGCCAGGTTTGCAGTTTTTCAATACTTTTATTTGCGTGCTCAAAATTCTATACAACGCCACGCATGCTCTTCCCGTTTTTTCATTAAAAACCTAGTCAGCGGGTCTTCTTGCATTTAGTTGTATTTATTGATTAACTAAAATCATTCTCATTTTTTCTCACTCCATACGTTAGGCAAAAGTAGAAAAAAAAGTTCCTAATAAAATATTCATACTTTGTACAATATTTCACCTCCCGGGCCAGTGCTTCCACTTGACAATCTCATAATGACAAACTCCATCAAATAATTCTTTTAACAAACATAGACAGAGAATGTGGAGATCCTGAACCACCACGGGAGTTGGGAGACGTTCGAACCAATGGGAAAATGTTTGGCTCAAAGGCAACTTACTTTTGCCCTGATGGCTACAAAGTAGTAGGCATGGAAGAACGACTTTGTCAAGCAGATGGAACGTGGTCTGGAACACCTCCTATGTGCAAGAAAAACAGTGAGTCCCATAGTCCCTAATGTCATCAGACAAAGCAAATTTTTTTTATTTCATCCACATGCACTAACTAACTATAAAATATTGCTTGCTTACCACCTCTACCTAGTATTCTGTACGGAGCCTCCAACAATTAAAAATGCGCGACACAATGCTCCAGCTGATCAAAAAACATTCAACTTGGATGAATCTCTGCAGTATCAATGCATGCCAGGCTATGTTACAAAAGGATTTGCGAGAACTAAATGTTTCTTTTACAATGGAACTGCAAAATGGTTTGGTCCCGACATCACTTGCGAAGGTTTTTTTAAATATTCTTTCACTATAATACACTATGTACAAAATGATTCAAATATGTATTTTCTTTCTTCCAGCCAAAAGTTGTGGTGACCCCAGGGACATTCTAAATGGCCGTCATGAAGGATCATGTCATTATTACGGGTGCAATATAACTTATCGATGTCAACCTGGTTTTGAACTGATTGGTCAAGCTGCACACTATTGTCAATCTGATGGAACTTGGACTCCACGAGATTTGCCTACTTGCGTTCGTAAGTGCTATACAATCTACCGTCTCTATAGTTTACAGTGAAAGGGGCAATATGCGACAAGTGTTCAAAAGTCAAAAAGAGTCAAAATTATGTTTTCTTGACATTTGACATATACTACACAGCTTATATTTTATGTAAATTCTTACAAGTTTTTTCATAACATGGTATTACGTTTTTATTACAGCTGTTCAGTGTAATATTCCGGAAAATCCGCGGAATGGAAAAGCCGTGTTTACTTCAGTTTCATTCAACTCGAATGTTGCTTATGAATGCAAATATGGATACATGCTTGTAGGAGAAGGCTCGAGACGTTGTGGACCTGACAAAAAGTGGACTGGACGTGAGCCCACATGTGAAGGTAAGAATAAGAATCAAGATTTGTATTTTTAAAACACTAATACAGAAAAAGACCGCGCAGTTTTTGGTGTGTAAAGTTTTTCAACCTTCGGAATTCGCGCACGGAACTTTTAATTTAGTTGATTTGTACATTTCATTGGCCTCAAACTTCTAACGATTTTATTTCGGCTTAAAGTGAAGTTTTGACACTGTCAAAACTTGCCAGTTTAATTTTTAAGGGCGTTAAAAAGATCATTCCAAAATAATGTACGCAACTAGTTTGGCGTTCAAAATTTAAATTTCAAATATTATATTGCAAGATTCTAGTCATAGTTTTGTTTTCCAACATCCTATATACAATATTCACGCAGGCCTTTGACTTTCATCCTATAGCTCTATTATGTGCACTTCATTCAGCTTACTGTTTATAAATGGCATGTACTTTTTCAGTATTAAAGAGAGGAAATAACCACTAACTGCTCATATAGAAATCAACTGTGGGAGTCCCGGAACCCTTTATAATGGTTGGTTGGAAGGGTCACGAACGACACTTCATGCCGTAGTGGCTTTCCATTGCTTACCCGGAATGATATTTCTAGGATCTGACCGATCCGTCTGTCAATCAGATGGTACTTGGTCTCATGTCATGCCAAAATGTCTTGGTATAGTAAAACTTGTAACAATGGTAAATGGAGAGGAACGTGTACTCACTAAAATATATGGATAAAAAAGTAACTTACCAGCCATGTAATGCAATTTAACTTACACTTTTAAAGCTAAATTAACTTACAACAAACCAATTCCAAAAGTTCTGGGTATCTCAACAGTTTCTCATCTAGGGTGCATCCCCCTTCATAAAATTTTCTCCACTTACTCATCATTAATTCCGGGCATATGTATTTGCACATTATAGAAATCGATTGTGGCCATCCTGGAGAACTCTACAATGGTTGGATTGAGAACATTGAGCGTGGGACAGCATTGGGTGCTTCTCTTATATTTCGTTGTAAACAAGACATGACCCTTGTAGGTCACACTTCCTCAATTTGCCAAATAGATGGGAAATGGAGATACCCGGTTCCTAAATGTCTTGGTTGGTTCCAAATTGTTATTACCATATATTTGCTCCAGACATGTTTCTTTCCATGACTCCATTCATCCATTTTATTACCTTTGATTTTAGATACATGCCATTCAGATTTAATTTTTTAAATGATCATTTCATGCTCCAGCTCCATGCAGAATACCCAATGTTGCTTACGGGAATATCACTTCGCCCCCAATTGAAGAAATCAGTCTGAATACAACGGAGCCATCTGCTGTACCAGTTGATGGTGCTGCAAATACAACATTGGCAATAGCTGCAAAATTGTATTTGCGTCCGGGTACCGTAGTTCCGCATGGGAAAGTGATTTCTGTAGAATGTGAAGGGAAATATGAGCCCGCTTACAGTATTCAACCACCAACATGCAACAATGGCACTTGGACCTATGCTCCAAAATGTCAACCAGGTGAGTGAAAGCTAGGTTTTTGTCTTTAAGTCATGCATTCAAGATTGCGGACCACTAAAAATTTGACTCTGAAAAATAGCTCGTTGCAAAGGACTACCACGAGTTCCCAAACACGGGATGGTTATAGCTCCGAAAACAGAACATGGGATGAAAGCAAGATATCGATGTAAGGATGGCTACGTTCTAGCAGGAGACAATGTTACGGAATGTTTATATGGAGAATGGACCGGGGATACTCCCCTTTGCAATCAAAGTAATGCAAAAAGTTTTTTAAGCATGGTAGCATTGAAATTGTTTGCATACCACTTTAATATATTGTGTGTATAATTACAATTGTAACAGCATTCTGTAAATTCCCTGGAAGCATACCGGATGGAAGAGTTCTTCTAGTTGGAAACATGGGACTATATGACTACCGGAACTATGTAACCAAAGTGGCAAACAATCGTCAAATAAAATATGAATGTGACAAAGGTTTTGCATTAGTGGAAGGCCCACAAGGGAAAACTTGTGTTAGAGGAGAATGGTCCCCAAAACGAGATCCACCAAGGTTTGATTTATGTATATAACACTTTTTCTTAATCGGGAATATTTTTAAGTCTCTCTGACTATTAATGCTATAACTGTACTCAACTAACTAATGAAACTAAAAAATTCATGAAATCTCAGATGCGTCCCTAGTCAACATCCATCATTCCGATGGAAACGGGAAGTTGGTGGACCTCGATTGAAAAGGCGTGCAATTAAAACCGGAGGTAGTAGTATACGCTCCCCCTTAATAATGCAGTAGCAGTAGTGTGTTAATTATAGTTATAGTTGCGTACCGCAAAGCTTAAACGGTAGTTCCAATTCCCAAACCTAAAAGCTCCTCTTTAATCCGAACCTTGTAAACCATGCTGTGGGAATGTTGTTACACCCATGGCAATTTAGGCAGCAGTGTTGTTCGTGGAAGCAAATCTGGGGGCGGCAGTGGCAGCGGTCTTAACAGCCGGAGAGCCAAAAAAAAGGGATTCCGTTATGAGAATGATGATTCTTATGAATCATGTGAGTGGACCACAAGTATTCTTCAGTAAGTATCACATTACCCCATTGAGTAACAATTTTCTCCCTATTTAGCACCAATGACATGTGACTCCTTTGACGATGACGAGTACATTCAAGCCGAAGTGATTAACTGGGGCTCGGATGACAACACAAGCTATGTTCCTGGCACCATAGTGAAAGTGAGCTGTGTCAAAGGTTTTGGTGTCAACTTGCCCAATGAAACTACCGAGTGCAAAAATGGAAAATGGAAGCCTAAAGTGCCATCTTGTAGTGCACGTATGTTATCTTTTACATTATTCCAAATGTGTATGCTTAGCTATCATAATATCTGGGGTTTTGAGCGGATGTATGTTTTAACAGTTCCTTGCAAGACACCGTACATCCCACATGGAACGTTTTACGAAATGAACAAACCATTGTTTTTCCAAGAGTTGGTCAAGCATATGAAGAAAGTTGAATTTCACTGCAGTAAAGGGTATGTACTAAAAGGGCCGTCAACACTTGGCTGCTGGTTTGGGGAATGGGATGTCATAGAGGCTCCAAAATGTTTGCCGAGTACGAATTCTATTAAATTAATGGAAGAAAATTGTCCATGTAATAATATACAATATATGAAAACTACTTATTGTTATTTAATGTTTCATAGTTCCTTGTACACTACCGCCGATTGATTATGGGAAGTATGCAACGGGTTATAGAGCAGGAATGACGATTCCACATGGATCTGTTGTAAGTTATAAAATGCTTTTTGTGGCAATGGTATAAAGAGTACAAAGCATACCTTTTGGTGTACCGCTTGAATCATGAGCCTTTATATTGTAAAGGTGGACTACTTTTGTGCTGGTGACTTCCGTAAAATGAACAATGAGCCGAGCCGTTGTCATCTTGGTGAATGGGAACCAACCAAACCGTTTTGTCTGCATTCATCTACCGGTCATATAAATGAGTACAAATCACAAAAAACGAAAAGAAATGATAAAGAGGACAGAAGGAAGAGTTGCAAACGGCCCCCAAAGGAGCCATATGCTCTTGCCTATATTGAAGGAAAACCTATTGATTTCCAACGAGACTATACGTATTATAAAAATCATTAAATTAATCACACAGAAAATATTTATCTTGGTATTAATTATAACTAACTAACCGTCACATTAATAATAATGCAGTTTTGAAGATGGAACGGACATTGCATACAGGTGCATTTTGATAAAACCAAAAGCAAAGAAGAGGATGAAACTAACTTGCAATAACGGCACATGGGAGTACCCTTTGAATACAAAAATGAGAATTTCATGTGGTAAGCAATAATCTTGTTTTTGACTCATTCATACTGAAAGCTGTACAGTAAAGTTCCCTGCATACACGGGCATAAAATACATGTGCATGAAAATTATGTTCCAAGGGTATCCAGCTATATGTAATAAGACCTAACGATAAGTCAAGTCCAATGACCATAACACCTAAACAATAACACATACGGGTACATTATACATACTTTCAGCAATGTCTATTATTAGTCCATAGGTCTTTCGTCCTAAGTCCTTTGTCAAGTTATAACTACCTTATTTTCCAATAAAATTTATTGACTGCTTAATTAATCAATTGATGCACAGAGGAGGGAGAACAAGATGCAGATGAGTACGCACGACGACTTCTCAGCTTGATAAACAGCCCTTGCCTTTTTAAGCAAGAAGATACCCATGTTGTAGTTTTCCATGATGGAGAAAGAGTGAAAGATGACGTTGTGGAGTTTCCTACGAATACAGTTTTGGTAATTGTGTGAAAAAAGTTACTCAGAAAAGATTGCATTCACTAATCAAGGTTACAGTTCTAAAGCTAAACGAGCTAAACTAACTAAACTAAATATTCCATCCAACTGTTGTCACAGGTTGCCCGTTGTATAGATATTGGAAAATTCCGTTTGCATGGAGCTGTGCGAAGGGAATGTACATCAGGGCAATGGCTTGGCGTCACGCCCAAATGTGAAGGATTGAGTCAAAACAAAGACTACGCTCGTGAGTACAATGCGGAACTGTTTTTGCTGCTTGCGCTTTTAGCCTTGTGAAAAACAGGGATAAACTAGTGCATGTTTTGTTTACAGTTGATAAAGCACCCACCATATTATTCCGGTATGTGAACGGAACATTTTTACAAAGCAATGATGGAAAACTGTTGATCTACACTGGCACCACTGTGCATATGGAATGCTTGTGGATTCGAAAATTCGGGACACCGAAATGGGAGATTTCTAATAAGCATCGGTAAGTAGCATGGAAATTTGAAAACACGCTTTGAAATAATTAGAATTCAGGTTTTTTTTTCTACTGTAGAGTATACAAAGAGGGTTGGGCTGAAGGACCAAATCGAAATAGTGATTTGGAGTATAGACTGACTATAGATGATGCACAGCCAGAGGATTCAGGCATTTATAGATGTGTAACTCCAGCAAGGCATGGTCATGAAGTGGAAATCATTGTTAAAAGTAAGTGGAATGTGCACAAACTATTTTTTTTAAGTGTTTACTTAGTGCATATGACCATGAGCTAATTCATGCAGGCGTTGATTGTCCACCCCTTCAAGAACGAGACGATTTGAATATTTCTACAACGAGCACGAAATTTGGGACGGTGGTGAATTTTACTTGCAAAGGTGGTAATGATGTTGTAGGGGCGCAAGAGATTACCTGCTTGGATACGGGTAATTGGAGTGATCCTTTGCCAAAATGTGAACGTAAGCTTTTGAGTGCCTTTTTTTGGTTTTCATTGTTTAGCTTTGTGGAAAGGATGTTTTATGAGCTCGTGTCATCTTTGTCCATATCATACAGACGTAGAATGCCCGGATATTTCTTTGTTGCCTGCAATGGCACCAATGGGCTACCCTTCAGGGAACATGAACGCAAACAGTAGCGTTTACAAGAATGACACCATGCCACCTCGTATTGTCATTAAAGGCAGAGGTGTTGGAGACAAAGCCATGTTCGAATGTCCTCAAGGTTCTAAAATAGTGAGGGGTGCTCCATATGCAGTTTGTCAAACTAATGCGAAATGGTCGGAACCTGTTCCTCTTTGTCAAGGTTCGTTTTCTTTTTATACACCAGTATACATAGACTTTATGGTCTATGCAGATGATTACAAACAAAATTTCGATCTTGCTTTGCGACTGATTGCACTACATATATTACAGAAGTGGAATGCCCTCGTCCATCACCTCCGGAAAATGGGCATGTTACTTCGTCTGGTCCATACAAGTCAGGAAGTTTGGCTCATTTTGAATGTGACCAAGGGTACAAAATGGAGAGTACGCAGATAGCAGTCGTCGCCTGTCAAGATAGTGGAACTTGGTCTCGAAATCCCATCAAATGTAAGCCAGTTTTAATATAAGATAATCAAGAAAAGTGGCAAGTTAAAAGTTTAATTGGCTTTTTTTCTCAGTTCTTCAAATACAGCTGTTAGCATAACTTCATGAGTATTTTGTGTTTTATTCCCGTAATTTAGGTGTGAAAGCTTGCACATATCCTGGGACAATAATTGGAGGAACGATCTCAAAAGTGGATTTCTTCTATGGAATCGGAGAGACAATTGAATTCGATTGCAATGCTAACTACAGGTTGCAAGGAACTCGGATGATCCATTGCTTGAGAAATGGGAAGTGGTCTCATGCTATTCCACAATGCATTTTATTGGAACAACGTTAAAAGATGACACTTCCATTCCATGATGATTTATATGATTTGTTTATGATCAGATTTGATGATTAACGAATTTTATTGAGAGAGCAATTATAAAATATCGAATGTTTACAAAATAGGATACCATGAATTTGCCACGCATGCAAATCAAGATGAGGCTAAATAAAAATGCAGTGACAGATTATGAAAACAAATCCAACATGTAGTCGAACTGTAAACACATAATATGTTCCTAATAAGGAGAAACTTGGGCAGTTATAATATAACGCAACTGTTTAAGTTTTGTTACACTCAAGATGATGACTTTTGCTAGTTGTAGATTCTTCAATTTTTTCGAAAAATAAACTCCCGTTTGAGTAGATAAAAACAATCTATAAGTTATTGGTACAATAATTCTAGGTCCCACAACTAAGCATTCGCAATTTACTGGTTCATCACTTTTTTATTATGCGGCAATTATTAATTATTGAATCTGACAGCGAAATCTAAACGAAAGGAATAAAAAGACTTAAACTTAATTCATTCATGTCCCATCCTATCTATATGAACAGTTAATGCGCAAAGGAATTATAGCTGCTAGAGTATGGGCACTACTAATACTACAGCTGTAAAGTGTACTGACGTTCCGTTCTTTTACGAAACTTGAAACATTAAATTGAAATAAAATAAAAAGATTAGGAGCCTAAGATTAAGATCTGAAAATAAAATTCTGCGTGTGATATGAGATTAGAAAAGGAAATATCGATACACATTGCTACCATGTATCACTAAAAAACGCAAAATAACTTAACTTATCTATCAATGAATTGTTATCATAGCTCAACAATTTAATACTTGTATCAATCAAATAATTTGCTGTGGGGCATTAATAATCAAAATGCAAATCTGAACACAAGTACTGCACGATTCTACAAAACCACGCGACGCGTGTTCACACAGAAGATCATCACATGAGAATATAGTCAAAGTCAGAAAAATATGAAAAATCTTTACCGCAATGCAGCGGAATTGTCAAAAATATGGTAACGAGCACATTGAGACTTCGCCATTATTTTTCAATCAGCAGGGGACAAGTTAAGACTTCTTCGAATTCCTTATTTTTTTTCTCAATCCATTCCTTTGCAGCATCTTCGGCTTCCAATTCATCTGACTTCACTTTCTAGAAAACGAAAATGAATCCATTATCAATGGTTGTTCCTAAATTACTTTTTATCATGCGTCAACTTAATCATAAAATACAATATAAGAAAATTAACCTTTGATTTTTTGGATTTAGGTAATAGAGTATTTTTCTGCTGCTTCTTCTTGTTACTCGATTTTCTCCTCGGAGTTGATAGCTTCTTATAGGATGTTTGCTTTGGATCTTTAGTATTCACCCTGTAAATAAATAAGCAATAAATCAGTTCGAATAAGCGAAAAAAAGGAAGCAGGGATATTGGACACTGGACCCCCAGCAAAACTAGTGTTAGGATGTTGATTTAGGCCGCGTAGACAGTTTTGTTTACTTGTATGAGTACGTCCTCTTTATTGAGCTAGGATCGATGTGAAGTTCTCCTTCATCATCATCCCCATATTTTTCAACCAGAACATTAAACTGCTGATTTGCATTTCCATCTTCATGCTGACATTGCATATCGTTTTTAAAACCATAATAGTCGGCTTCGGCGTTTGGCCTTGACGTGGAATTTGTCACTGGAATGGACACTTCAGATGTGGGGATTACGGTGAGTCCACTTGCATGATTGAATCCAACTTTACTTGTACTGCAGGATTGATTTAAATGAAGACAAAATCTTAGGAAGTTCAAACCCTTTATAGCAACTAATCAGTGTTGGTTGGTTTAGTCTGAGTTTGAAAATGTTTTTCAACATACCTAGGTGAAGAGCCAGATTGACTGCAAGACGTATCATGCTGTAAAAATAGTGGCAAATGTTGTCCAGGGGGTAAAGTAGTTTTTGAGACTAACTTTGCAGATCTTAAAGTTCTTGCTGGTCTCTTTGGCACGACTGAGGTAGCTGAGAAGTAGTAAACGACAAACAATATAGGGCAAGATTTTGGAAACAATTGCAATGTTTCATCTTTATTCAAATGATAAATGAGCATACCAAGTTTTGACTTTCCTACAGATACTTTCTTTGCTTGCTTTGACCTCAATGTTCCTTGGATTGGTGAAATAAACGAAGCACAATTTTCTTCACCATCGGAATCTTCAAATCCAAAACATTTCTTGACATCCTGATTATTTGCAGGTGATTTCAGTACATCTGAACGGAGAGGGGTCGATGTCACTGGTATTTCACAATATCTGATCTTCCATGCTAAGCGTCCTGTATAATCAAAAAGACACAGTATATTACCTAAAAAGTTCGCAGATGTGGACCCATAAATATTTCTTTCTTATCTGGTGCATGCATCTAACCTTGAAATGTATCTTCATTAGATCCAATAGCCCTTTTCTTGAAATCTGAAAGAAATTTTGACTTTGAACTTCGAATTTTTTGAGTACTTTCTTGACGACTTGAAGGTAATTCCTTCAAGATGGTCCTAGAGGATTGCTGGACTTTTGTGGACTTATCGGTTTTAGTAGATTCCATATTGACCGAAGAATTATTCCTTGTTTTGGCTCGAGTCAACATCTTGCTTGCACTAAAGATGAAAGAGAAAATAAATGTGTTACAACCTTAAATATATGCAAATTTGAATGTAATGAATGTAATTTTAATAAGCTATCATGAGGTTTTTACTTGATTCGTTCACTTCACTTTTGATGCACAAATTCACTTTAACAGCAGTCTTGCTTATAAAAGCCTCACGAACTGTCAATTGTATTAATTCAAACGGGGGATATAACTTTTAGCACTACATAACACTAACCTTCTTTCACGTTTTTGGGAAATATTACACTTGCATAAACATAACACTTTTCAGTCACTGATAGTGATAACCCTTTCTTAAGTTCAGTAAGAGCAGCAACACATCAACACATGTATCCCTTAATCCATAATCACTAGTCACGAATTCAGACCATGTTCGTCACCACCTCGCGCTAAACTATTTAACGATGACTAAATTCAGCTACCTGAATTCAAGTCGTGAACAATCGTCAAGTGTCAGTGGATTCGGTCAGTCAAGTCAACTGTCTCACTCACACAATAGACCAAACTTTCTTGCTGTTGTTCTGACAACCTGTGAAAAGGAGGGAATTTTTTTACTCATTGGGTGCTCAAAGCTTCAGATATGGAATGAGGAATAGTTCAACGGCGCGCAAATACTTATTTGAAATTGTATGCGTTTAATAACACTTTCCAAATCCAAACCGGGTCAGCGGTCAGCCACATTAACGTCTCATTGAACAATTTGTAACGACATAACGACGTCGTTGAACGACCGACCGACGAAGTACAGACGAATCATCAGCATCTGGATGAGGGTGGAATACATTGGCAACAGTAAAGACTGTCTCAAAGATTCTATAGCTACTTTAGTTGAAAAGGCAATTTAGGCAATAAGCCAAGTTGCATCAAGTGGATTAAGTGGAATAGAAGGTCGGCTTGCCTGCTGAACTAAAGCTACTCGAGCCAAGTTAGCGCAGTATTGTAAGTGTACTTTAGTTTTGTGTTATAAGTTTCTACTTTATTGTCAAAAGTCATATTTGACGAAACATGTCCGATCTGGACCATTGAATAGTCCTGTTAAAAAGTCCTTTAGGGGGAGGGATTGCAGTGTTTGGGGAGATGTTCAAATCGCCACCAGCACGGCACCTCCGAACCGTAAAAAAATTATTAAGAATTCCGTCTTCTAAAGAGCAGCATGTGAGACAGTGATTTCATTTAAACTGAGAATTGCGACGCGAAAAGGCTCTGTCCGATATGTAGGAGCTCTGCCCATACTGGAGGATTATTTCTAATCTGGCCGAGGGGGGATTAGCCGGATTACGGAGGCGTTTCGAGCACAGACCCGAGTACAGAAGAGAGCTGGGAAGGCCTTACTAGGTTTCGTTCAAACAAAGAGCGAAGCTAAAGTCTCGTCAGAGTCCCCACACGATCCGTTTTAATGAATCCGTCTCGCTGGTGGGTGGACGGAATGGAATACCTTTTTAATTTTTTACGGTTTTGAGGCGTTGGTGGTGACGATTTGAACATTTCCACAAATAGTTCAATCCGTCCGGCCTTTATCCTCGACGAAATTTTGGTTGGATTGCACTGAAGTTCACTCTAACTAACTGAAGTTTTAAAATGTTATATCTTGATCATTCAGGCATAAAAGTTGAGCTGGTGTAACGGCTGTTTTTGTGAAGCCATGATGATTCCCGAGACCGAGCAGCCTCCCCTAATTAACATTTCCACCACAATGGGTGACTTCATTGTCGAACTGTACTGGGACCATGCTCCAAAAACATGTAGAAATTTTGCTGAACTTTGTGCTAGAAATTACTACAATGAAACAAAGTTCCACCGTATTATACCTGACTTCATGATTCAAGGAGGTGATCCAACTGGAACCGGCAGAGGAGGAGCATCTATTTATGGTCAATGTTTTGATGATGAAATACATCCTGAATTGAAGCATGCTGGAGCTGGAATATTATCCATGGCCAATTCTGGCCCTAATTCAAATAATTCACAATTTTTCATCACCCTTGCCCCTACCCAGTGGCTGGATGGTAAGCATGCTATCTTTGGAAGAATCAAAGACGGGATGCATGTGATAAAGCGAATTGGTTCGGTCGAAACGGACAGCAACGACAGACCTATGGACGATGTCAAAATTCTTCGCGCTGAGATCCTCTAGTAATAGTTTATTGGGAATAGCTTGGTGTGTGTGATGTCTGTTCATCAAATGGAATGCGAACTATTTTGTATTTTAATTTTAAGTTGTAGTTACTAGGAGCAGTATAGAGTAATTAGATAGTTAATTTGTGTACTTTTTGGGCATGCTAATATGATAGTTTCTCAACTAGCAGATTTAGACAGTGTTGGCATGTATAGGTTGTAAAATATTTTTATTGATTGAAGGATAAAAGGATTTGTACACTTGGGTTCTTATTTTTTTTGTTGCGTTTCGTATCAAAGAATACTTTTTACTAATGCGTCCAATGAATTAAAATGCACCTTTTATGGTTTAGTTGACCAAGAAGCATGGATTTACAGTCGTAATAACTACAGTCTGTCCGAAAAAAAAGTTAACACCTAGATTTTTGGGATATACAAATACCTAGGAGGGCAGAGATAGTAATTTTCATGTATTCTGTTACTACTAACAAGCAATGCATACACGTCAAGTTTCATCCCGATCGGATCAAGGGTTGGCGAGAAATTCTCAAAAAACTTTTTTTTGGTGTCCGAAAAAAAAGTTTTCACGTGTTAATTCCCATAAGGGGCAAAGTGAGAATCAGCGGTTTTTTCGATTTTTTGCCAATTTCTCAAAACATCTTAAGCAGATGTCAACAACTTTTATGTGACATGATAGCTAAAATCAAGGGCTATCATGCACTTCAAACAGTTTGAAAATCCGTTGGCTAGAACTCCAAGCATAGCTTTTGAAACTTTTTTTCTCGAATTTACACATAATTTACATGCATTTTAAATGGGAGCTCAAACT
>Ga0210040_10001209_pt1 | contig 39750 bp, 43 predicted proteins | sample CryGeyCG12114_NA_FD_185462 | JGI IMG/M metagenome (GOLD analysis project Ga0210040, IMG submission 185462) | Groundwater microbial communities from aquifer - Crystal Geyser CG19_WC_8/21/14_NA (SPAdes) (version 2) | ecosystem: Environmental > Aquatic > Deep subsurface > Groundwater | place: USA... | reverse complement strand
AAGGCAGTCTTGTTGGTGAAGACGATCTCGACGGGGTACTTCCACTCCATGAACCTCTTCCAGCCATAGTAAGCGAATTTCCTGCCAAAGTACTTTCCCAAGTAAGGCACCAGCACCATGCTTAGCAGTAGCTCGAGCTGTTGCATGCTCTCTTTCCATTCTCTTTCAGCATCGGATTCCCCTTCCTCTTCACTTATCGTGCCTTCGTCAGAGCCTGGTTCGGAGGGTAGATCATCAAGCTCTTCTGTCTCAGCTGTAACATTGTCCGGTGCATCGACAATCGAAGGTTGGGAGAAAGATGGTTCTGAGATGTTCAGGAACGATGAGGATCCAAGATCGTCAGCCATGTTGAATACGCGCCCTTGGAGCTGATTGTGACTGAATAGCTGTAAAGGATGAAGTCGCTTGGATGTCCCTCAGAGCTAACAAGGTAATCGCGAGCACTCTTCAATGTTTCATATGCACTCACGATCATACTGCACCAACAGCGCCTGGTCAGTCGGCACGGTTGTCCGAGAACACGTGATCTGACTTTTGGAGAAGCGGCTCACACATAATTGAGTCATAACCATATTACCAGCTATACTAGGCCACGAAGACGACTGTCACCTCTTCGACATAAAAACTGACCAATCCTCACTCATCAGGGGCGTTTCGTCAAAGGCAGTCTACCACATTCCAGCACAGTCGTCAATATGGCCGAAGTTGTAGGTCACGCGATGCCCCACCCTGCAAACACCCTGCACATGCATCTTTCACCCGTGCAACTCAACATGACTAACATTTCTCAGGAACAGCCACTTCCAGAGCGAAAGGCCAGAAAATCTGTCGCTTTTAGTGAAGGCGCAACAATCATGGACGAGAACGGCAACATCTCAGAATCAGCCCAAGATGGCACCAAATCCACCGCAGAGAAGCACTCTTCGCCTTCGATAGATCAAGGCGTTGAGGAAGTCACGAAACAGATGGAGGGTGCCGACATGTTCGCCGGTATGGCGAAGAAGAAGAAGAAGTCGAAGAAGACCGAAGATGCTGACGGAGAGGCTCCTGCTGCTGATGGCGAATTCGACCCCTCCTCGCTGAAGAAGAAAAAGAAGAAATCAACCAAGCCGAAAGACGACGATTTCGAGGCCAAGCTCGCAAAGGCCGGGGTCGAGGGTGCCCCTGAAGCCGAGAACGAGCAGGCTGTTGACCAAGACGGGGACTGGGAGAAGGGCACTGGCATCTGGTCACACGACAACAAGACGCCAATCGCATATCCTCTGCTGCTCGACCGTTTCTTCGAGCTCATCAACCACTTCAATCCAGACATTCTGTCCTCTGGCAGCAGGTCATACAAGATCCCTCCGCCACAATGTCTACGAGAAGGAAACAAGAAGACCATTTTCGCCAACATTGCTGAAATTTGCAAGAGGATGAAGCGAAACGATGACCATGTCATACAGTTCTTGTTCGCTGAGTTGGGTACATCAGGCTCGGTTGACGGAAGCAAGAGACTGGTGATCAAGGGTCGCTTCCAACAGAAGCAGATTGAGAACGTGCTGCGAAGATATATCATGGAATATGTTACTTGCAAGACCTGCAGGTCGCCAGACACCGAGCTCAGCAAGGGTGAGAACAGATTGTACTTCGTCACATGCAACTCATGTGGCTCGAGAAGATCCGTGCAAGCCATCAAGTCTGGTTTCACCGCTCAAGTCGGCAAGAGGAAGAGGATGCAGGGTTAAGCATGGACGGAATGGAACTTGCGTTGAAGGGTATCTTTGGATTCTGCCCGCTGCCATCTGTCGCGCAAAAGGCATGGCCTTGTTGCGCAGGCTATGAAGCCCTTCAGCATGTATGGTAGAGATGTGTCTGCTATGACTGGCGTATATGGGATATTGCTATCGATCGCGGCGAGTCAATCTCGATATATAAGATTCCTAGTCTGTGATCAGCACTTTGCGTGGGTTTTGCCCTCTTGTAGCTGCACGCATCAGCGAAACATGTCCTTATTAATGCCGTTGACTTCTGAGCTGCTCCGGATGCCATCTTTACGTCCTTAGCTAGTGGCCATGCCAGCCGTCACTTACAGACCTCTCCAATCGAGTAGTACCGTGTCATGTAGCGGCAATTACTAACCGAAACCATGTGCATCGGACGCCTAGAAGTCTCATCGCCTCGTGCTGATGGATCGAACATACACCTTGGTGGATGCCGAACTCAGAAATAGCCGCCGAGGACTGCTCTCTGACCAACCACAACTCGCTCCTCCCATCCTCCCACCTTGTCGCGCTGTCCAATTGCTATGCAACATACCCAAGGCGGTACGCTTACCTGCGTGGCTTCGTCGAATAATAGAAATGCTCTATGAATGCTGATCCTTATGATGATAGCACCAGCAAGGTAACAAAATTGACCCATTTCGAATCTTCTCCTCTGCTACTGTCACCGCGATTTTGTGCTGTCTGAGCCCAACTGTGCCATTTGCTTACAGCAGCTTCCAAGATCCAAGCGTGCTCTTTCTTCTCGCTCAGCAGTGACCTGAACTCCAGTCCAAGATGTCGTTCCCAGGACCACCGCGGCAGAAGCACTACCCAGGTAAGCCCTGGCAAGCTGTTTGCAGAGAAACTGAAACTGACCAGGAACAGCACCCTTAGATTCTTCATGTATGCTCCGGCAAACCCAGCAGTCCGTCCTTTCTAACACTCGCAGCATTCCCACCGCCTCCCGGCTCAGGCGGTTACAATGACTACCCACCCCCTCCAGCAACAGCAGGCTTCTTTCCACCGCCTCCATCCTCACCACCCCCAAGTTCTGGCCAAGATGCCTATCCAAGTCCACCTCACATGTACCATCCACAAGTACAACGAGCGGCCTCCTACGGCACAGTACCACAGTCCGCGCCTGCGTTCCAAACAACCTTCAACCATGCACAGATTGCAACTCCCCCACCACAGCCTCAAGTCGATCAGGGCACGAGTCCTCCTCCTGAGAAGCAGGGCAATCGAAGGGCAATGATGGCAGCAGGTCTAGGCCAAATCACGGAAGAGATGGGCAGCATGTGGAAATCGCCTGACGCCCGAGCGCGTGCTCAAGAAGCCTCAGCAAAGGAAGGACAAGAAGTGTCTCCTGCCGTATCAGGTGTCCAACCAGGTCAGTTTTCGGGCGCAAAATCTACAACCTCCGACGACGTAGGCACATTCAATGGGGGCTCATACCGTGTATCGCACCGAGACACAAACTCGATACTCACATTGCAACTTGCTGTGGGCTGTCCCATCTCAGCGAAGCCCGGTGCAATGATTGCCATGTCCCACAGCGTCACGCTGAAAGGAAATGTCAAGTTCAGTATGAAAAAGATGCTAGTGGGGGGCGATGTAGCACACTCTACATTCACAGGACCTGGAGAAGTCTTGTTTGCCCCGCCATCGCTAGGTGACATACATCTGCTCAGGCTGAGTGGGAATGAAACCTGGAGCGTTGGCAAGGACGCTTTTCTGGCTTGCACGCAGGGTGTCGTTAAAGAATACAAGAATCAGAGTTTCAGCAAGGCAATGTTCTCAGGCGAGGGTCTTTTCGTCTACAAGATTTCAGGAATCGGCATCCTCTGGATGTCATCGTTTGGCGCCATCATTCGGAAGGATCTCGTCGAAGGAGAAAGATACATCATCGACAACGGTCACCTCGTCGCCTGGAACGCCAAATATGTCATGGAACGAGTCGCAAGTGGTGGCATCATCTCTGGTATGTCCAGCGGAGAAGGTCTTGCTTGCAAGTTCACTGGTCCAGGCACAGTCTACATGCAGACCAGAAACCCAGGCGCATTCACAGCGTTCATGAACGGACAAAGGCCGGGAGAAGCCTAAATTCCTTTCATCCCGGCGCCACCTAGAGATATATCCAGCGAGGCAACAATACCTGTCGTCCGTATCCAACCAACTGTACTAAGTCCAACTTACCAGCCAGCACCTATCCAAATGTGAATTGCTTCGTCTTGAACGGATTAAGCTGCACATTTCCCAGAAGCACATCTTGCACCCAGATTGGCAGTCTCCTTGTCCCAGATTGACTCTCAGCACTCCTCGGCATGAAGATCTGCCCACTTCTGTGAGCCAGAACCTGCTCAACGACAGCTTTGGCAACGTTGGATGGTGGATCAGCAACGATGCCATGTTCGGCAAGCTTAGATTCGAAGCCCTTGATGATACCTGTTGCGTGCCAAGAGGGATGGACTGAGGTTGTGGCGACTGTGAAGCCGTTCTCGTACTTAGAAAGGAGTTCGTTGCGGAGGCCTAGAACGTCAGTACTTGGTACTAGCAGAAGGGCTGGCGTCTTACCTTCGGTCAGTGCGAGTACCCCGACCTTGGTAACACAGTAATCGACAAGGCCAGGCGCTGCGACGAAGCTAGCCATACTTGCAATCCCCACGATATGGCCCTTCTTCGCATCGAGCATGCCGGGCAGAAACTCTCGAATCAGCACGAAGTGGCTGCTCAAGTTCACAGCCATGATCTTCTGCACGGCTTCGGTCGAGGTTTCAAGGATCGTCTTTCCGGTTCCTATAAGCGATTTGTTAGACTTGGTATGGCGATGTTGGGTAAAGGTTTTCTCCCTACCAATGCCTGCGTTGTTAATCAACACAGTTGGGTTTCCAAGTCTGTTTTTGATTTGGGTGCAGACACCGCCGATAGCATTGAGATCGGAGAGGTCACACTTGTAGTAGTACACTTCGGGTACTAGAATGTCATACGTTAGCAGCCATTTCCAAAGTACTTTCTGCCAAACGCCGTTGACTCGGCGAACTGTCCATCCGTGAAACATTATCGGCTGACATCCTGGTCAACGACACCACACCCTCCGAACTGCACTTGCTCATCGTCCATAACGAATAAAGGGCACACTCACACTTCTCCAGCTCAGCCGGCAAATCCGAGATATCAACGACAACAACCTTCGCCTTCCCCGCAAACTCCTTCACCATCTCATACCCAAACCCACTGCACCCGCCCGTAACAACCACAACCTCACTCTTCCCATCCCACATCCACCGCGCCATAGGCTTCATGCCGGGCAAATACCACGCATTCAGCGCCAGCTTGTTCAACGCCTGGTTCACGCGCTTGACGGCGCCGAGCGCAAACAGCACCTTGAGTGCAGTGACGATCTTGGCGACGCGGACATCGCTGGTCGCGCCCAGATGGTTCTTAAGCCGGGACGGCGTGTTGTTGCGGAGTGGGGAGAGGAGGCGTTCTCTGAGGTCGGGAGGGCCGCGGGTTAGGGCCCAGAGGAGGGGGCCGGTGATCAGTGGTTCGTTGGCGATGTATTTGGTTAGAGCTATGGGTAGGCCGATTGTGGTTCGTACGGCGTTGGTGGCCTTCTTAATGGGTGTTGGTTCGGCCATGGTGGGTAGGTGCCTGGCTAGCAAGTATACGCTGCGTAGGGAGTAAAAGTAGAAATGAACGAGTCCAGAGTCGGGCAAAATGTATAACACGGAAGTAAATCAAGGTGCACTTGAGACAACAGTATTCGGTAGAAGGGAATCTAGACACACGGGTCCAGCTGCTTGGTTGCTATTCTGCAGCAGTGTCTAGTGATACAGAACTAGCTCCCAGCTTCTCACCACACGGACCCTTGGCGGCTGCGCTGTGACATGAGGAGGTGTTATGCGCGGCATGTTGATTTATCCACGTACTTGCGATGCCGAACTTGCCTCGGCGACTCAGGTTGTTTTGGGTGGGGAGCTGGGATTGGATCCCTGCTCTCCCCGCAAAAGTTTAGGATCCATCGAGTTTAGTCCGTCAATCGAACTTCGTCTAGGCAGTTTAGCTCGTGAATATGCTGATGGATGCTCCTCACGATGTGGCTGCAACCTGCTCATTTTCCTATGTGATGTGCTCGATGGGCAGTGCTCTGTCAGCATCGAAGAAACATCCTTGCACTGCAGAAATTGCCCCTGGCATCCTAAACAATATCACAAGCACATACCTGCATTAGGCAGAGGGACTGGTAGAACATGGTGTTTCGTCTTATTATTGGAAGTGTGGGTAGAATGCTATACAGATATCCTCTCAGATCATAGGACAGTATATGGATCTCTCCATGACAGTATTTGCCGCAATCACGGAAATTACCCACAGAATCTAGGATAGCCAAACCAGACGCCATGCGATAGCAGCTTGAATTGACACGGCAGAGCCCCCCGCTGAATCCCCCAAAGCCCACAGCTGAAAACGCCGCATGAGCGAAAGGACGGATGTTGTCATTGGTAGAACATTTGCTGTTGAACCGAAGGATAGTAGTAAGGACCTGGCTGCATCGGGTTCATTATGGGCGGATACCCATACTGCTGCGAAGGATCGTAGTAATACACCATGCCATTCGACTCGTAGGCCGATGGCGCCTGCTGCTGACCTTGCGAACCAGCCGATCCAGGTTGTTGTGGCGAAGCCAGGACCGGCCCTCCCATACCCATACCATAGTTCATGCCGTCTGCCGGCTGCATCATCGGATACGGCATACCATAGTATGCTTGCTGTGGCATCGCCGGATATGGCTGGAATGGCTGGGCATAGACAGCACCTTCAGGTATGTGTGGCATCTTCTGCTGTGCATGATCTTGAATATGCGCCGGGATTTGCTGATGGAATGGCTGCTGTGACTGCTGTTGCGGCACATTCATGGAGGGGGACTCGATGTTGTCAATCGAGACAGCTTTTTGTGGTGTGGGTTGATGCATAGGAAGTGTAACTGGAGGGCTACGGATGATAGCCGAATGATCGCCCAGGTAGACTTCGGCATTTTGCATAGTAGGCATGAAAGGATAATTACCTGGCGCAGGCATTCTGACAACTGGCTTTTGCATACCCACGGGGTACTGGGGCATCGGCATCCCTGTTGGAGTATGTATACCACTACCCGTAGCCGACGCGGCAATGGATGGTCTTCTGCTCATGCCAACGCTTGGAGTGTACACTGATCCGCCGTACATGCTCGTGCGTCTGCTTCCGCCAAAGCTTCCTCTTCCTCGACCTCTGAATTGCTGCTGGTTCGGCCGCATTGCTCGAGGTATGAAGATGAAGGATCGGTCGGTACTCGGAAAGATGTATCGTGGGTGCTCGTCGGGTATGGATATCCGCACGGGTTTGTCTCTTCGTAGAGGTGGGCGATGCTGTGGAAGGAGAGTGTAGTGCTTCTTGACCATGTGAGCGGAGCTCCTCTTGTCCACACCAGGAATTGACACATTGACCGGAACATTGCCTAGCACGGTAGTGGTCGAGAATGACCGGTTAGGAGCAGTTGGAGCCGCTGCAGGTACGACACTCTGCTTCAGCGGATGCTGTGGCGGTGGTGCAGCCGGTGCTTGAGGCTGATTGACTGTCTCATGTAAATCATGCGTCCATTGCTTGCTCGTATCATGCGTGAAGGAGCCAAAGTTGCTAAGTATATTAGCCAAGGATACGACCCCAGTTGAAAGGATTTCTAGCTTACCCTCTATTGCTCGGAGCACCATAACCTCTGCCACGACCTCGTGGAGCAGCTGGCAACGCGTACTGTTGGTCTTTGGACCGGTCGTCGTGCTGAGAGTATCCCTTGCGCGGCTGAGCACTCTGCAGGCTTCCTATGCGCTGGTTTTTAGGCTGGGTAGGCTGCGACCTGCTGCGCTGCTCTGGCTGCTGCTTTGGCTCGTTTTCTGCTTTCATAGCTTCGTCATATTGTAGCTCTTCCACGGCCGCACCTTCTTCAACCTTCAGGCCATTGAGCATAGCTTCGGTATCGGCTGTGGTTTGGAAAGTCTGCTCCGATCTCGAGGCTCTCATTGGTAATGGCTGCTTGGTCGCGGTTGGAGAAGATGCCGACCTCGTGTGGTTTTCGTCTGCAGAGTTGTTGCTCACGTCACCGTCTTCTTCCGAGGTGACAGAACCTGCACTAGAGGCATATTCTGGGGCATCGCCGGCTGTTGAGCCATCTTCTTCTCCTTCGTCGTCATGGCGTCGTCTGCGTGGGAGCAGGCTTCGCCTTTTCTGGGCAGCCATGATCTCGAATAATGGTAGGATAGGAGGAGAGTAGGGGCGAAAGAGCTCAAGAGTCGTGGGAAGTCGAGGTCATGGTTCGTAGTGTCGGCGCAGATGGCCTCACCGGAATGCTGTCGTACGTGTAAGTGATATTCCGAATCAGCAGTTTCACTGCCGCATAGTCGAGTCTAAGTGATTGCAGGTATACGGATGAGTCGAATGCGGTAAAACGGTGATGATAGTGACGGGCTATGTAGATTGTACGTGGTGATGGTTGACTTTGAGTCGCAGGGCTCACTTTGCCAAGGGTCGTGCTTTCCACCCCAGATTCGCTGTTGCTCGAGCGCTCGTCTGTCGATCACCAAAACTGTGACGTGTTGCTAGTCCACTTCTCCACTAACCATAGAGAGGCAACTTGTTCCATCCTCGACCGCATAACGGACTACATTAATAGGATACTGTACATGTAATGTCTTTGCAAAGTACTGGAGGGTCAGACAATCACTGCCAGCTTCATAGGAGGCAGGCGCATGACAGACACCAACAAAGGGAAGGTGAAGTGTTCCATGGCGGTACAACTTGAATAAATTCAATGTAGTTTTCTGGAGTCGCAAAGCAAGGACATAGATCTAATGCACTATCCCACAAACATCGTCAATCCGAGCTTCGAACAAAGAATATGACGCCACATGCAGCCACTGTTCAAACGTTCATATCTACATCGAGTGCGCAATCTCAATCAAACACAACCTTCTTACCGGTACCCTCTGTGATGGCACCGGTCAGCTTTTTGACCGTTTCCTCCTCGTAGGGGCCGTTTCGCCGCCTGGGTTTGTTGGTGGAGTCTCGCTTCACCCTCGCTGATGGCGCAGAATCCGCTTGGTCGTTGACCTCAGTGATCGGCTCTTGACCCTCCTCAGCACCATCGCCTTCCTGCCCACCAATCTTCTTCGCCTCCTTACCAAACCGCTTACTGTATCTCGTTTGAGAGTCCTCAGCAAACTCCATCCTCAGCTGACGCCCGTTCATCTGTTTCAGCCACACTCTCCTCTTCGACTGCTTATCATTTGTGCTAGTACCTTGCTCAACCCAGCCTCTCATAGCAGCCTGAGCTGACGATAGTTGCTCAAATTCAACCCAAGCGTACCCTTTGCACTTTCCGCTATCCTCGAAGGTTGCTACCTGGGTCTTCTGGATGACGCCACATACGCCAAAGTGTTCTTCCAGCATCTCTGTAGTCGTGTCGAAAGACAGGTTGCCTACGAAGACCTTCCTGCTTGGTGCCTTTCCACTGGCGACTTGTTCCTTGCTCGCTGGTCTACCCTCGAAGCTCTTAGCATCCTTGATGAGCACTCTCCTGCCAGCCAGTAGCTTCTCACTGAGCTCAAGAGCGTGATTCAACGCTGTCTGACTTGCGAAATCGATATAAGCAAATCCCTTGTTCTGTGGTTTGCCGTTCTTCATCGGTCCACTGGGCATGTTTAACCTGGTGACTTCGTCCTTCGTTATGGGATGGTCAGCATCACTCGTTATGAAGGTCATCAAGTCTTCTTTGGTAGTGAGGAAAGAAAGGTTGCCAATCCAGATGCCGAATCCAGACCTTTGTTGGTTGGTCAAGGGGTCGGTCTCCTTGTTTCCATTTGAATGAGGCTTGACAGCCTTTGATCTGGGCGCTGAGTCTTCCACTGCATCTTCTTGTGCTGTCTTGCTCCTTTTTGCTTTCCGCAGTGCTTTCTTGGATGGTGGTTCTGCGGCATTAATGTCGACCTCAAGCTCTGCTAGTTCTTCGTCCCTCTTTCGCTTTGTGCTTTTCGCTTCCGCTGAGGGGGAAACGGCAGTAGTGACACTCATGTTAGTTTTGCCTACACCTGAACTTCCCACTGACCTGACTTGGACAGTGAGCGGGATAGATGGCGAGGATTGAAAATTTTGTGGAGACGACGGGGATAAGAGGTAGTGCGCCGGACATTTCGTCCTCTAGCGCGTCTTCGCGTTTGGTGTTCAGTGCGGCTCCATCATGTCACCAGGATGCTGATACGAATACAGTATGCCACCTATCTAACCATCTTATAGTCTGCGACTCGCAGTTGTTGGTAAGATAGTCTCTGAAGCCACCTCTGCAAACATGTCGAACGAAACATCTCCAGCACCGGCTGCGAAGCCAGAGCAGCCCTCGATCTCATCGACAATCTATCACCCCAATAAGTCGTATCGGAGGAAATACAGGAAGATCATGGTCCAGTTCGAGCGACAGATGAGGGAGAGCAGTACACTGTTCAGAGCTCATCAGAGGATCTTGGACATCTCTCAGCGCATCGCCGAGCAGAATGATCAGATTGTATCCATGCTGCTCGAGCTGAATGCCCATCCTCAAATCCCGTCCCGACTGAGGTTCGACTTGAAAGACCCAGCCTTGGCCAAACAACCTAATGAGCACCATAACGTCGACCGGGCCGCAGAGATACTACGCCGCAGCAGACACGACGTTCAGAAGGGCGACATCCAACAAGCAGAGTACCACGACTACGAGCACTCCTTGTTAGAGAAGGCAGAGTTCGCACCTCGAGTTTCGTACTCAGATCTAGTCTACAAATCCAAGCGTGCGCCCCTTGAACGGGCACACCACACCACAGGTGATACAACTAATAGCCTAGCAGGGGGGTTCTTGTCCAGCAAACAGGAAGAACAATACCTCCAAAGCCTGGACGACTTCCTCGAGACTGGAAAACCACATCCAAGAGCACATGCATTGAGCAACATTGGCTATCCTCATCCGGAGAAGTCAGCAGAGCGAGAAAGAGAAGCACAAATACGAAACCCTGTCTCAGTCTACAACTGGCTGCGCAAGAACCAACCACAAGTTTTCCTACAAGACCCCGATCATGACAAGACGAAGACTGCAGCAGGGTCTCGGAAGTCGAAGCGAGAGTCGATAGCAAAAGCGCCAAAGGTAGAGCCTGAATTGTATGATGACGAAGGGATTGCTCTTGAGCCCACGGGGAAAGGAAAGAGGAAGCGCGATGAAGATACCGGATATAGACCCAAGGGAGGCCATGCACGGCCAGCGAAGAGGCGGAAGGAGGACTCAGGGAGGAGGTCAAAGCGGGCGTCGATGGATATCTCAGGCTCCTGAGCAGCAAGAGGTGAGATTATAGCGCGTCTGGTCTCAACTGCATAGTGGCCTGGGTGGGCAGTGGCCAGCTTGTTGCTTAGTGGAGGACAACATTAACACGCGGATAGTCCCAACCCATGCTTGCAGCTCCGACACCTCGGATATGCCTGGCGTTGCTGACGTGATAAAGCTAACTCTCCGGGAGATGAGTTCTTTCCACATGGCGGCACAACTACGTAATCTCTCTTACTGCCTATACTGTCTTGAGCTTTAGTATATTACTCTACGGACGAGGAATCGTATTGCTGGGGCTGACATACTCTTTCGAGGCTCGAGCACGAGCGTCAAGCTTGACTGGGGGCTGGACCCTGCAGGTATGCGCTTCTGTGCCAAGTTCCGTTCCAACTCGGTCTGATCTTGTTTCCGTGCCGGAATTCATGCAACTCTGGCGGGTTGTACGCGAATCCCAGCAATCGACCTGGTTTCAAGATGTAGTCCGTCCTCTGCCATGTATGCGTTCTCGTTTTCCTGCTTATGCGCTGGCTGATCAACGCGCAATGGTACTGACTTCCCATTTTCGTCTTCGCTCTTGCCATCTTCTGCCGTGCACTTGACCGAGATGGAGCAGATTGAGATACATAGCAGGGTGAGGCTGCTCCTCTGTTCGACCTGACATGTGCTAATACACGACCAGAGTTACCTCCTCCGATGGGTGTATGCGAAGTCGAATTTCACCATTTCCTGGACTGTCCAGCCTCATAAACGGTCGGTCAACCTCGGACTCTTCAAGCACCCAGGTGCGCTTGCCTCGCTACCCACCGTCGCCGGGCTTCCTGCCCTCTCTGCCACCTCGAGCCGTAATGAAGAAGATCCAAGCGACAGCCAGCCAGAGGTGGTGGAGAAACTCGAGCAGATGGGGCTGAAGCAGGCTGTCAAGCTGGGCAAGTGTGAAGCAGACAGGTTCAACCAAGGGCGATACGATGTCCCCAACGGCGAGGGAGGACACTACGCTCTTGTCTTCGATAATACCTTCTCCAAGAATACTGGCAAGACATGCACCTTCTTCCTCTTGACCTACCCTTCGAAAGACCAGCATCAGATCTCTTTTGGCGCGCAGGTACACCACTCTCCAGCTTCAGCAATGGCATCGGCTATGTCACTGGCACCACCAATTGGCCTGAGGTCGAGAAGCCCCACGATTGGCTTGAGATCGAGAAGTCCTAAACTGGGAGCCAAGGAGAAGCAGTCGGTGGACTCGCTGAACCTGGCGGCTGAGCAGGCACAGCGACCGACACTGACGGTGACTACCCCAAGACTCGCAGGACAGGATTCGGCTCAGACATTCACTGGTGTACTACAGAAGAGGAGGAGAAAGAGACATCAGGGACTTGCGAGACGGTTCTTCAGCCTGGACTACCCCTCCTCCACACTTTCCTACTACCACGACCGAAACTCGTCAGCCTTGCGAGGCGCTATCCCTCTGTCGCTTGCAGCTATTGGAGCGAATGCGAAGACACGAGAGATCTCGATCGACTCTGGCGCGGAGATATGGCATCTCAAAGCAAACAATGCCACCGATTTCGACGCCTGGAAAGCGGCGCTGGAAAAAGCCTCACGAATGCTGATTGAGAATGCGGCGGATGCGACTCCTGACGTGGACATGCATATACCAACTATAAGGGCACCAGCTGGTGACGACCTTAATTGGGACCGTCTAGCAGCACTGCTCAGCAAGATCTCAGGCACGCGCGATGCTGTACGACGCCTCTGTAATGACGCACTGAACAGTCCTGCGCCTTTTCTGGAAGGTGCAGGACCATCAACACCCGATCAGGAAAACAGCGACGGCTACTTTCCAGAAGAGAGGCGAGCATTCTGGAAGAGGAAGCCAAGCGGTACAGACATGAACAGGAACATATTCAAGAGAAGCGCCTCAGTACAATTGGCCGTGCCATCACCTGGAGGGTTCGCTCCGACAAGTCCGAGCCTGCCACCGCCTTCCCCGGGTCATGACAACATGAGGGAGATCCTGAACAACCTCGACTCAGTGATCGCAGAATTCTCGTCCTTGGTGGGAGAAGCAAAGTCGAGGAACAGTTCTATGCTGCCACAGTCGGCCATATCACGCATGAGTATGGAGTCACAAGAATATTTCGATGCTGAAGACAAGACGATGAGTCGAAGTGAGACACAACTGCTTGACCTTCAGGGAGATGAGTCAAGCGACACTGAGGATAAACGATCAAGAGCAGGAGATTCAGATACGAGCAGCGATGTAGACGAGACGTCGACGGTGGGAGGTAGAGCCTTCCGCTCAGGCAGCCTGTCATCGGTCATGCCGCCACCCAGTAAATCCCTCACCCCTCTCCCTCTCAAGCCTGTTAATCGGCGTGCTACGGTTAAAGCACCTACAATCATGCCTCCATCGCTGATCGGCTTTCTTCGAAGGAATGTTGGCAAAGATTTGTCAACGATTTCCATGCCCGTCTCGGCCAACGAACCAACCTCATTGTTGCAGAAGGCAGCCGAGAACCTCGAATATTCAGAGCTCTTGGATACAGCATCGAAGAACAGCGATCCTGCCGAGCGGATGTTATACGTCACAGCATTCGCGCTATCTTCGTTTTCGAATGCGCGAGTCAAAGAACGATCGATACGAAAGCCATTCAACCCTATGCTGGGTGAGACCTACGAGCTCATTCGAGAGGACAAGAACTTCCGCTTCGTAGCCGAAAAAGTTTCTCATCGGCCTGTTCAGCTCGCATTCCATGCTGAAGGGTCGGGCTGGGCTATGGCGCAATCACCACTTCCATCACAGAAGTTCTGGGGTAAGAGCAGCGAGATTATCACAGAAGGCAAGGTACGGGTTGTGTTGACGACTGTGGGCGAATGCTACTCATGGACGCCGGCAACGTGTTTTCTGAGGAACATAATCGCAGGCGAAAAGTACATTGAGCCTGTTGGAACCATGTCGGTTGTCAATGAGATGACCGGGTGGAAATGCATCATCACCTTCAAGGCGAAAGGGATGTTCAGTGGGCGGAGTGAAGATGTAGATGTGCAGCTGTTGGATCAAAACGGAGTTGAACAGCCACTGGGATTGACAGGTGCATGGACATCAAATCTCGTGGTCAAGGAGAATGGTCGCGCAGATGCACGACAGGAAATGTGGCATGCTGGAAGTCTAGTTGATCGGCCAGAGAAGCACTACGGCATGACAAAGTTCGCAGCCGAGCTGAATGAGATCACACCTGTTGAAGAGGGGAAGCTGCCGCCTACAGATAGTCGATTGCGAGCTGATCAGCGTGCGCTAGAAGATGGCAAATATGATGATGCTGAGAGGCTGAAGAATGAGATCGAGGAAGGACAACGTGCCAGGAGGAGAGAGATGGAGGCTTCTGGAGAGGCGTGGACGCCGAAGTTCTTTATCAAGGTCAACAATGGTGATGAGACTATATGGAAGCTCAAAGCTGGTAGTCCGGATGGGTATTGGGAGAGAAGGGCCAAAGGGGATTGGAGCGGTGTTGTGGATGTGTTGAGCGTAGACTGAGCAGCAGCCATCACGTCACGTTGAGTAATTTTTTGTGGTGTGCTTACACCGATGCGCTTGCTGGTGACACAGGAGGGTATCTACAGTGAAGGTCATCTCTGTTGCTGGAAGCGGCGAACGTTTACCAACAGTGCCTTCCTCATCGCAATCGCGACACCCCGATCGACTTAGCACGATGGAGCGGAGAAGAGACCACACAGGTTCGTACATCCGCTCAACCAGCACCAGCGCTCGGAGGAGTCGATCACCATCATCATACGGAAGGGTATCGAGAAGTCCACCTCCAGCTCGTAGCAGGAAAGAGCTTTTTCCAGTAAGCATAAAGAGAGCTTCACACGATCTCGAACCAGCTGACGAGACCTGCAGCAGCTGACCATGGCGGTCTCAACCACGAAAGCTACATCGTCACCTCCCCACCAAGTCAAGATCTGTCCTAAGTGTCCCGAATCGAAGTTGCGACCTATCCTGTCAACGGCTTATTTCTACTGTCGCTCAGACAAATGTCTTGAATGCCATACAGATCTTCTCATCTTGCAAGAGGTTGAACCGGGTACGAGATCAGGGGGATACAAGCGAGTGAAATTGTGCAAGATATGCATATGCAGCCCTTGCCGGACAGAGTTCATGGTCGACTGGCAGGGCACGGGACAATCTCAGTGGGGGTGTGCTGTGAAATGCGGAATAGAGAGACATGGCGCACTTGCTGTCTTCCACGAAAGGGGATCTTTTACGCTTGCAACGCTTCTGAAAGACCCGCTGGTGCTTACCCCGCTGGTGCTTACATCTGACCACAACAGATCTCTCCTTCAAGCCAGTACAGAATCCAAAGTGGTAAAACGAAAACGCGAAGTCCTCGGAGACATTGATAAAAGGAACGAGTATGCCAGTGGGGCACCGCAGCCCAAAAAGACGAAGATAGTATCCTCTTCACCAGCCTCTCGACCGGCCAAGCAAGAAGAAAACGACAGGGAGAGTTTCGAAAACTTTGAGGAGGAATACGCCTATTATGCTGCGAAGGTTCGAAGGTTGCTTGGGGAGGATCCCACAAGACCCAGAACATATCCCAGGACCACAAACACAAGCACAAATACCGGGGCTAAGCCTGTCACCGCCCAGTCTTCCACAAGGGCCCCAACGACCACATCTACTGCAGCCGTCAAGCCTTTCACCGTGCCCCCGCGCCTACCTTCACGCCCTCCGTTCTCACACCAAACCCACGCTCTACAGTACGGAGACTTCCCTCCTGCTGCAAAGCCGCCAGCGAAACCTCAGGGCGTGACTAGGGTGAATGTTGCATACCTTGAGGAAATACGAATTTGCCTACCACCGAACGAGGCGTCTCTAGGCCTGGCAGAAGGTAAGGACAACGGAGATTGTGGCTGCTCTACGATCTTATGCGTGCATCGAGCTGGAGCACGACAGAGCGTGAAGGACGTGTCGATGGACAGAAGGAGATGAGTGGTACTTGTGGGTGCTTCGTGTGCGGAATGTCCGTGCCAGACGATCTGTGAAGGGCCAAGGTGTTTATGGGAGATGTTTCGGAGTTTTACTGGGAAGCATCCTGTCGACGTGTACTGACGGTTCATGCACCAACCGGGCTCCAACCAAGATATGGCAAGCTATCGTTCAAGACTGTAGAAGTATGTGGTAGGCAAATCGTTATCCAGACTCTGAGCTGAGGGTTTGAGCAGGGAACATTATCTGTCTTACATATGAACTATAAAACACCATTGATATCAAGATCGCAGCAGTCCATCACGCCTATTAGCGGGAGTCACGAACAGTGCCAGTCCGGTCTCATACATCTCGTTCGCAGTTCGCCATCTGTGCCACGCCCGCTAAACATCATTCCCAGTCCCATCGATGCATTTATAGCCCCGATAAAGGTTGTTTCTGCCCGGGGGGCCGCAGTCTAATTAATTGAGATAGCATCGAAACAATTCTCGCTCGTGTCTAGTAAAGGGAGGATGAGGAGAGACGACCTTACCGTAGATGTCTTGTACCCTGGTTCCCAACCACCTAGGAAGGTAGGTATTGAAAGAAAGGTCTTGACAAGTCTTGGGCATGAGCATAACGAGGCTGCTTGTTCAGCTTGTAAAGCGGACGATGCACGGATCACCGGGTTTGCGTTGAGCTTTCGTGTCTGTGGGGAAAGGGGTTGTGATTGGTATGGAGCCATATGTCGTGGCCTATTGTACTAAGTTAGTAGGCTGTTTCTTTGTCCCGTCACGGTCTGGCCGGGTTGCATGAAGTGGTTTTAGTAGATGTCAGCATGTTGGCATGAGTCGTTAGCACAGCAGGAGTCTATGTCTTTCTCCAAGGACACTTAGAAAGACTCGGAAGGAAAATCATATTATTGTGTTCTCGATGACGAGAGCATTAATTATTTTGCGATCCTCCTACGTAAATGCTACCCGCAGCCAAAAGCACAGACGGTACCCGGTTTAGGTGGGACATAGTCGTCCGCCCGCCCTTCGGGCCAGCAAAAGTAGCTTCGAAGGATGGTATCTCTTTCAAGCATGTTGCATTTACCTTCATTCCATCTCGGGTACCCGCAGCCACGCTCTTTGTCCTTGATCTCCGAAGACCCCCGTACACCGCACTCGTAGTCTTTGAACAGTGCGCAATAGACATCGGATGGGGCACCGAAGATCTAGGTCGGCATGTGTTAGCATAAAACGACGGACGAAAGGGTGTTCAGATGCGACTTACAGTATAGCTGCTTCCCTTGTCGCCTGTAGCATTTGAATCTGGGATGGGCAAGCATTTGCCGGCTTTGAGTGGTTCGGTGTAGCATTCGCCTCCGAGGTCTTTTTCCTTGCAGAATTTGATCTTACCTAACCTAGCATCGTCCGTTTGGGCGTGTATGACTGTGGCAGAGGCGCCGAGAAAAAAGAGCTTGGTGAGCATGTGCATGGTTGATGTGTCTCTAAATGGAATGATGGAAGAGTGGGAATTTGGTCGCTGATGGGAGGACAGGTTATAACCTCTGAAGTTATGGATGCATTGCTTTGTCCCTCTAGTCGTCGAGAGGAGGAGACTCAGCCGCGACCGCGCCTTCATAGTTTGCTTTGTCGAAGAGTTATTTTCTCGTCATGCTTTGTTTCGTTCCAGCTCGACCTGCAATTCTGCTTGGCGTCCGTGCCTGGATTAAGCACCTGTCATCCAGCTTGCCGACACCTGAGACGCAACATCTTAGAGGCAAACCATTACGGTAACTTGCAGCCTAGCCATGAGCAGTGGCGTTCGTCATGTAATCAGCGCTTTCGAACAGTGATATCGTCCAGCATTGAAGGAGCGACAACTTCTTGCATTCATCGGTGCACCCCGCAAAAACCTTGCCTGCTTTGTCTCTCCGTCCCTTTCAGATGCATAGTGGGTCTCAAGCGCAACACTATGTTAAGCTTCTCTAGCTTTCGCTGGTCGTTCCTTGGTCTTCTTTGTGCGACCTAGCCGTGCCCGGAACCTGTTTCGCCAGTATGCACTTGTAGCTATACACAGTTATAGGCATGCATCGACCGTGAAGAAAGCTGGGAGAGCGAGACGCAACGGCAAAGGGTGCTTCTGGGCTAGTGTCGCATTGGAGAGGATGTCAACGTAGCCGTGTAGGTCAAGCAGACGTGTGGTCCTCGAAAGCAGTCGATCCAGTGATAGAGCAGGGTTGGTGTCACAAATCTTTGCCTACTTGAGGCCCTCATCTGTGTTAGTAGTTCTCTCGTAGGACGGCTTGCAATCTCTGGCAGGACTTCGACCGTCGTTGAGGTTAGGCGCAAAGTTCTAAGCCTCCCATCGTTTGTGGGCTGAACACCTTCTCTTGCAGTGACTGCGCGGTCTGCTCGGATATTATCTTTTCTGCTGCTCCAGTTCCGACGTTTGTGCGCGAAACAACTAATACCAAGTATGGTGTTCTGTCTTGCACTATGGATCTCGGAATTGCAGCAGAGATCGACAAAAGGCGTCAAATACTAGTACTCTGCTAGAATCTCTAGTATAACCGTTGGACAGTCTGGGACGTGTTTGGAGGATGATCGCAGCCGTCGCCACGCGTACACCATTCGCCAGTAAAAGGGGGGAGGAGAGGAAGAAGTAAATGAGGATCAATAGGTCGTCGAAGCACAACACCAGGAATACCGAGGCTCTTCGGCGACCCACGCACGCTAAGAACGCTCAGACACAACTTGGCTCTTTTCTCGATCATTCAGTTCTGTCGAGGGTCTGTCAAATCACATATTTTCAATCAAAGGTAAGGAAATGAGAAGAAAGAAAAGGACTGGCTCTCTTCCGCGTAAGCCAGTGGCTTGTGCTACCTGGCCGAAGTGTAAGCTTAGAACGAGGAATAAGACCCTTGGTGCGCGCTACCAACCGACAATGCCTGTACCAGTGACCGAATCATGTGGTGAGCATGGGCGCTCTCTGAAACCCAGCTTGATAGATGATTTGGGTAACCCTTGATGTTCACAGCCACTATGCGCACCTCAACTCACAAGGCAGACAATCGATATGCATGACAGCAATATTCATAACGTGATTGGGTGGCTGGCCGACTTTGCGGGGCGCAGCTATACGAGCGAGTGGCATTTCGGTCTAACTCCTCGAGAGATCAACCTTTACATCGGTGAGAGCTGGACAACTGTGAAAATTGTCGCTGGCATAACAGTTCGAGGTAGCAGGCCTCGCATCAGCATCTGATAAAAACTAATAACAACGGGCTGCCTGTGTATTGAAATGACCGACCCAGCAAGCTTCGGCTTTAGCATTGGAGCCATCATCGCTGTCGGCGACCTCGCTTGGAAGCTTTACAAAAGATGCAAGACTGCCCCAGAAAGCTTTTACAACATTTCACAGGAGTTGCAGTCTCTCCACGCCGTCCTAAAAGAATGCGAAGAAGCCTTTACAGGTTCGACTATTCCTGCGTCCCGGGCAGACAGGCTGGAGACCATCATTAGTGGATGCCAGGGAGTCCTTGAGCACCTGGATGGTATCACCTGCAAGTATGAAAGTCTTGGCAAACAGTCTAAACGTACCTGGGACCGAATGCGCTGGCACTCTGAGGACATCGGCGAGATACGCAGTCGATTGACTTCACACATCAGCATGTTAACAGCATTCTTGTCTACGTCGCAGACTCGAGTCGAGCAAAAACTTGACGAGCTACTGCGTGAGTTTCGCGAAGGCCGCATGGAAGGTTCCGTAATCAGCACTCTGACGGTCGATTCATTGTCCATTGATGAAAGGGCGCAGTGGCGGACGGTTCGGAAGGACCTAGAAGAACACGGAATCACCCTAGACATGTTCTCCGCCAATACGGACTTCATTGTTCAGTGGTTCGCAGACGCCGTCGCCAACGGGGATTTCGAGGAAGACCAAGCTGACGATGATGAGGAACTGGGCACACTCCCCAATGGACATGCCTCGTGCCCTAGCGCAGCATCCCGAGCAAACATTACATCGCTCGCAGATGAGGTGTTCGAGGACATCCAAGCCGACCATGATGAGGACCATGGTACGCCGCCCCCTCAATATACCTCAAACTCTAGCGCGGGCTCCCAAGCAGACACTACATCGCGCGCAGTCCGGTTCCCAACTACAAAGAAAACCCGGGGAGAACGTCCTAAAGCACCTCGAATGGCGCTTTTTCTCGCTAGCCTCTCACGACCAGGGAAAGCACTGATTAAAACCGCAAGTGCTGGAGACACTGGATCGGCGCAGGCTCTCATTGAAGATAGCACAAGATTTGCCCTTGTTGAACAGCAAGATCTCCATCGAGCACTATGGGGTGCGGCTTCCGAAGGTCACACGGACATGTGTAGCCTTCTGTTGTCGAATGAAGCTGATGTAAACAAGTCGGGTAAGAACGGGGAGACTCCGTTATGCCGCGCGGCACGTGGTGGTCATATCGATGTCTGTAACACTTTGATTCAAGCAGGGGCTGATATAAACAAGTCGGACAAGAACGGGGAGACTCCGTTATCCCGCGCCGTACGTGGTGGTTATATCGATGTCTGTAACATTTTGATTCAAGCAGGGACTGATATAAACAAGGCGGACGAGGACGGGCGGACCCCATTGTTGTTCGCAGCCAAGGCTGGTCATGTCGATGTCTGTAACGCTCTGATCCAAGCAGGCGCAGATGTGAACAAGGCGAACAAATTCGACGGGTGGACCCCGTTGGGTAACGCAGCCTCGAATCGCAATGTCGAGCTCTGTAACATTCTGATCAAAGCAGGCGCTGAGGTGAGCAACCCGAACAATACCGGAGAGACTATGTTGTCGTACGCAATAACTACGGGCCGTATCGATATCTGTACTACTCTGATCCAAGCAGGCGTAGATGTGAACGAGGCGGACGAGGACGGGTCGACTCCGTTGGGTCTCGCAGCTAGGGCTGGTTATATCGAGCTCTGTAACATTCTGGTCAAAGCAGGGGCTGATGTCAACGGGTCCAAGGTAACAGGATCGGCAACGCCGTTGGAGTACGCCGCTGCTTCGTTAAAGCTCAAGGTCTGCGAACTCCTTCTGCAAGCAGGCGCAGATGTGAATCAAAGTGGTCGGTACCGCTTTGGCCCCCTACAAGCCGCAGAAGCCGATCCATTTGAATCAGGAAGCCTCCGGGAGCGGGAGAAGATAATCAGAATCCTCAGAGCTGCCAGCGCGGACAAACGCAAATTCTAACCTCAAAGCACGGCCCCTGCCCTCTGGATCTGATCCAGGCATTGTATCCGACCACGGGAAGATCAAGGACAAGGACAGATGTGCTTCCAGGCCAACCACCAAATTCAGAACGCGAACCCGAGACGTACCTCTCAGGCCATCCAAACTGGAAGCACTCCACCTCATCACCCCACAACCACCAGCTCCAGATCCAGCTATTTCCGTCCCATCATGTACAAACCAACAAACGCAATCTCCTCTCAACCAGCAAGATCCCGCAACTCCGCCAGCTCTCACACCAGCAATCTCCCCTCAACTAGCAAGATCCCATCCCGCAACTCCGCCAGATCTCACACCAGCAAGCCCCGCTTCTGCGCCCTACTTGGACACCTGAACAAGCAGAAGGGCAGCAGTGAACAATCATGTCCGTCGAGACGTTCCTCACGTGAAGCAGGGCTGCCATATCTAGTGGCCTCATACTCTGGCGGCGCAACATGCTTTACGGGCAACAACTGTCCGTTGCTGGAGCGTTGCTGCCGACATTGAAAATGCGGATGAAGATGTAATTGGGCATCCTCGAGCAAGATCATGGAAGACTAGGTCGTGATGAATTGAGCAATCTTCCAACGAGCGCAAATCACACTTGGCTGATCGTGTGATGCCTTTGTCTAAGCATGAATCGTCCAGCACAAGCTCGTTCTACTCAGATGTGTTGCTGCCGCTACATACGGTTGATCCAATGGAGCATATCTTCGTACATCCTCGCGGCCACTTCTGTCCTTGCTAGCTTTACTGATATGGCTCTCGAAGCTACCACTTCACCAACGTCTACTCCTCCGCAACCCACCCGCTCAGCCTCGTCTCCTCACCAGCCAAGCCCGCAGCCTTCGCCCTCTGCCTAGCCGACTGACGCCGCCGTTCCTCCCGTCTCTTCTCCTTCCTCTCCTCCTCCAACGCCGCCTCTCTCTCCTCCAGATAAATCTTCTCAGCAGCCTCACCACCGGCATTGAGAGTGGCCTGCCGCTCAGCAAGTCTCTTCCACTTCTCATTGTCCTCGCGTACACGGTAGAAGTTCCCGTTAGGCAGACCGTTCTCGTCTGTCAGGACTCCTGCTATCATCGCATCTGTCTCCCAAGAAAATACTTTCTGTTTAAGCTGTTGCAACACGTGCTGCTTTTCGAGCTCTTTCTCCTCAGCTATTTCAGCGTGGGTTTTCCTTACTGCTTCCTGGTCCTTGATGTTGGTGTCACGCAGCTGCCTTCGTGCGTGCTGCACTCGGAGCATTTCCTGTTCTTCTGGAGTATGGACCTCGGACCGGTCGAACGGAAACATCCCGAAATGAGGATCTTCAGTCAGAACTTGCGGGTCGTGGGGACGTGTCTGATTGTGCTGAAGGCCATCGTTTGCTTGTCCTTCAATGCGGCTATAAGCTTGGGATTCGAGCATGTGATTAGTCAAGGCAGGAGAGCTGTTGGGTATAACAGCATATTGCAGGTGCTTGTGACCTTGCGTGCGAAACCCGGTTTTGGGGACTGCTCTCGGCATTTTCGCAGTGCTCGAAATATGGTCGATATCATACTTGTTGTAGTCTGGCTCGGGGAGATTATCACCGTACACTAGTTGAAATCTCTTAAGGGCTCCCTTCAGGCTCGCGATCTGCTGGCCGGTGCCTCGCTCACTGTTCGCATGGGACTTCGCGTCTCCTCCACGAAGTTGGCTCGACCCATATAGCTGACTTGGTTCTGGACTGATGGGATGTGCTGCGTTCTTGATGGCCGTTCGTGTGACATCGCTGACGGTGCTTGTGGCCCTGCTACGACCTGCGTTGCGTAGGGGACTGCTCTCCAGTCGCTTCTTGCCGGCCGGACCAGACCTGGCGAGCCCATGTATTTGGCTCTCGCTAACTCTCACGGTGCCCTCTTCGTCCTCGACGCCAATGCTGTCATCGTGATCGTTGAATGCTTCCTCTTGCTTGAGGTCGGCCAGCGTATCGAGGTCCATTGTGTCGCCGTCTTCATTTGACTCAGTATCCTGGTCCAGGGTCTGGGTTGAGGTTTCGGCAGGAACCTGATGTGTCTCGCCCTTCTTCCTACTGCGCTTGCCTGGTGCTCGCTGCTCGGAGCCATCTGTAGACATGAAGCGGCCGTTGCTTTTCATCAGCCAGTTCGCAACTGGTCTTGCTCGAACAATATTGATGCCTGCGTATTGATTAGTAACGACGTGATACGGTGGCGGTGGCTACAAACCTCGCGACATTAGGCTCTCCTGGAGGTTGTTTCTCCTCCATTCATCGTACGCAGGGTGTGCGGGATCTATGCGCTGGTAAGGGTCGGCATACCATTGTTCGATCGTTGCATCGTCTTCTATTGGTACGTAGGGGATCAGCAGTCTTTTCTGATTTAGGTCTCGTCTTGCAGCAGTCGTCGATCGGTTGGTGAGAGGCACTGAATCAGAATTCTCATCATTATCGTAGTCTTGGTCGGAGCCGCCATCTACCGCGCCGTCGTTGATCGGACTCGTTGATGGTTCCAAAGTAGTAACACCGTCGCCCGCTGAATTGCCAAGCCGATGTCCCCTTGGAGGCCTTGCTGAGGCTTTCCCACCTCCTCGACCCTGTCCGCTGCCATGACCTCGACTCTGACCGCCGCCACGACTTCCACGCCCACTGCCTCTCCCTCGGCCTACCACACTATCTACATTAGCTGTAGTGTCTTCCTGCTTGTTATCAGGTGTAGTCTTGCGTCTTGTAGGCCGTGGATTTCGGCCAACATTGGCAATAGTTAACGATGCATCTTCCTGTTCGTCTTCGAGTCGTTTGGGTGCCTTTCGTTCTCGAGCTGGTCGACCGGCCATGTCGGTTCTGTTTCTGAGCTGATTTCCCGATAGGACAAAAACTGGATGACGGCGGTATGAGGTGCATTTTGTATTGTGGTGATCGTTTGGGACCAGTGAAGGTTTGCGGAAGGCTGACGGAAGGTGTTGGACTAAACAGCGACTGGATGCGATCGCTCTTCAATCGTGACACAAAGAAGCTTTTGATACGGTTGGTTATGCCATGGTCGTGAAGTCGTGAGATGCGACGAGTGGCGGCGGTGAGCTGTCCAAGAAGAGATAATCGCGGTGACGAAGGTGCTGGTGATGCAAAAATGACGGGAAGTGCCTCCAAGTTGAAGTCACTTTCACTTACGGTGAAAGTATCTCGACAAGAAAGCGCTGGCAGCAACTTACGCTTATCGCGAGCATTTGTCTGTCGCTGCTCCTTCGTACTTCTATCACAAGACGCATACAACCACGCGTTCGTCCCTATCTCTTCTTCCACCTTACCTTCCCAACCCACATTGCCCACTTCTGGACATCTTCTCTCTCGCAGATCCTCTCAACAGTATACCACTCCTTTGCTAACTCCTCATTACTGGCCATGCGATGCACAAAACTATGACAAGCGCGACACAGCCACGCAACACTGTTCAACTCCCTCTCCTCATGCCAACCACGCTTCAAAACCTTCGCATGCACAGCCTTAGGAATGAGATGGTGATAAGTCATAGGCACCCAGTCTCTCTCGCAGATCTCACAGGCGGTGAGTTTGGTTTCTATCCATTTTGGCGGTGCGGCTGTTGCAGCTGTCAGGTAGGTTGCGATGACTGGGGAAAGGAAAGATTGCAGATCTGACGCAGGTGGTTTGATGAGACCGTACGTCTCAAGACTGTCAGTCACAGGCGGTGGGATGAGATCAGAGATCTCTTCATAAGTGCTGAGTGATAATGGCAAGGACCACTTGTCAGATAACGTGACATTGTCTTGGATCGCTTGATGAGAGATGGTTCGAAGGTCCTTGGGTAGACTTGGAAATATCTCACTAGCCAGATAGTCTGAGAAATCAACAAGCTGTGACGGGTCAGTGGCGGGATCAGGGATGCTATTATCCTTGGGAGCGGCCTGAGCGGACCGTGTCTTGGACGAAGGGGCTCTTTTGGCCCGTTTCTGTTTCTGCTCGGGATTTGACTTTTCAAGTACAATATTGAACAGACAGTCTCTAAAGATGTTCAGATTCGGCTCGTCCTCTTCATCTGAAGACATAGTGCATGCATGACGGTAAACAATGTGCTGAAGGACGAAGACTTGATGAGGTCAACACTCGAGAGACAGGAGACAAGCCTCACGAGCTGCCTAGCGGAGATTCGACTTTCTCGGCTCACTGCCCGAACGGTGCCGCAGCCCAGTCATTCAATGATGCCTATCAACGTCGAGCAGCGGTCGATATGCTTACTATGTTTAGCTCTGGCCTGTCAACCACATCTTGATACTCTGTAGGTCGATATACCACTCGTATACATGGATCCGTCTGGCCGGACCGAAAGAGGTAATTAGCTACTAGACAGGCCAAGGTTGGAGATTCACAGGGACGAAGCGGGACCCTGACCTTCTACACGATCCGACTTCCAGGAATATTCAATCGGAAACATTGCAGCGTTGTACTATTCGTTGGCTCAACCCTTTCTTGCGTGCAAAAGGAATTGGCAATCATGCCGTCGCATCCGCCTGTGAGTCGCTGACTTCCGCGGTTCGATTACTATCCTTCCACACCTGGACTCTTGCACAGTGATTATAGGAACCTGACCAGCAGCCTTCAGTGCTCAACATATCTAGCAGATTACAATAATGGGCAAGATACTGTTTGCTTTCGACCTTTACGGGACGCTACTTTCTACGTCATCGATAGCAAAGGTACTGACCGAGCACTATGGCGCGGGGAAAGCAGAATCGATGCAAGGCGTATGGAGGAAGTACCAACTGGAGTATAGCTGGCGCTTGAATTGTATGAGTAAGTAGTAATTTCGTACCAGGCGCTGACTGGAGTCGACCTGACCAACGCCAGAGCAGTATGAGGACTTCGAGACGGTGACGTATAAATCTCTGCTACACACGTTGACAGAGCATGAGGTCGAGATACGACAACAGGTCGTTGACTCGGTGATGAAAGCTTATGACAACTTGTCAACCTTTCCAGATGTTGCACCTGCACTCCGATCATTGAAGGACACGCCAGGCGTCGAATGTGTGGTTTTCTCGAATGGCAGTCAGAAGATGATCAACAACTCGGTCAACTCATCGAAAGACCTCAAACCTGTCAGCTCGGCATTCTCTCAACTGGTATCTGTGGATCATATGCGGAGCTTCAAGCCAGACCCCGAAGTGTACAGGTATCTTGCACAGTGCGTTGATATGGCTGGGCAAGAGTCTCAGCTGTGGCTTGTTAGTAGTAATCCATTCGACGTTGTGGGAGCCCGTGCGGTAGGAATGAATGCTGTATGGGTTGATAGGACCGGAAAAGGCTGGCAGGACAAACTGGGCTTAGAGCCTACGAAAATCATCCGTGGTCTGGGTGGCTTGACAGAATTGGTTAGCAGTCTGAAAGGTGGATAGATGCCCAACAACTGAACGATTCTCCTGCGATGTGAGTGCGCCTCCGCGCTGTGAAGGTCCAAATCTCTCTTGCTGATGCACTAAATCAGTGTGATCAAGCTGGTTCATCCTCATATCTCTCCGCAGCCTGTATCGTCGAACCAACTCTTGTGGTCCTTTTCTTCTCCAGCTTGGCTACCCATAGAGCACTTCCAGCAGCAGACGTGAGGAGGAACAGCATAGATAAGCCAGGAACCAACTGAAATGCTAGATGCACGGCCCCGAACCATGTATATTTGAGTTTTCGCTTCCTCATCTCTTGCTTCCGTTCCTTCTTTGTCAGATCGCGTAACTTGAACCATCTCCAGTGCTGCAGCGGTCCTGCTCGATATCCTGTCAGGATGAGAAACATCGGTACTCCAGCGATAGGAACGAAGGTGAGAGGCAAGAGTAGGACAAATTCGATGATTTGTCTCAAGCTGAAAGGCGAGTAGACGGAGGATATGGTAGGCTTGCCTAGCATTTTGACAGAATTGAGGGCTGTCGTGTCGAGCACCCGGCCGTGTGAGACAAGCTCTTGACAGCCGCAATCAATCAGAACTGCATCAAACACGTCGACCAGAGTTTCCTGCACGATCAGTCAGCCATAGAGCACTCAGGAGTCGGGAGTACTTGCGTCGACGAAGAACGCCTCGAACAGCAGCGCAATGATGGCTGAGCCTTCGCCCAGTGTGAGCACCGCACCATTGATCCATGCTCCGGGACCATGGAATAATGCTAGGACAGCAACCTGTGGCAAGAATGCAAACGTGAAAAGAATGCCATAGATGAAGAAAGACAGCAGGGTAACTGGGAGAAGTCGACCCTTGAACAGCGGCCAGAAACGAGTATGGCCAATGAAGTAGAGTATGCCTTTGATCGGATATAACCAGGATGCACCAGCAATGATCTTGATCGGATTCCACTCGCTCCGGCCAGAGCCTGCGGGCGGCATGCTGTTGTTATGGTAAGAGCAAGACTGATATAGGATGGCCCAGTCCACAAGGTAGACTTGCTCAGGAGAACATGATGTAGGAAGTAACCTGTACGATAGTAGATAGGAATGGTTCTCGCGTCGCTCGAAAATGCGGTGCCTGCGACTGGAGACTACCAACACGACAGACGTCACAGCGCGCAAGAGCAGGCAATTGCGAAAGTGGCCGCCTTGACGGCCGTAGCATGATCAACCCTATGGTCTCAAACCGCGAAGTCTATCTCAGCTTACCTGCCACTGCTTCCATAGGTACGTTCCCCGTTATCGCTTTCAGATCCCGTAATGTTTGGCTTTCAATCTCGGGAAACACAACCAAACAATCAACAGCACGGCCAGCATAGCCGTGACGATCGGCTGCAGGACGCCCACTCCCTTCGCCTGCGCAATAGCTCCCACAATGAAAGGGAAGATCGCCCCTCCTGTTCCTCCCAACGCCGTGCTAAACCCAACGCTTGGAATATGCAGATGTCCAGGCAACAGTTTCGTCGCCATGATAATACCACTGGGAAAGATGGGGCCCAGGAACATCCCCAGAAATGCAACTGCGACTGCGCTGGCGAGGATGCTAGGAACGAACCAGAAGAGGAGTTGCAGTGCGATCGCGCAGCAGATGTACACCGTGAGTATGCTCCGCTCCGTAAGCCTGAGTCTACTGATGAAGCTGCCTTTCTCCGGACGATTCGTGATCTCGATAAGTGAATGCGTGACGACCCCAAGCCCACACCGACCGATTGTCATGCCTGCCCAAAACCCCGTACCGATGATCCCAGAAGCGTAAGGGGTGGCACGGCGAACATGGAGCATGAAACTTACGATCCAGCCGCCCAGTGCTACTTCGGCGCCAACTGCACAACTATCAGCACAGCAACCCACCGACTCCGATGAAGTAGACAATCTTACCGTAGAGTAGGAAGAAGACACAACACAACCACGTAACCCTGTTCTTCAACGCCGTCTTCGTGCTACTCACCCCCTCCTCCCTTGGATGCTCCATAGCATACACCTTCCCAGTCTTACTCCAAAATGACGTCCCAGTCATTAACAATGTCACAGCTGAGAGGGCAGTGAGTATATAGTAGAAGTAGTACCACTGCAGCCCGTTCTGTACAACCAAACTCGTAGCAATGAGGGGAGAAAACGTGCATCCCAATGCATAAAATGCATGTAGACAGCCTTCTAGAACGTTGCCAGCCACCATGTGCCCCGCCCAAGTCGACCACGCGGCGTCGACCAAGCCGTTGCCGAAGCCAGCTAGGCAGGTGAACAGGACCACAACAGGCCATGGGAGGTGCAGGGACAGAACGATCCAGGCCGCAATGTGGCAGGAAGGTGCTACTATGGCAATGCCGCGCTGCCCATACTTGTGATGGAACCAGGAATTCGTGAATGCCGCAATCGCGTACCCCACGAAGGGACAGAGGAAGATGAGTGAGACGACTGTGTAGGAGAGGTTGTAGTACTCTTCAAGCTAGAGTGTGTGTCAGCCGCAGCAATTACCCTAAATGCTCATAGCACCGTAGTTGATTAGACATACATATGGCAACAAAGCCCCGTAGGCTGCATCGCTCAGTCCAATAACGAACATGGAAAAGAAAGCTGCGGCGAAGCGAGCAATGTTACCTCGTGGTTCATTCCATCGCTGGAGTGGAGGCTGAAGTATCTCCCGTGGCGTACTCCGGGTTCGTTCAACGTCTACAGATTTGTTATCGTGTTCGCTGTGGTGTGCTTTGGAGGATAAGTCGATCTGAGCTCGTTTGTCATCGAAAGTCTTCAGGCCTATGCTAAGGGTTGTTTGTGACGCTTTGACTGCGCCATCCGAGACCGACATGTGGTATGTCGGGGTTGACAATTTTACAGCATGAAGACATCTCGACAAGATATGGTAAAGTAGATAATGTGGAAAGCAGATTTTGATGTGCATGAGCCGCTGATGTCCTTTGTACGAGATCCAGATTGTGGTGCTCGTCAACAATGATTGGTTCAGATCATCGCAATTTTCCCGAGGTGGTCGGGAGCGCTATGACTTCCTTCCGATGTAGTCACCACAATGACTCCGAGCCTCATGTAGAGCAGCCCATCAGCAGCGTCTACTGGTATGAACTGAAGATCGTCACCACAAACATGCTGTCGCGCAAAGATTTGGCGGACGGTACATGGTCATGTTTTGCTGTCCGAAACTGCACACAGCTAGGCTGTATTGTCCCATTTCGCCTCAGGTAGAGGTAGCTTCTTCGTGTACTTTGCGTCCTAGCATACCCCATATTCTCTCAACTCGTTCACATTCTATTCCTCGGATCCTAGCGTGCCAAATCAACAGTGCTCGTGTCATCAACGACATCCAGATAGCTCATCGAGGTTGCAGCTGTAACTACCCACATTTTATTCGATTCAGAAGTTCCCATGATCCAGTGGTGCCCCGCCTATCGGCATAGGTCTCAGATAGGCTCTCCGTCTATGATCCTATGGAGAGCTGCACTGTCTCCGTGAGGCTGACTTGGACAGCTGCACGTCGTTATGCGCATTAGCACAAGCCGACTGATCTGTTCTCTTGCACACGCGTCAGGACCTTCTACATGACGGCTCTGCGGCATGCGTTCCCTTCTTGTTGTCTCGACATCAGACAGTCAGTGGTGTTGTGATAGAGCAGTTTTGCTGCTCTTCTCCTTCTTTCTTTTTGTCTCTGAAAATTCATCGAGCGTCATGGGGTTGGCCTGGGGAAGGTGACACTCGAGGAGCTTTTTTCTTCTTCAATGGTGTCTCACCAACTACGGTGTCATCGATGCGCGGCTTCTTGTGTTTCGTCTTCGTGGAAGACTTCGGTGTACGTTGGGAAGCGGCCTTAGGCTCAACCGCAGTATCAGCACTGCCGTCGATCATTGTTACGTCTTCGTCTGGGACTGTGTAGTGGCTAGTAGGAACATCCTGCTTCTCGGCGGATACACCATATGGCACATAGCGCGCCTTGAGATTGCCCGGCTGTTCGCGAGGCGGTGGCTTCTGGCCCGTCTGCGTTGCGAAAAAGTTCACTGTGCCGTCAGCTTCAGGATCATGACTTTCACTCGCAGAAGTATGTCTGTTTGCTATAGCTTTTGAAGACTCCTGTATGCGGAACGCTCGCGTCACTTTTGCACTTGCTGAAGCATACTCGCCACTCCTGCCATGAGGCAACAGAACAGTCGCACCTTCTACATTCGCGCGTGACAGCACGTAGGAAACGCCCTGGTGGTTCAAGACCTCAGTCCCTTTCAATCCACTCGCAACGTCCAGTGACTCAATTTGCGAGATTGGCATCGTATTTGGTGCTGAGATGTGCCAGATTTGTTTGCCTTTGAGGGCGTCGAACATGCCGAGAGCTGCCATATCCGATGTCTTCACGCTGATGGCTGAATATTCTCGAGGAGGCACATAGGCTGTTGGTTCGATCCTCTTTATCTTATCGTAGCTGCACGCCAATCAGTCCTGGAACACTACATCATCAAAGCTCCTCACCTGGTTTTCTGTCTCTTCGACGGTGACTCGACCCTTGCGCTTCCTGTATGATGCAATTTCCGCTTCGATTGCGTGGATGAAGTTGATGTTGAGCTCGCCGATGAAGAGCTAACATCGCTTTCGCTAGCCGAGCCAGCATTGTCGCTCTCTGAAACCCGTTCTTCTCGAGTAGCCGATGCTGACTTGGCTATGCCGTTGGGTCTTTGTTTCGCTGTCTGTGGCGGCTCCGGTGTAGATGACTCGTCTTCGCTCGTATCATCTACGCGCTCTTCGCTGAGCATACCTTTGGGAGGCATTGCGCTTGCGCTGGGAGCGGTGCCCACCTAGGCCTCGTAACTCTAATTACCTGATGTTGACGACCTGGCCTTGTCGGGGATAGTCTGGTTGGCTAGTAGGCTCTGGTATGTGTCAAAAGGTACACTCTGTTGGCAATCTTCACAAAATTCGAGTTTATAAATCGGCAAAACCTTCCGTGCTGGAAAACAACAGGGCTTTCGGCGCTAACATTCGACAAAACCTTCGAATTGAAGCACTAGTATGAGCAGAGTCGTCAAAATGTAGTTCATTGCTAAAGCGTGTTACTCGTTCAATGTCTACAGGTGTGTATTTCGAGAACCACCGCATCTCAAGCTAAATCATCGCAGGTGCTCGCGAAAGTGCATTTGCGAAGCGTCGCCGCCTCAATGATGGCACCTCAGCTCCAACTTCGGACTCCGATCTCTCGGTAGCTACAACAGTCGTCAAGAAGACTAAGGCAAAGAAGCACGCGAAGGAGACCCGTATCGACGCCGTCAGAGCAGTCTCAAATCACGCAGACGTTGAGGATCTCCACGAAGGAGTCCCTGAAAGCTCAAACGACAACTCGTTTCAACCGCTCGCAAGTGCCAACGAGGTGAAATTCACCGGCTCCCGTGAGATCGAGTCGCTTGACGACGCGACAGTGAAAGTGCGACTTTCCCAAAGTCAGGTAAGCTTCTCGCCCATGTTCCTGTCGTAATAGTGCTGACAGACGCAGAGTTGCTATCTTTACGGCATTGCCAAGCTATGGGTCAGAGATGGATCTGTATCCGTTCATGGTGCGACCTTGACAGAATCGATCTCGACGTACACACTGTTTGCTCCTGTGTCTGATGCTCCAACTCCCATAGTAGCGCAGTCAAAGATAGCGGAGTTCCAGCTGGAGAGCGTAGCACATGCGGATTCTGCGGTGCCGTCCCCGTCGAACGTACCAGGGAAGTTCGGGCGTGCAGTGGGGAGCTCTTTGTCGTTCAGAGTGCTCAATCATGATGATGAGTATGAGTATTCAGGCACACAAGGCATTCGTTACTCAAGCTTTCCCTCCACGAATGGGACGAGCCACACACCCAATGTCCCAATCAATGTAGCAGCGACTCCGGCGTCCCGAATCCTGATCTGCGGCAACCGCTCAGGCGACACATCCGCATATTGTGTATCCTTGATCAATAAGTCCCTGTCCGGTTCATTCGAGCAACAAGGTACACTACGAGATGGCGTAGCATTCCTTGACCTGGACTACTCCTCACCAGCCTTCGTTTGTCCAGGTACGATCAGTGTTGTACATATGCGGAGGTTTGTGCTCGGACCATCATATACTCATCCTCTAGCTTTGGACAGCACGTCGAGCAACAGACTCGTTGCATCACATTACATCGGGAGTGATGAACAATCTAACGTCAAGGCACCCGATCAAGCAATAATCGAACATCTTATGAAGGTCGACAGGCCTTCTGGAGATTTACCTTGGGTTATCAGAACAGGAGCGTGGCTAGCAGCTGCGTCCACACATGAGTTAGTGCAGCTCTACAAGACTCTGGCGCCCCACCTAGTCGTGTGCATTGACAGCTCCAAATCCTCACCACATTACGACGCCGCTACGACATTAACCCAAACAGAGCCCACCAAGTTCGCGCATATCCCGTGTTTGCGCTCGACATCCTCCTCCCTGTCTGAACACCGTAATGCATTGCAGTCTCATTTCCGTCTTCGCGGATATGTGGAAGATGTACCTCTTTGGTATAAAGGCTGGATGCCGATTGGTGCGAGACAGCTTTTGCTACTTACCATTGGCCGTGAACGAGGGTTGAGCTTCGTTTCCATCAGTGGTGGTGTTCTGCGTTATGAAGACATTCTTGAGGCTCTGGAAGGAGCTCTGGTCACATTAATCGGAGCAAGATTTGGTACAAAAGCCCCATCAGATGCCGCACGAATGGATCTTCGAAACATTGATGACTCGGAGGAGTCGCGTCATCTTGGTCTTGCTCATGTTGAGGGGATCGATGAGCTGGCTGGGACGTTGCGCTTCAATACTCCAGTCGTTGTCCGCCAAATACAGGAGTGTTTAGACGCCGGCTTCGAGATAGGTGTAGTCCTCAGGAAACCCGGACCTAGCGGTCGCTTCGGTCGCCAGCTTCTCTTCGAATGAACATGATCCCCTATTGTGCGCAGTCTGCTTCACTCATGCCGCCATGAGATATCACCTACTTATGCATAGCTGTCGCAAAACCTGACGGGAGACACGACCACCTGACCTTGGTGAAGCCGACCACCCCAGTGGTCACGATTGACAAACAGAAGTGCAAGCATCGGAGCACGCGAGCCAAGTCAAGCGACCGACAGGCATGCCATACCGCCAAGCTTTAGGTCATAATCTGCCCTAATGAGGCATCCTTCAGTCAGAACCTAACCTAGGCACCTCGTTTCTATTATCCAGCCCATGCCAAAGTGCTCGTAACAATTAACATAGTGTTACGGAAAGAACGTGGACAGGATTTACGCATACCTTACACCCTCAGAAACGAACGATGAACGACTGACATGAACACATGCACGAAACGTACGCGAGTTCTCGCAAGAGCTCAATCTAAATCTGGATGCTTTACTTGCAAATACAGGAAGGTAAAATGCGACGAAGCTAAGCCAACGTGCCAAAGAGGTACCAAATCCGGCGTCGTCTGCGAAGGCTATAGTGGTTCACCGTACGAACCACTAGGGGCACAGTCTTACGAGCCCGCGCAAGGCATTCCTGTGCCAGAAGATCGAGTCGCCGCCGCAGAGGATGCTCTGCATGATGCTGACCTGCAAACCCGTCTAGTGAAAATGCTGTGCCCTTATGACCAAATACATATCGGCAACAATGTGCTCAGAAGAGCAATCCTTGCTGGGACAGCGCTATGGCCATCGGCTTACATAGCACTCAATGCGCTCGAGACTCTTACCGAAGTGGCAAAAAGTGGCCGACATGATACCGATACTACTGTGAGAGTCAATATTGCATATTCCTATGGTCAATCTATGCACTCATTGTCAAAAGAATTGACTACATATCCAAGCAGCAGCAATGGGCTGTTAGTAACGTGCTTACTATTGGCCGCTATAGAACTTCTTCAAAGAAATCGGCAAAGCGCTCTGAAGCACGCTGTGGGCGGCTTAACTCCATCCTTCCACTTCCCTGCTCCATGCACAAGCAACGAAAGCGACATCGAGTCAATTCTGCGAGTGTTCGATTTGCAGATACTGCTATACTCGAAAGGCGTCCGTCTGCCAACAGTAGGACCTGCCGATGTCCACCAACTGGCTCACATCACAGGTGAGCGTGTCGAGCCTGCGCTTCTCGAGAGACAGGGCGTGATGGTCCTACATAGTGCTCATTCTCTTATCGCTGAGATTCACTACCAGTAGATCCTTGAGAATCCGCTAGACTCTAATGCCAATCCGCAGGAGTACATCGACTATCTACAGCTTATGATTGGTACAATTGAGACTATGGCGAGATCAGAGTTACAGCAGAAGCCCGAGTACCCGGCCTGCTTGCTGATGCAAAACCTTTGCCGAATGACCGTCATGCAGCTGAGGCAACTCCACGCGACAGACGAGCTGAGCTGGGATATGTATCTCGACGACTTTCAGGCGATAATCAAGACAGTAGATGCTCTCATGGATACCTCACGGCAGGTACGGCAGATGCGCACGCGTTTCACACTTCAAGTAGGCATGATACCACCTCTAGAGTTGGTCGCTGGAAAGTGCAGGTACTCGTCGCTACGAAGACGTGCGATCGTGCTCTTACGACAGGCTGGGCAGGAAGGACCTTTCATCGGTGCTCAGCTCGCTAATGTGGCGGAGCGGTGCTTAGAGATTGAACAGCATGGGACAGCAGCGACGCCCAGAAATGCCACTCTTGGACCTACCTGCAGACGCGGACAGGCTGGTGAAATCCTGCACTGTCGAGGACAATGGGGAAGCTGATGATTTTGTGTGGCCAAAGACCACGAGTGGTACAACTGCGGTCAAATTTGTCCGGCGAAGGCAACCCTGCTCCGCAGTCCAAGCCAACGTCCTCACATCATCATATTTCAAGGTAGGTCCAGAATTCCGCGGCACAGTCCACAAGAGGCTGGATCCAGCAGTGTGGGAAGAATGGACTGAGCAACTCCGCTTCGGCGACTGTTCCTGAGAGGTCGTCTTCCAGAGCTGATTATGTGAGCCAGCTTTTCATGCAGAAAGGAGAGACTACCTTCCCAACAAAGCACGTCAAGGATGAGACAGCACCTATGGAGGATAGCCCATTCATCTCCATCCTTGGCTCCACCCGGACATGCCATTTGTCCGCCAGTTTGGTGTGTGCAGTGGTAAAAGCCGGCCACCTTGATTGTCTGGGTGGAGCTTGGCTTCTCGGTCTTTGACCTTGAGCTAACGGCTAGCGCGATATGCCTTACGGTATAATGCTTCACAAGACCTTGTTCCGTTCCAGCCTACAATAATGGCATGCTAGTCTCGTTCTGGTGCTCTCGATCTCCTGGGCACGATTCGTTGCTCACTAGACATCAGTCATAGTCTGGTCCACCAATGAACCTACAATTACTCTTCCCTGATAGGTGGCTGTGCCTACCCAGTCGGCAAAGCTAGCACAGGGATGCTCGCGGTCGTATCTTGTGAAGTCTAGTGATTGAAGAACATTTCTCAATATAAAGAGAATTGGACTCATGGCAATCTGCCAGAAACATCTCGCCTGTGTGCAATCAGCCTACCCCTCACAATGGTGTCCTCCTCAATCGCATTCTACACACTGTCTACGCTCGCTCTTTACTCCTCTACTTTCGCTCAAGCAGGTTTTTCGCCATGTCCCATCATTGGACCACGATATCCGCAGCCTTCACAGGTCACAGAGTCTCCATACGTCCAAGAGGCGCTTCAAAATCTTACTGCAGCCTTAGATGGGCTTGTACAGTCAGGCGGCAACAGCTCTTACACAGAGACCACTCCTAACACTACAACGTTCTCTATCGCACTCTTCGACAGCGTCGACGCACCAGACGTTCACATACCATTCATCTACGAATACCACCATTCAGCCCCTCGCTTTAACAACAAGACAAGTGTTGATGCAGACAGCGTGTACAATGTTGGAGGCTTATCACAGTTTCTGACCGTATACACCTTCGTAGCGGCTACGCAAGATGACCTGTGGTACGACTCAATCACCAAGTACCTGCCAGAGCTGAACGTGACATCTGGACGGTCCGCTACGGCTGGCACGGACTGGAATCACGTCCTCCTGGTCGATCTAGCAACACAACTTGCAGGTATTCCTCGAGCAGGTAAGCTACATCGATACCACATTGCTAGGCGTCCGTGCTGACCTAACCTCGCCACTACCGACACCATCTAGAATATCCTCCCTCAGGGTCTTGCCTCCATCCTGCCTCAACCGTCGGCTGTGAGTTCATCAAACAATAACAGCAGGCAATCTTTCTTCGAAGCTTTAAAAATCCGGGACCCCGTCTACCAGCCTGGCACAACACCGATCTGTTCCGATGCTGCATTTTGCCTGCTTGCCCTCGCCCTTGAGAAGATTACTGGGAAGTCCTTCGCAGATACAATGCAAGAAAGCATACTCTCGCCACTGAACATATCTGCCACATCTGTCGGTACTCCTGCTTCCGACACCAATGCTGTCATCCCAGCCGATGCAAGCACAAGCGGCTGGCAGATCCTAACAACAGACTCAGCCCTTCTCGCGGCCACAGGCTTTTCTCAACCATCACAGACCTATCCGTCATCGGCCAATCCATCCTCCGCTCAAGCTTACTCCCCATGCCAACCACCAACCGCTGGCTCAAACCACACTCATACACGTCCAACCCCAGCAATGGCGTCGGCATGCCCTTCGACATCTACACGCCCACCCTCACAGGCACAGACGTCGGACCCATAAATCGAAATCTTCACGAAACTCGGTCCCAACGGCCTCTACAGCCCCTACTTCGGTCTCGTCCCAGACTATGGCGTAGGCTTCGTCGTCCTCTCAGCTGACACCAATCAAGCCGCAGATCTGAACGCCTACGCAGATCTTATTGCCGAATACCTTCTTCCAGCAATGGAGCAAACAGCAACAGCCGAAGCCACGATCACCTATGCTGGGAACTACACAAGTCGTGACGGCGCTTACAGCATGGTCATTGACGTCGATGGGCTTTCGGGCCTCTCGGTCCTCGACTTAAAAGCTGATGCAGGAGATGTGGATGTGAAAGGCGCCTACGCTCAGCTCAACGGCATTCCCGCTGAGACGCTGGACATGCGGCTGTATCCTACAAATGTCAGAAGTGAAATGGGCAATGGGAAAATTGTGGCCTTCAGAGCGGTATTCCAGGATACCGCCGCACCCGTCGATGCCGGAACACCTACTTGTAACACGTGGTAAGACGGAGTTGATAAACTTGTGTACAATGGCCTCGCCCTAGATGAGTTCGTGTTTGAGCTGGAGAAGGGAGGTGACGGTGCGGCAACTGTGGTTACAATTCCTGCTTTGGGGTTGACGATGCAGCGCAATTGAAACACCGGCTGTGTCCCAACGCATCAGCACTCCGCCAAGCTAATCAGGGCCGTAGGACCACAGCTGGACCGTCTCCAGTATGTGGTGTGTACAAGGCCGTCAGGAGTGGGCTCGGCTGGTTAGGCTTCGTGTTTGTGACGATCAATTCGACACCGGCTACCTAGCTGAAGCCTCGTGAACTCAGAGGGTGACAAAGGCACGCGTGGCAGGAGCACGTGCTGAGAGATGAAGGCAGATTGAATTAGGAATAATAAAACAGCTTAGAGCCAGATAGTCAGTAAAACGACCTAGGTAGCTGCATTCAGAACTTTCCAAGCGATCATAACCCAACCTCGAGCAGCCTCAGATTCTGGATGAAGTTACAAGAGTGCCTTATCTAGTTTGGTAGCAGCCTTGAACTACACTTGGTAATAGGGAATCGTGGAAGGGAATAGAGCAATTGAAAGCAATTTCAGGGAAAGAGACGGGCAATAGTAGCAACAGCCTTTCCAACTGAGATGGCGATCTTGGCGAGTCACGGCTGAAGTCAGCTGTTGCTGACAGCCGCTGATTTACTCAGTAGCATCTCGGAAGCTTTGCTTCGATGCAACAATCATATCATGGTAAGCCTGGCTCAGGTAATACTAACCTGAGCGAGCACATATTATACACATTAATTACTGCTGTCTGTGTGGCACTGCATCTGAGGTACAGAACAATCATCATATCCAAAACAATCGTATACATCGTTCATCAAATTTCTCCGTCGATGGTAAGATTGTACTTCCATTGGCTCCAAGCGCAGCTGTGGGCGTTAGTGCGCTCGATGATCCATGATGTGATCGGGTATCTTCATCCTCCACAATTTGATCTGATTGCTTCTCCATCGTAACTCCATCGTCCACTTCCGGTTTCGTCGGGAGGCATGCTCTTCGTCCCGTAGCATTGACCCTCAGGTCTATCAGACTGCACCTGCTCTTCGTCAATGTTGGTCCTCTAGACCTGGCTCATGTTTGGACCTTTTCTTGGGCCCCTCATATTCACACCACCCGAAGAGGTGAGATCAAGGGCCAAGCTGACCATAAAGCATGCCCATCCGAACCACAAGAATGCGCACGCGGCTTGAGCTTCTCTGCATCGGCTTGTCATGTTTGGAGAACCGTTTGTGACGCGATTGCGTGATACATAAGACTGTTCTTCGTAAGCTTCGAGTCACGGATATCATAGTAGTCGTAACATACCTGGTTGCTGCATGAATGCACGTTGAGTTCAGCTGCCAGAGCCACTGCAGCGCAAAACCAGAAGAGAGCGTTAAGCAGATCCAGGCCAGCTGGGACGAATTTGTGAAAGGTAAATTGTTCCTTGAAGGCGATGGTGATGAGGTAGAACAAGGTAAGCATCGCGAAGACCGCACAGAACATGCTGTAGTTGACGATCGACGGGTTTCCTGAAAAGGATGTATCAATCATGTTGCCGACGAGGGACATCACTAGGAGTGCGAAGAGGAACTATGGCAATATTAGGTGGTGCGATGGCACAGAACAGGACAGCGTTGCTTACCTCTGCGGCGCGCAGGCCAAGCTGTATAACGTTGGCCATTGTAGATGTTAAGTTGATGGGATGGCGAATTGAGCTTGAATATTATGCTCGGTTTACGAAGAGGTACAGGAGTACTGGTGTGGT
>Ga0210040_10001208_pt1 | contig 39762 bp, 36 predicted proteins | sample CryGeyCG12114_NA_FD_185462 | JGI IMG/M metagenome (GOLD analysis project Ga0210040, IMG submission 185462) | Groundwater microbial communities from aquifer - Crystal Geyser CG19_WC_8/21/14_NA (SPAdes) (version 2) | ecosystem: Environmental > Aquatic > Deep subsurface > Groundwater | place: USA... | reverse complement strand
AGCGAAAAAGCCAGCACAAACAGCACACTCGACCATGATCTGATTGGCTTCATCAGGAATGCTTCTTCCATTGAGTTGTGCCGGCTAAAGGTGCCTAAGCGGAATATACTGCCAAAATCAGCCGGATAACTGGTTTTTAGCCAGCCATAAATCAACCCGATCAAGAGCATAAACAGGATAAAGGCATTCTGATTTACATATTCCCGCACCCTGATAGAAAACGGCCGCTGATTAGGCCGCTCTGCCCTGTCCTGCTCCCGCACCTGGTTACGGAATGTGCCTATATTAGGCTGATGCTCCGGGTGCCACACCGTCAGCAGGTACTTTCCTTCCACTGGCTTTAAATGGGTGGTGTGCTGTGTTATATCCAGAGTATATTGCGCGGTAGCATCTGCCTTAAAGATGAGCTGGTTGTTAAGGAAGAGGCAAAGGTCTTTTTGCGCTGTAAAGCCAATCACAAAAGGTTGCGCCTGGCTTACAGATAGCCACTGATGTATGGCCTGATAGTCAGTATGCACTCCCGCCACATAAGGCACTAATTGTGTTGCACCAGGCTCATATACCAGCCAATCAGCTGTGATGGTGTTTTTCTGCTCCAGCGGCAGTACCTGCGCCTTGAGCGGCAACGCCAGGCCAGGTATAAACATAGCCCACAGCAAAAAAAATCTGTAACAACTGGCCTTATACTTTTGCAACGCGCTCTGCACTTCTTCTTCTTGATTTATAGACACCCAGAATAGCACTCAGCACCACAGAAAACACAAGCAACGCCAGCAGCAGGTTCAGGTTGCCCCATGCCGCAAATTTTACCACAAAAAGAATCACGATAATATTCATAAGGCCAAGCGTAACTACTGTGCTGATTTGGTTAAAGCCCATGGCCAGCAGGCGGTGGTGGATATGATTACGGTCAGGTATAAAAGGTGAACTGCCTTTCATCATCCGGATAAGGGACACGCGCACCGTATCAAAAAGCGGCACAAACAGGATACCGAGCGCCACGGCGGGCGAGGCAGGTATCATGCGCATCTCAATAAATTGTATAGCCAGCACCGATACAATAAATCCGCAGAGCAGCGAGCCGGTATCGCCCATAAAGATGGTAGCTTTATAAAAATTGTACCGCAAAAATCCTAGTATCCCTCCCATCAGGCAAAAGGCCACGGCGGCGTAATTGCCGTAAGCGGCTCCGCCATATAAATAAAAGTAGATGCCAAAGGTGGCTGCTATCACCAGCACAATGGTACCGGCCAGTCCATCCAGCCCGTCTATCAGGTTAACTGCATTGGTAATACCGATAATCACTAGAAATGTGAAGCCGTAACTGATGCCAATCTGCAGTTCGCCTATCCCGAAGATGCCCTGGAAACTGGTGATGCGGATATCAGCCATAAACATAACAATACCTGTGGCAAGCAATTGCACGGCAAATTTTTTCAAAGCTGAAATGCTGATAAGGTCGTCTTTAAGCCCTATAAAGAAAAGAATGATGCAGCCTGCCAATAGTTGCTGCACTCCATTGTTAAGGTCGGTGAAGATGGTGAGTGCCGACATAAAGCCCGCAAACACAGCCAAGCCGCCAAGCCTGGGTGTCAGCGACTCGTGTATGGTACGGTTGTTCGGCTGGTCCAGGATGTTTTTAAGGTGCGCTACCCGGACAATGGATGGAACAGCAAAAATCGCAATCAGAAATGCCCAGCTCGAAGAAAGTATAAGGGGTAAAAGGCTCTGTTCCATAAATTTGAAATGCGGAAGCAAAGGAATGCAAATTCCCGTTACTTCTAAAGTATAATCCGGTGCAATTGCGGCCGCTATCTTTTAATTGCCCGCTGCAAATGCAATGATAATATAGTAAACCTAAGAATGCAGCACGCCCTGCATCTGCAGTATACTTATTTCTATAAGGTTGCCTGCGGTGATAGCGTCCGGTACAAAAACATATTTCTTGTCAAAAATCTGCTTATCTACATAATAGCTTACCCAATATTCGTTATTGATGTGGAAAAGAGCCGGATCAATAGGCTCAATCTGTACAAAACTTTTGGCCGGAACCTGCTCAAACAGGTGCCGCAGCACCGATGTTTTTACCTCGTTGCCATCCACTGTTCCGTATCCTTTGGAGGCAACCAGCACGTTATCCAGCGGAAAAGGGTTGTTATTTATCAGGTATACGTCCCAGGCTGGCTCCCCGGATACATGTGGAGCGGTTGCTACCGCTACGGAGACGCCTTCTACCGTTCCAAAATCAATATCTTTTTTCATGCGAAGCAATGGTAATAGTGGCACCGAATAAAGCTGCCAGGTGATGTATTAGTTTTTCCTCTACTGCTGCCTGCGGCACCTCGTGCCCCAGTTCTTTAGCCAGTGATGTTACTTTTTTGTCGGTAATGCCGCAGGGCACGATGTTATCGAAATAATCTAAATCGGCGTTGATGTTGAAGGCAAATCCGTGCATGGTAACCCAGCGGCTGCACTTAACGCCCATTGCGCATATTTTGCGCGGATTGTGTTGCTGTTCATGGTCCAGCCATACGCCGGTGAGCCCCGGAATGCGGCCTGCTGCCACGCCATATCCAGCAAGGGTAAGTATAACTGCCTCCTCCAGGTAACGCAGGTACTTGTGGATATCAGTAAAGAAGTTATCCAGATCCAGGATCGGGTAGCCCACAATCTGGCCGGGGCCGTGGTAAGTGATGTCGCCGCCGCGATTAATTTTATAAAAGGTGGCGCCTTTTGCCTTCAGCCCTTCGGCGTTTAGCAGCAGGTGTTCTTCGTGGCCGCTCTTGCCCAGCGTATAAACATGCTGGTGCGCGCAGAACAGCAGGTAATTAGGTGTGGGTAGCTGCGCTTCCGGAGCGGCCTTGCGGTTCTGTATCTTCAGGTCAACAACGCTGGCAAACAACTTTTCCTGGTAGTCCCATGCAGCCTGGTAGTCGATAAGTCCCAGATGTTCAAACTGTATTTCTTTGTTCTGTAACACGTTCAGAGCTTAAGCCTTCGAGAGTTTATCTTTCAGGTCGTTAATGGTATCGGTGGTATCCGGATCCACATTATTCAGTTCGGCCAGGTGTACCGATACCCAGTCGAACAGGTGGATGAGGTAAAATGCTTGCTCCAGAAAAGTAGCGCCGGCAGCTTCTATGGTCATTACATCGCCCACCTTTTCTTTAAAAACAGCCGTGCTGATATCCATGCGCAGGCGTACGCGCGGATGATCATAAGAAGTATAAATTAGGAGAACAGCCAGTTGGCTGAGTAGTTGTTGCGGATTTTGCCAGCCTTCCAGCTCGTTGTGGTTCATCTCCGGAAAAACATTCACGTGCGCCAGCTGCCCGGCATTTACGTTCAGCTGCTGTTGCAGGCGCAGGGCCACCGGCTTAAATGTGCTGCTGGCATACAGCACCGGCAGCTTGCCCTGAAAGGCACTGGCCAGGGCGCTGGACAGCACTTTTATACTTCCGGTTTGCTCCCGCAGTAAATTTATACTTTGTGCCAGCTCCGTTTTAAAGGTATCGTCCAGCAGCCCGGCATGGTGCAGCATATACAACGTTGCAACTACCATATAACCCAAGCCAGCGCGCGGCTGCCCCAGATCCTCCGGGATAATCAGGTGGGGCAAGTTGTTTTCCTGGGCAATGCGCAGCATTTCGCCGTCGGAAGTAATGCAGGTCAGCGTTGCATCGTTCTTCAATGCAGCCCGGACTGCTGCCAGTGTTTCTTCGGTGTTGCCGGAGAAAGAAGCAGCAATAAAAAGAGTATCAAACCCGACAAAGGCAGGAACATCGTAGTCCTTATGTATGAAAACAGGCACCGCAAGTTTGTCGGCCACGTAAGACTTTACAAGGTCGCCGGCAGTACCGGCACTGCCCATTCCGGCAATCACAACGTTATTGTAACGGGGGCCGGAAAAGGTAACTGTCGCGCGTTCCCCAAGTTGGGTGGCATGCTGTAGCTGCTGTATAAATCCTTCAACAAGTTGTTTCATAGCAGATATTTATTCCTACGGCAGGCTGTGCCTTCGCAGGAGGCAATTTACAAGTTTTAGATGGCTTCTCAAACAAACACCCATATCCGCACAGGCCAGCATGGCGAAAGTACGGCTGCCAGGCACCTGCAGCAGTCGGGCTATGTTATCCTGCAACGGAACTACCGCTACAAGCGGGCAGAAGTAGACATCATTGCGCAAAAAGACGGCCTGCTGGTGTTTGTAGAAGTCAAGACTAGGGCCACCGATGTTTACGGTTACCCGGAAGAGGCCGTCAGCCCAAGAAAAGAAGAATTGCTCCTGACTGCCGCAACGGCTTACATCGAGCAGCAGGACTGGCAGTACGATGTCCGTTTCGATATTATTTCTGTTACATTAAGCACCCCGCCAGTTATCCATCATATCGAAGATGCTTTTCATTAGCGCTGCGCCTGCGAGCGTTTATCCAGCTTGTCTTTCTCGTAAATAAGTGTGCCGTGGCGATCATACTCTTTTAACAGGTATGGTTCTGCCGTAGCTTCGTAGGCTGTCTTGGGATACTGATATTCATAGTGGCGGCGGTTCCGGAAATCGTAGTGCTTTATCCAAAGGCCAATCTTGCGGCCTTTGTCATACTGCCCCGACCACTCTACCTGCCCGTTTTCGTAGAAGCGGTAGTATGTACCCTGCACTTCACCATACTCATACGGAATCACCTCTTTTATCTTCTTGTCAGGCCCATCGTAATAGGTTACAACAGCATCGCGCAGAAAACCTTTGTCAAAGTGTTCCTTATCTACCAGAATCTGCTCCTCTCCTTTGCGGTACTTTTCCCAGCGCAGATGCTTAGTTCCCACATAAAAGTATCCTTCCTCCACCACTTCGCCGCCTATTTTTTTAATGTAAGGCCCATGCAGCACATGATAGCGGCCATTGTCTTCTATGGTATTGCGGGTGCGGTAAAGTTTGCCCTTTTTGGAGTCGAACATGTATTTATCGGGCGCATAGGGGTTGGGTGCCTCATACTCAGGCAGGTAACTAAACGTTTCCACCACCTCATGATCACCACGGCGGCCCGATTTTACGAAACCACGCTTTACTTTGTAACTCATAAAGTAGCGCCTGTTTCGCTTCTGCTTGCGCTTTGCAGTTTTCTCCTCTTCCTCTTTCGGCAACTCAATAACAGGCTTGGCAGAATCGGCTGAAGCGAGCAGATCAGAACTTTTCGCACCCGATTTCAGGCGTGCCTGGTTCAGATTATAGTCGCTGTTCCACTGCGGCTGTCCGCAGCCGCCCAACAACAGCAACCCTATACCTGCCACCATACCTATAAACCGAAAATAATGCCTCATTTTAATTTTGAATAACTGAATGACTAAATTATTGATGGCTTAATTGTTAAATTGCTGGTTCAGATTGAAGTATGATGCATCAAAAATTTAACAATGCAACCTTTAAACTTAACGCAAAGATGCACAGAAATCATATAGGCACCTTACCGCCTCACCTGTTTTGCCTATAACTATACTTGCCCCTGCTAAGTTTCATAGATGGCGGCAAAAGCAAAAAAGCAGCACCTGCCGGCGCTGCCTTTTACTGTAGGTATAAATGTAAGGTACTATTCTTTGGTCATCAAATCAAAGCTGCGGTTTACGAAAGCCGTTAGCGCGGCACCAGACAGCATGTTCTGCGACAGAAGCGCCAAGTCGAAAGCCTGCCGGGCAATGCGCGTCTTGTCCTCGTCTGTGGCGCTGAGCACGCGCTGGTTAAGGGCATGGTTGGCGTTGATGGTTACGTTATACGTATCCGGCATGTCACCCATAAACATCATGCCGCCACCGCCGCTCTTGCTCATGTCCTTCATGCGGCGCATAAACTCGGGCAGCGTAATCACCACCGGCGCATCGTCCGGCGACAGGGGCGCTACCTCAACTATCATGTGCTGGTTGCTGATGGCCTGCTCATAAGCTGCTTTCAGGTCTTCTTTCTCCTTGTCGTTGAGTACGCTCTCCTTCGTCTCGTCTCTCTCAATCAGCTTATCGGCTGTTTCAGAGTCTACACGCTTGAGCGTTGTTTTCTCCAGCTTCTGCTCCAATAAACCTATAAAGTGGCTGTCAATTACCGTGTCCAGCTTCAGCACGTCGTAGACGCGGCTTTTCGCAGCCTCCACAAAAGCGTGTTGCTTGTTCACATCAGTCGTGTACAGCAACACCAACTGGTCGTTCTTGTCCTTTTGGTTAGGCTCTGCCAAAGTTTTATACTCATCTATTGTATAAAATTTACTTTCAGTATTCTGCAGCAGCACAAAGTCTTTGGCTTTCTCATAGAACTTGTCATCGCTCAGCATACCATACTTCACAAACACATTAATGTCGTTCCAACTGGCTTCAAAAGCGGTGCGGTCTTTTTTGAACAGCTCGTTCAGTTTGTCGGCTACCTTTTTGGTGATGTAAGTATTGATTTTCTTCACGCTGGAATCAGCCTGCAAAAAGGAGCGGCTCACGTTCAGCGGAATATCCGGCGAGTCGATAACGCCGTGCAGCAACATCAGAAACTCGGGCACCACGTCTTTCACCTCGTCGGTAATAAACACCTGGCGCGAGTATAGCTGGATTTTGTTGCGCTGCAGTTCAAACTCGTTTTTGATTTTAGGGAAGTATAAAATACCGGTCAGGTTAAACGGATAATCCACGTTGAGGTGAATCCAGAACAGCGGCGCTTCCGAGAACGGGTACAGTTCTTTGTAGAAGTTCTTATAATCCTCATCCGTCAGTTCTCCGGGCTGCTTTGTCCAGATAGGATTCGGATTATTGATAACTTCTCCCTCAAATGCTACCGGCACCGGCAAAAACTTGCAATACTTTTCCAGGATGTTTTTGATGCGGGCCGGTTCCAGAAACTCTTCCGAATCTTCGGTTACGTTCAGGACAACATTGGAGCCGCGATCCTCTTTGTGCGCGTCGATAATGGCAAACTCGGTGCTGCCGTCGCAGGTCCAGTGAGCAGGATCGGAGCCTTCCTTGTATGATTTGGTGATGATTTCCACGCGGTCGGACACCATAAAGGCAGAGTAAAAGCCTAAACCGAACTGGCCAATGATCTGGCTTTTGTCGCCGGAGTCTTTGTAGCGTTCCACAAACTCAGAGGCACCCGAAAAGGCAATTTGGTTGATGTACTTCTTGATTTCGTCGGCTGTCATACCAATACCGTGGTCGGCGATGGTAATAGTGCGGGCCTCTTTGTCCACTTCCACTTTCACCGTCAAATCTCCCAACTCGCCCGTAAACTCGCCGATAGCGGCCAGACGCTTAATCTTCTGCGTGGCATCTACGGCATTGCTCACTAGTTCCCGCAGGAAAATTTCGTGATCTGAGTATAAAAACTTCTTGATAATCGGAAAAATGTTCTCGGTGTGGATGGAGATACTGCCTCTTTCTTCCATAGCTATACTTTATATTTTTTGGTAATATGTTTTACACGGATGTATAATCGATATGTGGTTGTCAAATCCCGTTCCAGATAAGGTCTAGCACGAATTTTGTGACAGGTTGTCAGAATTACTGCTGCAAACATTGGCAAGACTGTACCTGTTTGCATCCAGTATGGCATAACCTTCGACCTACCGCCGCTTCTGCGGAAAACAATAAAAATTTATTGCCGCAAATGCAGTATTGTTGATTTTATGACTATATTTGCAGATATTCTAGAAAAATAACCTGCTGAGGTGCACTCTGTTCAAAAATATATCGCGCTGTTTCTGCTCCTGCTCTTTGTAAGAGTGATGGTGCCGGATGCACTTTTGCTGGAGCTGCACTACCATATCCATACGGTAGACAAAGTCAGTGCCGACACCAAACATGCGCAGGTAGATGCGAAACACATGCACTGCTCGGTTGAGGATCTGTTTGGTGCGCCATACCAAAGCAGCCATATGGCTATTGTTTTTCAGCAAATTACACACACCGCCTCTTATACCATACAGTATAAGAGCAGCTGGCATCATACCCTTATTTTCTCACAGTTCCTGCGCGGACCTCCTGCCGCGTACTTCTCTGCATAAGGCAGTTGCTGCCATACTTGCAGTAAGTATAAAATCATCTGTATAAAAAATCATTTCGCTGCTGCCCCGATGTGAAATCGGCAAGGCAGCAGAAAGCAGTTCTGGTTGCTACTGAACCCCATCTATATTTTATCGTATTGATAACCCAAACTATAAAAATAGTGTTGCCACTGCTGTTTCTAGCGGTCAACATACAGCCCCTGCTGGCGCAGGATATGCCGGCTGCTGCCGGTCAGCCTGCCACCACGGAGGCATCCGACTGTGGCCTTACCATCTCCGGGAAAGTATTGGACCACGATACCCGAGAGCCTTTGATAGGCGCTACAATCTATATTCCGCAGCTCGACAAAGCCACCGTGGCAGATGCCAACGGCAATTACCACTTCCACGCCTTATGCCAGGGCAGCTATACTTTAAAAGTGACCTATATAGGCTACGAGGTGCTGACAACCAATGTGCGCGTTACCAGCTCTGCAGTACGCGACCTGCCGCTCCACCCCGACACCAAAACCCTAAGCACAGTAGAGGTCACGGGCACGCACATACAGACGGAGGCGCAGCCCACGCAAACATTGCAAGGGCGCCAGTTGGAAGAAACCCGCGGCCTGTCGCTGGGCGAGTCGCTGAAGCAGCTTTCAGGCGTGAGCTCCCTGCAAACAGGGCCAAATGTCTCAAAGCCTGTTATTCACGGCCTCTATGGCAACCGTATCCTAATTATTAACAATGGGGTGCGCCACGAGGCTCAGCAGTGGGGCGACGAGCATGCCCCGGAGATTGACCCGCTGATCGCCGACCAAATGCAGGTAGTGAAAGGAGCTGCTGGCGTGCGCTACGGCTCTGACGCCATAGGCGGAACGGTGCTCGTTAACCCCAAGCCACTGCCGGACTCGGCGGGCACCAGAGGCCAAGTAGGATTGATCGGAAGCACTAACAACCGCATGGGCTCTGTTTCGGCAAGGGTAGAAGGCCGGTTAAAAAGCCTACCGCTGAGTTGGCGCCTGTACTCGTCTTTGAAAAAGGCTGGCAGCGCCCGCACGCCCGATTACTACCTGAAAAATACGGGATTCGAGGAGCAAAACCTGATGGGCGCGTTGGCTTACAACAAAGAGAAGTATGGCGCGAGTGTATACTATAGCAAGTTTCATTCTAAAATCGGCATACTCTCTTCGGCGCATATCGGCAACACCACCGATTTGATGAATGCCATTGGCCGCGATGTGCCGGAGGAAACCGGTGGCTTCAGCTACGACATCAACCGTCCTTACCAGGAGGTGACGCATGATCTGCTAAAAGCTAAGGGGTACTACATGACCGGAGATCTGGGCAAGCTGGAATTTACATACGCCTACCAGCAGGATGCGCGGGATGAGTATGACAAGGACCCTCCTAAAAACGACTCTTTGGCAGCCTTAAACCGCCCGGAGCTCGCGCTTAACTTACAGACGCATACGACAGAACTGGTGTGGGAGCACAAGCCCATCGCCAACCTGACCGGAAGCATCGGTGCCAGCACCCTTTGGCAGGATAATACCTATGATGTAGGAAGCCGTTACTTTATCCCGTTCTTCCGGAACTTTACCGCAGGCGTGTTTGCGGAAGAAAAATGGCGGATAGACAACCTGCAACTGGAGGCTGGGTTTAGGTACGACCATAAAAACATGAACATTGTGAAACGGGAGCGTCAAAGCAATCTGCTGCTTAAGCCGCAGTATACTTTTCAGAATTTTTCCGGGAGCTTTGGGGGGCTGTATGACCTGGGCTATCACTTTACTGTGAGCGGAAACGCCAGCTATGCCTCCAGAGCGCCTGGTGCCAGCGAGCTTTTCTCAGATGGGGTGCATGATGGCACCGCATCGTACGAAGTTGGCGACCCTAACCTGAAATCGGAGAATAATATCAGCACTGTTGCCAACCTTAACTATCACTCCAGCCCGCGTGTAACCGGCGAGGCAAGTGTTTACCTGAACAACATCTCGAATTACATTTACCTGCAGCCGATATCTCCTCCTATCTTAACGGTACGGGGAGCGTTTCCGGCTTACTATTACAAACAGGCGGATGCACGCTTCTGGGGCATCGACTTAAAGGCGCAGGTAAACCTTACAGAGAAGCTTGCTTTTGATACAAAGGGTTCTATTGTTAGGGCAACCAACACAGAAGATGGTTCATACTTCCCCAACATACCCGCCGACCGTATCGACAACGAGCTGACGTATGAGTTCGGGAACGTTGGACAGGGTTTTACCGGCACTTATGTTTCGGCCGGTGTACTTTCTATTGCCACACAAAACAGGAGCAGCGAACAAACTGACCCTTACTTAGCGCCTCCCACTGGTTATTCTTTACTGCATGCCAACCTGGGCACCACTCTTACCTTGGGTAAGCAAAAGTTTAACGTAAGTATAACGGGCAACAACCTGCTAAACACCCAATACCGTGATTACCAGAACCGGCTCAGGTACTTTGCCGACGAGACAGGAAGAATGCTTATTTTCCGGGTAAATGTCCCGCTAGCGTTTTAAGTTGATTGCTTTATAGGATTGCCGACATGACCTAAAGTGTCAATCATTTCATTTAGAAGACCTTAACAAGTATATTTTTCACTTTATTAAAAAGCAACGTTATGAACAAGTTATTCAGAAATTATCTTACCGTATTTTTAGTAAGCAGTTTGGCGGTAGCAGCCTCTTCTTGTGGTGATAAAGAAGACGAACCGGCACCAGTAAATGAGGAGCAGGAGTTAATCACATCGGTGTCTATCACCCTGGAGCCAGTAGAAAAAGGCCATCAGACGGTAACAGCCACCTGGAGCGACCCTGACGGAGAAGGTGGAGCTAATCCTACCATAAGTGAGCTACACTTGGATGCCAACACCACCTATCATGCTACGCTTGGCGTATTGGACGAGAGCAAAACACCTACAGAAGACATCACTGAAGAAATAACTGAAAAAGGATATGAGCATGAGTTTTTCTTTGTGCCTTCTACCGGGCTCAATGTTACTGTTACCAAAACAGACGCTGATAAAAATGGCCGGCCAATTGGGTTAGAGTCCGATATGATAACAGGAGAGGCTAGTATTGGCACATTCCGCATCGTTCTCAAACACCAGCCGAACTTAAAAAACGACACCAGCACAATTAACACCGGCGAGTCCGATGTGGATGTTACATTCCCGACTACCATCAGCAATTAAGCAACTGTTGTTCCCTAAAGAAGGCGGCATGACTCAGGTTGTGCCGCCTTCTTTGGTTTTATTCTCCTTGTTTTATACTTCAGCTTTCTTAGCTGCCAGCGTTTCCAGTTGCTCAACGGCTTTCCGGATGCGTCGGGCCCTTGTTTCCGGCTGTTTTGCCTCCAGCACTGCCACCACATACTCCTTCCGGTGCGTAAAAGCCAGCTGCCGGAAAAATGCAGTTTGCGCGGCAGCCGCCAGCGCCTGCTCCAAATCCGCAGGTATGGTTACCGTTTTCGTGGCGCGGTCGATGCCTGGCATATCCTTACCAAATTTTGATGGCTCCTTTCGCTCTGAGGCGTGCTTAAAGCGCAGCGCCGACCAGGTAGTATCTATGGCCACTTGCCGCACACCTGCATACCCAAGTTCTGCCAGCACTTTCCAGCCTTCATCGCGCGTAAAGTCCGTTTTGATGCCGGAGGTCTTTTTAGGATAAGCCACCCACAACATACCTTCCTGTTTGAGAGCGGCAGCGGATGGTGGCGCAAAATGTTCTAAATCCTGCCTGCTGCGCACAAACAGCAGCATTGCATCATAATTGCCAGCCGAAGGCATTTCCAGGCCATTTATCAATGTATAACCTTCAGCGTTAAGTTCTTCGGCTATCTCTGCCGGAGCATTTAGCAGCAACAAATTGCTGCCGGCCTTCAATTGTAGTTTCTTTCCTAAGTCCTGCATAGTTTGTTATAGGTAAAACAGCCTCCTGAGCTAGTATAAAATCTCAATTCCCTTTTATCCGAAAAGCAGCAGGAAAACTATATCCTTATATGATATTCGCTTTACCATCGGATCCTTTGTCTGCTGCCAAGGTTGCTATAAACAGGCGTAAGATATCAGAAAAGAAGTTATTTTAGGTATAATTTTTTCTTTGAGCATCTCCTGAACATACTTACAGGCACCTTCCCGGCTCACCTATATTAATCTGATTATCAGCAACAAGAGAAATAAATATCCTTATCAAAGCACAACTTAATAAAGCACAGCAAGTATAAAATAACAGACATAAACTATACTTCGCTTATGACAAAAACCTCTACTTCCGTTTCTTCCGATTTAAGCTTACTGGCATCTTTGTTTCTGATGCTGCTGTATAGTTCCTGCACTGCACGCATAGATCGCAACGCACAGGAGCCGGCAACTGAACAGGAAACGCCTGTGGCTGCCGTACAGAAAACACCTGTAACGCTGGCTGCCATAGAAGCACCGGCCGGTGAGGCTTATTTCGACCTGATTGCTGAAACTACCGACTGCCTGGGCGAAAACGTCTGGATTGGCGGCAAGGTAGAAAGTGCTGATAAACTGGCGCTAAGTAAAACAGGAGCACTCCGCAAAACAAAAGTATACCAGGTAACCGAGCTTACTGCCACCGGCCTCAGCACGAACCACAGCTATACTTTCCGGGATCAAAACAACGCTTTGCTGGCTATTGTCGATAATGATGGCAAAGTAAATCTGCAACTGCGCGATGGTGCGCTGCAGCTATCTACCATGCCCGGCGACGCGCCGATAGTGCTGGCCTTTCATCAAACAGCTTCGGTTAGCGCCGGCACCGACTGGAGTTGCCAGTAAACTAATTCTCTCTTATAAACAATAAGCACCGGCCGTGATGGCGGTGCTTATTGTTTATACCTCCTGTGCTCATACTTATACCAAGCCATCCGGCACTGAAACAGCAGAAGCAGCCTGCCTGCAGCTTCTATAATGTGTGATTTCACACTTGCAGCTGTTTTCCCATTTCTCAAATTCCTGACAATGAGGCGGACATCTTTACAGGAAACGTTTTAAACCGCTATAACCTGAAGCAAGTATAACTTTTAAGTATGGCACGTATACTTTAGCAGTTCATACGATGCGGCGGCGCGCAAAATATAGTTGCCTCACTTTGAGACTGTCAGCATTTTTGTTCTGTAACGGATGCCTATAAAGCAGCTAATTTCGTATTTTCGGCTATGATTTTATATAACGAAACTGTAAACATCGACAACACGGTAGCTGAGGAGTGGCTGCAATGGATAAAAGAGGTGCATATACCCGACGTGATGGGAACCGGCTATTTTCTGCGCAACCAGATATGCCGCCTGATGGATGAGGTAGACAATGGCGGCACGACGTATGCTGTGCAGTATACGTGCCGTAGCTTACAGGATCTGGAGGAGTATCAGCGCGACCATGCGCCGGAAATACAGGAAAGACACATGAAGCGCTACGAAGGCAAGTATGTTATATTCAGTACGTTGCTGGAGGTGGTAGGCGTAGATGTAGAGCGTGAAAAACAGGCGTAAGTAAACAGCCGGAAATAGTTTTAGCGAAGGCTTCGCTCTTCCGGATTTGTGCTCCGAAATCTGCTATTTCAAAGGTTAAGAATCCGGAAGAGCACGTTATACACTAAGTTTATCAAATCTGATGCGCCACACTATGCACTGTATTGCTTGATTTGTTCTTCCGTCATCCGGCAGTTATACCAGTCTGTTTCCAGCGTGGCACCGATTTTTTTATAGAAGGCAATGGCTGGCTCGTTCCATTCCAGCACCTGCCAGGCAAAGCGTTTGGCGCTTGTTTCTTTGGCCTCCCTGGCCACGGCATTAAACAGCATTCTGCCGATACCGGCGCGGCGCAGGCGTTCGGTTACCACCAGATCCTCCAGGTACAAAGTTCTGCCTTTCCAGGTAGAGTAAGCAGTAAAATACAACGCAATACCCACAATACCATCCTCCGACTCAGCTACAAAAAACTTGTAAATAGGATTTTCGCCAAAGCCGTCGAGCTCCATTTCTGCCAGTGTATTGGTTACTTCCTGAGGCGCCCGCTCATATATGGCAAGTTCCAGAATCAGTGCATGTACCTGCGGCAAATCGTCCAACAGCCCTTTTCTTATTTCTACCATTTTGATTATTAATTGCTAATATGGTTTAACTGTTAAATGGTTAAATTGCTGATATCAATGTACGTATATCACGCTTGCTTCGCCTGCGCACTCTCCGCCCGTGCTTTTCAACTTTCACTCTTTAAATTCTAATCCTTTAACGCTCTAACTTTCTCCACACCGTTCTGGCCTGTACCAGTTCTTTGCCTGTCTCTTGGCTGCTAAGTTTGTGCAGGTATTCGCCTGCTGCTTTTCCGGCTCCGGCTACAGAGATAATTGTATCGCCCAATACACTTTCGGCCCTGAAGATAATGTCTGTTTCGCTTAGCTGTTGCTCCAGCACTTCTACAGGCAATGTGTCCAAGGCCCATTGCAGGTAGCGGGTGTTGGTTACGTGCCTATTCAGGTCGATGTCGTGCCAGCGCACCGGCATCTGCTGCTCATACTTTACCTCCTGTAGCTGCGCCATCTTACCTTTGGCAAATGGCAATGGCTCGTTGTCCGGCACAATCTCATGGACCATAATAAAATCTGGCACCGATACCAGTTGCCGCTTTACGATGTCCATCACCAGCCATACACTTGTCGCCTGCCCCAGCAGTTCGCGCCCTGCACTGTAAATTCGGAAATCACGGTGCAGAAACACTTTTTCGCGGCCCGACGCCCAGGTTTTTACTGTTATACTTTCGGTATGCTTCGGATAGCGAAAAATCTCTATGCGCATCCGCTGCAGCACCCAGGTCAGGCCCTGCGCCTGCAGCTCATACATCGAAATACCCAAGGTGGCCGTGTTTTCCCAGGCAGCTTCCTGCATATAACTTACCAGCGCCGGCATGGTCGCCAGCCCCCGGTAATCTATCTCGCTTGAGCGAACCGTAAACCGGCTTTCACCTCCTGTTGCCTCTGCCATAGTATGCTGTTAAATGAGGCGCTAAGATAACAATTTTGGCTTTGGCTGCCACTAAAAAGCAAATCCGGTACTTGCTTCAAAGACCTCACAGCGTCTCTCAGACCTGAGAGCGTCTACACTAGGATGCGCAAATCATTCAATCCGGAGCAGACAATAACGCTGTAACTATCAAGACACGCGCGGGTCTGAAAGACGCCGCGAGGTCTGTAAGTGGTTTGTTTATACTTTGATGCATGACTAAAAGCTTAGCTGAACATAGCGCCTGCGCCAAAACCTATCAGCACAGCAAGCATCCCCAGTGCGTAAAAGCCCAATATTATTACCGTCAGGATACCCATAAACTTAAACAGCGATTTCAGGTTTCTGAACGACTCTGTAACTAGTTGCTGGTCCCGGGTGCGCAGGCCGTCCTGCATCTTCACCGAAAACCTGTACAGGTATAGCACAGGAAAGAAGTATAGAATGGCGAGCGGCAGGTAGAACGCCGTAAAAAAGCCGCCACCCATAAGACCTGCGGCGCCGTTACCGCCCATGCCCGACATGACCTTGCCTATGAGAGAGCCGGCAAAAAACGCAAATATCACAATCATGGCTATCATGATAAAGCCCATAATGGCCAGAAATTTGCCCCATTTGGCGGCATTCCGCAAAAAGTCTTCCGAGAGAAGGTCTATGCCTAGGCCATGTGGCATGTCGTTGTAAAATTCTGCTTCCATAAATTGCTTTACTTAAAGGTTAAACATTCATCTAAATATAGTTAAATATTCATACTTAAGAAAGAAATGCAACCATTTTCGCTGCACACTTCTACAAAAAAGCCTCCATGTCCGTTTAGAGCATGGAGGCTTTTTTGTAGAAGGAAGCTACTATAGGTAAATGGCTATAACCAAGTATAAAAACTGAAGCTCCCGTCTATTGCGGATTTATACTTCAGGTCTTTTGTAATGCTTTCTTCTGGTAAGTTACCTAAAGGTCTTTTGTCCTTTCAGGATGACAGCATGTAATCAGCATTCCTTTATTCTTTGTCTCTTTACTACTGATTTACATAAGGATTGAGGCCCATGTTCTGGTACACAAACGCCCAAGTGTCTGCGGCTTCCTGTATCTGCAGCGAGGTTGGTTTGCCCGCGCCATGCCCGGCCCGCACATCAACTCTTATTAAGTATGGGTTGCCCTGCGCGCCTTTTTCCTGCAGCGTAGAGATAAATTTAAACGAATGCGCCGGCACCACGCGATCGTCGTGGTCAGCGGTTTTTACCAGCGTGGCCGGGTATTTTACCCCTTCTTTGATGTTGTGCAGCGGCGAAAAGGCATACAGGTTCTTAAACTGCGCGGCATCATCCGAAGAGCCATACTCCGGCACCCATGCCCAGCCGATCGTAAACTTATGGAAGCGCAGCATGTCCATTACGCCCACAGCAGGCAATGCCACCTTAGCCAGTTCGGGGCGCTGCGTCATAAAGGCGCCTACCAGTAGACCACCGTTAGAACCGCCGCTCACCGCCAGTTTCTCCGACGAAGTATAGTTTTCCTTAATCAGGTATTCGGCGGCAGAGATAAAATCGTCAAAAACGTTTTGCTTGTTGGGTGTTACGCCGGCTTTATGCCACTCCTCCCCATACTCGCCGCCGCCGCGCAGGTTGGGCAACGCATACACGCCGCCGTTTTCGAGCCACAGCATGTTAGAAACGCTGAAGCTCGGCGTCATCGAAATATTGAAACCGCCATAGGCATACAACATGGTTGGGTTGTTGCCGTCCAACGCCAAGCCTTTTTTGTGCACGATAAACATCGGTACTTTGGTGCCGTCCTTCGAAGTATAAAACATCTGTTTGGTTTCGTAATTGTCGGTATTGATGTCTACTTCCGATTTGCGGAACAGCGAGACTTTGTTGTTCGGGATGTCGTAGCGGTAAATGGTGGTGGGATAGGTGAAAGACGTAAAGGTGAAGAATACTTCCTTATCCTCCTTTTTGCCGTTAAAGCCGCTCACCGTGCCGATAGCAGGCAGTTCTACCTTGTTCAGTTGCTTGCCTTTGGTATCAAATACAGCTACTTCGCTCGAAGCATCTTTCATGTAAGTGGCAACAATGCGACCACCCGCCAGCGACACGTCCGTCATTACGTTCTCAGATTCCGGAATCACCACCTGCCAGTTCTGCTTCTGCGGCTTTTCCGGATCGATAAGTACGAGACGGTAGCGGGGCGCATTTTTGTTGGTGCGCACCAGCAGTTTGTCGCCCATGTTATCCACCACGTTATACTCCGATTCAAAATTCTCAACAATCGGTTTTATACTTGCTTTCGAATCAGTCAGGTCTTTATAGTATAAAGCATTGGCGCCGCTGGCACCTTCCGACACGTTCAGCAGCAGGAAATGCTCATCGTCGGTGGTCTGGCCGTAGAAGTTGCGCAATGCGTGCTGCTTGTCTTCATACACCAGTTTGTCCTGGCTCTGCGGCGTGCCCACCTGGTGGTAGTATACTTTGTGGTACTCGTTTTTATTGGCCAGTTTGTTGCCTTCGGTCGGTGCATCGTAGCGGCTGTAGAAAAAGCCGTTTTTATACCAGCTCGGGCCCGAAAACTTTACCCACTCCACCTCATCGTCCAGCTTTTCGCCGGTAGTGGCGTCCATCACATAATAAGTATTCCAGTCGGAGCCGCCACTGGCTGTTCCATACGCCACATACTTGCCATCTTCCGAAAACTCCAGCGACGACAGTGCCACAGTGCCATCATCAGAGAATTTGTTCGGGTCCAGAAATACTTCCGGCTCTGCTGTCAGGCTGGGCTGCACATACAGCACGCTCTGGTTCTGCAGGCCATCATTTTTGAAAAAATAATACTTGCCGCCCTCTTTGAACGGTGCGCCATACTTGGGGTAGTTCCAGATTTCAGTGAGGCGATCTTTGATGTTGTCGCGGAACGGAATATGGTTCAGGTAGCTTTGCGTTACTTCGTTCTCCTGCTGTATCCACGCATCCAGCGCCTCGTCGTGGGTTTCCTGCCAGCGGTAGGGGTCAGCTACTTTAGTGCCGAAATAATCGTCTGCCTGGTCTGTTTTCTTTATATCAGGGTAATCTAAAGCCCGGGCAACCGGCGCACTTGCTGCAGCGGCTGTCGTCGTTTCGTTTGTCATGTTGTTCGTCGTAGTGTCTGTTTTAGTTGATTGGCAAGCCGATACGGCCGTTAAACCGCCGGCCAGCAACAATAGGGTAGGTTTATTTATCATGGTCATGGCTGCACCTGTTTTTTGGTTTGAAGTATAATTTTGAGCCTACTAATCTAAGAAATTTTTCTGAGTTGATCCGTGCTCCGCCTTTGCTATACTTCTGTAACTGACAACTAGTATAAAATAATCCAATAATCAGCAATTTAAACCTACTGCCCGAAATTTATCTCTGTGCTGTCGCCAATGTTCAAATTATGGCTGAAGCCTTTAAAAGAGGCATCGCTGCCGATAATCGAGTTTTGCATTACGGCAAAGCGCAGCTCTGAGTAAGATCCGATGATGGAGTTGCTCAGGATAGATCTCGTGATGGTGGTATTGTCGCCGATAGCTACGTTGGGCCCGATGATGGAGTGGGTGATGGTGCAGCCTTCGCCTATACTTACCGGCGGAATAACAATGCAGCCGGGGCACAGCTTGCTGTAATCGCGATCGCGGAATTTGGGCCTTGCCAGCAGCGTAGCGTTGGCCTCCAGCAGCGTGTCTTTGCGGCCGCAGTCAAACCAGTGGTCTACGCTCCAGGTCGACATTTTCTCGCCGTTGCGGATCATGTGCATCAGCGCATCCGTCAGGTGGTACTCGTTTTGCGTGCGGAAGTCTTCGGCAATAATATACGCCAGCGACTCAACCAGCTTCTTCGGGTTATCAATCTTATACAAACCCACCAGCGCAAAGTTCGATTTCGGGATTTTGGGCTTTTCCACCACCTTCACAATAAACTCATCTGTGCCTACCTCCGTTACGCCAAACAACGAGGGTTTGGCTACTTTCTTCACGCCCAGCACCGAGTGCGGCGCTTCGATAATGGCTTTCAGATCCACGTCTACAATGGCATCTCCGAGCATTATCAGCACGCTTGCCTCGTTTTCGTAGGTATGGCGGGCAACCCACAGGGCATGGCCCAAGCCTTCGCGCGGCTCCTGCACCACAAACTCAGCATTTAACTGCGGATACTTCTGCCGCACATACTGCTCAATCTTCTCGCCCAGGTACCCGATAATGAAAACAAAATCCCGGATGCCTGCCTCCAGCAACTTATCGATGATGTGCCCAAGTATGGTATTGTCGGCAACGGGCACCAGCGACTTTGGCTGCGTGTGCGTGTGCGGCCGAAGTTTGGAACCAACACCGGCTACGGGGATAACTGCTTTCATAAACTATACTTTTCAGGCAATATATTAAATTAAAACCATAAGCGTTTGTTTAAACTTTATACTTTAATTGCTATTACGCCGGCACAATAACGCTCAACGTAAGCTGTTATAATTTAAAAGCCTTGTGTTTGACGTACTTATACTCGTAATTTTTACAAAATGGTGGGCTATACCATCCAATGTTGGCAACTGAAGTATAAAAAGCTGTCATCTTTACGATAGGAGAAATTTGTACTGTATACGCTTATAAAATTCTAACTGGGTTTCTTCTGTCATCGAAATGACATTGGTTTGAAATGACAACAGGATAGTATGCTGAGACGCTCATACTTGTACTTTTATACTTAGGAAAATCAGCTTTTATATTGTCTGCAAATGCAGCAGCGAAAGCCATAATGAACAGCCAGCTAGTAATTCTTTTATATTTATTGCCTATACATAACGATGCTTTCTTAAATTCGTACTGATATGGCCCCATAGGGGCTTGCAAAACGCACATAACAACATACTCAAAAACCTTATGAAAAAACTGTTTTTTTACCTGATTGGATTCGTCATACTTGCGTCGCAATCATCATGCGGCTACAACACCATGGTGCAGAAAGACGAGACCGTAGAAAGCCAGTGGGCCAATGTGCAAAACGCTTACCAGCGCCGTGCCGACCTGGTGCCCAACCTGGTAAATACCGTAAAAGGCGCGGCCAACTTCGAGAAGGAAACGCTGACACAGGTAATAGAAGCCCGCGCCAAAGCCACCAGTGTCAACATTAATCCAGGTGACCTGTCGCCGGAAAACATTCAGAAGTTTCAGGCGGCGCAGGGCGAACTGAGCGGCGCTCTGAGCCGATTGCTGGTGTCGGTGGAGCGCTATCCGGAACTGAAAGCCAACCAGAACTTCCTGGAGTTGCAGGCGCAGCTGGAGGGCACCGAAAACCGCATTGCCGTGGAGCGGCGAAACTTTAACGAAACGGTTCAAGATTATAACTCTTACATCCGTTCCTTTCCACGCAACATTATAGCCGGTTGGTTCGACTTCGAGAAGAAAGGCTATTTTGAGGCTGATGCAGGTGCCCAGAAAGCGCCTACTGTACAGTTTTAATTGCCAGACTAAATTGCTTAATGGCTAAATGGTTGAATCTCATATACTGAACAACCTTTTAGCCATTTAACCACCTAACCATTCAACTCTATGCCCAAAGACATGCTGACCCCAGCTGACGAGCAGCAGATTATTGCAGCCATACAGGAGGCCGAAACCAATACGTCGGGCGAGATACGCGTGCACATTGAGAGCGCCTGCGAAATGGATGTGCTGGACAGGGCCACCGAAATATTTGCCCAACTCAACATGCACCAGACCAGGCTGCGCAACGGCGTGTTGTTTTATCTGGCACTCGATGATCACCAGTTTGCCGTGATCGGCGATGCGGGCATTAACGCCATTGTGCCGGGTAATTTCTGGGAAGATATTACCGCAGCGGCTACCCTGCATTTTAAACAACAAAAGTATGCCGAAGGACTTGCCGCAGGAATACGCATGGCAGGCGAGCAGCTTAAAACACACTTCCCTTACAATGCCCACGGCGATATCAACGAACTGAGCGATGATATTTCGTTCGGAGACTAATATAAATATGAAGCATTCCATCCTCTTTTTATGCTGCTGCCTGCTAAGTATACTTGCTTTCGGGCAGGACAGCGATTTTCCGCCGCGACCTAATCCGCCGCGCCTCGTAAACGACCTGGCCAATATGCTTACTCCGGACGAAGAGCAGGCGCTGGAGCAAAAGCTGGTAACTTATAATGATACCACTTCTACCCAAATCGCCGTCGTAACCATTACGTCTATCGGTGGTTACGACATCAACCAGTATACCACGCAACTAGGCGAGGAGTGGGGTGTAGGCGGCAAAAAAAACGACAACGGCGTTCTTATACTTATTGCTAAAAACGAGCGGCAGGTATCCATACAGACAGGATATGGCATGGAGGCTATTATACCCGATGCCATCGCCAAACGCATTACAGAGCGTACCCTAAAGCCTAACTTTCAGCAAGGCGATTACTACAAAGGGCTCAACGAAGCTACTAACCTTATCATTAGCTTGGCCAGCGGTGAGTACCAGGCAGACCCGGCTGCAGCCGAAGGCGGCTCTTCGGTGTTCTTTATTATACTTATTGTGATGGCAATCGTGTTCTTTATTTCCAGAAGAGGCGGTGGCGGCGGCCGTGGCGGCAGAGGGCGTTATGCCCGCACGCTTGGCGGCCCGCTTATAGTGCCTGGTGGCTTTGGCACCTTCCGTTCCGGCGGTGGTATTTTCGGTGGTGGTGGTGGATTCGGCGGCGGCGGATTCGGCGGTTTTGGTGGCGGCTCCTTTGGCGGTGGCGGCGCAAGCAGCAGTTGGTAATATCAGGCGGCAGAAAAGTACAGGAAGTACAACTTTTGCCTTTATGATTTATCAAGTATAAAACCTGCTGATAAGGGATAAACTATGCCGTGCTGAATTTTGCCACAGCAACTTCATATAAAAGCCCGGCAGCATGACATTTAGTTTTTCTTTAATTTGATATCTACCCGGATAAAATAGAATTATTTATTGTCATTCGGCGTTATACTTCCTTAAATCAGGTTTTGCCCATACAGGGCAGTTATGCATGAGTTTCATACGGGATAATACAAAGGCAAAAGTTATCATAGGTTTTAGCACTGGCTTCGCTATCGTGTTGCTTGCTATATACCTCACTTATACCAGCTTCACAAGGTTGCTATACTCTGTGGAAGTGCTGGCGCAACCAAACATCAAACTTGTAAAGCTGCAGCACACATTGGCCAGCATGGCTTCTGCCGAGAGTTCTATCCGCGCCTATACCCTTACCACCGAAGAAAGGCATTTCAAAACCTATATCAACAACCTTGATACCATACACAGCCAGATAGATTCACTCCGGCTGATGATGGCTACCAGCCCTACAGAACTGGCGCAGGTAGACTCTATGGCGTTACTGCTTCAGACAAAAAAGAAAAGCCTGAAGCAATATGTAGAACTCAAAAAAGAACAGAAGCGCAACGATTATTCTGACAAAGCCCTTCGGCAGATTGCCTCTGCGGCGATGCCAAAAGCAGCCTCTACCACCATACGCCAGCATACCACTACCACTGTTGTTACTGATGTATCGCCGCCTGCTCCTGAAGAGAAAGAAGAAGAAAAGCTAACCGAAGCGCCTAAAGAGGCCAAAAAGTCTCTTTTTGGTAGTATTTTTTCTAAAAAAGCTGATAAGCAGATGCTGGAACCTTCTCCGCAGATTGTGCCTAAAATATCGATGCCCCAGCTAAACGTAACCAAAGAAATTGAGATTGACACCAGTAATACAGGCGGCAAAGTAGCTGATCTCTCCAGGATACGGCGCATTTTGAACAGGGTACAGCAGGAGGCTAACCGGGACGAACAAGAACTGACAAATAAAGCCATCGCGCTGCTGAAAGAAGACAAAAAGATGATGGATCAAATCCGGAGCATGATGTATAGCTTAGAGAACTACGAAATGCTGCGCGCGCGCCAACGCTCGCAACTGGCTCGTAGCGAAGCGAAAAAAACTTCTCTGGTGCTCTTGCTGATAGGTATTACCGGGCTTGTTAGCGGCGTTGCTTTTATCCTGCTTATTCTGCGCGATATTACCCGCAGCGACCATTACAAGTCGCGACTGATACTGGCCAGTAAGGACGCAGTACAGCTTGCTCGCGCCAAAGAGGCTTTTCTGGCAAACATGAGCCACGAAATGCGCACACCGCTTAATGTTGTTCTGGGTTTCACGCAGCAATTGCGACATACTTCGTTGCAGCCACAGCAATCCGATCACCTGCAGGCCATACATGGTGCAGGGCAGCACCTGCTCCACATTGTAAATGATGTACTGGATCTGTCTAAAATTGAAGCCGGAAAGCTTAGTATCAACCACGCTCCGTTCCAGTTAGAGCCCCTTATGGCAGAGATAGAGCAGACATTTGCCTTGAAAGCCTCCAGCAAAGCTATCCGGTTTGTGTGTATCAAAGATGATGAGTTCCCTAATGATCTGATCGGCGATCAGATGCGCCTGAAGCAAGTGCTGTTCAACTTGGTTGACAATGCCATCAAATTTACGCACCAAGGCCGTATTGAAGTGTACTTTCATTTAAAAGCACAACGCCGTACCCGCGTGGTGGCAAGCATCAGCGTAACCGATACCGGTATAGGTATTCCCCCGGAGCGGTTGGAACACATCTTCGGCGAGTTTAACCAGGCCGACAGCTCAATTCTACGCAAGTATGGCGGCACCGGGCTGGGCCTGTCCATCAGCAAAAAATTAGTTGAGATACAGGGCGGCACCTTATCTGTACACAGTACGAAAGGCGAGGGCACAACTTTCAGTATGGTGTTGCCCTTGCAGAAAAGCGAGCTTGTACCCGCTGAGGTTGCTTCAGTGCCGCTGCCGCGCGCGCATGCTTTTAGCAGCCTGCGAGCTTTAGTTGTTGATGATGATGCCTACAGTCGCACGTTATGCCAGTTAATCCTGAACCGCTGGGGAATGGAAGTACACCTGGCAAATGACGGACGCGAGGCTATACAACTGGCCAAACGCATGAAATTTGATGTGGTGCTGACTGACATGCAGCTACCCGGCATGAGTGGTAAAGAAGTAGCCAGGGCTATACGCAAAACAGACGGACAAGTGCCCATTATGGCACTTACAGCCAACATAATGGGCAACGATAAGAATTTTTTCAGTAATACGCCCATTGAGGATTTCCTGCTGAAACCATTTACTGAAGAAGATTTATATGGCAAATTACTGAAACTGCTGCCTGCAAATACCATTACACCCGAGCTGCCTGCTTCTGGCTTGCCTGCACCGGAAGCCCTCACCGAAAGCACAGTATCAGCGCGCTATAACTTAACTGAGATACAGCAATTTACGGGTCCGGATACTGGCCTGCTGGTTTCTGTGCTGGATGTAATGCTGGAGGATCAGTACCAGAACTTGCAACTGCTGCTGGATGCGCAGCAAGAGGACAATTGGGAGGCCGTAGCAAATATGGCGCACAAAATGCTTACTGCTTTCAAACACCTGCAAGCGCATACCATTACGCCTACCCTGGAGGCGCTGGAGCAAGGACTGCGACAAAAACATACAGATGTGCAACGGTTAGAAACCTTGGTAACACTGGTAAATCAAGAGGCAACGCAGATTCTGCAAGATGTGGAGGAAGTACTGGAGAACCTCCGCACGCCACAAACACAGGTAACTCTGGCTTAGAGGCCGCTGTTACTATACCTCAATCTTATACTGCTTTAGCTTGTTATAAAGTGTTTTCCTGTCGATGTTGAGCAAGCGGGCCGCCTTCGACTTGTTGTATCTCACCTTTTCGAGCATGTGCACGATCATTTCCTTTTCATTCTGCTCTGTTACACTTCTCAGGTCCATCAGCGGAACAGGGGCTACTGCTGCCGGAGCGGCTAAGGCTATTGTAGCGGCGTCTAAATTGTAGTTATAAGAAGCAATTTCAGCCGGAAGCTCCTGCAGCGTTACTTCTGCAGATTTTGCCAGCAGCACTGCCCGGCGCACCACGTTTTTTAGTTCCCGCAGGTTGCCGGGCCAGCTATACTCCCGCAATGCCTGATCTGCGCCGGCATCAAAGCCTTGCACGTTCCGCTCCAGCTCGTGGTTAGCCTGTTGCATAAAATGGGTGGCAAACAACAGCACGTCGCCGCCACGCTCGCGCAGTGGTGGCACTAAAATCCTGAACTCATTCAGGCGATGGTACAAATCTTCACGGAAATCGCCACGGGCGACAGCCTGCACCAGATCTTCGTTGGTGGCAGCCAGCACCCGCACATCAACGTCAATATCAGTAGTGCTTCCCAGTTTTTTTACGGTACGCTCCTGCAGCGCGCGTAGCAGCTTCACTTGTACTTCGTAAGGCAGGTTGCCAATTTCGTCCAGAAATAAAGTTCCTCCGTCAGCCGCCTCAAACTGACCTCTTTTATCCTGCATGGCACCGGTAAAGGCACCTTTCACGTAGCCAAACAACTCGCTTCCGGCCAGCTCCTTCGAAAGAGCACCACAATCAATAGCTAAAAATGGTTTGTTCTGGCGCTTGCTGCGTTCATGTATCATACGGGCCACGTATTCCTTGCCTGTGCCGCTTTCGCCCTCAATAATTACCGACATACTGGTAGGCGCAATCAACGTAATAACTTCTTCTATCTGATGCGCCTGCAGGCTTTGCCCCTGTACAAACTTAAATCCGCATGAAACCGGCTCGGGTGTCCCATCTTCTGTAGCAACAGGTGATTTACGGCGCAGAGCATTCTGGATTACCAGTAATGTTTCGTCCGGGTTAATGGGTTTGGTGATATACTCGAAAGCACCCATTTTAATGGCTTTCACCGCCGTACGGATATCGCCATAATGCGTCATCAGGATAACAGGCATGTCAGATAAGACACGCACCTGCGAGAGAAGTTCCAGGCCATCTTTGTCGGGTAGCCGGAAATCAGTGAGTATAAGGTCAAAAGCACCAGCTTTAAGCTGACGCAATCCGTCGTTAGCGGAATAAGCGGTTTCTACCTCGTATTGCTGCCTCCTCAGGAAGGATTTTAGCATCAAGCAGAAAGATGGATCATCATCGATCAGTAAGATTCTTGGCATAGTTCACAATATTGTCGCTATAATGGTATTACCATGAAGCAACCATGTAACGGTTAATGCCCCCTTAATGTTTAACAGGACATCCGCTTCTGTTATGCACCTAACGCAAAATTACCGTTTCAAGTATGGCGTAAAACAAAAAGCTCCCGCGATGCGGGAGCTTTTGCAAAGATAATAAAAAATGGAAATAAAGAACAGATTTTAACTGCTACAGATGCTGTTATCCATTTAAAGGTTTTTAAGCCTAACAACCGATGCATGCCTCAGAGGGATAATGCACGGTTGTTAGTGGCTAAAAGAAAGCAGCAGGTAAAGACATAAGTGTTGGTTGATTGCCAGTCTAGTATTTTATAGCAATATATTATGTCTTGTAGCGCTAAACTTCTGTTTCAAGATAAAGTAAGTTTAACCAGCTACTACTTAACCACTTTACCAGTTTCGTCGAAGCGGGCTTTGGCTTGCTTTTTCTCAGCGTTGGTAAAAAATACTTCGTAGGTGGCTTTTGCTTCGGCATCAGCTGCATCCGGGGCCACTTTGTATACTTCACTCACTGTCCACTCCTTCAGAGCATCGCTTTTCAGGGCTTCTTTTACGGCATCAGGCAACTCATCTTCTTTAATTGCCTGTTTTTGCTCATCCTGCTCCAGCGTTTGTGTTGTTTGCGGCTCTTGCGTAGTTTGTGTTGTATCGGTTTGTGCTTTGGCTTCTAAATTCAAAAGTGAAAAGCTTGCCACGGCAAGCGCAAATACAAATGTCTTTTTCATGATTAATCTTTAAGGATGTAAAAGGTACTATTAGTTTTCAGGAAGCCGTGAAGAGATAATTGTGCCAGAAGCCACAAACCATGTAATTGCTTCTATTTCTGATGATTACGTGTATGCCTAACCGTTCCGGCTATGGGTGCAATCCACAGCATACTGCGGAAAGAGTCTACACTATGTGGTGTAGCAGCGCAGGCAAATGGCTGCAAAACCCAAAATATGCTTCGTGTTTTTTATAAAATAGCATCACATTTGGCTGCTGCTGACCTGCCAATAGATAGTCAAAATTGCTTACCTTTAGCACATGAGCGAACCACGTAAAAAACTGTTTCTGCTAGACGCACTGGCACTGATATACCGCGCCCATTTTGCTTTCAGCAAAAACCCGCGCATCAATTCCAAAGGGATGAACACCGGTGCCGCCCTCGGCTTTACCAACACGCTGGTAGAGGTGCTGCAAAAAGAGCAGCCTACGCATATCGGGATTGCCTTCGATTCGGCTGCCAAAACCTTCCGCCACGATAATTTTGCAGCGTACAAAGCAAACCGGCAGGCACAACCTGAAGATATCTCCATAGCCATACCTTATTGCAAAAAAATAGCAGAAGCCTTTAACATTCCGGTACTGATACTGGACGGCTACGAAGCCGACGACATTATAGGAACGATGGCTTGCCAGGCCGAAAAAGCAGGCTTTGATGTATACATGATGACGCCGGATAAGGACTATTGCCAGTTGGTAACAGAACACGTGTTTGTGTATAAACCAGCCTTTATGGGTAATGCCGTGGATATTATGGATGTGCAGAAAGTGCTGGATAAATGGGAAATCGAGCGCGTGGAACAGGTAATCGACATACTTGGCCTGCAGGGCGATGCGGTGGATAATATTCCGGGCATACCCGGTATCGGCGAGAAAACAGCGAAATCGCTGATACAGAAGTATGGCTCTGTAGAGAATCTGATTGCCAACGCTGATCAGCTGAAAGGCAAGCAGAAGGAAAACGTCATTAATTTTGCCGAGCAGGGTATGCTCTCGAAAGAACTGGCCACCATACATTGCACCGTGCCCATTGCTTTCAGCGAAGAAGGCCTGCATTACGACGGGCCAAACGAGGAACAACTGGCCGAACTGTTTGCCGAGCTGGAGTTCCGGCAGCTGGCGCAGCGCGTACTGGGCCATACATCTACAGCCGATCAGGCAGCCAAACCAGCCGGCAGAAGTAAAAGCTCCACTCAAAACCAGACATCGCTCTTTGCTACGGCTTCCACGGCAGCAGATGTTGCTGCCGTGGAAGAGGCACCGGCCACTAGGCAAAGTATAGATACCGCCATCCACAGCTACCACCTCATCAACACGCCGGAAGCACGCCAAAGCCTGGTAAAATACATGCTGAAGCAGGATGAAATCTCCTTCGACACCGAAACGACAAGTATAGACGCCATAACGGCACGGTTGGTAGGCATGTCGTTCTGCTACCGCCCCGGCGAGGCTTATTACGTGCCGGTGCCACCCGATGACCAGGAAGAAACCCGCCATGTTGTGGCGGAGTTTAAGCCGGTGCTGGAGAACCCGAACATCGCCCTCATTGGACAGAACATCAAGTATGATATGCTGGTGATGAAGAACTATGACGTGGAGCTGCAGGGGCCTGTGTTCGATACCATGCTGGCCCATTACCTGCTGGAACCCGAGATGCGCCACAACATGGATTTACTGGCTGAAACATACCTTAACTATCGTCCGGTTCCTATTACCGACCTTATCGGGCCAAAAGGCAAGAACCAGAAAACGATGGCCGACCTAACGCCGGAAGAAGTAAAAGATTATGCCTGCGAGGATGCTGATATTACACTGCAACTGAAATTATACTTTGAGCCGCTGCTGCAGGAGCAGGGCCAGATGAAGCTGTTCTGGGATGTGGAAACGCCGCTGGTACAAGTACTGGCAGATATCGAGAAGGAAGGCATTAGTATAGATTCTAACGCGATGGCCGATATTTCTATACAACTGGAAGGTGAAATAGCAAGTATAGAAAGGCGCATTTTTGAAATTGCGGGCGAACAGTTTAACATCGGTTCGCCGAAGCAACTCGGCGAGATTTTGTTCGATAAGCTGGAGCTGCACGGCAGTTCTAAAATCAAAAAGACCAAAACCGGGCAGTACGCCACCGGCGAGGAAATTCTGTCGAAACTGGCCGGGGAAAATGAAGTGGTGCGCCTGATACTGGAGCACCGTGAACTGACCAAACTTAAATCAACCTACGTAGATGCGCTGCCGCAACTGGTGTGCGCGCTGGATAACCGTGTGCATACTTCCTTTAACCAGGCTGTAACAGCCACAGGCCGCCTCAGTTCTACCAACCCCAATCTGCAAAACATACCCGTGCGCACCGAGCGTGGCCGCGAAATCCGCAAAGCCTTTGTGCCGCGCAACAGCGGGCATCTTATCATTTCAGCCGATTATTCGCAAATAGAGCTGCGCATTATGGCTGATTTCAGCGGCGACCCTACCATGAAGGAAGCCTTTCGGAATGGCCTTGACATCCATAGTTCTACTGCCAGCAAAGTGTTCCACGTGCCACTGGATAAAGTTGATGCAGAAATGCGCCGCAAAGCCAAAACCATCAACTTCGGCATCATTTACGGCATTTCCGCCTTTGGCCTGGCAGAGCGCCTGCGCATTCCGCGCCGCGAGGCCGCTGATATTATCGAAGCGTACTTTACGGAGTTTCCGGCAGTAAAGCAGTACATGGATGCAGCTATCGAGAAGGCGCGCGAGCAGGAGTACGTAGAAACGCTGCTGGGCCGCCGCCGCTTTCTCCGCGACATTAACTCCCGCAACCAGACCGTGCGTGGCTTTGCTGAAAGAAACGCTATCAACGCACCAATACAGGGCACCGCCGCCGACATCATCAAGATTGCCATGATCAACATACAGGATTACCTGAAGCAGGAAAAGCTGCAGACGCGTATGATCCTGCAGGTGCACGATGAACTTTTGTTTGATGCGCCCAAAGAGGAAGTTGACATCGTAACGCCAATCATTGTAGAACTGATGACGAATGCTTTGCCGCTGAGCGTGCCCATGGAAGTAGGCCTGGGCGTAGGCGAAAACTGGCTCGAAGCACATTAAGCATTCCGAAAGACCTCGCAGCGCACGCCCGACTTTTATACTTGGTTCAGAAACAAAAAAAGGCACCCCGACCTGAGGTGCCTTTTTTATACTTCAAGCTTTTTTATACTTACGGGAAAAGTACCGCACGATACTTCGTCTCATCAACCGTTGGTACCTGGGCACCATACTTTAAATTGATGTTGCGGATAATCTCGTTGGCTACGATAGCATAACCACGCGGTGTCAGGTGCACGCCATCCAGCGAAAACAGGTTACCGGAGATAAATGCAGGCGAATAAGCAACCCCGTTGATTACCAGACCCGGCTGGCCATTATGTGGCTGCACAGAAGTAAAAAATGCATTCATATCTACATAAGCCAGATTTTTTGCCTGAGCCGCTGCCTGAAGCATACCGTTGAAGTTGGTTGTAGCTGCTTTCACATCGGCTACCTCAGCCGCATCCAGCACTTCGCCGTTACCCAGCGGATTAAACTGACTAAAGCCATGCGGAACGGTGGCGGGGCCTACTGCCTCAGGCGTACCTACAGTAGACGTAAGCAACACATAATCGGCTGGCGTAGCTTCCCGCACTTCACCGGTGCCGGCAATTATGTACAATTTGGTTTCAGCCGCCGCTCTCGCTATCAGGTCTGCTGTAGCTTTGGTTGTGAAGAAGGGAATACCTGTCACATCCGGAATGTTGATAATGGCTCCTTCGGCATCGTTTGCCGTCAGTGTGCTCACCATAGCATTCAGGCTAGTCTGGAATTTATCTGCATCCGAAATGGGCGCCTGGCCACCGGAAGTAGCAAAACCAAGCACGTCGTTGTTGCCCAGCCACATCGTAAAGAAAGAAGGATCAGTAGATGCTACTTTATTCACATATGGCATAAGCGCCCCGGCTGTAAGGCTTTTGGGCAGCAGGCGCTCATAGTAGGGATTAAAGCCCAGCGGGTTGTTATAGCCATAGCCTGCGGTCATTACATCTACCATTTTGATGCCCGGTACGCCTAAGTTGTTCACTTCATCCAGGTACTCGGCATATATGGGCGTTTTTTTGTCTGTTCCCATACTGGTAATGGCCAGCTTATCTTTTACCGGCTCTATTACCGGTGAGCCGGCAGCATCAAATCCGGTGAGTTTAAGGTAACCGGAGCCGTTGCTTTGGGCTTCTATGAACAAAGGCTGTGTAAATTCCCCGCCTCCTGCCAGGGCAAACTGCTGGGCAAGTATAGCCGGATAGGAGTTCAGCTGCCCTTCCAGGTATAAACCGCCGTCGGCATAACCTGCCGTTAGCGAGTTGCCCACGGCCACATACTTTGTAAAATCAGCCTGACCTGCGCTGACAATGGGCGCATCAATCTCGGGGTCACAACTGGTAAGGAGCACACTGGCAACAAGTGCCAGCATACCTGATTTATAGAATAAGTTTTTCATATATCTTAAGAGAGATTAAAATGTAAAATTCAGACCGATACCAGGGATGTAGGCCACAGATTTGTAAGTTCCGGCAATGCCGCCAGACTTATCCGAAGCATCCGTTCTTTCTTTTTTGTTGACATACAGAAAAGAGGCATCAATACTGAAATTATCAGATAATTTATAACCTAAACCTACAGAAAGGCCGCGGGAATCAGCATCCGGCGTTTCAGGCGTAAGGTAGCCACTCTGTACAGGCGTCTGATCTAAATATGCACCGGCACGCAGCGCCAGCGCGTCACCTACTTTATACTCAGCGCCAATACGGTAGATGAAAGCATCCTCGTAGTTTCTGGCATTCTCAGCGTATGAAGCTCCGTTTACGTCCTGCGAATAGTCAAAGCGGAGGCTTTTATAAGCGCCCCAGCCCACACGGCTGATATCCAGCGCAAGTGTAAGCGCTTCGGTTGGCATAAAACCTACTCCCAGGCTCAGGGTGGCAGGCAGCGGCAGCTTTGCATCAAACTGAGTGCCTGACGGGAAACGCGTGCTTAACGCCCCGGGGATATTGGTAAAACTTACATCACCGTCGCTTACTTCCATCTCTACTTTAGAGCGATAGTTTATACCCAGCGAAAGCTTTTCAGACGGCTTAAAGAAGATGCCTGCATTAAATCCGATACCACTTGCATTGCCGTCCAGCTCGGCTTTTCCGTATTCGCCATTTGCGGTCTGCACCGGTATGCTGCGCTGCAGGTTTACGCCGCCTATGGCATACACAAAGCCAACCCCGATACCAATTTTATCCGTAACCTGATAGCTTACCGTTGGCTGAATATAAATAGCCTCAAGCGATAGTTCATTCAGCCCGAAACGCCCGTTCCATTCACTGCCCCAGTTTACGGTGCTGCCATAAGGCGTATACACACCCAATCCTGCTTTCAGCTTGTCGCTGATGCTGTACACACCATACACCTGAAACGGCGTACCCAGCGGGTTATCGGCCTCGGCTGTAGCGCCACCCGGCTCCGGCGCACGGTAAGCAATTTTGGAGATAATGCCGCTTGCTCCGATAGTTACACCATTCTGGCGCAGGTAACTCATCGCGCCGGGGTTAAAAAAGATGCTGGATGTACCCGTTTCCAAACCGGTGCCTGTGTGGCCCATGCCAATTTGCCGCTGGCTTGCCAGGTTTACCTGGTAGCCACCGGCCATGGCCATACCGGAGATAAGCGTACTTCCTAATAAGGCTAAAACTTTGCTTTTCATAAACGCGACTTTGTTAAATGTAGGGTGATATTACGTCTAAACAAATATATTAATAATTAACAGGTGGCGTAGCGGCTGCCTCGCTTTTTTCTTATATTTTTTATGAAAAGCCGGCGTGTGAAGTAAAGTATACCTTGCTGGTGAAGCAGAACAATCTTTGTTGCACAAAAACTGCCTGCAGGTATACTGCTTTAGCGGATGATGAAGGATGTGCTTCGCTTGCCTCAACGGTGCCTGTTGAAAAATGATGTTCCGGTTAATTATTCTGGAATTTCACAACCTGAGTTAAGTATAAGTTTAAATAGTACAGAATTATCTTGATGCGCAAGCTTTAACCGGCAGGCAACCTCATTTTATCAGCGTTTTATACTATAAAGAATGTAGAATTTAGTTTACCTGTAACCTATCCAAAAAATCGGCCTTACGTTATCATAAGTCGCAAAAGCACTATAAACCCGAACAATATATGTATGATGTAATAATAACAGGAGGCGGCCCTGCAGGATTAAGCGCAGCTATGCTATTAGGCCGCTCCCGTCGAAAAGTTATTTTGTTTGATGGCGGCAAACCGCGCAACCGATGGTCTGATAGCATGAATGGCTTCGTGGGAAATGACGGGGTTAACCCAAATGAATTTATTCAGAAAGTACGCGCCGAACTGGTTAAGTATGCTATAGAAATAAAAGATATTGAAGTTACGACGGCCACGTACAGCAAAGGCCAGTTTGTGGTAAACGACGCAGACGGAAATGTATACCATAGCCGTAAGCTCCTGCTAGCTACAGGCCTGAAAGACAACCTGCCGCCCCTGGAAGGACTGGAGCCGCTGTATGGCAAGAGTGTACACCACTGCCCTTACTGCGATGGCTGGGAAAGTCGCGATAAAGCTATTGCTGTATATGGAGTCAACCGGGACGGCATCGGGCAGGCGCTGGCCATGAAAACCTGGAGCGACAGCGTTACGCTTTTTACTGATGGCACTAAAAAGTTGCTGCGCAACGATCTGGAATTGTTGAAGCGAAACGCAGTGCAGGTTTGTACTGATCGGATTCTGCGGCTGGAAGGCGAGGATGGAAAGCTACAACATATTGTGCTAAGCAACGGAGAAAAGCGTGCACAGCAGGCTTTGTTTTTTTCGATGGGTACCAAGCAGCAATCTGTTTTAGGGCAGCAACTGGGCTGTGAGTTTACCAGCAAAGGCGTTATCAAAACCAGGCGCCAGCAGCAGTCTAACATTCCGGGACTGTTTGTGGCCGGCGACGCCGCCCGCGACATGCAAATGGTGACCGTAGCAGCTTCTGAGGGCGCCAAAGCAGGCGTAGCCATCAATATGGAACTGCAACTGGACGACAGAAAGTAAGCTTATCAGAATACAGAACATATGTGGCAACTGCCCTGGTTGGTCTTCAGACACGACAAGGGCAGTTGCCACATATGTTCTGCCCGCCGATGTTGTACTTGATGCAAGCTAAGGTGCTTTGCATAAAAGCAGTTTAAAGCAACTATTCTCCTTCTATCAGCAGCTCCGCAGAATTAGTTTTGGTTTGCTGTGCTTGCGGCACCGGCTGAAACAGGTGCTCTTTCAGGCAGTAGCGGTAACCCTTTACCAGCAGGTGCATCAGCAGTCCTTCCACAGCGATAGGCTCATTTTCGGCTACCTCCCGCGTATTGGAGAACCTGATATTACTTGCATCTATAACGGTTACCACGCCCGGACCAAACACCTCTACCTGATCGCCGTTGCTGATCATAATGCCCGTTTCCTCACTTAGCCCGATTCCCACATATCCGGTATCGTGCGCCACAGCATGAGCCAGCCGGCCAAAGCGCCCGCGTTCGGCAAAGTGCGTATCAATGTATACATGCTCAATAAAGCCGAATCCGCAGGTGGTTTTCATCTCTCCTTTGATAAGAGAATAGTGGCCGTAGCCATTGTAAATCATACGGTCAGACATTACGGCTGCTCCTGCGCTGGTACCTGAAATAATAATTTCCTCGTCCCGGAAGCGCTGCTGCATAAGTTCCAAAAGTTTAGTATTACCTAAAAATTGAGCCAGGCGCAACTGATCACCTCCCGTAAAAAAAATAACATCTACTTTACCAATGCGTGCAATGTTTTCAGGTGTATCGGCTGCGTGTTCCTCATCCACATGCATAAAGTGTACGTTGCTGTAGCCCAACTCCTCAAATGCCTCTTTGTAAGCACTGCCGGACTCTTCCGGCTCTCGGGTGGCAGTGGTTATTACTTCGATGTGCGTGCGCGGGTGACACATTTCCGAGCGTATCAGCCTGAGTAAACCATCATCATCTCCTCCGCCCAGAGCTATCAGCTTTCCTTTCACTTGTTTCATGTATTCCTTTACGCTTAAAATTGTACTTTATACTTTGTTTGTGATTTATGTTGATATGCATTCTGCAGCTATGCTACCAGGAGGTAATTTTTTATAACAGTAACAGCTATGGCAGAAGATGTTTGGGGTGCGGCAGTTCTTCCCGCTCCGGCACCGTTCCATCCGGCAGCTGCCAGGGCCGCTGCTTTTGGAAGGGGAGCAGGAACAGGCGCTTCGGTGTTTGTTCCGCTGGATTGCGATAGGCCGGCACACCAATGATAACTGCACGCTGCGGCACATTGAGCCGCAGCGTGCAGTGCAGGCGGTCCCAAAACGAGAAGATAACGGAGAAGTTACTATTGGCTTCACGCGCCACAATAGAATGATGAATACCATGCATTCGCGGCGTTACCATCACATGGCAAAGCCTGCGCTCCATAGCGTAAGGCAAGCGTAAGTTGGAGTGATGAAAAGCGGCGCATCCTTCAAAAAACACTTCATAAAAAAGCACCAGCGGGGCCGGTATACCCAGCAAAGCCACCACGCCTCCCCGGTAAGGCAACGAAGCAATATTTTCCCCGATATGAAAGCGCCAGGCAGAAGACATATCTAAGTCTAAATCCAGGTGATGCACATTATGGAAGCGCCACAACAGGTCTGACCGGTGAAGCAGTACATGCCAAAGATAATTGGTATAGTCAAGCGCCAAAAATCCTAAGGCATAGCGCACCCATTTTGGGGCGTTTAACCGGGGCAATATTCCAAAACGATGCTTTCCGGCCCATCCGGCGGCGGCATACATACCAGGCAACAGCAACAGACGCAAGGCAGGGAGAGCAGGTGCGGCTACAGCAGCGTTTAAAAGCAGCCGCTCCACCCTGGCGCGCGTAGGCTGGCGGAGTTTGCGCTTTGCCTCCAGTACAAACAGAGCTGCGGCAGCCACCCCCAACAAAGGCATACCTATGTTATCAAACTTCGGGAACAGAATCTTCATCATGTTTAACTTCAGGTAAAGCGAGCATAGGTTTTATTGGCTAAGATTAAAATAAAAGCAATTAATGTTTAAACAGGATTCTGCAAAGAAGCTATAAACCTGAAAATATGTTCGCAAGCGAACAGTAAAGTGTTCGGCAGCGGACAGCATATACTATCCCCTCTTATACTATTTGCACATTAACGTTCTGATTGTCAATAATTTATAAACATTGGCACACTAACTGTAATAAGGTAATCAGAATAAAAAAAATTATAACAGTACAAGCAACCTTTATCCAGGAACCGTCATCTATTAAGTACAACAGAAATAAAAAGAAAACCTCTATAACTATTAAAAAATAAAACTATGAAACTCATTATCCTTCTTCTCGCCATTGTATTAGCCTTCGGAGCTACTGTAAAAAAATCTGCTACCGACATGAAAGCAATCAACTTCAAGAAAGAACTCAGCGAGTTCAAATACTACCCCAACCTGCTGCCAGAGGTAAGAATTATAGCGCCTCGTTTCTAATCCTTGTCCAGAAAATCAAATTTATTTTACCTTTCAAAAATTTAACGTTATGAAACTCATCATCCTTCTTTTCGCCATGTTATTCGGCTTCGGAGCCTCTGTAAAAAAATCTGCTGACGATATAAAGGTCCTCAGCGCCCAGCACGAGCTAAACCAGTACAAGAAGTATCCTAACCTGCTGCCTGAGGTAGAAATTGTAACAGCACAGCAATAAAGCCTTCTGCCTGCCACCTGATCAGAATTTGATTACCGCCATTAGTCCAAGATGAAATTATGAAAATCATGTTCTGTTGCCTACCCTTGGCTGCCTGTGCCGGCTGCCCGGACACTGCTCACGCTCTTCGGCAACCAGCATAAGGCGGCCACCCCGGCCCGATTTCCTATTCCGCAGCCCCTGCCGGTAATTTCTGTGCCGGCAGAGGCCTCCCAAAGTACCCGCCACCGCTGCATTTTAGCCGTTCACCAAATTAATAAAAGGCTAGATGTTACAAATCGCTCATTTTACACATAATAAAAGCTGCTTGTAGAAGCTATAGGAGTATATTTTATAGAGTAGCATATCTTCTGATGGGAAGCTGCCCGTGTTACCATCATGCTATTTATTTCCTTTTATCAGAGACGCAGGTTGTTTAATTTTAACTTCTGAACGCTGCTGCTGCTCAAGCTGATTTCATTTTCCTGTGCCTTGTTTTTACATGCGCCTGCAGGAGTATGGTAACAGTACCTAAACTTGCGCTGCAACGGGTTTTAGCATTAACTAATGTAATAGAAGAGCGAGTTAAACGCTTAAGTTAACCAACTAACATGGTGCCGGAGCCTTATTCCTGATGCGCTTTATGTCCGGCAGGTACCCCTCTGCGGCAAGTATAAACTTCTACCGATTTAACCAAAAGCACGCCAGAAATACAATCCGGCTCGTAACTCACTTTTCGATAAAGAAGCCCGGCCCCAACCGGGCTTTTTTATTTCTTATGTTACAAAACGGTTAATCCTGCTGCTTTTTAAAGATGTTGAAGATTTTGCCTTTCTGCTGCTGCTTTTCTTTTTTGCGCCTGTTCTCTTCCCGCCGCCGCCTGAACTGCCACCACTTTGATTCCGGCTGCTTGTCTTTCCAGAGCACATAGCGCACCGAAATCCCCGACGACAGCCCAAGCCAGTCCGCGTGGTGGAAGTGCACGGCGGGTTTTACATCAGCCGACAGCAGGAAAGGCAGCCCGTTTATTTTATACTCGATGCCCAATATGCCGTCTATGCCCGTAAAAACGCCATTATCTTTCAGGTTGCCGATGTGGGCGCCTGCGCCTAGGTAGTAGTTAAAGCGCTCACCAAGTATAGGCCTGTGCCATTCGTAAAGTGCTGTACCGCTAAACTCGTTAGCGCCTATGGCGACGATGCCTTCCACAGTGCCTCGTTCATGCAGCTTTTGCTGTAAAGTCAGTCCAAAACGATCGCTCTCCAGCCGCACCCCGGCAGCTGTTCTGTACTTCTGCGCTTGACTTACCCCACAAATTCCACTCAGCAGAAAAATCATCAGTAATAATTTTTTAATCATTTTTAAGAGTGATTTAAAAAGACCATAGTATCACGATATTAGATACCAGGCTTTTTGTTGATTTATAGTTGATAATCAATTTTTATACTTCAAAAGAAAGGTATAAAAGGATAATTTATACTGCCTAACTATGGATGTAGCTAAATGCTGGTAATTATGGACAGGCTACAAGTATGCACGAAATTAATTATTAAGCATGATACTTCCCTCTGAATTTTATTCATACTTTATGGTTGAGACTGTTGCTGTGCTTATACTTCAACCGCAGCAGTTCACCAACGCAACGGGCAATTTGATGTTTGCGATATCTTCTTTTATCATTAATCCGGATGTTTTATACTTTAACCGGCGACTAACCATCACAGATATCTGGAAAGAAACAGCTTCTAAGCGAATGCAGCCATATATTAGATTACAGCCTAACCATCTCCTTTAAACCCTCTGTTTTCTTTCTTTTTAGATTGATGCTTTTTGCCCTCCAGCCGCCGGTGTACGCTTGCTTTGGTAGGTTTGGTGGCCGTGCGCTTTTTCTGTTTTGTAAATGCCTGCCGCAGCAACCCGTAAAACCGCTGCACACACAATTCCTTGTTTCGCAACTGGCTCCGCTCCTCCTGGCACACCACCTGCAGATAACCTTCGCTGTTGATGCGGTTGCTCAGTTTTTTATGTACCAGCGCCTTTTCGTCCTCCGTCAGCAGTTCCGAAGTATCCACGTGGAACTTCAGTTCTACTTTCGTTGCTACTTTGTTTACATTTTGCCCGCCGGCGCCGCCACTGCGCGATGCTTGAAAAACCAGCTCCTTTGTAAAATCTCTGTCCCGTAGGTGCATCTAAGTATAAATCAAAGGTAGTAAGTATAAATCTGAAGTATAAAATAACCCTTTTGGCAAAGCCGTAGTTTATGATACCAATAACGCAAAACCAGACCTAAAGCTATGAAACAAGAATCCAGTCGCCAAGTATGGGCTATCGCCGGAAGCTATATTTCTGCCAGACTTCTGCTTCGAGGTTACAAGTTTTGTAAGCTAAAGCGCCTGGTAGCAGCTGGTTATACTTCAGCGGCCGCAACAACTGCCGCTTTTCTCTAAAACCAATAAACCCGTACCTATGCAGGAAAAAGATCTTTGGTATAAACGCGCTGTGGTGTATGCGCTGGATGTAGAAACATTTCAGGACTCTAACGGCGACGGCATCGGCGACTTTCAAGGGCTGATTGGGCGGCTGGATTACCTGGCCACGCTGGGCATTACGTGTATCTGGCTGCTGCCGTTTTATCCGTCGCCCAACCGAGACAATGGCTACGATGTGATGGACTACTACAACGTAGACAGCCGCCTGGGCAACCTGGGCGACTTTGCCGCGCTCATACGCGAAGCAGGCGAACGCGGTATACGGGTGCTGGTAGATCTGGTGATTAACCATACTTCCGATCAGCATCCGTGGTTTCAGCAGGCCCGCCGCGACGAAAATTCAGAATTCCGCGATTATTATACATGGAGCAAAGAGAAGCCTGAAGACCTAATTGCCAAGCCGGCCTTTGCCGGACAGCAGGACAGCATCTGGACTTGGGACGAAGAGGCGCATGCTTATTATTTTCATCGCTTTTACAAGCACCAGCCCGACCTGAACATTGGCAACCCGGAAGTGGTGCGCGAGATACATCATATCATGGATTTCTGGCTTACGCTGGGTGTGGCGGGCTT
>Ga0210040_10001207_pt1 | contig 39777 bp, 32 predicted proteins | sample CryGeyCG12114_NA_FD_185462 | JGI IMG/M metagenome (GOLD analysis project Ga0210040, IMG submission 185462) | Groundwater microbial communities from aquifer - Crystal Geyser CG19_WC_8/21/14_NA (SPAdes) (version 2) | ecosystem: Environmental > Aquatic > Deep subsurface > Groundwater | place: USA... | reverse complement strand
ATTGGGAGGCGCCGAGGGCCAGGAGGCAGTAGCTGTTTGTTAAGGTGCTGAAGACACCGATTTCTTGGCTGTTTTCGAACGTTGCGCGAACGGCCATGATTGCGGTGGTGCAGGTAGTGTGATTTGTGGTTTCGGGAGGGAGAGGTAGGCCTTGTTACGTGCTCTTCAAGTTGCTTAGGAATTTGCGCAGTGTGCAGTGGTGGTACTACCCTTAGTAGTTATACGTCTAGTCAGTGCAGCTGGTCTTGTACAAGATTGTGCTTGTGGCGGCGTGGAAGAGTCACGATGGATATGAATCAGCGAAATTCTGCGTCACGGCAGTCGCAGCCCACCGAGCCCGCCGAGCCCACTATGCGTCATCCGCGATTCCGCGGGAACGATGCCAAGACTTTGGTCCGTTGTAACTGCATAGGGCAAGTTGGACTGGTCTACTCGTACGAATCGAAAGCTATCGATGAATGACATGAGTCATGAGGAAATGATATCGTTTCACTTAATCACATTATGAAGTGGGCTCCTTATTCGTTGACCTCAGACGGGGCCCTGTGAATTACCCTTGCCAGGCTTCCACTCCTGTTGCTTATCCTCCGCATCCATAGTTTCTACTGTTGCCCCATCTGGCTACTCACCAGCTACGCCAGCTGTAGTGCCGTTCACGGGCCCCTCAGCTCGGTCTGTAGCATTCCCTACTTCACCATCCTGCTGTGGCTGGTAAGGAGCGAAGCCTGCAAACCCTTCGACTAATTTCTCGACTAGAGCTGGATGCGTAATGTCTCGTCGGAATTGCTCATTCTGCAGCAATTCAAGGTTGCGGATGGTGGCAGCTGGGTGAGTGAGGTACTGAGAATATTCTGGTAGGCGCCAGTAGTCGAGGAGGTATTTGAGGTAGCGGGCGAAACATGCTGCATCAGAATTGTCCTCGTCTTTCTTCGTCTCGGATGGGTTGAATAGATGTGGCATGGTCACGCCAAGATGCTGCAGATATTGTGGGTTGGCGAGGGCCAGGACAAACTCGAGTTCGATCTTGAAGCGTGGTGTCGCTGCTGTTGCAGATGCCATGGTTGTGAAAAGAAGTCAGGATATTCGCCCGTCGTAGAAGCTTCGGCTCGATTTGTCCACACTGCAGGACAGCCAGATGTCCGGTTTGCACCGAAAATCAAGGAATGAAGCAGTGTCCGAGCACTTGTGAAGATGGTGCTAAGGCCTGAGATTCAGATAGGGCATTCAGGTAAGCAGATTAGAGACGATGGAGAGTGAAATGGCCCCGGTCGAGCATGTTTCGGATGGTCGGACTTTGATACGCATCGATTTGAGCACGAGCTGATCTACGAGGAACTTCCTATCAGACCATCGACGCAGGTTTTCATATAATCAATTCCTATTGTAGAGCCTCACTACGAGCAAGGTGGTATTCCGATGGGATAGTGGTAGAACAGCATCAAGGAGAAGTGACTGGTCACGTGCTATCTTGTTCTCCATGTCCGCGACTCTGAAGAATAACAAGTTGACTATCAAATCATCGACAACGAAAGCACTGCTGCCACAAGTGAGCTAGCTCATTCAGCGGTACAATCAGCTTCAGTGCCAACTGTACAGGATGTCGCACGCTCTGCGACCAGTTCTTCGATCCTCGACCCTCCCGAGTCTACCTTCCTCACACTCTTCTACCACATACCTGTGCCAGTCATGTCGCCATGCGCGCCTGCTGAAGCGACCGAAAAGACCCTACACTTTCACCCAGCTAGTGGCCCTGTCCGATGGTTCAGCCTTCACCATGCGCACAACATCACCTCGGCCAGTTTACAGGTCCTCTAGAGACACCCGAAATGCGCCCTTATGGAATCCGAGCAGTAAGGAATTACTCAACGTGGAAGAAGACGAGGCAGGACGACTAGCTGGTTTCCGAGCAAGGTTCGGAAGAAGCTTCGACGCTGGAAGAGATACGGGCGCTGGTGAGGACACGACAGTGCATACCACTCAAGAACCAGACAACCCCGCAAGCGAAAAGAAGGCAACCACAAAGAAGAGCAAAGAGCCAACGGATGAGGATCTAGACGCCATGTTCGCCGAGGAGGACGATGCTCAGATGTTGGAAATGATTAGCAATTTTGGAAAGCCTGACAAAGGCAGTCCTGCCCAAATGGCAAGGAAGAAGATATAACCCTAGGGCTGCAAGACTGCGCCGAGCTGATGCTCTACATGCCTGGCAAGGGACAGTCTTTCTAGTCAAACGATACCACTGTCTCGCTCGCCGCAATCGAATCGTCTTGTACAATTATACGCGCCGGGAACCTTCAGCATGGATAGCTCTACCTGTACAGTAATTGAGATAATACTTCACACTGATCCTGCGTCCGCTTCATCCATGACGGCCTCGCAAGGGTCATGGCATCTGCTCCATACTGCCATCCGGCTTCGTGCCAATGAGTAGGCAGGGGCATTGGTAGAGTCTGTCTCGCTCAAAGTGACAAAGGGCACGGTCTGGCACTACGATCAGCGAATTACTGCCAGCTGCGTGGTAACCCAGCTGCGCGACAAGCGAGAAACTCGTCTACCGAAGCAACAGGCGAAGCTGTCAAACCTAGACCCACTTAGCAAGTCTCGTCAATACGAACTCCTCAGGCCAACGAAGCGCATTCCTCCCAATTGTCACTACTGCTGCGCTTTTGCCAACATTGGTCGCGACTTCTTAAGCTTGAGTGAAGCGTACCTGAAGAACTGATCACAATCTATCCTTCTCAGCTTTTAAGACTGCCCAGATCTCTGCCTCCTCTTCTCATACTAACAAGCAGACAGAAGAGAATATTTGTGTTTGTTCTCTAATCACCACGTGAAACCCAAAGCTCAATCACTACCGCACCTTTGTCTTCTGCTGAACAATGGTACACAGGCTCATACCTAGCATGGTTGCATTGACATTGAACTCTTCAGCCGAACCAGTATCGAGACCAGTGCCGGCTTCTCGAGAGGATGATATGTCTCCTTCCGACCGATGTCACATAGCCTTCCCACCGATGTCACATAGTATTTAGGGAGTAGGACACCCTACAGTAGCTTGTTTGTAGTGTTGAGCGTAGACACGGTACGGGTGGGCAAAGTCGCCAAGCATGCAGTGGCTCCTGCTACTAATGGTAGGCGGCAGATGACAAGCACGAGCAAGGTTGAGCATGCACTGCAACTTGAATAATGATGCAGTGGTACAAGCACGAGTGTTTTGCATGATATACCATGGATGATTCTCCGTGGGACGGTGTGTGCTTCTCCTCCATCTCGTCCATCTCTTGTGTGAGCCAGTGTACTGATTAGTTCGTGGTAGATGTTCCCTCACAGGCTGAGTCAAGCAATAAGGAAGGAGACGAGGCCCCATGTGAGTTGAGCGTTGGGGACATGCGCAGCGACATCTGATCAGCTGAACAGTAGCGACAGCCACGAATCAACCTGCAGCGGCCTCGACCTCGACCTCGACTCCGGCACCTGAATCGAAACCTGCTACTTCGAGATCAGCAGGCGGCAGAAAAGCCCCGGCCAAGAAAGCCCTTGCCCAGTCTACCATATTGCAGTCTGTCGACGATGCCCTAGATCCTCTCGGTCCATTGGGTGCTGCTGAGCCGGCCCCATCTCCATCGCCAGCCCCAGCTCCAGCACAAGCCGACCAGGCGCCCACGCCCCCAAGGAAAGAGACAGGCGCAAGACAAGTGAGTGGGGGCAGACCACCGCCTGCTGCTGCCGACGATATAGATAACCTGTCCATCCGGTCGAGGGGAGCCCCACCAATCCACCCTCCAGGCTCGAGGGATGGCAGTATACGCCAGGGCCCTCCTAGCATGAGCCTCGAGCAAGCTGCGAAGCCAACATTCGACATCCTGGTCGGCGACCCTCACAAGGTGGGCGATCTCACGAGTAGTCATATCGTTTACCAAGTCAGGACGAAGGTGAGAGAACAAGACCAATCGTGGCAATGGCAGTGACTGACGCAGGGCAGACCTCCTCCAAAGCATACAAACAGCCAGAATTCGCTGTATCCCGGAGATACCGAGACTTCCTTTGGCTCTACACCTCGATGCACAGCAATAACCCAGGCGTAGTGATACCTCCTCCTCCCGAGAAGCAAGCTGTCGGCCGCTTCGACACAGAGTTCGTCGAGTCGAGAAGACAGGCTCTGGAGCGCATGCTGAACAAGATCGCCGCCCATCCCATTCTCCACCACGATGCCGACCTCAAGATCTTCCTCGAGAGCGAAGCCTTCAACGTCGATGTCAAGAACAAAGAGAACCGGGATCCTTTGCTGGATCAGTCCAACAAGGGCATGCTGAGCGCAATCGGCATCAATGTCGGCAGCTCAAGTGGCAAGTTTGTCGAGCACGACGACTGGTTCCATGACCGCAAGATCTACCTCGATGCGCTGGAGATCCAGCTGAAAGCCCTCATGAAAGCCCTCGATACCGTCCTCGTCCAGAGGAAAGGTCTAGCTGAAGCAGCTGGCGACTTTGCTACATCCCTCGCTCAACTGGCCCAAGTCGAGCTTAGTCCTACCTTCTCCGGTCCTCTACACGGCCTCTCAGAGGTCCAAGTCCGCATAAAAGAGCTCTACCAGCGTCAAGCACAACAAGATGTCCTCACTCTGGGCATCACCATAGACGAATACGTCAGGCTCATAGGGAGTGTCAAGACCGCATTCGGCCAGCGTCAGAAAGCATATCACAGTTGGCATGCCGCCGAGTCAGAACTGCAAAAGAGGAGGAATGCCCACGATAAATTGCTGAGACAGGGGAGGAGTCAACAGGATAAGTTGAATGAAGTCTCGGCCAGCGTGAGTGATGCCGAGAAGAGGGCCCATCAGGCGAGGTTGTTGTTTGAGGATATGGGTCGCCTGATGAGGAACGAGCTCGAGCGTTTCGAGCGTGAGAAGGTCGAGGATTTCAAGTCTGGCGTCGAGACCTTCTTGGAAGGTGCTGTCGAGGCCCAGAAAGAGGTATGTTACATGTGGGACATGGCAAAAACGACTCTAACGCATCCTAGCTTATTGAACTGTGGGAAACCTTCCTGCTGCAAATGGATGCAGACGAAGGCGAACCGCTTGGCAGGCCGTCTGCTGCTGCTGAACAAACGACAACGGGAACGACTTCTACGAGCGAAGACCAATCCGATTCACATCCAACCGAAGAGAACGAGCAGGAACAGAGACAGGGGGGGCCTGTTGCCACGGCCGCTGATGTGGCGCTTGAGCAAGATGCTTAGGAGCCTCTGCAGAGATGCTGGTCGCGACTTCCGCATGAAGTCTCGAGCAGGATGTTTGATGCCATTACAGGTGCAGCCACCGAATCATCATGATTGAGAGTATAGTATAGCGATACCCATCTCGGCATCTATCCCGATTGCTCGATTGTTGGTCAGCAACATGGCAGTCAATTTTGACAGCAACAGCGAACAGCGTCTGCTGGCCGTCGAACGATGCCTCTGCCATATATGTCCGTCATGTATGCTAACAATGCATTGCTAATTGCGAAAGTTACACAACATCTACGCCTGCAAGCAGAAAACACCAATCTAATACCAATAAGAAAAGCTAGGTACCTGTCTCTTCACTTTTCCGCCTGTTCATGGTCATGGCTTGTTCTACGTCGCCGCCAGGTAGCACGGGCTGCACCACCATCAACCAACCACTCCAGCATCCATGTCCCCAATACATCAATTGCCAACATCCTACATTTGCCGACCCCGCTTCTACCCTCTCTAACCGCCTGCCCCTTCCACTCCCCACCCCAAGCACAATTCCACTCGGTCATCCAGTTGCTCCCTTCTGGCATCCAGTGAATTCTGCGCCAGCACCAGTACCGACATGCCCTACTTCAGCCCCCAATCACCCAGCTCCGCCACCGTCCTTCCCACTATTGTGTCTCGCACACGACTCAGTGGTCCTAGTCAACAACACGCGAATCGACCTCTCTGGACTCTGGTGTATACCACTACTGTTCCTCCTCGTCTGCGCAGCAAGTCTTACTGGATGGCAAGTTCTGAAGTGGCGGGCGAGCAAGGATCTGTCCGCACCGACAGACCAACCTAGCCTGGGGATTCCATGGTGCGAATGTATGCCTGAGGACGAGAACAATACGCCTCCAAGATCGCCGAGACTGGAAGGAAGTACGGTGGGGCAGGATCAGGATGAAGCCTTCCACATTGGCTCTGGTTCTGGGCATAGCTTAAATCCAGACCCAGGTTCGAACCATTCAACTGTGCGACCAGCACTAAGACGCAGATCCAGGAGGAGTTCACTTCGATCACGGTCTCAGCATGCTCAGGCGCTTCAAGATCTATATGACCGAAATGAGAGGACAGGAATCGCTTTACTTACTAGACTCGACGAGATACGACAAGAACAGGGCCACATACCTGGTGACATCCTCAACCAGGATGAGGACGACGAGAGCCTCAATGATCTGATAGTCCGGCTAATGGAGGTGCGGAGCAGGCGTCGTAGACCGGTACCCCGCTTCGCGACGGCTGAGACTGGTGAAGCGCAAGATGAAGCACCGCCCGAATCGCAGACAGAGTCAGAGCATGGACTAGATGCCTACGCGGAGTTGCCGCCAAGTCCAGTTGACGATCTGGGTAGAGGCTATGTTGAGTCACAAGAGGTGGAAGGCGTGAACGGGTATTTGACTGGAGATGAACGAGAAGATCGAGCTCAAGGTGGTGGACGCCACCGTCAAACGAACCGGCCAGACCATGAGAATATCTCGGTCTACCACTACTTTGAGCCGCCACTCGTGCTTTCGGAACCCGTTGAATCTCATTATCCAGAAGACTTGGACGACGACGTCGACGGATATGCTCGATGTAACACTCGCCACAGTACACTACCAGATTGGCTCATTCATGGCTGTTACGGACAACAGCCAGTACTAGACGCAAAATGTGATGCATGCCGCTCTTCTCATCCAGGCATTTCATCCACAAAATTTCAGCCGCCACCTCCACCTTACCTCTCTGCTATCTCAGCAGGGCACACCATACCTGGTACCACCTACACCTGCATGTGCATGCACGATGCACCACAAGACGGTTCTTCTGTACCTCAGCGCGAGCAACCTCTCAGTCTTGGAGACAATCAAAGGCAGACTCGTGCTAGACAACGCTTAGCTCGTTCGATACAGAACTGGGACTTTCGTGGCTCTGACGGTCAGCGGCTGCCAAATCCGCATTCAAATCCATATCTGCGGTGCACTGAAGCCAGTACAGATGGACCTGCTAGCGATGCGGCGCTTACGGATACTATCCACCCGCCACCTCAGCCTCGACCCCGGAGAGGGGCTATCTCAGCGGAGAGTATTGCGGCCGACACTAACAGCAACACCAGCCACACGTATGCGTGCACTTTCGACGTACCCGCTCCATACTATCGAGAAGATGGGCCCTCTACGCCACGCCATAGACAATCCATGTACAGAGCCGCCCGCAACCGCAACCAAGAAGATGGACGTTCAAATTCTATGCCCCAACAACACCTACGACATCGAAGTCTCAGCCCTCCTCGATGCACCACATGTCACGAGGTGGGTCGCCAGCTTTGCCTGTTCTGTGGACCGACTGAAGAGCGGCACTTAACTCAGCCCCTTGCCACCCCAGACGACACTTACCAGGTAGGTATCAGGCAAATGACAAGACATGAGCTCCTCACTGAGATCGAACGACTCAGACATGCAGCTCTTCTTCGTAGAATTGGAAGGCTGAGGGGCGTCAGTGGACAGCCTGATGGCAATCATAGTGGCATGACGAATATTGGGTGTACGCAGTACATCACACAAGGGGAGATGCAGCGGTCGTTGCATGGTACGCCTGAGCCAAGACGTTCGGATCCAGTTTTCGACGAAGCAATGCGAAGAGGATGTGATCGCGTTACCCCCAGGCTGGGGCAGTCACGAGGAAGCATTGACGATGAACATGAAGTTGAAGACGAAGACGAAGACTCACCACCTGCTTGTCTCACTTCCTTGATCGGTGAGGCGCCTGGTCCAGAAGAAGGATACGGATCTAGTCCGAGCGGCGCGAGTGTTGACCGTGACTCGAGTCATCCTCGACAGTCGCTTGGGACTTCGCATATCGAGCGGCATCCTACTTCGAGGAGGAATGGTCGCCGGCTGACTCCTGTTGATGAGAGTGAGGTTGGCGGGTGCAGCCATGCGTCGGGTGATGCGTCTGCCAGCAGCGCCTGCGCTCGTTGTCATCCGCGGCTACAAGGAAACAGGTCAACTGTAGCTTACGGAACCACGGACACTCGAGAGTTGGCTGAAGATGTGCGACCCTCTGGTTTGAGAGGCGGTGGTTCGTCACAGCTGAGTGAAGGTGTCTCTAGCAATGTCGGCAGCGTGGGAAGACAGTCGAGTGGCGTACGCCAGACCAATGATGCCACGAGGGCTGTATCAAGGATCCAAAGTTCTCTTGAGGCTCATAATCTCGACAAGCAAAGGGATGCTGCCAGCCTCGTGAAGAAGCTATGCAAGCAGCATGAGAGCGCAGAACCTAGTGAATCGCAATCGAAAGGACAAGACCGCCTTCACCCAGACAACGGTCACAGATCTAGGACCAAGGACCATCGGTACGATCAAGATAGAACCACATCCCTTACAAGGGCGACAAGATCGAGTCCGCATCGATATCGAAGCTCGCCTGCTCAAGCCTATTCCACCACGGGACAACTCACCTTGGATCCATTGCCGGATTTGAAAAGACAAATGCGAATACTTCACGCTGCTGGCCAAACCCATATACGACTGGACGCGCTCGAACAAATCGTGCAGTCTGGACCACGCGCTGAGCCTCCTGCACCGCGACCATCTGTCAAGTCAAGCGAGAGGAGAAAGGAGGAGTCTAGCAAGTCCACCACTGCACGGTCTACACTTGATGATGACTCGTCACGTGTCGCTGTCTACGAGTCACCTGTGACCGGTACTACGAAGAACAGGCGCGTGAAGTTTGCGGGTGTTCCGCGATACGGAAGTCCAGAGGCTTCGCCGTCTCTAAGGCCGAGGGAGAAGGAGCAGGATGAGCCCGCGAGGCCGACCACTGCACGATCTGCCTTCAAGGACCTCGACAAATGTTCGAACGTTGCGGTCGCCCACTCCCCCTTCGAAGATACTACAAACTGTAGGCCTACTAGACATTCAGACGTCGTTCGACGTGGCAAATTGACGAATGCAGCAACGGAGAGCATGACAGGCAAGTCGAGCTCGCCGCGAATAGGCCATGTTCACGTCCCTCATGTCGTTCAGCAAGAAGGCAGCTATGCGCCGGCCCTGTCATTAGCTTCAAGCTTCAACCCGTCAGAAGATCGGATGCAGCCACGAACAAGGTCGCAAAGCTCGACGCCAGAGGACTGGAAGAAGGAAACGGACAGGTTGAGGTTTCTGGCGGATGCCGCTGCGAGCACCAAGGCAGAGTCGAACTCAAGGTTCCGTCGTCAGCCATTACCCAGTGCAGTCAGCGACGACCAACCCCGTCCACCTGATGCTACAGCGACGCAGGCACACGGACAATCGTACTTATTTCCAGTCCCACTACCGGCTTCGAATGAGGGTCGAATCAGCCCACGTAGACCGGCCAGAGCTGTAGCGAGACGACAAGATCAATGTTGCTGCAGCATTTGCGAGAACGGCAAACCTACACAAGGTCGCATGACTTGTTCCCTTCGTGGTGGGGGCGGCAATGACGACGTTGACTACCAGGATCGGAACAGTCGAACTTTGCATCAACACCCTTCTGTGCACGACGCGGAGGAGGATGATGATGACTGGGAGACGACGTCGGAAGGATCTTCTGTTGACGTAACAGACGCGAGACCTGGTGGAGAGTCGGAAACAGCTCAAACAGAGGCTGGAGGAGATAGTTCAGAGGCAGAAGAGGCATTGACGAGGTACTTCATCGATAACGGCGTCAGAAGGCCGATTGAAGAGGCAAGCGTAGGTTGGCCTCCTGCTCATCAGACCGACCGCACTGTACCGACACCTTACAGTTCTGTTCAAGACGAAGGCGACAGGCCTGGCCCGAGCTCTTCGGAATCTGCACGAAAACTGACCCGGCACCCTGCAAAGGAGATAGTAAGCTTGACCAGAAACGGTGCCTCCAACTCCATCGATCCAACACTAAGCGCTTTGATAGCCGGATTCAGAAGTCTCACACTCAGCGAAAACTACATTCCAGATCTTCCTCCGAACGCTCCGGTCTCCACGACTCTCCACCATCAAGACCTCTTCTCGCCTCCACGCATACCACGTGGACCGACATCACCCACTTCATCGCCTCTAGACACCATCTTTGAAAATCCGATCCCCAGTCAAGTACCCAACACCGTCTCCGAGTGTGGCTGCGACCAGGAACTAGAAGATCATACCCACGTGCACCACCGATTGCCTGTCCGAGAAGCCGAACAGTGGGCAGGCGACAGTCATGAGCCTGCTACAGCGTCATACCATCTCCTCACTCGTGATGGACGCAGATTAGGTCCGGTGCAAATACCTATACCCGCACCCACGCGCAGAGCGCCCCCTCTAGCTCCGAGTCGTGAACAACCACGCCTCGAGACAAATGAAAGTGCAGATACAGAAACAGGTGAGCCAAGAAGTGCAATTCATAGGTCCGAGTACCCCGATCCAGATCCTCATCCTCATCCTCGATGCTTCCCACTCGAACGTCTTCCGCCCATCTCGCCACGACGAGGCAGAGACAGAGGTAACGCAGACTCACTTCAACCTAACGGAGCTCTCTTCCTATCTGGAGATAGACGGGAACCCAGATTCATAGCCTGCCAGTGTCCGACATGTCGCTACCGTCATATTGCTGACCTTGAGTATTCTGGCTCCGCGACGGACTCCGACGATGAATGTATGTGTGTTTGCGCGCGGTGTGGCTGGCCTCATCGCGGGGTGCTGCGCCGGGTAGGGAACAGCGACAGTGGCAATGACAATGATGATGACGATGAGAGGGGACGTGGTGAGGGTCATGGAAGAAATGGAGATGGAGATGACCAGCCTGGCATCACTTGGTTCCCAGAAGGTGGAGGCCACGCGTTTGATGTGGTGGATCTCCTCGCCCGGCCATCGATACCTGGTGGATCTTCTCGGCACACCCAGCATCCAGAGCACTTCGCTGCTACGAGCCAGCAACAGCAGCACAACGACGACAATGACGCCGCGGTCACCACCAACTCCAACACATCAGCAGCGAGCGTCACGCTCAGTCCAACTTCCACCCCCACACCCACCACTGAACCACCAGCACCATCAGCAGCAACAACTCCAAACCCTAGCTCAATACCAGCATCAATATCAACCCAAGCAACCTCAGACTCACCCTCCTACCCCGCTCACATCCTCTCCCACCTCGCATCAACTCACGCCCGTCGCCAGCGCGCTTTCCGCAGACACAGAGGTGGAAGCTCTCCCGCCGCGCCCACGCCTAGCTCTAATCTCCGGGGCGGAGGTGGAGGCGGAGGTGGATACGCCGTAAATGTGGATGTGGATCTCGATAGTTTGGAACGTGATGGCCCGGTCGTGGCGTTTGCGGATGCATATACGTGTGCGTGTGCGGAAAGGGAGGGTGAAGGTGAAGGGGTGAGGGAGGATGAGCTACCGTCTGGCGATCGAGGGCGAGACGGAGACGGTGATGGTGAAGTGAGGAATGACGGTGACGATGACCGAGGATACACGTCCAGACACAATGGCAGCAACAGCACCAGTAAAGGGGACGATCAATCCCAATTTCGATCTCAGACTGATACTGGAACCCACGCTCTCGCTCCATCTCCGTCTGCGCACACTGGCGACGGAAACGGTGAAGATCCAACCCCGACTCAGACTCGGACCGAGACGGAGCCTGTCTCGCCCTCTCATCCCAGCCCCAGCCTCAGCGAACTGCACCTTAAACCCGGCCGTCGAGCAGATCCTAACCCAACCGGTCTATCGAGCCTACTCGGCGTACACGCACAAACCCAAGATCAGACCCAACTCCGAGTCGGTCATAGAAGTCCTCAACACGCACACATGAACCGGACACCAATCTAGCCGGCAACGGAAACAGAACATGCGACAACGATCACAATCACAACGACGAAGCAGAGAATGCGGACTCCTACGACCTCGAAGCCGGTTCTCATGCACAGCATCAGGCGGACCACGACGCACGACCTCGACGTCAACCTTCCTCTCACCCACCCTCATCAAGCGTGAACCCAGATCCAGGTCCAGACCTCCATCCCCGCCTCCGCGGTGGCGCAGGCAGCCCAACAGCAAGTGATCGTAAATACTCAATCGAACACTGGCGCGAAGAGGTGCGACGTCCATCGGTAGATTCGTCCATGGACTACTGGAGAGCTGCACCTCAGCAGACATCTAACGCCCCACTGGACCTAGACCCAGATCTAGACTACGTGCTGGGCGTGGACGTGGACGACTACGACTTCGGCGCCGGAAATGTAGATGTGGATGCGGGGATGATCGAAACCGAAGACAACGCGGGAGCTGGAGCTGGAGCTGCAAGCTCAAGCTCGTTGCGTCCCGTCCATCTCAACTATCCTGTGGTGAATCAAGTTCAAGATCATGGCTCCTCCGAAGAGCAGATGCGAAGTACAGAAGCTTTCGTAGCTGAGCGTGAACGTCATCGTCGCCCTGACCAAGATGTACCACGAATACAGACACAGACACAGCTTTCTGGCGTATCTCCCGCTCGCAGTATCTGCGAGCTCTGCCAGCAGTGCCCCTGCCGGGACCAGGGACGACAGGGTGTGCGTGCCCCGCCAGCTTCAATGCTGATGCACCGTGGCGAACGCGGCGGGGCCCCAAGTCCAAGTCCAACATTGACATCGACTCGAGCGCAAGCTCAAGCTCAAGGACACGATCCAGATCCAAGAAGAACTGATTCGCCTGTCCCACGGCCTGGAGTGGACTACGCCGACGATGCTCCGAGAGCATTCGCACCCATGCACCAACCACCCCCACGAGCCCGTCAGGACACAGACGCAGACACAGCCAGTGTTCAGTCCATGACAGAGCTCAACGCTTACCTCACCTGGAAGAAGAAGAAGATGATGAAGAAGGGATCTCGGGCAAACCCGGTCTCGATATCGTCCGACTCTGGCAGCAGCGGTGATGGTGATCACGGCTCGAATGCACGTAACCGTAACCGTGCAGAGATTCAGACTCAATCAAGCCATCCAGGATTAGAATTAGAAGTGGAAGGAAAATTCGAATCAGATCTGGAACCAGATACAGATACAGAGCCAGAGCCAGAGCCCCAGCTAGAACCTACATCACCATCCAGCATCAGCTCTCACCCTTCTCCTCAACTTCAAACCCGATCATTCTCTCAAACACAAACTCAAACCCAAGCCCAACGTAGAACCTGCCTCACCTGCAACAATCTACCCCTACGCTGTACATGTAGATCCACCAGAGGACCTGCCCTGCGTCACGGGCAAAGTCTCACTCGGGTGACTCAACGCGGTCCAGTCGCTGATTACCGCTCAGCAGGCCTTCGGGGCGGTGGGTCGGTGCATTCGCAGCCGCGTTGGGATTCGGTTCTATATCGGTTCGACAGCTCCCCTCGAGACGTCGTCCGCGGGCGGCGAACGGGGTATGAACAACCAGGACAACGACAGATCGAAAGCGCAGACGACCGCGGCCGCGACAATAGCGGCGAGAACAATGGTAATGGTGCGGGACGGGGACGGGAAGGGGACACTACCACTACCGGCGCCTCCGACAGCACGAGCGCAAGCACAAGCACATCCAGTAGCCAGGAGTCCTGGCCTCGAAGACCCACTCCTGAGCCGAGCGCGCAGGTCCATCTGCAAGATGCAAGGCGGAGGGCGAGCATTCAACGTGCGGTGAATCGGGTGTCGGTGTCGGTGTCGGATGACGACCGGAATGTGCACTGCGTCTGCGACTTTGTCAGTCGTGCCAACCAGGGAGAGCAGGACGGACTTTCGCTACCGGTGGTCGAGCCATCGTCGGCACCAGGTTCGTACCGCAGTGCATCAGCGCCCCGATCACCATGGCCACTGCCACCGTCTCCTTCGGACATCAGCATCGGCATCGGCATCGCTCAGTAGAATCAGGGGATCCGCAGATAAACTATGCATATCCATGCAGAAGCGCGATGAACAAATACGAGTAGCACTGCACAGCCACCACCACCACTACTCCTCGCAGGCTTGGACGGTACCACAGCCACACGCAATGACTTGATTGTAGACTGCACCTTGTACGGCGTCATGAGCTTGCGCAACGAAAACGAGCCAAACGATACCGATACCCATCCCACAAGCACGAGCACAAGCACAAGAACCCGTCCTGCTCCACCTCCTATCAACACCGAAACCCATTCAAAGACAATATACGACTATCACCACCGCCGCCGACGTCGACGCTGTATTCCAACACCAACCTTCAGCCTTCGGCTTCCAACACGCAGATTTCGGCGCCGGGGCCGGTATGGTCCCAGAGCCACAACCACAGCTACAGCTACATCGAAGGCAAGGACAGCGACAGCAACAGCGACGGAGACAGTCCTCCTCGCCATGTTCATGTTTTGTCCGCAATCCGCTATCCATTTCAGCCGGTCACGGGTGCGTCATCCACATCCAGTCAAACAAAGTTACCGACGCATTCAGGCTCGAAAGCACAGCAGACATGGCGCGGTGGCGGTCACAGTTGAGCATTGGATTGGCGCGCAACCAGGCGCAGCATCATGAGCGTCGTCATCAGCAGCAGCAGCAATGGTCGCACCACAAAGCACAAAGGACGGAGTCGCGCTCGTCAATGACAATGACAATGCTGCGACCGAACCATCATGCTCACGGCGATGTCGTCTGGCCTTGGCCTTGTTTCGCTTGTGCTGATGCTGATGCTGATGCTGATGCTGATGAGTCGTATGTGGCCACGGTCAGGTCCGCGACCCCAGCAGCAGCAGCAGCCGGCCGTTCCTGTTCCATAGCAATTCCCGCTGCTTGGCTGGCTGGGAGATCTAATAATAATAGTACACGTCTAGAATACTGTAGTCAGCGTCACGCTTCTGACATCTATGATCCGCGAGCGAGGATCAGGGCCGATGCCAGCGCCAGCTGCATGCACCTCAGACGACACCGTAACTTGAAGGGGCTGGCGAGGGCGAAGGTAGCCCGCCATTATCGGTTGATCTGATCTGGTCTGATTATGGAGCTCGCTCCCTCCCGCTACAGGTCGACACCACGGTGAGATCTGACTCGACTCGGCTCCGGCATCGAGTCTGCCTCGTCCATTTCGGTTCGGAGATACTTGGGGAGACAAGGGAACGTGGGTCCAATGTTCATTCGACTCGAGCTTACAGTACAGTACAGTCCAGTCAGTGGAGTTCCGCTGAGACAAGCATGCACATGCATGCAAACAGTCTATCCTATCTGCTACTCATAAAGTGAGTACGGTACGCCCAACAGCACAGCACAGCGTGTTCGACAACATCCTGAAAGCAAGAGCTGGTACGAGCAAGCGCATGGACATGAGATGGGATGGGATGGGATAAAGTGGCTATTTGTTAGGTTAGGCGTTCATTCACATACCGGTAGACACGGAAGAGGAGGGTTAGGGTTGGGTGGACGGTTGACGAAGCACGATGAAGGCACCGAGATCAGAGTACGGTACGGTACGGTATGGAGGATCTCGTGTTCGTGTGGCTGAGAGCGAGTGAGTCACTCATGAGCGACCTTGCTGAACGTGGCTGGGACGGCAAGTCCTACTGCCTCATGAGCTACCTAGCTTTTGCGCCATCCGAGGCCCACTGTAATATGTAGTCACATTCGTTGTCTAACAGCCGCTGTGCCGTTGCCGTCAATGGTTTGCGCGATATTTGTGGCGGCGGCGTCGAGGAAGCATAAGGTTCACTTGTCCATGAGCTTGGATGGAGAGGCAGGGCATGACGTTATGCTATGCTGCTAGCGATGTTGTTTAGCTTGGATGTACGGTAGTGTCAATTAGGGTTCTAAAGCTCTATAGGCCTCCTTGGTAAACAATAATAAGCTGTAGAAAAGTGGGCTTGGTTTTTATTGTCTCGTGAGTCTAGGGAGGCATCGACTTCAATGTTAAGACGGACGGTAACTAGGGGGAGTCCTAGGTATCCCGTGCCTAGAGCTACAGGAGGATTACTTATCAAAACGGCCATCCATACGACCCACCTTTCCACAGCTTATTGTTGTTCACCAAGTAGGTCTGTACTTAGACTTGGTCGCCAACTCCATGAGAACCTTTCACCACTGCAGGTGGATCCACGTGTTGCCTTCAACGTGCCAGTGTTCCCAGCACTAGTAAGCGAGAGGAAGAGCCCACGAGCCATTCATGCAAGAACGTTACCGTTAGTGTGTTATTTCTGTGCATTCGCAATGCGGCACACCTCTTCCGACACTGCTTGGTGGCGCTTTCCTAGATGCGGAGCTCTACCTTGCTTCTGTACGAGTAGCTAGTACCAAGTTCGCAAACTTGGCTGTCGGCTTGGCCAAGAATTATCCCTTGGCATTCTTGGCTTATGATGCAGGCTCTCCTCATAAGCGGAGACTGCATCGCGATTTCATACTTGGTACTCGGAGGAAGTCTTCGTACGCTTGACACTACCGTATTTCACGATAGGTGTTGATTGTTCGACCAATTGAATAGAATAGGTGTAGCTGGACTGGCGCCAGGCTCGTCGTGAGGATTCAACACACACATGGCATACTATGCTATTGGCTCACAGATCACTACCCATCGTGAAATAGTGTCATGCGCGCGAAAACTTCCCTCCGCACCAGTATCCGAGTACCAGGTAGCTTTGGGAGCTTTTAGTGCTTTGTACCTGCGTCTTCAGCCGGCACGTGTCGGTAGAGCGGGGAATAAAGTAGCTGTAGCTCACAGAATAGTTGCACCAAGGTTCTAGGATCCCGGTGGTGTTTCTCCATTGGGACTGATCTAGTGCCCATTCCTTCGAACTTCGCTTCCAGCCTGCTCTTTTTGCCTGGTACTCAGTGGCGGGTGTGGTGACCTTTGTCATGTCGAAGCCAATCAGTGAAGTCATGGCCTTGAGCTTCGTAGGTTCGTTCGAGACATGCAGCTTGGCCGCTGATGCCAAAGTTGTGGCTTTCGCGAAAGCATCGAGGTGCCGAGGGTAGGCTAGGTTAGATATATAGGTTCGATGTAGCTCTTCTATTTTCTGGTTCGTCCTGACAACTGTACCTGCTTCAGAGCCCTGCGCCCACTCACTGAACGACCGACTCGAATCATCTTACCAACATGAAGTTCGCCACAACGCTCGCCTCCTTAGGCTTAGCCGCCACAGCCCTGGCCGCACCTGCACCAGGCCAATGGAACAACTGGAAGGCACCGAATGATAACTGTGTCAGCCGCGAACATGTCGAGGAGACCATTGAAAAGGCAATTGTCTTCCTTCAGCATCTACCCGGCACCGAAACTGCTTCAACGGCTGCTGCTGAGGCCATCTTCGACCCAGCAATTGTCGAGTACGGAGACTCCATCAACTCGCTTAGGGGAGACCCTGTACGTTTTTGGATCCGACCGTGATTGAGAGAACATACCACTAACCTTGAGCGCAGCCCGGCACCGTCATTTACGAAGACCGCGAGACATATGTCACAAACACCCTCTCTTCTCCACCTATTCCACAAATTGACACTCTCAATCTCGTTGTTGAATGCAATACCTTCGTTTGGCAGTGGCGCTTTTATGGCATCGGTGGACCATCTGCACCAGATCCATATGTCCAGGGCTTCACACTCGGTAAATTCAATGACGCTGGTTTGATCGACTACCAGTACGTGGAGTTCAACTCATTGGTATGACAATCCCTCGAATCATGGCAGGAGTACTTAGCTAACGTCCTCACAGGCCTGGGCGACAAATGCTGGCTTCACCGTTGAACCACCAACAGATGGACCTCTGGCAACACCAGAATAAGATTAAGCAATCGCATGTGCAAACATCTGGTGTGGCATGTGGTCGTAATGCTAATAGATAATTCAAGAAGTTTTCTTCAAGTTTTCTTCGTTGACAACTTCTCTACATTCCTCGCAATCCTGAGGTATAGCCTGCTGTGCTTTGTGCTTTGTGTGGTCAGTGTGTTTCGAGAAGTCGTCGGCTGAAGCTCTGCTCCCTTGTGACTGACCCTGCTGTGCCGTTGAGTTCTTGTCACCATTTGCATCAGCAATTGTCATCTTGCCTTTCTTCAAAGCACGATCAACGTGTCCCATATCCTTCTCGGGATCAATCACATTTCGTATTCGATTCTTCAGGTCTTTGGTCTCAGGAAATCCACCGTCTTGTTTGCGATCCCAGATCTGTGTCTCTATGACAGAATGTTGAACTTCTTCAGACGTAGCAGCCTCGGTATAGAGTGTGATCGTGAAGATGCCACCCGTGACAGGAATCAATGAGATCTCACCAACAGTATTTGAGAAAGTCTGAAGAAGTTCTTGAGCGTAGTAGGCGGCTCGAAGGTTCCATTTGCATTGCACACAGAAACGAATTGCTACCTTGGGGAGTTGGACCGCTGTAGTTGACTCCATTTTATAAGATGGGCGTTGTTAGATTGAAGGCTGAAAACCAAACGATAATGCAGTAATGCTCAGGGACTGCTTGGTAGATCGAATGGAATGGACACAAGACCACAAGACAGAACAAGTGATGATTTGAGCTCGATGTCGAAGATCTCGATGACTACAAGAATATGGATGAAGCAACTTCTCACTGCGGAAGTTCAATGATGGGGAACCCGGAAAAGCAGCCAGAAGTAGTCACAGTGATATTCGTGCATTCATTCGTCAGCTAATCACTCCGATGCAGGCACGGTGGAAGGTGTAACGCGCGCGCGCATGCCAATAACACCATTTTGTGGAATGCATAGTGTACAGAGCTTATCAGGACAACTAGAGCTCAGGTTCGTCACCTTTGACTGGAAAGAGCTTATAGCTACAGCAGAGTCTGATGTTGTGTAGGGAAGCACATCCGGCAGTCGGACAAAAGGACCGCAACTCATGTTAGTGGTTGACTTGCACCTTCCAGATTCAAGCAAAGCTCACGGGAATTAAGCATAACAGCTGTCTATTAGAATCCAGATTGATCTACGCTGCAGCATGGAGAGTGTTACAGAGATAATCCGAAACACAGATGCTTAATCTGGCAGGAGCCACAAGGGTCCTTGGTGGACAATGGTGGGCTTTGGACCTGGTCTGTGCTCTTCAATGGTTACACGATTGCGAAATGGTACAGGTGACAGTATTTCGGAACCGGAATTGGGGATTTGATCTGCCGGAGAGCAAGGATGGGCTTGTACCGAGGATTGATTCGGGCAAGATAGTGCAGTGCTTGAGATGAGGGGGGGTGAATCGCGCAGCAGCATTTTCAGAAGCATTGGAAGTAGCATGAACGTCTATACAGAATGTGCACTAGCAACGATACTACGGGCACTCGTTTCTTGTGAGGAAATTAGCTGTAGTTCCAGATCTATGTCAAATGTTATGAACCGAACTGCTGTTTTATGTCAGTCGAGCTCGAACAAGCCCGTTCTTGTTCAGGACACAACCCTTCACTAGAAGCCAGATGTGAGCAAATGCCAGGCTCTTCGCATGGAATTTGGAGCCCTTCGATTTCTTCTCCTTGGATCAGATGACAAACTCATAAGGAACATGTTGAGCAAATCCGTTCTTTGTAGGCGTAATACGGTCCAGGCTCGTAGGTCTGTCTTCAATCAGCTCAGTATCTTGTATCGTACCCTGCTTCAAAACGCTGGCAAGGTTCGTTGGGAATGATTGTGGGACATAATTGTTAAGCATTCAACATCGAAATCTGAATCTGACTCTGAACCTGAGTCTTTTTGAGCAGACAGACGCTCGTCCATCAAGCTCTGGTAACAAGTACAACCTGGTAGAAACTCCATGCGCCGTCTGGGCGGTGTCGGCCGTTAAATTACATTACAATGCAGCAACCATCGCTGCTCCCTGTGGCTTGTGGGTTGTATGGGTCTTCTTTCTTGTCGACTTGTCCCCAGACTGAGGGTACCATATAGTCCCGCGTTTGGTTGCAATATGTTATTAGACTGGGCAAATGTTAGTGGCGCTATGCTGCAAGTCAAGAAAACTTGTGTACCTCGTCGATGCTTCTGCCACCTTAACTCTTGGCCTCTCAAGATCTTCCTTCAGCCTAGTGTTGAGTTCCTGTAACCTCCGAAGCTTCAGATCTGCCATTGATTGCTTTTTGCTCCTGGCATCACCCCCGTCCTTTACTGCGTATGCGGAAGGCATCGTCTGTTTCGGTGGAAATTAGGAGAGTCGTTGGGGGGTGGGCTATGTGAAATAGGAATGTGGAATGATTGCCAATGTGATGAGTTGCTGTAGCTTGGTGGTGGTCCTGATAGGGAGGATGATCGAATATTATTGAGGTCGCGCAGCGTTGGTGGGATTATCAGGGATTATCCTTTTATTTGCGATGGTCAGGTGTGAAGTGTGAAGTGTGAGAGGAGAGGTGGTGACGCGCTGGTCTTCGGATCGCTGCTCGACTTGCGAGTGATTCAGTTGACAGTGACAGTCGATGGAAATGAACGAGTGAACAAAAGGGAGGCCACGCGAAATTGAGGCAGCAGCGTGCTCGCGGAGGTGTTGGAGGTGCCGAGTCTAGAGAGCAGATAGACACTGTTTGATTGCTCTGGGCTCCATCTCTAAGCGGGCCAATACCCGTAATTATTGGCCGATAGTGCCCGCGGATCGACAGTTCTTCCAGCCGAAAGTGAGGTTGCTCTTCCGGGAAGGTGCTCCTCACGTGCCATTCTCCAGTCATGTGACATTACAGCATCAGGCTTGAAGCGCCAAGACGTCTAGTGAAATCAGTGTGTGGACTGCACCACTTTGCGTTGAGACAGCGCAGGTTCATCACAGTCATCTCTAGGACAGCCTGATTCTCAGGTCTCGAGAGATATATCGCCCTCCATCTTGTCGCCGTCTCTCAATTGACTTGACAGACAGTTGCCCAAGATGCCGCCTCCACCGCACATAAAACCTGAGAACGTTCTCAAGGTGCGTTCATCCTCCCCTGACCCTTGATGGCCTTGCGCTTCAACATACTAACGGTATTCATCAGCGATCGCAAGAGCTCATCGCAGTCGGACAGCCCCAGGCCGCTCTCAACGTATTACACGAACATGTCACCTCTAAGCGATCGAGGAGCAGCCCCATTGCCTCCCTAGAGCCTGTATTGCTCCAATTTGTCGAACTATGTGTCGACCTCAAGAAAGGCAAGTCGGCAAAGGACGGGCTCTATCAGTACAAGAACATCGCCCAAAACACCAATGTTGGAACGATAGAAGTATGTATTTGCCTCAATCATCACGGGTGGCACAAACTAACGCCTTTCGCAGCTGGTCCTCAAGAGATTCATTGAGCTTGCCGAGAAGAAAGTTACGGAAGCGCAGGAAAAAGCCGAGCAAGTTCAGACCACTCTAGATACTGCTCAGGTTCAGTCAGCGACCAATGTCGAGGATCTCGAAGCCCTCGAAACCCCCGAGACTCTCCTACTTGCCACAGTTTCGGGTGAACAATCCAAGGACCGAACTGATCGAGCAATTGTCACGCCATGGCTCAAGTTCTTGTGGGAGACTTATCGCACCGTCCTCGAGATTTTGAAGAACAACTCCCGTCTCGAGATCATGTATCAGAGCACCGCACATCAGGCTTTCGACTTCTGCCTGCGATACACGAGGAAGACCGAGTTCCGAAGACTTTGCGAACTCCTCCGGAACCACGTCCAGAATGCCCACAAATACAGTTCTCAGATGCACGCCATCAATCTGAATGAACCCGAGACCCTTCAACGACATCTCGAGACAAGATTTCGTCAGCTGAACGTGGCAGATGAGCTGGAGCTGTGGCAGGAAGCCTTCCGAAGTGTTGAGGATATTCACATGCTCATGACTTTGTCCAAGAGACCTGCAAAGAACATCATGATGGCCAATTACTACGAGAAACTGACCAAGATCTTCCTCGTCAGCGACAACTTCCTCTTTCACGCTGCTGCCTACAACAGATACTACAACCTGCTACGGCAATCCCAGGTCATAATGGCCTCTGGCCAAGCAGCCAAGCGAGACAATCCACAGGTCAGCGAAGAGGCTCTCACCAGATACGCCTCATTTGTTGTCCTGTCCGCCCTTGCTATCCCCGTCATCAGCACTTCTCGGTCAAGAGGCGCATTAGTCGATATGGATCAGGCTCGAAACAACAAAAACACTCGATTGACAAACTTGCTGAGCATGCCCGCCGCTCCTACAAGAGCTGGTCTCTTCAAGGACATTCTAGGCAAGGGTTTGCTGAACCGCGTCCGACCAGAGATTCGGGACCTTTACAACATCCTTGAAGTCGACTTCCACCCACTGTCAATCTGCAAGAAGATATCCCCAATACTTGCCAAAATTGGTCAGGACAAAGATATGGAGAGATACGTCGGGCCTCTGCAACAAGTCATCCTTACCCGACTGTTCCAGCAACTGTCTCAAGTTTACGAATCAGTCGATTTGACATTTGTCAACAAGCTCGCACAGTTCCCTGAGCCGTTCCAGGTCACTCCAGCCATGATCGAAAAGTTCATCATGAATGGCTGCAAGAAGGGCGATCTGGCCATTCGTCTTGACCACGTCTCTGGCATTCTCACCTTCGACAACGATGTTTTCTCGAACAGGACACTTCACTCTGGTAGCGCAGCTGGCTCTGCAGAAAATGAGTCAGTACAACGACTACAAGCAACACCTGCTGAAATTGCTCGATCTCAACTCTCTCGCCTTGCCAAGACTCTCCACATCACCTGCATGTATGTCGATCCTTCCTACAACCAGGCACGACTTGCAGCACGAGATACCGCCTTGACTCGAGCTGAAGCCGGCGCCGAGGCTGAGCACGAAGCCAACCTTGCTCGCCGCTCCATCATCGAGAAGAGAAAGGAGGCTGCCTCCGATGCCATTGCCAAGAAACAGCGAGAAGAGGAGGCTGCACGTCGGGTCCGACAGCAGCAGCAAGTTGAAGCCGAAGCACGACGCCTTCGAGATGAGACAAGACAGCGTGAGCTTAAGCGAGTCCGAGATGAACAGCAGCGAATCAAGCGTCAAGAAGTCGAGAAGCAGCTCAATGAATTGAAGGGCGGCATGAAGCTAGACCTTGAAGGAATTGAAATCGACGATCTCGACACAAATGCCATCCGGATGTTGAAGCTTACCCAACTCGAGAAGGACAAAGAGAAGAAGGACCGTGTGATCGCAACCACAGCCAAGCGCGTTGACCATCTAGAAAGAGCCTTCCGAAGAGAAGAGCTGAAACACCTAGACGAAGACTATGAGCATCAACGCGAGCAAGATCAGAAAGAGTACGAGACGCGCAAGCAAATCACGCTCGAGGATGCTCAGGCCAAATACAAGGAGAGCATCGCACTCAAACGCCGCCTCGGAAGACTGGTTGACAACTATGACAGCTTCAAGTCATCCATCTCCCAACGCCGCCACAAAGAATTCGAGAAGCTCCGGCAGAAGGCAGACCGTGAATTTGAAGCCGAGAAACAGAAACGTGTCACTCAAGTCAAGGCCCAGCGCGAGGCCGAGAAGCGCGAACGTGAAGAAGCAGAGAGGCGAGAACGCGAGGAAGAAGAGCGCGTCGAACGTGAAGCAGCTGAGAAAGCCGCAGCAGACGAGGAGAGGAAGAAGAAACTCGAAGAACGCAGACAGGAAGCCGAGAAGAAGCGGGCAGAGGCTGACGCCGTCGCTGCTAAGCAGATGCAACGAGAGGCAGAAGCCGAGGCTCGTCGTCTGGCAAGAAAGCAGGAAGCCACTGGTCCTAGTGCTGCTCGAGCAAGTCCATTCGGTCGTGTTAGAGAGGCTGCACCCATGACTGAACGCACGCCATCTGCCGAGAATGTCGTTGCTCCACCTCGTATTGCAGGCGTGAAGCCTGGAAGCTGGCGCGAGCGAGAAGCCGCCAGGAAGGAAGCTGAAGCCGCTGCAGCCGCCGGTGGTGCTTCGCCTTCGCCATCTCCAGGTCCTGCTAGAGAACAGTCCCCAGCTCCAACACCTGCTCCAGCTGCACCTGCAGGTCCAGCTCGCAGTGGTTACGTGCCTCCCCACCTACGCAACAGAGGTGCCGCTCCCGAGTCCACTACACCAGACCGCAGCGAGTCGCCAGCCAATGGCGCTAGTGCCCCCAGAGCTGGCGCTGGATGGCGAGGAGGAGCACCTCCCATGCGTGAGGGAAGACAAGACTCTCGTGACGGTTCTGACGCAGCTCCGCCGGCGCCAAAGCCAAGGACAACTGGTGGTGGGTATGTGCCACCGCACCTACGAAACAGACAGTAAATGGGCGGGTAACCGAAGTCAGTCAAGGGGTGTTGTAGTATAGTTCGACTTTCTCTAGATTGTAATTGATATGGCGTGGCATGGACGTCTGCGCGCACAAGTACCGCTGGGAGGATGGATGAAGCACCATAAGCAACGAAGAATAAATACTAGGTCAATTTTCCCCAGAAGATACGCTGATATTCCACGTCGCTCCCCTCCAGTATCAGTATCGCCTATGCCGCTGTCGAGCAATGAAGAGCGGCTCAATTACCATCCATCTGATCTCTGCTAATCTCGTCAGTGGTATGGCGTACTGTAGGTACAATACTTTCCCCTCTTGTTAAGCAGCGCTGCAGTGACCCCTTCCCTTCGATTCAGCCTCGCGTCTACTCTGCTCGGCTGCAGTGCGCATTCTGAGCAGAGCAGGGGTTGACACATACCAACACGCGCTCAAACAATATTCAAATACAGTAGCCACCGTCCCGAGTCCTACGAAGTAAGTACGTGTTCACGCTTTATGAATGTCGTGCTGAATGGATACCCAGCCATGTAGTACGGCATGATAGGACGGTACGCTACGGTACGATACACTCGTATAATTGCAGGCTGCACGTCGCCAATCCATTATGGGGTTCCTCGTGCGGGCTGCCATTCATCGAGCAGACTAGGTTCGTCTCTGTGGACCTATGCTCTGTATAGCTTCTTTGCTCATTGCAGTCCACATCACCTCGATCGACCAATCTCATATCCATGCGCCCATCCACATTCACGTTCGTTCGCCAGACCTCTTCTTCCAAGCGCACTGCACCTTCTTGGTTTCAAACTTCAGGGGACGCGCCTTGCCGCAGTTTCGTATGGTATAGCCCGCTGGCTGTCGTGTTGAGCACGAGATAGGACTTCTGCGTACGGGGAAGCACTACAAGTAAGTCAAGTTGCATGCAGGCTAACGCCCCCAGATCGATCAAGATTCAATGCAATGCCCCCTACCCCGTCCATCCGCGGACATCCTCAAGGAGACCTTGCCTCATGCATGGTAGTCACCCTGAGTGAAGTCTCTGTAGCCTGCTGGTTCCATACCACACCATCCAGAGACAAGGAAGATAACCAGGATCTTACTCATGCCTGCCTCGTAACTCCCATACCCACCGTGAGCCCACCTAATGCCGCTCCGATCCGGATGGGGCTCAGTTTGGAGTTATAAGGTACTCTCGTAGGGTACCAGGACAGCTTCAACCACTGTGCAGACAGTATAGCCGTAAGACCGTTCCCAACCACTAGCTCGTCGCGTCAAAACTAGCTTCTAAGGGCACAAATGCGTCTAGAGGGTCTTCGTCTCCAAAAAGCTAGCGCCGCTACTTCCTGCGCTATGGTCAACGACCCATGCTGTGCAAGTAGTCCGCCAACAAGTCGCTTGTCGCACGAACCATGGCTTGATAGAAAAGAGCCTAAGTTCTGGTCTGTGCCGTCTCTTTGGGTCTGACCGGCAGTCCCACCCAACAAGACGGCAGGCTACGAGCTGTCCCGGTTTGAGATCACCGTGATGGCAACGTATAAAGAGTAGCCAGCAATAAGACCCCAATAGCTCCCATCAAATGGACCCTCGATCAGTTGATGGCCTTGAATAATGCTAAGAAAGCCCCCATCCGTGCTCTCAGGTTCCAGACTCAAGACAACCAAAATTCACCCTCTCAACCACGTTCTGTACGAACTCACCTTTCCTATATCCCACTGCAAACAGCATGTTATCCCGCGTGGCGCCACCAGCGACAGGCGCCTACTCATGACATCCCATGCTGTACTCATTCTTGCATCCATACCTCATCATCCGTGGCCAAACGTCTTACAGTAGCTTTAACCTCTCTACTGATCGCCTTCTGTTCCAGCCCCTGAATCGGCGAAGAGCTGCTCAGTTGTGAGGCTGAGCAAGCCTGTGACCTGCTACGCGACATCGGAGGTCGACCAAACTGACTTTCATCTCCACTCGATGCTTGTATACCATTGTGCTGACCGCTCCAGAAACATCCATGCGCATGCACTTACTCGCCAGAATACGGGTCGTGAAACGCGCTGTGCCCGGCCTCACCACCGTGGTGGCGACCATAAGCATTCGTCATCACACTGCAGCGCAATCACCATTATGAGATAATTCGCACGCTGCGACCTCGAAGCCACGTTGTCCAAAGCCCGCCGTATCAGCCTCGATCTTTGCTCAGCTGGACAATCCTCTCGAACACAATCTTCAGGGCACCTTTCTTCTGATCAATGAGCACGGAGTCATGGTTCGCGTCCGGAAACGTCGAAGTAGCAAAGTCAACCTTCCCCTTCACCTCATCACTTTGCCAGCATTTCTCGAAATACTCCTGTCCCCGCTTGGCGATCATAACGTCCGAGCCACCGAAGAATGCTTCGACACTCACCTTCGCCGCATTTGGCTCACGACTACCAAACGCTGCTTCGTTGACGGCTATCTTGCGGATGCAACCCGAGTAATCCGCCGCCTCTCCCCAGTCGGCATTGTCGCACCTCCGGAGGCAAAGTTTCGCTTCTTCGTTCGCGCCTGTGGTGCTCTCTGCGAATTGGTACTTCGTCGAAAGCTTCTGAATGAGCTTAGCCGTGTCTTCATCGAAACCGTATTGCTCGAACGGCGTGGTAGAAGTTGACGTCTCTGCTCCGGGGACGTCTGTGCTAGCTGTAGAAGAGAGCAGCGCTGCTGTTGACGAGATGATCCCTCCGGACCAGGAGGCGCTGGGTAAGATCTTGTTGTTGATGAAGGTGTTGAGACCGGCCCAGCAGTCAAGCACGTTGGTTGGGAGTTTGGCAGCGATTGTGGGAAGAGTCGCGCCCGAATGGGCCATCGGTACGTAGGGCGCTATCACTGATGTCAGCTTCGACCTACGGGATATACTCCAACGATTGGGCACGAACCCAAGAATGCTACATAGGGAGCCTTCGGGTCAAGGAAAGAGCGATGGTGAGATAACGTGTTGAGCGTGTACACAGCGCCAGCCGAGTGGGTCACCATGGCGACATGCCTAACGTCGAGTCGTTGCAGCAGAGCAGGGACTGTTTCGAGCCAGATGCGCATGCGAACATCCATGGTCACCGATGTCGAGCCTCCGAAGCCCGGTCTAGTCTATGCTCAGCTGGATCGGCACAAAGTAGCATCTCGGGCATACCTATCGACACATATGAGCCTTACGCCGCAGTCTCTTGCTAGCTTGTCAAAGTGCAAAGAACCCCATCGTGTACCAAACATTGGACCGATGAAGAGAATGGCCGGAAGGCTAATGTTGCCGAAATTTGTCGTTGTTGAGTATGTGACCTTAAGCTTCGCATGGTTTGCATTCTCCGGAAGCCATAGAGCTTGGTGGAAGTGCTTCGTGCATATTGTGCGGATAGCTTGGTCCTCTGGCGAGAAAGACTTCATCGCTGAAGCAATGCAATGCTACTAAAAGAAGAGGAGATGGTCTGAGCTTGGACAACAGCAGAATACTGCTTCTAGATTTGCTAAGCGCGCACAGGCTTTGGCGGGGCTCTGCTGACCGGCCAGGTACTGGAGGTTCCACTTTAGGCAACTTTCAGAACATCAACAGATCTCGAAGACAGGGGGTGTTGTAGCTTAGTGACGTTAGTGCGAAGAAATTTATAAGCGCGAAATGTTTACAGCTATGTGTAGTAAGGGGTTAGATACCTTTTCATTATATATGCTCCCAATCTATAGTAACTCTTTTCGTTAGCGCATACGGATCCGTAAGCAAACTACGCAATATGTATACACATCTCAATTGTACTTTTGAACAGCATACAAACAAGACTCCTGCCGAAGAACTATGCCTAGAACTCACGACTCGCGCACCCTACGACATAACCAGTTAACGCCTTCCTTTCCCTCAGGCACCATGTAACACTGAGTAAGCGGGAAACAGTGCATTTGACCCTCCCATACGAGCCAGTCGCCTCTGATCGACTCCTTTTGACACCTCTGCATAAAAACTTTGCAATCTGGCGACAGTACATCAGCTGTGCCGAATAGACCATGCACCGTAAGCCTGCTTTCACGCAACGCTGCCCACGCCTCGGCAGTCTGAAGATTCGGACTCAACGTAGGATCTGCCTTGGGGTCTTTCCCATCCGCTGAGGGCCAATCTTTGACCCAAGCCGTGGCGGCACCATTCGTCAAATCTTTCGTCAGCACTGGGTCCTTTTTGTCAGCTCCCGCAATCTCCTCATTGATATTCCTAAAGTCAAAGGGAGGACTCATGACGATCACGCTTCTCAAGGCTTGCATGGTCTCCAACTCGGCTGCTTTAGCCCTCTCGACTTGGAGATCTCTGCCTTCTAGCTCGCGCTTGAGGCTTGCTAAGTGCTCAGCCCACCAGAATGCAAGACTGACGACGATGTTTCCACCTGCAGAGTCACCCATCAGAATTATACCCCCGTCGCCTCTGCCATTTTCGTGGGCGTTCTTCAGCTCCAATTGCAGCCATGCTCGTAGAAGTGGTAGACTGTCCTTTGCTGGCGACTTGGGGCTGAGAGGGTACGACACCATCACTATTCGCACGCCATCTGATGCAAGATTTTTCGCAAGCCGAGCGCAAAGCTTCCAGTGCTCCCCACTCGCGGGTGCTTGAAAACCGCCACCCGCGAAGTAGTATATAGTCTTGCTTGTTTCCGTTTTCGCCCCTTCTCGATCCACGTCACTTTCGGATCTTCGGGCCTGGAAGTCATACATCCACAAGTTTTGGGTATTAGTGGCTGGATCGGCTTGTGGGAGTAGCAGTTGCGGAGTGGATGGGACTTGTATTCTGCGCTCTGATATCTTGACGCCATAGTGCGATGACGGGCGTTTTGGGAGGCGTGCACTGCCTTCTGGCCACGTCTTGTCAAAGGATACGAGTTTGGGGCGAAGAGGGCGGATCAGTGCATGCACAAGGCGGTAGAGGGGGGAGAGGTCGGTCCTCGTCTCGACGTTCGTGGCGGAGGCAGAGGCTGACTGTGTGGTTGAGGTCGTTTCTAGAGTTTCTAGTTGTGCTCCGGATTGTTTTTGGAAAGGACTAGGCGCTGTGGTTGGAATTGTTGCTGGGATAGTAGATGCTGTAGGTGCTGATGCTGCCATGATGAACTCGTGGAAGCTCTAAAAATAAATTGGAGCTCTGCTTATATAGTAGATCGCATATTAAATGGTGGTTGCTATTGTGCTCTGTATTACTTTTCCACGATATTATGTCGTGTCCTTAAACTGTATAAGTTCGCCGGCTAGTAAATGCATTGCATTTCGAAGCCCAAGTCACGATGTTGCCTCGGAGGCTAGAGCGAACGCAAATATGCATGGATAAGATCTGAAATGCGGCAAGATCAAAAAAAGGCGTACCGACGAAAGAATGAAAGGCCGCGACATTTCCTCACCTCCGTGGCCTACGCTTGGAAAACATACTTCTGATGATGGAAAGGACGAAGTAAGTCTTGAGGAGGGACGACTTGGAAAGTAAATACCGGAGGTCATGACGTCGACTTTAGCGATCGTCAAATGGTTCTCGAGATAAGCGTGCCTTAGCGCCATCAGCCCCGATCTGTACGACAACGCGGTAGGGCTTGGCACTTTCGCGGAGGAATGGGGTTTTAGGTACCTCTTTCATGCAAGGTTGAGTGGACATCTGTGCTAACTCCGACTCTTCTCAGGACACCTCTTGGCTTCGCTGTTGTAGTGATAGCCCGCTACCCTCTTATAGTGAGCCCTTACCTAGATGATAGTGTACGTTGGCTGCTTGCTGCACTGCACATGGGGTACTAGCTACAACTTGCCCTGATCACAATACTACAGGAACTTATCAAGTCTGACTCCGACATGGAAGCTCTTCAGAAGTGCTGCAAATGCTTGGAGTGCTCGATACAGTTCCGCTGAGCCACAAGATGCTTCCCAACTAGCTAGTTTGACCCCCCGCTTCACTATTCGCTTGAATTTGTCTCGGGATGGCGCAGTCTACGCCAATTGATTCGATGCGGAGGAAGTCGTGGTCGATCGCCGTGGTCGTGAACTTCGCCTGCCCTCGGCCCTCCTATATGGAATGTACTGTGTTGCCACAGATCCTTTTCCTTCTTCCATCGTTCTCGAAGTCCTTTTGCTTCCGCATCGCCCATGCGAGCAGCTAGATATTCATAAATCTTGAAGGCAGGGATCGTAAGTCCATGTACGACCTGTTTGGATCAGTGTCAGTGGCGTTGATCTCGAAAATGCCCTTCAAGAGGTGACTCACCACACAAGAAACTACGACGAACCAGACAACCAATCTTGTCACCCTCTCAAGTCGCGATACTTCCGGTGAAGGCTCGAAGTGCTCCTCTAGCCATATGACAGTTTCATAGAGGTAGAAGATGGCCGAAACCCCGACCGGCCCAAAGTGTCCCATGACTGCAGCAAACTTTAAGTTTGGCACTGGCCCCATAATTTTGTACATAGAAAGAATGACAGGCAGCCGCCGAAGCAGCAGCACCAGTACTGCCAGGGCAATCAGTCTTCCAATACCTATAACCTCCGCACTATCCGCGAATTCTGGCCAGGGACAAACTGCTCCGAACCACAGAAAGATTGCCTGAGTCAAGAGCATATCGAGCGTCGACTGCGAAGAATCGTCGTCAGTCTCTGATTGGAACCAACCAGTCCAACCCATGACATTGCCAGCGACAAAGCAGGCCAGAACATCATCACTCCCAACGAGGCCGCATGTCCCGATGAGCATTAACGCTGTGAAGACGGGAAACGCATGAAAGGACTCCAGGTCGATATAGCGCAGGTTAGCGAAGAATCTCAGGACTTTACGTGCCACATAGCCTGTTATCGTGCCCCAAACCACACTTAAGAGGACTACATAAGCCCACGTATCGCCGAACCAGTACCCCGTAGCAGTACTGGTGGAGACGTCGGCGCTATGCCTAGCGTAGAAAAGCCATAGTCCAAGGAAGACAAACGGATACGCTAAACCATCATTCGCTCCACTTTCAGCCGCAATGAAATGCGTCAAGTCGAGGGGCATATAGTCATCTGCAAATCGGCCTTTGATAATGCTGTTTGCGAGGACGGGGTCGGTAGGTGCTATGCAACCACCTACAACCAAAGATTCCAAAAACGAAAAGTTCTTTGTCAGAGCCCACACGATCAGTGATGAGATCAGCCACATGAGCGTCATGCCTGGGCCTAGGACGATGAGCAGGGGTCGCCATTGTTGGCGAAGGTATTTGGGTGGGAGCTGCAGGCCCGTGAGGAAAACCTGCAAGCAGAGGACAAGGCGTGAAAAGCTGAGGTTGATATGCGAGAGCCATCGATCATCGTCGGCGTATTTGTTGGGGAGGATAAAGCCCGCGCCATGGCGTGAGAACGCAGTTCCTATCAGAAGACATATCACTGCAACAGGTCAGAGGCACCCAGCCGCAAATCGAGGATGCCGCATGAGCCTATGGACAGCCGCTGCTATGCTGCGTGACTTACAGGGTTCTGATATGAAGAGCCTCTCCTTCACGAAATATGAGACGGATCCCAGCAACAGTCCAAAAACGCCCAATACTCCGCACACCACATGAAAGTCTTGGACTTCGACTTCCCAGGATACCATTTCCCGTGATTACCGCAGAATCCTATTTCCACGGGCTTTAAGGAACGGGCATCAGTGATGTTGTGGTAAAGAAAAACGTGATGCAGTAATCATGGTGGCACTGCTTCGGGGGACAAGCGGGTTGGTGAAAAAGAAATGAACAGTGAGGAAACAGTCAGCAAGATAGCATGCTATCCCGCGTCGTCCGTACCAAGCTCTGACTGACGTAGGATTACAGTCACCGCGGATAAAATCTCCGCGCTTGTCACGAATTGCCAAGGACCCAACAGCAAGGAAGAGCCAAGAAGGTTGGCTCAATGTACTTAAAACGAATCGTGCGGATGTAAGGGAAATCCCTTTCTTTCCTCTTCTCAAGCGTTGAACCGTTGTCATAAGCACTATAGCTAGCAAGAATCCAAGCAATCAAACCTATTGCCCTTATCAGACCACCTCGTTAGCCTGGTACTGATGGCGCTCATGCTTCCTACATTAAAAGTATCCATCCCCTCCGCTCCCACTACGACCTAAAAGTTTAGTTAGATTGCCTACGCGTAACAGGGGTTCGGCAATGTTATTAGCCAATAAATCCTGTCTATTCGTGAAAGCATAGGGACAAGAGACTAGGGATTATAGGGTCATCCGATTAGCAGGGTAGGGGACTCTTTCACGCCGTTCTTACAGTTTATGTAGGTATTACTGCATCGGGGAATTAAGCTTAAAGTTAGAGTGGCATAGGAGAAGTCTCATACCAAACAATGGGATTTTAACTACCAGGGTGCCACCATCCCATCGCTCGGCTCAAGCATGATAAGCGGTCCCTAGCTTACCGTGGCCAACAGAATACCTAGCTCGTTACCATTGCGTACACATGTGTCCATCCATAGAATCCTCCCTTCTTACTGCTGAGCCTCGCAAGATAACAGATTCCTGTAAAGGCTTATCTCGTCAACCGGCTGGATCTTCCAGTGATTGGGGCATCCAGTGAGGATAAGTCTGTAACCTTCTGTGCGTCACTCTTCTCCTCGCGTGCGTCGCCCATCTCTTCGTGGGCCTTGATCGGCTTGGCAGGTCTACTGATACGGGACAAAGCATCGAATGAAGGCTTACGAGTCATTGCCTCGATTCGCCATTGCTGTTGGAGGATCGTGGTGGGATATAGAGCCTTCAAGATCATAGGTGCTCCACTTTTCCAGAACCAGTCAGTGTGCCAAACCCTGTCGCCTTCGGGTATGTCACAAGGCTTCATGCCTGCGAGTGCATTGAGAGCGGCAAATCGTTCATGGAGAGTCTTGATGGCTTGGCACCGATCCATGGGTGGTTCAATCAAGTCGCAATCGAGCGTTTGCCATGGCGAGAGCTGCTTCAAAAACCCAGGGTTGGCGCAGACGACGGCTCTTTTGGATCGAAGGAGGGCATATGCTTCGTCCAGAATCATGTGTTGCGACCACATGAGATACGCTAGCATTGCGGCAGCCGAACGCGAGCGACCTGCACGGCAATGTATCAGGACTTTTGCTGGACCTCGTAGCGCCTCGTGTATGAACTGGCATATTTCGGGGAAGTGAGCGATGAATTGGACATCCTTGCAGTCTGATACGTGAATGTGCTTCTGGACGATCCCACAGGTCGTTGTTCTTTCTATCCACTTCTGTTCTGCGCAGCATGTGGTCAGTATGGAAATCATATGCGTGATTCGTGGTGCTCCCTTCGCGCGCGGAACCTCCTGAAGGTATCCCGAAGCCGTGAAGACGTCGCTGATGTAGAGACCCTCGACAACCTCATCTGGCCGTGGGTTGACAGCCCGCTTCTGTTGCCCCTTCGTGATCGGCCAGGTTGGATGAAATTTATCGCAAATTTTGCGGAAGAGCCAATCGTACTTAGGGATCCACTGCCACTCATTTGGTCGATTCTGTGGTAGTGTCGGGTCCATGGCGTCCTTGCTTAGTGAGTCTGGTGAGATCCTCGACCTCGATAGAGATAACCCGTACTAGACAGAGGCGAAGGCTTTGCGTGACAAGTGAGGTTTCGAGTTTTTGTGGGTGAGCATCAATCCTCGGAGGACGCAGATAGTTGATGAATGGTTTGCTGTAGGAAAGAATTGCTTATAGGTACTCGTAAAGGATTAGGAACAGTATGCGGCACAGAAGACCTTTGTATGTGGCGTAGTCACAGTCACTTGTGCACTTGCACTTGCACTTGCACTTGTTGACTTCGTCCATCTCGGTTTTTGTCCTTGCATGGCGAGAATGCATGCTGCATTGTCCCCTGGATTCCGTCGCAGTACCGGCAACGAAGGATTTGGTCACAGGCAGCAAGGCTCAGGCTTCGGTCCTAGAAATAGTGTCAGAACATTGAAAACGGCGAGTTCAGAGATCCTCATGGTGCAGGATCATGCAAAACAGTCACACTGATGGAAGAAGGCGTTCGAACGTCAGAGTAAGCCGACCTCATGCTTGAGACCGTTCAAAGGGTCACCGAGTCTTCGTCACTCGCATCCAGAGCTCAGGCTACTTGCCACTGCTCGAAACGTGGTCGCGCCAACTCGGCCAACGCATTCAAATCTGGTGCTACAGTCTTGTCTCCCCGCTTCCACTGCATCTGCCCGCCATCAGCGAAGTATTTGGTGATAGTTGGAGATGCGGTTTTACGCCAAAAACCGTCTTCGCGCGATGAAATATTCCCAACAATATGAACTCTGGTGCCCTCGACATGAGCTGTTGCATTACGGTCCATGAGCCGCGTATCCATGATGGCCGTCTCTTTCTCTTGTCCTTCGTAGATTTGCAGGAGAAGGCGGCAATCTAGGGTTTGCCAAAGGCACAGTTGGAATTGGAAGCCTTTGTTTGGAGAAATACATGTCCGCTTCGTTTTGAGCAATTTGTAGGCTTTCCACACTGACATACTGCGTGCCCATACTAAGTAGGCACAGATGGCGGTTGCTGACCTAGATATGCCACAAACGCAGTGGACTAGGCCCTTTGGTGGTGACCGTCCTGGCAATGATAGGCTGAGCGCACAGTGAATGAAGTGACAGATCTCTACGGGATTGTTAGTCCTCTTCCAAGAGAACCCTGAGCAAAATGATATATTTACCGGGGAAATGTTCGATGAGGTTGGCGTTTACATGGTCGCTAAGAAGTATGTGCTTATGTATAATAGAAGAGTCTTCCGCACTCTGAAGCATAGCTCGTTCGGAGCAGCGACCTGAGTATATCGACAAGATGTGCGTTATTTCGGGTACTGGCTTAGACCAGCTCCTTTTGACATATTTCTCAGCTGTGAGTATACTACGTGTGTCAGCCACTATTGTCAAATGGCGTATTTCAGAGGTACTCATACTTGCTTATATAGAGGCCTGGTATCACCTCGTCCGGCAGTTGAGGGTGGTCGATGTATAATCGTTCTGCTCTGTTGAGTGGCCTCTTTTCGTGATATTCTTCGCACACATCGCAGAAAGCTGTCGGGTTAGGCCCAGATCCTGGTAAAGACGGTTCCATCGTTAGAAAGCAAGGCACAAACCCGCATGTAAAATAGCAAGGGTTCAAGCGGACGTTCAGAAGAATATTGGTTTTGCTGACGGTGACCGCTAGAGCATAGAGAAATAGCTAGGACCTGTGAGTGTTCGTCGCACTATTTACCACACCGAACAATGTGCTCACAAACATTTTCCGGCTGGAAAGGGTCTTGTTAGTGGCCCAAGAAAAAGGATAATTTGTGCTATGAGAATGCAAGCACAAATCGCTCTATGATGCGCACCGATCAACCTCAAGTGCAGCCACAGACCTGTATAGGGGACACTCCTGCTCAATCCTCCCTTTACATCTTGAATCAACCGAGTCACCTCTTGGGCTTCGAGAGGGTGGGGCGAACACAGTGTTTGGAACCGTTCGTCGTGGAAGAGTGAGCGACGCATTAGGCGGCACACTATCAGGTCTTTGTGCTGCAAGCACCTCGTAAACAACAGCCTGGGTCTAAACACGATGAAAGAGATAGAGACATGACTGCCTGGTTCCGTGCTCAGGAGCGGTGCAAGTGATGGAGAGATGAAGTTTTGCAAAAGTCGAAGCTCAAAGCACCAGGCTTGGCGGAGTGAGCTTAATTGATGCTATCCGTCACATATTGGATACAGAGTATCGGAGACATACTTTTACTAGATCTCTGTAATGTTATCAAAATGCGCGTTTCCGCCTCCAAGTATAGAAACCGGACCTCCCTCGTCTCCTACCAATTCTGGTGCTAACTTCTGAGGTAGAGGTCTGCTTGATTGGTGGGTCACAAGCCAGCCAAGCCTCCCCCGCCTTGTTGCAGTCCGCAAGCCAGACATTGAACAAACGTACAGATAGGCAATATAAGTGCATACCGAACATCGCCGTTTACTCTGTGAAATCTAGATGCAAATATGCTACTGCGACAGCGTGGAGAAGCAGAATAGTACTAAACCAAGACACCGGTATTGATGTCGACTACTTTGGACGTTCGGAAGATGGTGCCCAATTCTAGTGCCCAATTCACGTGGCTCAGGGAATGTTCGCCGGATCTGCCTGCCTCGTAGTTGACATGGAATTATTTGAAGTGTGATTGGTGGTTAAGCTCCCTCCATGCCAGGCCTTTTGGCTGAGCATTATTCCATTGATGTGGTTGCGACGTTTCAAAGCCAGACAGACCGTGGCCAGAGACGGCTAGTGCTGTTTGCGATGACCGTCATGCGTCGGTCGCAGCATTGCATGCTCTCAGCCACCTATACTTAAGTGCGCATCTGTGCCAGATTTGTCCTCCTTCACGGGAACGTTCGTTCACCCATACCTTTCCAGAACATGTCTCCTATAGGATTGAGGCGCCGACCAAGCATATTCAGAATTGGACCTAGACTATGGCAGATTTGACCTCTCCCAGCGTAAACGAAGAGCGAGCGTCACAGCCTGGTCACATCTACGTCGAAACTACAGCCAGAGATCAAGCGCAGGTGTATCAAGGGAACGTCCTACTTCACCCGTCACCCGACCACTCCAATAAATATGGACAGACGTATGCCAACGACCGGGCGCAGATATACCAGGGAGCTTCTTTCACAACGCATAACCACTATCGACAAGGTCCCGATGGGCAATACTGTTTTGAGGATGCTACGAAACTTGCAGTGCTCAAGCAGCAGGAGGAAAAGGAGAAGAAGGACAAGAGACGCATGATACCTTGGTGCAATCTCTTTCATTCGAGCGGATGGACGCACGATTCCGGAACGTCTCGACAGCAATGCCTTTGACTGTCCAGTGGCTTTTCAAACACGAAAAGTTCCTAACATGGGCACAACGTCACGCCGCCAACGATTCGCAGGGCTTGTTCTGGATCAGAGGAAAACCAGGTTCCGGAAAATCGACCATCATAAGAGAAATTTGTTCCTGGGCCAAGCAGAAATGGAAAGACGAGGTTAGGCTTTGCTACTTCTACCATGGCCGCTCTGCAGCAATCTTAGAGAAGTCTAGTGCAGGTGTGTATCGTTCACTCGTGCATCAACTTCTCATGGAACAGCCTTCATTTGCCCCGATGTTCCTCGAAAAGTTCCGGTCAAAAGTGCGGCCAGATTATGTGGAAGAGTGGGAAAGTGTTGAATTGCAGGAATTTTTACTCGAGGTAATCTCCTCTGGCATTTCTCCCCTCAACGTCTTCATTGATGCCTTAGATGAAGGTAGTGACGAAGATGGTCGCCAGATGGTAGCGTTTCTTCAACGACTTCAACGCCACGCAGCCACAAAACAGCGTCCACTGCGTATTTGCTTGGCCAGCCGTCACTATCCCCACATCAGCATCAACCGCGAGATCGGGCTGGTCGTTGAGACTGAGCCTCAGCACGATCGTGACATAGAGCTCTATATCGAGGCTGAGCTTAGAGATTCGCAGTCTCCCGAAATGGATGACCTCAGGAGGAGGTTATTAAATAAATCAGCCGGCATCTTCCTGTGGGTCGTCCTCGTCGTTCCGATTCTCAATAGCATTTATGACTCGGGCAAAGATGTTGATGATATGCAGGCTGAGCTAGATGCTCTTCCTGACGAGCTGCACAATCTCTTCGATACGATACTGAAGAGGAGCGCGAAGGACTTTGACGATTGTGTTAGAGCGCTGCAATGGATTTTACATGCAGAAAGAGCACTATCCCCTGACGAATTCTATGCGGCTCTCCGAATGAGCAAGCGGCAATTCGACTCACGACCTTCTCGTGCACCGAGTGCTTCTCAGGTCACACGTTACGTTACGCATTGTTCTCGAGGCTTGCTAGAGGTGAAATTTTGGAAAGTACAATTCATCCACCAATCAGTCCGCGATTTTCTCCTCGGCTATGGCACAACCGTGCCTGCGAAGTCAGAATCAACTAACACAAGCATTCGTGTGTTCTCAGAAGATGCCTGTCACACCATTATCTCACAAGACTGTTTGTCTTATATGGCTATGGCAAATGTAGAGCCAATTAGTGCAGATCAACTTGTCTCCAGAGGAGGCGATCCTATATATCCTCTAGGGCTTTACGCTTTTGAATACTGGGCGGATCACATCCGGCACACCAGAGGCTCAGTGTTACAGAATCTTCTGCAATCAGCTCTGGAACTGCTTATTGAACATGCTCGGCTTAGGGAAACGCTCTACGATCATCATATCATATTTGGCAATCCCATAACAGAGCTAGGTGGACCTATTAAAATTCCCGCGACCAATATCTCCACGTTGCCATGGCTTGCCCTGATAACCGAGATTGTACGTCGTTCGCGAAAATTGCCGACGCACGTATCCTCCTCTCGAATGCTAACCCTGTGTCAAGCTGCGCTTGTGGTGGCCGAAGTCCGCCTCAACGGCTGGGTTTGTGTACTGCTTTACGCAGTCGTCAGTGGTTGGTCATCTAGCGAAGAAGTCGCAGAATCCTCCGTCGACATCGCTTTACACGACCATGAAGCTTTCGCGAAAATGTTGACAGAAATCGATGCACCCGAAGCCACCTTGGAACAGATATGTTTGCTAGATAAACACTCAAAAATGGCCAAAGGATGATCGGCTGCTGTACTACATGACAACACTTCCACGCGTAAACGGAGGAGAAAAAGCTAAATCCCATTCCTCTTTAGCACGATCCAAGTGAAGAATCGAAGGCCAAGCCTCTAACTTCCCTCTGTCCCTTGGGTCTGCGCGGCTCGTGAACAACGTGAGAAGACAGATAACGTGAGTTGCATCGAGTTTCGCAAGTAAGAGGTCAGAGACCGGAAAGAATGAACAAGTCGCAGTGTCTACAGGTCTATGCAAAGCCTGAGACCTTTCGTCCTTGCTCACTATGGCAAGAGCGCTCTCATTCCTCCACACGTGGCCGCGTAGAAAACCTGAGCTTGACAATGCCTAGGCGATTAAGCAACGGAATCCGTCACGTTGGACCCTGATGCTCGTTAGAGTCCAGTAACATCATACACAGCTGATGTAACATAGTGTAGCAATGATGGTATAGCCTGTAGCCTATCGCGAATGATGCTACGACTTCAGATCATATTGCAACCGCCGGCTCCGCCTCTTGTGAGGACTCGTCAAGCGCACCTGCCTCGCCAAGCGCAATGATAACCCTTAGCGCCCTCTTCCGCTCCTCTTCCTGCTCCTTCTCAACCATGATCTGATACAAACCCTTGCGCCTATTGCCGATCGCAGACTCTTCCTTCTTCCTAGGTCTCTCATGCTTGAACCGACATTTACTGCCAAACTTACAGCGGCCATACTGCGCGATGTTCTTGCAAAGGGGCCGATTGTCGGTTGAGGCTCCTGGTGGTGGTTTTCGCGCAGGAGCGAGGAC
>Ga0210040_10001205_pt1 | contig 39807 bp, 58 predicted proteins | sample CryGeyCG12114_NA_FD_185462 | JGI IMG/M metagenome (GOLD analysis project Ga0210040, IMG submission 185462) | Groundwater microbial communities from aquifer - Crystal Geyser CG19_WC_8/21/14_NA (SPAdes) (version 2) | ecosystem: Environmental > Aquatic > Deep subsurface > Groundwater | place: USA... | reverse complement strand
CTGCCTTATCCGTCCGCCTGTAGACCCCGCCGTCAACCACCCTAGTATCCGCCGGGGAGGTTGATCTGGATGTTCAGCGTGTTCGCGTTGAGCGCGCCGCCCGCGCCTCCACCGCCCTCGCCGTTGGTCTTCGGGTCGAACCCCGCCCACCGCGCGGTCAGCTCGATCAGCTTGCCCTTCACGGCCGGCGGCACGTCGACATGGCTGGCATGCACCATCTTCCAGACCTGCTTCAGGTTCTCCTCGGCGATCAGCTTGGCCTTGAGCTTGAAGCTCATGCCCTCCTGCCGCACCAGCTCGCAGGCGCCGGCCAGCTCGCGCATGAAGACCGGGTTTCGCGGCAGCGCCGCCCACTCGGCATCGGTGTACCCGTACTCGCGCTGCAGCTCGAGGGGGCTCGCCGTCTTCAACGCCAGCTCGATCGGCAGCGTGGGCGACCAGGCGATGCTCGTCGGGTCTTTCGGATCGCCGGCTAGGATGGTGGTCAACGCGTTCATGGACGAAGACATACCTGCATAGGGCTGCCTTTGGAAGCGCAAGATGGTCGGCAGCGCAACGCTCAGGACGAAGCACGCTCTCGGCAGCCGTTGCCGACGTCACCCGGTGTGCCGGGATGGGACGCGGCGCGCAGATAGAGGGGTCCGAAAAAATCTGCCAGCCAATTTTTCGGGGAAGTAATCTCTAATAGCTCAACCAGTTAACACGACGGAAATTATAGAGACCCTGGGAAAAATCTGGAAATCCTTTGAGAGCGACCGTGTAACACCCCCACCCATGCGAAGATTTATTTCCCCCTCGGGGGGTCGAGCCCCGGAAAGGATTCTTATGGTGTGCCGCCCGCCCGTCGCCTGCTAACGTGTGACGGTACGCCTAGACTTCGCTATAACTTGTGGCAGGGGAGACGATGACTTCCCGCTAACTGTCAGATGGTCTGACAATCAATCAAAGGATAAACATCATGGCTACCACTATCCGCGCTGCCGTTCGTGAAGCCGCTGCCAAGGCTTCGATCCACGCTGCGCCCAAGGCGTTCGCTTTCAAGGGTCGCAACGCTGCACTGCGCACCACGGCGCTCGCTGGCGTCGCCTCGCTGGCATACGCTGAGGGCCAGACGCGCGCCGAACTGGTGGCGCAACTGCGCATCGTGCTTGGTGCCAAGCCTAGCGCGGACGAGGTGAAGGCGGCACAGCTGCAATACGTTGTCGGGCGCACGGCACAGCGCATCGCCAGCGACGCGAGCAACAAGGGCAAGAGCGTGGCGGACCTGCTCGCCTTCGCGCTGCAACTCGTGACGCTGTACGCTGCGCCGGTGAAGGATGGCACGACGCCGCGCAAGCTGCGCGCCGGTCAACTCGGACGCCGCACGCCAGCACAGCACAGCGCAATCCGCGCGGCGGAAAGCGCATGGTCGCTGGTCAAGGCGGAGGTCGCGCCCGAACAGTCCAACGCGGTGACGCTGGCGGAGAAGAACAAGCGCTCGACCCGCAAGACGCCAGTGCGCGGCGCGGACGCCAAGAGCGCGAAGGCTGGCACGGGATTGACCCATAGCGAGTTGGTGAAGCCGGACGGCAAGCCGCACACGAAAGAGAGCGCAACCGAGTATGTCCGGGCGATGGCCGCGACGCTCCTCGCCTTCAGCAACAAGCATGCGGGCGTTATGCCCACGGCGCACGGCGCGGCAGTGGTGGCGTTCAAGAAAGCGATCGAAGCGGCGGATAAGGAAGTCGCCAACGCATAACGACTGACCGAGCCTAGCCCCGCTGCCAGATGGCAGCGGGGCTTTTTTGCGTCCAACGCGGATCGGGGATGGCGCATCGCGACGCCGCGCCGCGGCGGAGCCGCAAGGCTCAACACACAGATAACGTGTTGTGACACAGTAGTGACAAGGAAACGGGTGCGTGGCTCGGCTCGGATTTGGCACGTTCGCGCGCACACAGCAACGTGTGAACTGGTTGTGTCTTACCGTAACACGTTGGCTCGATGTTTACGAAGGATCGTCACGGTTATAGGATGATAACGCACAGCAACACAGTAGTGGATAACGTGTGGCTCCAACGTGTTGTGGTGCGTTGCACCTAGTAAACGTGTCAGATTGTCTGACAGCTTACGGGCAGCACTATCCAATACGTTGTGCATTGGATAGTGATTTTCGACTAGCACACAGCGCCCACGATGTTGCTGTGTGTCACATTTTTCAACGATATCAACGCCTTAGCCCACCGATGTCGGGGGAGGAAAAAGCAACTTGCCGGAGTATCCTATTTAGTTTCTCTCAGATGTAGATACGCATGCGAGATTTCGGAGAAAACGGGTGCATCAAAGAAACGCCTCCGTTAGCGTGCGTCAGAGCCCTCCTCTGAAGGATGTTTACATCTGTGAAGTGCTAGCTGACTATTCTAGCAAGTGAGCTAGTAGAGCTGTGCAGCCTCCCTCGGCACGGAGTAGCAAAACGGGACAATCTGCTAGTCGTTTTTGCTATCTACCTCTCGATGTATTGGATACTGATAGCCGCCACCGACACATGGAGCCCACGACGCATGCTGATCCTCGCGAACCTCAAGAGCACCCGCCAGCGCCGCGGATTGCAGCCTACGCAGCTGGCCACCATGACCGGGCTCACCCGGGTGCGCATCGGGCAGCTCGAGAACCGATCTCGCGACCATGCGGAGCCTTGGTTCCGGGAGGCTGCCGTGCTGGCGCGCGTGCTCAACGTGCCGGGGATCAACACTCTGATCGGCAGGCAGCCGAGAGCGTCAGATGATCTGACACATTCCTACGCCGACCTGCCCGAGGAGGTGTTGCTCTCGAAGCTCTCGCTGGGTGCGCCCATGCCTGTCGACCGCGATGTGTTTCGTTCCGGGCTCGACATGAGCCTCTCTGTCGCATGCCGCGTCGCCTTGGAGTTCGGGCTCACCGATCCGTACCACCTCGTGCATCCGCCGGCCGAGCTGGTCTGGCAGCTCTGGGACACGCTGGCGTCGGGCGAACGCTCACGCGGCCCGGGCAGCTGCCCCTTTTGTGCAGCTGCCGTCGTGGGAGGCGCGGGCCATCTTCCCACCTGCCTGCCCAACAACCTCTGGTCACCGCGAGGGCGCGAGGCTGCGCCGAACGTCTCGTTCTCACCGGCGCCGCGGCGCGCTGGCGGAGGGCACGGCTCGGGGATGCAGGCACACGGGCTGCGCAAGATCAGGACCGATCGCGGGCTCACCCAGGCGGAGATGGGCGCGCTGTTCGGCGCTTCGGCCGACTATTACGCCAAGATCGAGCGCTGCGTGTCGAACCTGCTGGTCACGCGCGCCGAGGTGATCGCCAACAAGCTCGGCATCGACGTCGCCGACGTCTATCGCAAGCCCGAGGCGGAGGCGTGAGGTATCGCGTCTTCACCGCCTTCAAGCTGCGCTTCAGTCTGCGGCCGGTCGAGAAGGGGAAGCGGCTCGAGGTGAGGGTGGTGCAGATCGGCGGCAGTTCCGTCAGCTTCGTGCTCGAGCCTACCGATCATACCCGTGCGCTGGTCAGCTGGCTCGGCGCGCTGGCGCACGGCGCGATCCCGCCGCGGCTCACCTTCACTGACGCGGTCGGGCACGCGCTCACACTCGAGGCGCGCAAGGGCGGCACCGCCATGTTCGTGTCGCACCGCCAGAAGGACAGCCGCTTCCGGTGGAAGTCCGACGGATCGCAGGCACCGTCGGAGCCGGCGCGCGGGATCATGCACCACACGCAGGCCGCGCAGGCGTTCTCCTACCTGACCGAATGGATGAAGCTATGACCGACCGCCAGCCCGCGTGGATCGCCAACCAGCGCAAGCGCAGCGCCGAAGCAGCACAACGGGTGCGCGCTCGCATCGCCACGCTCGACAACGACCGTCTGTTCTGGATCGACTTCGACAGCTCGGGCGAGCGCGCCTTCAACCGCATCCTCTGCCGCAAGGTGGGGGACGCGGCGAGCTATCGCGTCGAGCTGTCATGGCAGAGCATGTCCGACAGCCCGATCGCGGACTTGCGCTGGTCGGCGCCCACGCAGACGCCCTATCCGCCGAACAACTGCAACGAGACCATGCGCCTCGTCGACATGGAGCCCCGGCTCGAGGCGAAGCTCGCCATGCTGATGCACCACGAGCACTTCGATCTGGTGCGCACGCTCTGCTTCCAGACGTACAATAACGAACTACTGTGCCGGCGCGTGCGGGAGGGCGAGGCCGAAAAGGACGATTTGACTTAGGGTTCGGTCACCCTAAACTCTAATAATCAAGGGGTTAATTCGTGCAGATGCCGCCCCTCGAAACCGTCAGATCATCTGACACATCGATCAAAGGACACACCGACATGGCGACCCAGCCGATCACGTTCGACGTGCCTCACCCCATCTTCACTCCCGCCGACATCGCGGTGATGACCAGCGAGGAGCTGGCGTTCTTCACCGACGCGCCGCTCGCCCACGTCGTCGCTCGCAACGACTATCAGCGCCAGTCCCGCCTCGACCGCGCCGCGACGCTCGCCGAGTGGGCGTGGCTGTTCGACAACGAGTTCCGCCGGTGAACGCGCGTGCCATCATCCGCGGCTCATGGGGCGACATCACCGTTGACCGCGCCACCGGCGTGATCCTCGCGCTCGACGACGGCGGCGTGCCGGCGGACGAGGTTGGCTATCGCGACATCCTCTACTTCCTGCCCGAGACGCTGGCGGCGGGGCGTGATGCCTGTCTCGACAAGCATGGCGAAACCGACATCTTGTTCACCGGGTTCGTCGACAACGCCGGCCGCGTCACGCTGCCGATGGTGATGTGCGACGTCGAGGGCATGGCCGTCGACCCGTTGCTGCTCGTCTAACCGTCAGATCATCTGACATCGATCAATCAAAGGAGAGCCATCATGGCACATTTCTACGGCACATTGCAGGGCGCGCGCGGCGAGGCGACGCGGCTCGGCACCAAGAACTCGGGGTTGCACACCACCGCCTGCTCCTACGAGGGCAAGGTGCGGGTCGTGCTCGACTTCGACGAGAAGCTCGGCAAGGACATCGCCACCGTCAGCCTCGCGAAGCACATGGGGCAGGGCGTCGAGGTCGAGCTGTTCTCCGGCCCGGTCGGCGAGGAGCCGCCCAAGGACGTGCTGCCGGGCGTGCTCGCCGCGGCGAAGGGCATGATCCACTATGCCACGACCGCACCAGCGACCGACCCAGGCGAGGGTTGGTGGGAAGACCTCGACGCCGCGTTCGCTGCCGGCGCCAAGCAGGCCGAGTTCGAGGCGGCGAAGCTCATGCGCCAGTTCCTGCGCAAGCTCGGCATCGAGAGCGAGGGCATGGACGGCTATGCGCTGTGCCCGGGGTGCAGCCGGTCGCTCGCGAGCGGCGAGCACGATCCCGACTGCACGCTCAAGGACAACGACGAAGACGAAGACGAGGATGACGCAGACCTCGAGGAGGCAGCCGAAGGCGAGACCTGCGACGGGTGCGGGCGTGCGTCGATCGATTGCAGCCGCGATCCCTGCAAGGATGTGATCGCTGATCGGGAGGGTGCGTAATGGACTGCTACGACAACGAAAGCTGGCTCGACCTGCGGACAGGCGAGATCGGGCTCATGCGCGGCGTGCTCGACAACGTCAGCCCCGCCGACACTGCGGACAGCATCGTCATCACCTTCCCGGACTGGCAGCAGATGGTGCTCGACGTGCCCGAGGGCGAGCCGGTCGACGTCAAGCATATGCAGGATCAGAACGTCAGCGTTACGATCCGGCGCACCGAGGACGGGTGCGAGGCGCTCGCGATCTGGACGGAGGGCGGCGTGCCGCACTGCTTCAGCAACGCACCTCAACGCACTACTGTGTTGAGCGCGCTGGCCGACGGGCTGGTCGCAAACTGTCAGATCATCTGACATGAACCTGTCCTGCTTCGCCTGCGGGGCGCGCTTTCGGTCGATGGGGGCCGAGGCGCGCCACCGCCACAACTTCCCCGCGATGTGCAAGCGCAACAAGCGCTTCGCCAAGTTCCTCGAGGAGAACGAACGCGAGGCCGCGCGCAAGCGTGTCGCCGAGTTCCGCGCCAAGCACCCCGAGCTGGCCGAGGTGTGGAAGGACATCCTCGAGCGGGCATCGACTTAACACAGCCACACGTTATAGTGTGTTCATCAATCAAAGGAGGCCGACATGACGGACCAGATCAAGCTCAACTTCGCCTTCGACAACGTCCTCGACTGCGACGTTGCCACGCACAACGGCTACCGGATCAAGGCGGAGCGCGACGAGAGCCCGAGCAACCCGTTCGAGGACAGCGAGGGGCACTGGCCGATGCTGGTGCTTTCCGACGGCGAGATCATGGGCGGCAGCCGTACCGGGCAGGGGCACAACGACAACTACGAGTGCCCCTCCTACGGCTCGATGTACGTCGGCGGGTTCGCCATCTCGCGGCCGATCGAGCGCTTCAACCCGGAGCAGCTGATCTTCAATCAGGTCCACATCGCCAAGGCGCTAGGCTACAAGGGTGTTCGCGACATCCTCGACGCCTACGAGCACGAGTTCGACGGCGGCAACGGCACCGATCCCCTTCCCGGCTGGTGCAACGATGCCGAGGCGCTGCGCAATGTGTTCTATGCAGCGCTCGGCGACGTCGAGGCGCGGGACAAGCTCGAAGCGCTCAAGACCATCTTCGGCATCCTCGCCATCCCCGCCTATGTCGGCACGTCGACCGGCTATTGTCAGGGCGATCAGGTCGAGGTGCTGGTCGTCGCCACGCCCGAGGCGCAGGCCAAATACGGGTGCGAGAACGTCACCGAGGACGACATGAAGGCGCAGGTCGACCTCTACGGCGCGTGGGCATGGGGTGACTGCTATGGCTACATCATCGAGCGGCCGAGCGAAGTCGACGAGGACGGCGAGGTGACCGAATGGGAGGAGATCGAGCACGGCTCGTGCTGGGGCTATTATGGCACCGACCACGAGGCGTCGGGGCTCGCCGATGCAGCGCTCGAGGCGGTGCCGGCCGAGGCGCCCGAGATGCCCGTGTGCGAGGCGGAGCTGGAAGATGCCTGACCAGCAACTCACTACTGTGTCCGAGCGCCCGCCGGTGCCCTTCGACAAGGTCAAGCAGATCGCCGACAGCTTCCACGAGCTGATGTCGCTGCGCGATAAGGAGGGCGCCACCCAGGCGCAGATCATCCGCTGGTGCGTCACCGAGTTGCGCAGCGACCCCAACACGCACCGCATGCGGGACCACGAGGGGTACATTGCGCAGCAGAAACAGCGCGCCGAGAACCGCCGCAATCAGAAGTTGGCGCTGCTTTACTTAGAGTGGCTTGCCACTAAGTTAGAAGACCGGGGCAGCAACCCACCCGAACCCAAATAAACCGTCAGATCATCTGACAGCATCGATCAAAGGAAACTGCCATGTTCTACAACAGGCAAACCGCTCCGCGCTGCGACAGCTATGCACGCGCCGTCGCGCTCCACGAGAAGTTCTCGCACACCCCGACCGGCCGCGAGCGCAAGCCGAACTATCTCGGCTTCTACCCGATGAACTCGAAGGTCATGGGCGTGCGGATGGACGGCACCGATGTCGTCATGCGGCTGCACGACACCGACTGCGTGACATGGCACGCCGACAACAGCTTCACCGTCGAAGCGTGGGAGAGCATGTCGACCGCCGGGTTCATCTCGCAGCTCACGCCGCTGTCGGTCGGCTCGAGCATGGTCGCCAACGTCTTCACCCAGCCGCGCGAGAGCGACGATTGGCGAGCCCGGTGGGCCACCGCGATCGTCTGCTACGCCGAGGGCACCTATCGCGACGTCGGCACGCACCACGAGCCCGATCTCGAGACCCTGCGCACGTTCCGCTACCCGGTGATCGATCGCAAGGCGACCCGTGTGCTGTCGAAGGCGCACCGGCTGCCCGAGTTCGAGCTGTGGTTGGCGGTTGCGCCCCACCACCTCAAGCTGGTCCACGAGGGCGAGGACATGGGCGAGGTCGCCGAGGCGTTGCAGGCTGGCGAATGGATGCGTGCCGCGGTCCACCTGCCCACGATCGAGACGCCGCGCGGGTTCGGCCTGGCCGAGCGCGTCAAGCCGATCCCGATGGGCAACGTCCACTGGCAGAGCCCGGTCACGATGGCGAGCGTGGCGCGCTTCCGTCGCTGGCTGTACGAGGCCGAGGGCGCCGTCTCCGTGCAGGAGTGCAAGACCATGTCGCGCGCCGAGTACGATCGCCGGAGCAAGGACATCAACGCTTTCGAGAAAGCGGGTGCGCGCATCGGCCGCGCCGGCTTCAGCATCTACTGATGCCGAGCGCACCGCTCACCTCCACCGAGGGGCTCGAGATCGGCGACGTCCTGATGGTCGCCGTCAAGCTCGTGGGAAAGCACGACGGCAAGCCGTACTGGTGGCGCACGTTCCGGGCGGTGCTCGATGTTCGCGGCAAGCTCTATGCTAACCTGCTGATCCTGAAGATGCACCCTGACCCGGACAAGGACATTCGGGAGGAGCAGATCGTCTTTACCCCCGAGCGCGTCTTCACCAAGGTGGAGGAGCACGAGCTGCCGCAAGGCGTGCTGGCGATGCGGATGAAGCACACGACGACAGGGCTGATCGTCCCCTTTTGACTTAGGGGCGGGTCACGCTAGATTAGTTAAACAATAACGAGTTACCGAGCGTTCCAACCTGTCAGATCATCTGACGATCAATCAAAGGAAACACCCATGCAGGTCATCAACATGCCCACCATGCTCGGCATGATCCACCACCTCGGTGTCCGCAAGCGCCGCCCCCTCTACTTCTGGGGCGCCTCGGGCATCGGCAAGTCGGAGGGTATCCACCAGAGCTGCGCCGATCACGAGGGTGTCATGGTCGACATCCGGGTCAGCCAGTACGAGAGCATCGACTTCCGCGGCATCCCTGACATCCAGGCATCCACTACTGTGTGGAACATGCCGGCGACGCTGCCCTTCAAGGGCAACCCCAAGTTCGAGCCGCCCTTCGTCGACCCGAATAAGCCGATCTACCTGTTCCTCGACGAGATCAATCAGGGCGATCCGTCGGTCATGTCGGTCTGCTACCAGCTCGTGAACGACCGCCGCATCGGCGAGTTCGAGCTGCTCGACAACGTCATCATCATCGCGGCCGGCAACCGCGAGCAGGACAAGGGCGTCACCAACCGCTTCCCCGCACCGCTCGGCAATCGTGGCACGCACGCCGAGCTGGTGGCGGACATCAAGAGCTGGTCGAACTGGGCGCAGGGCGCGGGTATGCCGATGGAGCTGATCGGTTTCCTCAACTTCCGCGACAGCCTGCTCCACACCTTCGATCCGAACAAGCCGGTCAAGGCGTTCGCCACGCCCCGGACGTGGTCGTTCGTGGCCGAGGACATGCAAGACAAGGAGATGCCCGAGGAGGTGCGGATCGCCGCCATGTCGGGCAGCGTGGGCGAGGGTCCGGCGGTCGAGCTGGCTGGCTTCCTCGAGATCATGAAGTCGCTGGTGCCGATCGAGCAGATCATCAAAGACCCGCTCGGCGTGCCGGTCGAGACCAAGCTCGACATCCAGTGGGCGATGGCAACCCACGTCGCCGGGCACATGGACAAGGACACTGCCGGGCCGCTGCACAAGTTCCTCAATCGGCTCGAGCCGGAGATGGTCGTGCTGGCTTGGACGATGGCCATCAACCGCGACAACTCGATCTGCGAGACCGACGCGTTTCTGACCCAGTATGCGGTCAACTACCGCTCGATGTTCGCCAGCTAAGTCGGGCCTGCACGTCAATGCTTCCGCTGCGCCGTGCAGGAGGCCAGCCGCCGGGGGTCGGCACCGCAAACCCCCAACCTGTCAGATGATCTGACATCATCGATCAAAGGAGCCTGTCATGGCAACGAAGTCCCCCACCACCATGCCCGTCGTGAGCAAGGCCAAGGCGCGGCTGCTCATGAAGCACCCGTTCTTCGCCACGCTGCTGCTGCGCACCGAGGTGACGATCACCGATCAGGTGCCGCTGGCGGCGACCGACGGCGAGCGCATGTATTTCAACCCGGACTTCCTCGCCAAGATGTCGATCGAGGACACGATGTGCGTGATGTGCCACGAGATCGGCCACGACAGCCTGCTCCACTCGCTGCGCCTCGAGAACCGCAACCACGACCTGTGGAACCAGGCATGCGACCACGCGATCAACCTGATGCTGATCGATCAGGGCTTCACCTGCCCCAAGGCGGTGCCGGGTGGCTGGCTCGCCGACGTGAAGTACAAGGGCTGGTCGGCCGACAAGATTTACGACGACCTGCGGCGCAACCCACCTCCTCCGCAGGGCGGTGGCGCGGGCGGTGACGATCCTGCCGGTGGCAAGCCGGGCGGCTCGAGCCCCGGGTCCGGCAAGCCCGGCGACAAGCCCGGGCAGGGTGGGAAGCGCGACTGGCTGCACGGTGACATCCTGCCGAGCCCCGCCAAGACCGAGTCCGAGGCGGCAGCCGCGCAGCAGAAAGCCAAGCAGCGGGTCGCCAGCGCCGCCAACATGGCGCGCATGGCCGGCAAGCTGTCAGGCGACCTCGAGCGCATGGTCGACGAGCTGCTCGAGACCAAGGTCAACTGGACCGATGTGCTGCGCGACTTCATGCTGCGCGTCGTCAAGGCGCGTGAGAGCTGGAACCACCGCAACCGCCGCTTCAGCAAGGTCTACCTGCCGCGGCGGTACGAAAAGCAGATGGGGCCGATCGTGTTCATCCCTGACACGTCGGGCTCGATGTGGGGCGACGACATGGAGAAAATCTGCTCCGAGATGGCGCACTGCGCGTCGCAGACGAACCCCGAGAACATCACCGTGCTGTGGGCCGACACCAAGGTGCAGGGCGAGCAGGTCTTCACCCCTGACGAGTTCGCCTACGACAAGCTCGTACCCAAGGGCGGCGGTGGCACCGACATGCGCGTGCCGCTCAAGCATGCCGAGACGCTCGATCCGCAGGTCGTGGTGCTCATGACGGATGGCTACACCCCGTGGCCCGACGTTGAGCCCCCCTTCCCGCTGATCGTCATCTCCACCACGCAGGTCGCGGCGCCGGTGGGCGTCACGATCAACATCTGATGCGTGCCGGGTTCATCCTGTTCACGCAGCAGGGCGAGCGGGTGCCGTTCTTCACCGAGCCGACCCCGGGATGGGAGGGCACGACCGTGCGCACCGCCAAGCACGGCTGGAAAACGGTGCGCAGTTGGATGCCTGGGTTCTTCGTCCGGCGGGTGGGCAAGCACTACCGTGTCGGCGTGATCCAGAACCCCCATCCGGGCTCGATCCAAGGCAGCGTCTACCAGCTCCGCGCATGGGACTGGCAGCCACCCGAGGTGCGGTGTTTCGCGATCCGCTTCCCCAACGTCGCATCCGTCGAGATGTATTTGAGGCACCGCTATGGCCAGTCTGGGTAAATACGCCGACGTCGTTGCCACGATGGACCCGCAGGTCGGGTATCACTTCCAGCTCGACTGCTACATCGGCCCGGGCGGCGACGTCCGCCCCTCACCGTTCGAGGGGTGGGCGACGTTCGCGGCGATCTTCACGCGGCGCCCTGACAAGTTCCGGTTCGCCGTGGCGCGCATGGTGCCGCTCAAGCGGGTGACGATCAGCGCGACACGCGACGTCGTCGAGGCAGGCGACGCGCCCGAGGGCGACTGGCTGGTGTGGGATTTCTTCAGCGACGAGATCACCGACGGCAATCGTCTGCGGCAGCGTGGGATGATCGGCACGCCTGCGCCGTTCTGGCAGAGCGAACACAAGGATGGGCTCATTATGAAGTGCCTGGCGCTGTACGATGTCAGATGATCTGACAGATAGCCAGTCGTGGCTCGACAACATGCTCAAGAGCAAGATGGTCGACGTCTGGTTCCGCGGGCGCGACGGCGAGCTGTTCTCCGAGCGGCATGTTGCAGACCCCACGACCATCTTCGAGACGGTCGAGATGTCGATCAAACGCTTCCCGGGCAAGTCGGCCGCGTTCCCGTACCAGGGGCGCTGGTGTGTCTACACGCCGCGCGGCGGACCCCGGGAGTTCCGCTATTACGACACGAGGGAGGCCGCAGAGATGGTCCTGATCCACAATGCCTAGTCCCGGCGACCAGCTCGTCAGCTGCTCGTTTCTGAAGACTGACCGCACCGGCGGCTCGATCGTCCAGGCCGACATGGCAACGCACACCGGCCTGTCGCCGTGGCGGATGCGGCTGCGCTCGAGCGCGCACTGCTATGCCCACGAGAACGACCTGCGCATGTGGGCGATGCCCTGCCTCGTGCCGGACAGCGGCGACTGGCTGATCTACGAGCACAACGTCGGCGGCGAACAGGCGCCGGTCTTCCTGCAGCGGCTTCCGACGCGCGACGCCGCCGAGATGTGGATGCTTCACCATGCCGAATAGCAACGGAAAGGCGCTTCGCAATTTCACGCCCTCGGACATGAAGGAGGTGACGTTCATCACGCCCGGCGGCGATATGATGATCCGCTTGTCCAACAACAGCTCGCAGGACATCTGCGGGGCAGCCGAGCAGCTCAAAGCCCGCTATTTCGTCGCGCAGGATGACTGGGACGCGAGCGCGAACCTGCCGGTGTGGGCGGTGTTCGACCTGACGCGCTGCGATCCCAACGGCGGCGGGCCGGGGCGTTGGTCGCTGGCGGTGCCCACCCGCACGTTCACCACGCCGACGGCGGACCCGGCGGTCATGTTCGCGATCCATCTAGGGAGGGCGTGATGGCGCAGCGAACCTACAACATGGTGGCGGTGTGCGGCCACGGCGTCGTCGAGCGTAAGGTCAGGGGCGCTCCGACCGACACCAAGCTGATCGAGTTCGGGCGCAAGCACCACGCCAAGGCCGTCGTCCGCTTCTACCCGAAGTACGGTGGTTGGCTCGTAACTGACATTCGCGATGCGATCGTGCTCGAGCTGGCTGGGGTGGGCAAGGTGTACCGCAACACACGCCGTGCGATGCAGGTGTTCGCCAGCGAGGACGCGGCGGTGATGACTGCCATGCACAAGTTGGACTAGACACAGCTGCACCGCCGTGTATTGTATAACTCGTTAGCAGGAGATCGACGCATGAAGCTCTACCCCATCCCCGGCGGCACATGGGCCGCAACCGAAGCGGACTGGAAGGCCGGAATGAAGGCGGCGGGGCTCAACCCGAAGGACTTCGAGAACACCAAGTTCCGCGACGTGCCGACCGGCAAAAAGGAGCTGATGGAGTTCCTGACGTTTTTCGCGGTCGACCCGTACCGTCTGCCGGGCGGTGCCACTACCGTGTCGAGCGCGCCGGCTGTCGACGTCGAGGCGCTGCGCCGCCAGCACAACCCGGACGCGCCCGATCTGGCTCCCACCGCCGTCGTGGACGTGGGCGCCGCCGTGGTGGCTGCCGACGCTCCGATCCCCGACGATCGCGCGCCGCCGCTGACGTCGAACTCCAAGCTGCTCGCCGAGCTGTTCACCGAGGCACCGATCAAGGTCCAGGCCGAGCTGGCTGTGGGCTTCATCGACCGGCTCACCCGATAATCCAACCTGTCAGATGATCTGACACCTACCCAGCAAAGGACCACGACCATGACGATCCGCGCGACCATTATGCTCCGTTGTGAGCAAGACCCCGATGGTGAGGCGCACGAGATCGACGCCAAGTCTCCCGGGCAGGCGATGAAACTCGCCGACGAGTGGCTGTCGAAAGAGTTGGAATACATGGCCCCGAACGAGAAGTTCACCGCGTCGCTCACGATCGAGCGTGTGTAACTGTCAGATCATCTGACACCTATCTAGCAAAGGACCACGAGCATGACGCACGCACTGATCGAAAAAGCGATGGTGATGAACCTCTCCATCGGCATCTGGCAGGGCTACCGCCTCGACAAGGCGGCGAGCGCGAAGGTGACCAGCGATGCTGGCGCCAGCTCCGACGCGGCGCGGGTGAACAAGCACCTGATCCCGAAGGAGGCGCTCGCCCCCATCGTCACCGCGCAGAACGCGATCCGCACGCACTTCTACGCCAACACGCTGCCGTGGCGCGACAACGGCGACCGCCTGATGACGCGGATGCTCTACACCAAGTTCATCGAGGAGCACGAGCGCCTCGTCACCGCGTTCAAGGACGAGGTCGAGACCTTCCTCGCTGGTGGCTATCCGAGCGCGATCGAGAAGGCCGAGTTCCGCATGGGCTCGATGTTCGACCGCTCTGACTATCCGGCGGTGAGCGAGCTGCGTCGCAAGTTCTACGCCGACCTCGACATCGCGCCGATCTCCACCGCCAACGACTTCCGGGTGCAGATCGATCAGGAGCACGTCGACAAGGTCAAGGCATCGATCGAGGCGGCTGCTGTCGAGCGCGTGAAGGCGGCGACCGCCGACGTGTGGCGGCGCATGGCCGAGACGGTGGGCTATTTCCAGACCCGCATGGCTGATCCCAAGGCGGTGTTCCGTGACAGCACCGTCACGAACATCGGCGAGATGCTCGATCTGATCCCGGGGCTCAACGTCCTCGACGATCCCGACATCGAGGCGGTGCGCCAGTCGATCGCCAAGGCGTTCGGCAATCTCGACGCCAAGGACATCCGCAAAGACCCGGCGCATCGCGCCGAGCTGGCGGGCGAGGCCAAGGCGATCGTCGACAAGATGGCCGGCTTCATGCGGGCGTTCGGCGGTGAAGCGTGAGCCGGCCGCGCCGTCGGACGGTGCAGGTGATGGTGACCCTGAGCGTTGCGCCCGGGGTCACCGCAATCCAGGCACGCCGCGAGTTACGCACGCGCTGCAACGAGCTATGCTGCTATTCCCTGGACGCATCCGACGTCCGGGTGCGAAGCGCGCGCGGACCTAAGAAAGGAACCAGCTGATGAAGCCCGAAGACGAGAAGGAGCTGCTTCAGCGCACCAAGCGCATCGAAACGCGGCTCACCCAGTTCATGATCGCGCAGGGGGTGACGACCGAACACAAGCGCCCCGTGGTGGAGCCCGGCAACCCCACCCGGGTTGTCGTGCCATCGCGGCACACCACATTGTCGGAGATCATGGCGGTTATCCCCGCCGGGGGTGGGCCGGTCGACATCATGATCGGCGATGACTGGCTCGCTCGCATGGCGTTGGCCAGCTAGACAGCTGCGCCCGATCGGGTTACTCGATCGTTCCAGCGTTCGCACGGGCACACACCCCGCCCCAGCTGTACCCGAGGACTGTCCGTATGCTCATTCAGGAGCTTCGCAAGCACTTCCCAGCCCGCTTCCCCGAGTGGTGGAACGCTGGCACCATGTTCCTCTGGGGTGCTTACATTCTCCTGCATCCGGGCATCTTCCACGACAAAATCTTCGACGGGCTCGTGTCGGTCGCGAACGGATGGTCAGCCAATCCTGATCGGTTCGTGGCCGAACGCCTGTGGGGGCTCGTCACTGTCGTCGTCGGCCTGACCCGTGGCTGCGCGCTGTTCGTCAACGGCAGCTATCACCGCACGCCCGCGATCCGGCTCGGCTGCAGCGCAGTCAGCGCGTTCGTCTGGTGCCAGGTGGTCGTGGGGCTGCTGATGCTCCCCTATCCCACGACAGGCATCGTAATCTACTGCTCGGCTATGGGCTTGGACCTTGTTTCTGCGTATCGTGCGGCCTGGGACGTAGCGATCGCCGAGAGTACGCGGCGCGCGGGCTTAGGGGGCAACGAGCGTGTCATCACTTTGGGAAGTGGGGCGATCCCTACTAGCTAATGCACCGGCGATCATCGCCAATGTGGCGGTGTTCGCGATCTTTGCTGCGATCGTGTCCGCGGGCGTCATGCGCGGGCTCAAGGAATACCGCGACTTCATCAAATCGAAGGCGCCCTCGCCGGGCAGTTCCACGACCGCGCAGGTCGCCGCAGCCACCATTCTCGAAAACGTCACGCTCTCCGAGTGGTCACGCACCAACCGGGAGGTATCCGAGCAGCTCAAGGACACGCACGTTGCGATCGATCGTCTCTGTGATATGCTGGCCAAGCACCATGACGAGACGGCCGAGCTACGGCGCAACGTGCAGGACGTCACGCATTGGTTGCGAACTCGGGGGAGCTTTCGCGGATGACCACCCAGCAAGAGATTGCGGACAGCCTGGCGGATTACGCCCGCACGCTTTCGCCTGACCGCAAGATCGGTGCCGACGCTGTAACGCACATCAACGCGCTGGCAGCGTCGCTGTTCAAGCGCGGCGCGGCGACGGCGGCGACGAAAGCGCGCATGGCGCTGCTCAGCCCGGCGCGGTTTTTCGAGCTGTCGAAGGACGTGCTCGGTCCGCTTTCGCAGAGCGAGGTCGACGGCTGCAACGCGATCCTCGAAGCATGCGGCGTGGCCGGTTATTCGATCGGCGACGTCAGCTATGCGCTCGCCACCGCCTATCACGAGACGGCGGGCACGATGCAGCCGGTGAAGGAGTACGGCAACACCGCGTATTTCACGCGGATGTACGACATCACCGGCTCACGCCCGGAGAAGGCGAAGGAGCTGGGGAACCTGACCCCGGGCGACGGCCCCAAGTATTGCGGGCGCGGCTACCCGCAGCTCACCGGCAAGATCAACTACGCCAAGGCGACGCTGAAGCTCCTCGAGCGTGGGCTGCTCAAGCCCACCGAGAGCCTCGTCGACAACCCCGATCTCGCCATGCGCGCGGACATCGCCGCAGCGATCATGGTCTACGGCATGAGCGAGGGGTGGTTCACCGGGCGCGATCTCGACGACGACATCCCGCGCGAGGGGCCGGCGACCTACGAGCAGTTCTTCAAGAGCCGCGACATCATCAACGGAACCGACAAGCAGGACAAGATCGCGAAGGAAGCTGTCGAGTTTCAACAGGCGATCATGGCCGGTGGGTGGGCGACCGCGGCATGAAGCTCCTCGAGTTTCTCGATCGACGGGATCAGCGTAAACTCGAGCGCTGGCGCATCCAGCCGCCCCGGCCGCGCGACACCCGACAGTTCGTTGGGGTGCTGTTCTTCACCGGCTATTATGTGCTGGTTTACCTGCTCATGAAGATCGATGTGCCGAAGCTCAACGCCGCGCTCGTGCGCGACGCCATGCTCGTGCTCGGCCCTGTGGTGGGCGCGATCGGGCAGGCGTTGTTCCGTACCGACGTCAAGGACGAGATCGCCACCCAGAACACGGGTGAGTTCGCCCGCGCGACCCGCACCCAGGCCGAGGCAACGATCGCAGCCGCAGCCACCACCCCCGCGGGCACGGACGGTGCCGGCGCCGCGGCTGATGCTGTCGCCGATGCTGCCCACAACAAGGCCAGCGAAATCAAGCGTGACGCGCCTACTGTGTCGCCGCCGATGAGAGGAACAGGCAATGTGGCCGACGATTAAGCTGCCCTCATGGGCTCTCCCTGCCGCGATCGGTGCGGCACTCCTCGCCGTGCTGCTGCTACTGGCGTTCTGCTCCGGCAAGAACACCGAGGTGGCGAAGCAGCAGAAGGTCGAGGCTGAGAACCAGAAGCGTGTCGGCACCGCGAATGACAAGGCCGCGGACTTGCGCGTTGAGGACAAGGCGCGCATCGTGCGCGAGAACCGGGAGATCGAAGATGCGCTCAAAAACGCTACGTCTGGTGACGACGCTCGCCGTCGTACTGGCTGCGCCATCATGCAGCAACAAGGGGTCGAGCATCTTCCTGCCGCCTGCACCGGATCGTAAGGTCGACGCCGAGCCGGCCTATCCCGCCGCCGCGCTCGAGCCCTGCCCGACCAACCTGCGGAGCGATCCGTGCCCGGCGGAGAACGCCGAGCGCGAGTGGTGGCGTGAGATGCTCCTGTTTGCGCGAACCCACCGTGACCGCGTTACCCGGGTCTGCGTGTGGGGTCGGGAGCTGAAGCAGGACGTCCCTGCCGGCTGGTGCGACGGGACTGCGCAGTGAAGCTGCAAGCAATCGCCTGCGCGTTCGCGGAAGCGTGGACGTCAGCCAATCGCAAGCCGATGGTGATCCTGCTGTTCGTGCCGGTGTGCGCGGTGCTGATCGCCGTCGGCTGGCTGTTCGACAGCCTCGAGCTGCTCCTGCTCATTGTCACCACGGCGCTGTCGATCGATGCGTCCCTCACCGGCCGCATGGGCTTGCTGAAGCAGGCGCAGGCGAGCGGCGACGAGCCGACTACTCCATAAAGCTGCACACGGTGGGTTGACCTTGGCCAGCTTGCAGCGTAACAGCTGCAGGGAAGGAGACCCACATGCTGATCGCCCACCTGCCTTACGGCGCTGATCCCGACATCGCGCGCGAGCCCAACTATCAGGGCCATGACGCGTTGGTATCGCTCGACGTTCTCGACCACGGCTATGTCGCGCTGCGCAACCTCGCCGGCCCGACGCGCCGCGCGGGTGCTCCGGTGGATGCCGACGACCGTGATCCGGCGCAGGCCGCGCGCATGTCGTTCAACCAGATGGACCTGACGCGGGCGCGTTCCGAGGACTTGCGGCTGTGCGACTTCCTCATGCGCAAATGGCACACCTCGCCGTTCGAGATGATCGAGGTTTACGTCGAGATGAAGATGCCGATCTTCATCGCACGGCAGTTCGTGCGCCACCGCACCGCCGCGCTCAACGAGGTGTCCGGCCGCTATGTCACGCTGCCGGCCGAGTGGTACATCCCCGATCGCGTGGGCGCTGCTGCGGAGAACGTGAAGCAGGGGAGCGTCGGGTTCGTCGACATCGACACCAGCGAGTTCTTCCGCGAGGCGCTCAATCGCGAGTGCGCGGCCAGCTATGCGCTGTATCTCGAGGCGATCGAGCGGGGCGTCGCCAACGAGGAGGCGCGCATGTTCCTTCACCTCAACCACTACACCGCGTGGCTGTGGAAGCAGGACTTGCACAACATGATGGGGCTGCTGCGGCTGCGGGATCACAGCCATGCACAGCGTCAGGCGCGCGCTTATGCGGTCGCGATCGATCGACTGGTGCGCCGTTACCTGCCGGAGAGCATGGCGCTCTACGACAAATACCGCCGGATGGAGGGCTGAACCGATGGACACCGCACTTTCCCTGCTCGCCGATTGCGCGAAGCAGTTCCGCTTCTACGAGACGAACCATAACGCCAAGGTGCTCGCAGCCGCGGGCGACGACGACCGGGTGCAGGACGCACTGTCGAAGGCGAACACCAACCGCGAGATGGCGGAGAGGATCGAGACCTTCCTCGCCGGCCAGGGCGAAGCTGTCAGATCATCTGACAACAATCGCCCCACCCACCAGCAGCTGGTGGCCGCGCTGCAGAAGCCTGGTGATGCAATCCTGTCGCAGCTGACGCCGCACAAGGCTGATCTGCTCCACATGGCGATCGGTGTCTGTGGTGAGGCTGGTGAGCTGGGTGACGCGATCAAACGTCACGCGATCTACGGCAAGCCGCTTGATCGTGCGAATGTGGTCGAGGAGCTGGGTGATCTCGAGTTCTATATGGAGGGCACCCGGCGCGTAGTGGGGATCACGCGCGAGGAGACGCTCGAAGCGAACATCGACAAGTTGTCGGTGCGCTACGAAGGGCTCGTATATTCCGACCAGCGCGCAATCGACCGGGCAGACAAGGCGTGACCCGGCCCTATCTGATCGGTCTTTCCGGCCCGCCCCGCAGTGGCAAGGACACCCTTGCCACTGCGATCCAGCTCGAGCTGACCAATCGCTTCGAGATCGGTTCGCAGATCATCGCGCTCTCGATGCCGATGCGGCACACGGTCTACGCGATGCTGGGGCGCGTTTACGAGCAGACGCATTACGAGGAGAACAAGGACGTCCCCAACGATGCGCTTGGCGGCAAGACGATCCGCCAGGCGATGATCGCGCTCTCCGAGCAGCATGTGAAGCCCGTATACGGGGACGGCTTCTGGGGGCGGGCGCTGATCGGGCACATCCGATCGCCTTATCCCTGGGTGGTGATCGTTTCCGACATGGGCTTTCAGGCCGAGGTGGACGTGTTCGTCGAGGAGTTCGGCTCCGACAACTGTCTATGGCCGTGGTTGCGGCGTCCGGGGCACAGCTTCGCGCACGACAGCCGGAGGTACGTCGGCGAGTCGGATCGCGTCGTCCGGCTCGACAACCCGGGGATCGACGGCGATCTGTTTTTCCGCGCGGCTGCCGAGCGTGTCGTGGATGCAGCCGTAGAGATGTGTCACTGGAACTTCAGTTGACCAAGTGCAGCCGATCTACCTATACGACGTTGAGCGTCATTAGGAGATAGCGATGAGCGAGATGTTCAACATCGTGAAGGATCACCCGATCCCCCCGATCGTGCGCGCGCGCGCGGCGACGCCGAGGAAGAAATACCCCGTCGACAAGATGGACGTGGGTGACAGCTTCTTCGTCGCCGACCGCACAGTGCGGCGCGTGAGCGCGTACATCTCGCGCATCACCAAGAACTTGCAGGGCACCTTCGAGACCCGTCCCGGCCACGGCATCGAGAACGATGGGAAGTGGCTGCCGGCGGAGGCGGAGGCGCCTGGTACGACCAAAGGAACATGGGTATGGCGTACAGCCTAAGCATCTCGCTCCTCATCTTCGGCGGCTACGCGGTCGGCTGCGTAGGTGCGTTCTTTCTCGGGCGGCTCACCGCGCCGGCCACGCGCGTCATCTATGTTGAGCGCGGCACGCTCTAATGCGCTGGGGCGGTGACCTCCAATGGCGCGACGAGGCGATCGTCGCGGCCGATCTCGAGACCAGTGGGCGCCTGAAGGAGTTCGCCCTGCAGCCGTGGCGTCTGCCGCGCGGCGACAGCTGGATCACCAGCGCGTCGTTCCTGACCCACGCCAACACCGGCAGCGCGCCGCTGCTCTCGCAGCTGTTCCCGACCAAGGCGCAGATCGTCTCCGCCCTCGAGCGCATCCTGTTCAACAACTGGACCGTGCTTGGCTGGAACATCGCCTTCGACGTCAGCTACCTCATGGCGCTCGGCGACGACGTGGCCGATCTGTGCATGCAGATCAGCTGGCTCGACGGCATGCTGATGTGGCGCCACTACGACATCGAGCCCGAGTACGAGTTCCAGACCGCCAAGCACCTCAAGCGCAGCTACGCGCTGAAGCCGGCGGCGATGGAGACCTGGCTGCCGCACGTCCCGCCCTACAACGAGGACGTGGACTTCCATGCGACCGACCCGGTGAACCTCGCCCGGCTGCAGAAATACAACGACGACGACAACGTCCACACGCGCATCATCTCGCGGATGATCTGGGGCAAGCTCACCCCTGCGCAGCGTCGCGCGGTGCTGATCCAGGCCGAGGCGATCCCACTGGTCGCGCAGGCGAACCTGCTGGGGCTGCCGATCGATCAGCTGACCGTTCGTCACCTCGCGGCCAAGCTCGACATCGACGCCGCGGCCTATCTCCACGAGCTGGCGCCCGATGGCATGACCGAGAAAATCGTGCGCTCACCCAAGCAGCTCGCCGAGTTGATGTTCGACGTGTGGAAACTGCCGGTCCTGAAGGAGAACAAGTCGAAGGTGGAGGGCAAGCTGCCCAACCGATCGACCGACAAGGAGGTGCTGCACGAGCTGGCGTTCGTCGATCCGCGCGCGAAAAAGATCAAGCTCTACCGCGAGGCGCTCAATGCGCGCGGCAAGTTTTGCGAGAGCGTCGACCAGAGCGTGATCTACAACGAGGACGGCCGGACGCACCCCGTGGCCCGGCTGTTTGGCACGTACACCGATCGCATGACCGTCGCCTCGAAGCAGGGCAAGGGCAAGGACGAGCGCCAGATCGGCTTCGCGCTGCACCAGATGAAGCGCGAGAAGGAGTTCCGCGAGATCGTCACGGTGGAGGAGGGCTGCGACATCGTCGAGTTCGACGCTGCCGGGCAGGAGTTTCGCTGGATGGCGACCGCCTCGAACGACCAGACGATGCTCAACCTGTGCCTGCCCGGCGAGGACGCCCACTCCTACATGGGCAGCCAGATTGTGGGCGTCGACTACATGGAGATGCTGCGCAAGGTCCACGAGGAGGATAAGACCGCCGGCCAGAACCGCTACCTCGGCAAGTTCGCCAACCTGTCGCTGCAATATCGCACGTCAGCGCGCAAGCTGCGCTCGAAGGCGCGGGTCGACTACGACATCCCGCTCGAGCTGCCCGAGGCGCAGCGCATCCACGCGACCTACCAGCGCGTCTACCCGGGCGTGCCCGATTACTGGGAGCGCCAGATCGCGATCGTGAAGTCGCTCGGCTACGTCGAGACGTTCGGCGGCAACCGGATCAAGGTTGAGGGCGACTGGAATGGCACATGGGGGTGGAGCATGGGCTCGACCGCGATCAACGCGCGCATCCAGGGCACCGGCGCCGATCAGAAGCATCTCGCGATGGCGGTCATCAAAGACACGCTGCGCGAGTTCGGCGGGCGGCTGATGTTTGACCTGCACGATGGTCTCTATATGGCCATTCCGAGTGCAGTCCGTCCAAAGGCAGTTGACACGCTGAAGCGCTTGCTGGATAACCTGCCGTATCAGGCGGCGTGGGGTTTCACCCCACCCATCCCGATGCCGTGGGACTGCAAGGTCGGCAAGGCGTGGGGACGATTGAAGGAGGTGAAGTTCGCATGACGACCTATTACGAGCACAACCAGACCGGGAAGCGCTACAGCGTCGTCTCGGTTGACGAGGCCAAGAACACCATCCGCCTCAAGGGCGAGCATGCCGAGTTCGACGAGCCCAACGATGACGCCCACTTCGCCCGCATGGGCTACACGAAGCGCGAGGGAGACCCGGCCAATGATGCAGCTTCGACTGCCAGCACGGCTCCGGCAGCGCCTGCTACAGCACCGGCTGCGCCAGGCGTTCCGGCTGCGCCACCGGCACCGCCCGCAGCTCCTGCAGCTCCTGTGGCAGCACCGCCTGCACCACCGAGCGCACCTGCCAGTGCCCCCACGGCTCCTCCGCCTCCTCCGGCTCCCACCAGCGTTCCGGCAGCACCACCTGCGCCACCGGCACCGCCCGTAGCGCCGTCGGCTCCGCCCGCGCCGCCCGCGCCTTCTGTTCCCCCTGCTGCGCCGTCGGCACCGCCAGCACCGCCTGTGCCGCCCGCGCCACCTGCCCCGCCACCACCACCTCCGGCGGCGTGACAGCGTCCCGGTGACGAGGTAGATTGGCCCGCTCAATAGGGGGTGCCACCATGCCATCGTCACCGGGATACGTTCGTGACTACAAGCAGGAGCGCAAGACCGCGATCCGCCGCGGTGAGACGCTCGGGTCCGACAGCGACAACGCCAAGCGCAAGAAACTCCGCCGCCAGTTCGAGAAGGCCGGAAAGGTCCGACCGCACGACGGCAAGGACGTGGATCACAAGGTGCCGCTCTCGAAGGGCGGCTCCAACAGCACCAAGAACGCGCGCGTCCGCTCGGCGAGCGCCAACCGTGGGTTCCCCCGCACGAGCACGGGGGCGATGAAAAGGAACACCTGATGGCTGACGCACCGCTTCGCGTTCACATCATGCACGACATCGAGACGTTCTCGACCCAGAACGACCCTGTCATCACCGCGATCGGCGCGGTGAAGTTCACCCGTGAGGGCGTGGTTGACCGCTTCGAGATCGGCATCGATCCTGCTGACTGCCAGCGCTACGGCCTGCACATGGATGCCAACACCGTGATGTGGTGGATGGACGAGAAGCGGGCCGAGGCGCGGAAGTATCTGCTCGAGATGGGGCGCATCGATCTGTTCGCGGCGCTCGACGGCTATGCGATGTGGATCGCGCAGACCCCCAAGGACGACCTCGGCGCGGTGTGGGCGAACGGCGCGACCTTCGATCACGTCAAGCTGCGCTCGGCTTACGACGCGGTCAAGCTCGAGTACCCAATCAGCTACAAGATGGAATGGTGCTATCGCACGGTTGCGGCGCTTTACCCGGACGTCGAGTTTCAGCGGCAGGGGCTTCATCATGGCGCGCTCGATGACGCGCTGTCGCAGGCGTTCCACCTGACGGAGATCGCCAAAACCCACGGCATCCTGCTGTGAGCCCGGCGCGCAAGGTCGCGGTCCTCGTTGGTGGGACCACGATGTGCTGGGGCGTCGCCTATTTCGGGTGGATGGCGGTGGCGAGGCTGCTCGGGTGACCCGCCAGTGGGACCGCCTGCGCGAGAGCCGCATCTACTTTCACCGCATGGGTGTGATCCTGTTCGCGGTCGGGGCGGTGCTTGCGCTTCTCGACATCTGGACACGACTGACGGTTCCGGCCGCGGTCGTGCCGGCTCTCCTCGCGATGCAGTGCTTCATGGCCTTTACCGCGCTGCAGAGCCAGATCGATATGCAGGCTCGGATCGACATGATCCTGGTCGCCAAGGGCGAGGAACCTGAATAATGCAACCGAGACCGTGGTCCCATAGCCAGCTCGACAAGTTCGAGAGCTGCCCGAAGCAGTATTACGAGACGACGATCGCCAAGCGCTGGCCGTTCACCACCACGACCGAGATGGAGTGGGGCAAGCGGGTGCATCGCGACTTCGAGCACTATCTGCTGCACGGCACGCCGCTGCCGGCCGACGTTGCGATGCACCAGGAGTTCCTCGATCGGTTCAAGGATCAGCCGGGCGAGCTGGCAGGCGAGGAGCGGATCGCGCTCGATCGCGACCTGAAGCCCTGCAAGTATTTCGGCGACGATCGCATCTGGTATCGCGGGCAGGTCGACGCGCGGAAGCGCGACCGCGCGCGGGGCTTCAGCCACCTCCTCGATCACAAGACCGGCAAGGTGAAGAACGACTATGCGCAGCTGATGGGGTTCGCGCTCTACGAGTTCCTCACCCAGCCCGACATCCACACCGTGCAGTGCGAGTATTACTGGACCCAGATCAAGGGCGCAAACGGCCGGACATTCACCCGCGAGCAGTTGCCCGAGCTGTGGGCGTTCTTCCTGCCGAAGCTCGATCGGTGGGCCGACGCCCACCTCACCGACACCTGGGTGCCGAAGCAGAGCGGCCTGTGCAACGGCTGGTGCCCGGTCACCACCTGCGAGTTCTGGCGTCCGAAGCGGGCGAGGGCGTGATGGCGACGCCCTGGGGCAACGCGCCCGTCGAGATCGAGGTCCGCAAGCGCATCCGCGCCGCGGTCGCGGCCTACGCCTACGAGATCATGGACACGCCGATCATGGGCGACCAGTCCTTCGACAAGCTGGTGCAGTCGATCAACCCGAAGATGGGCACCTGCCACCCGTTGCTGGACGAGTTCTTCGCCTCGAAGTTTTCGCCGATGACGGGGATGTGGATACACGAGCACCCCCAGCTCGAGCGGATCAAGTCGATCTACCACCGATACTATTCGGGAGCGGTGAAGGAGATGTTCGAGGCAGGGCGGCGGCGCGGCAAGGCGCTCCCCTGATGCTGCTTCGTGATGAACGCGGGATGTTCCGATCCCACGCACCAGCGCTGCAGCGCTTCATCGCGAAGTGCCAGTTCCAGCCCGAGACCGGGTGCGTGGTGTGGACCGGCGGCAAGACCAAGGGGCGCGGGCACCACGTCGACTATCCGTCGTTCTGGTTCGAGGGGAGGCGCTGGTTCGGACACCGCTGGTCCGCGCGCTTCATCCACGGCTTTGACATCGACGGCTTCGACGTGGATCATTTCTGCCCTGCCCTCGTGATCCCCAACACGTTATGCGTCGAGCACGTTCGAGCCGAGACCCCTGCGCGGAACCGCGAGCTGCAGACGATGCGGCGCATGGTTCACCTGCAGGTGGGCTTGGTTCGCTATGAGGATGTCTATGGCCCGCAGGACGACACCCAGACCGACGAGCTGATCCCGTTTTACGAACCCCCATCATGGCTAGGAGCCACCGATGCCTCTCGACCTGACACAGACGATGACTGCCCCTTCTAAGCCCCACCGCCTCGTCGCCCCGATCGATATGTCGCGGGTGAAGGACGAGAAGGGCGTGAAGGCCAAGATCAAAGAGCTGCTCAACTTCCACGGGTGGTTCACCTGGATGCCGGGCGCCAACGGGTTCGGCCAGCAGGGCGTGAGCGATCACCTCGCGATCAAGAACGGGGTGTTCCTCGTGATCGAGGCGAAGTTCGGCTACAACAAGCCGAAGCCGACCCAGAAGTCGTTCGCCGGGCAGATCATCGCCAACGACGGCTATGCGTTCTGCGTCAACGAGAAGAATATCGACCACCTCGCCATGTGGCTCGAGAGCTTCGAGTTCTCGGTGCAGTGGGGTGTCGCCGGCAATAATCCCGAGCAGCTGCCGCAGGAGCACGGCGCGCGCCTGCTCAACGCGATCGCGGCGCTCACCGATATGTGGGGCGAGACCCCGTCAAACCTGCAGTGAAGCCCGCGTTCCTCCTCGACGGCCGAACCGAGAGCGTGGTCCTGCAGGCGCCGGACCCGCTCGCGCTGCGCGACGTCTTCGGCGGGCGGTCGAAGACGCTCGATCATCCCGACTGGAACCTCGCGATCCACCACACGGTGGAGAGCACGCGCGTGCTGCGCAACATGGGCTTCGAGGTGCCGGCGCCGATCCGCAGCCAGTACGCGTGGACCGGCCGGTACAAGCCATACGATCACCAGATCGCGATGGCCGAGTTCCTGACGATGCACCGGCGGTGCTTCAACCTGTCCGAGATGGGCACGATGAAGACCAACGCGTCGCTGTGGGCTGCCGACTGGATGATGAAGCGCGGGATCATCCGCAAGGCGCTCATTATCTCGCCGCTGTCGACACTCGTCAGCGTGTGGCAGGGCGACGTCTTCGATACGCTCCCACACCGCACGAGTGCGATCCTGCACGGCCCCAAGGAACGCCGGCTGAAGTATCTCGGGATCGAGGCGGACTTCTACATCCTCAACCACGACGGCCTGAAGATCGGCGAGCTGGCGCGGGCGATCCGCGCGCGGCCGGACATCGATCTGGTGATCGTCGACGAGGCAGGCATGTTCCGCAACCCGGCGAGCGCGAAGTATAAGGCGCTGGCGGGGCTGCTGGGCGCGCGGCCGGACATGCGGCTGTGGCTGATGACCGGCACGCCGTGTCCGAACGCGCCCACCGACGCGTGGGGGCTGGCGAAGCTGGTGAGCCCCGATCGCGTGCCGAAGTATGCCGGCGCCTTCCAGCGCGACACCATGCTGAAGATCAGCCAGTTCAAATGGGTGCCGCGGATCGACGCCTTCGAGAAGGCATACGCCGCGATGCAGCCGGCGATCCGGTTCAAGAAAAAGGACTGCATCTCCCTGCCACCCGTTGTCACGCGTGACCTCGGCTGCGGGCTCACTCCGGCGCAGGCCGGGGCGGTCAAGCAGCTGAAGGAGCACATGACCACCATCGGCGGGAACGGCTCGAAGATCACCGCTGCCAACGCTGCCGACCAGATCAACAAGATACGCCAGGTGTTGTGCGGCGCGCTGAAAGACCCGGCCACCGGCCGCTACTATCCCCTGCCGCACGAGCCGCGGCTGCAGGCGCTGAAGGAGACGATCGACGCAGCGAGCGCCAAGGTGATCGTCGTCGTGCCGTTCAAGGGCATCATCCGCGTGCTCGAGGAGGAGCTGACGAAGGCCGGCTACAGCTGCGCGATCGTCAACGGCGACATCCCGATGGGCAAGCGCGCCGAGATTTTCAAAGCGTTCAAGACCCAGTCCGATCCCCATGTGCTGCTCTGCCACCCGGCGGTGATGGCCCACGGGCTCAACCTCACCGAAGCCGACATGCTCGTCTTCTACGCGCCGATCTACTCGAACGACGAGGTGGAGCAGGTCAACGAGCGCTTCAACCGCGCCGGGCAGACCCGCAAGATGACGATCGTGCGCCTCGGCGCGCACCCGCTCGAGTGGGCGATCTACAAGCTGACCGACACGCGCGCGGTGGCGCAGAACAACATCCTCGACCTCTACCAGGCGGTCACCGGCGTCGCTTAATGCGAACGTCTCGCAGATTGGCCAAAGCGCTTGACGCAGTTGGCCAACTTGCTAAGGTCAGTGCAATCGATGAAAGGACAGCCCGATGGAGGCAGCTTTTGATTTCGGTCGCGTGGTGCAAGCCTACAACGCCATCCGCGACGCACGCACGGCCAAGCGCCACGCGTGGGAGAAGGAAGACCTCGCGCTCGAGGAGGATCAGAACGTCCTCAAGCGGCTCATGCTCGAGCTGCTCAACAAGAACGGCGCGCAGTCGATCAAGACCGAGAGCGGCACCGCGTATCGGTCGCTAAAGACCAAGCCGAGCGTGGCCGACTGGTCCGCGTTCTACGCGTGGATCATGGCCGACCCTGATCGTTTCGAGGCACTTGAGAAGCGGGTGAAGGCGACGTTCATCTCCCAGTTCATGGAGGAGAACGAAGATCGGCTTCCACCCGGCGTGAACGTCCATCGGGAATATGAGGTGGCCGTCCGCCGCCCCAACGCCAGCCCTGCAGCCAAGGACAACGACTGATGGCCCACCCCAAGTCCCCCACCGCGCCGATCACCCTGCGCGGCTTCCATATCAAGCGTGCGGGCGGTCGTATGACCGCCTACGGCACCGACATCCAGACCGGCGAGGAGACGAAGATCACGAACATCGATCGGATCGACCCGCCGCACAGCGCCGCCGAACACCACGTTCTGGCGACCGACAAGAACAAGATCGTCCACGTCCTGACCTTCGTCCAGTAAGAGGATACCCAGCACCATGAACGCTATCGTCGACCAGTCCGCCAGCGCCGTCGTCCAGTGGGACGCCAGCTCCGGTGCCGCCCTCCCCGCCTATCTCGCCAACGCGCTTGACGACATGGGCTCGAACATCCCCGACCGTAACACCGTCCCGTCGCTCTCCTACGAGGGCAAGACCTGGACGATCGTGATGAACGGCAACAAGACCAAGCTGCAGTCGCGCAACTCCGAGGGCGACATGGTGCCGATCAGCGTCATGCGCATGGTCATCCTCAACTTCAACGCCGACCGTGGGCGCGCCTATTACGAGGGCACCTACAACCCGGCCGCGGCTGCCGCGCCGAAGTGCTGGTCGCCGGACAGCAAGGCGCCCGACGCGTCGGTGAAGGAGAAGCAGAGCACGCTGTGCCAGGGCTGTCCGATGAGCGTGAAGGGCTCGAAGGTGCAGGACGGCAAGGAGATGGTCGCGTGCAGCTCCCACCGCATGATCGCGATCGCGCCTGCGATGGACCTGACGATGGACCCGTTGCGCCTGAAGATCGCCGTCACCAGCGATTACGACAAGGAAGTGGTCGAGCACGGCTGGTTCGCCTTCCGCCAGTATGTCGACTGGCTGAAGTCGCGCGGCATCACGCACACCGCGCTCGTCGTCACCAAGGTGAAGTTCGACATGAACTCCGCCTATCCCAAGCTGCTGTTCGCGCTCGATCGGCCGCTGTCGCCCGACGAGGTGGGCCAGATCAAGACGGCGCTGGCGAACCCGAAGGTGGGCGAGCTGCTCGCCGAGAAGTGGACGGCTGCTGGCACCAACGGCACGCCGACCAACGAGAGCGACATCAAGCCGCATGGGCTCGAGGGCGCGTATGCCGACGGCTGGCAGGCACACCCGGAAGCGGCTGGTTACAGCTGGAAGGGCGCCGAGGTGCTGACCAACGACGTGCTGGCCGCGCGCTATCCGGCGCCCGAGCCGAAGGCACCGCCGATCCCTGCGAGCGAGATGGTGATCGAGCAGCCGGCGCAGAACCAGTCGGCCGCTGTATCGACCCCGGCTGCGCAGCCCACGGCTCCGGCACCGACGGTCGAGGATCGCGCGGTCGCGCAGTCGCCGGTGTGGAACCCGATCGAGGCAGCGGAGAAGGACGGCTGGGTGAAGCACCCCGAGGCGCCCGACTACCACTACAAGGGCTCCGACGTCGTGCTGTCGACGGAGATCGCCGAGCGCTACCCTGCGCCCGCGTCGATCGCCGCGCCCGCCGTGCCTGCCGCGCCGCCGGCACCGCCCGCTGCACCGGCTGCCCCGGCCACGAAGTCGCCGATCGAGCTGGCGGTGGAAGACGGATGGGTGCTGCACCCTGAAGCGGCCGACTACCACTACAAGGGCTCGGAGGTCGTCCTGACCACCGATCTCGCGGCGCGGTACGCGGGGGGAAACGGAGCTGCAGCCACGAGCGCGCCGACGAGCGCACAAACTGGCTCTGCCCCGACTGCGGCGACGACTGCATCCCCTTCTGACGGAGGCGCCGCGGGGGCGGTGCCAGCGGACGTTCAGAACCTCCTCGACAAATGGACTGGCGGCTGACGCTGGTCCCGGCGCGGGCGGCATCACCTTGCCGCCCGCCCCAACTTCAAGCATAATCGGTCGCCCTGCTGGTCAGCACGGCGGGGGCAGCGGGGTGGTGGGATGATCGTGTTTTGTGGCCGGGGGCGAGCATGACCCCTGGAAAGTTCCTGCGCCTGATCTGGCCCGCCGAGGGCTTCTACTGCATCGCACATCCGTTCCGGCCCGAGGGCTCGAAGCAGACCGTCTATGCGCACAAGGTGTTTCGCACGATCTCGGAAGCCGTGACGCATGTCGCCGAGCAGACCCACGTCACCGACGTCTATTTCGCCATGCTGCCGCTCGCCGCCGAGCGCGTGTGGGACGCTGAAAAGACCGACTACAAGACGGGGCAGAAGGGTGCGTGGGCGGTTCGCAAGCAGTCGAACTCGCTGTGCTCCAAGGTCTCGTTCTTCGATCTCGACGTCGGCTCCGACCCGCATAAATATCCCACGCAGCGCGACGCGCTCGCGGCGCTGCTGAAGTTCCTCAACGACACCGGCCTGCCCATGCCCATGCTGGTCAGCTCGGGCGGCGGTGTCCACGTCTACTGGGTCTACGACGAGGCCGTGCCGGTGCAGCCGTGGCGCCAGATCGCCGCCGACATGCGCGCGCTGGCGGAGGGTCTCGGGCTCAAGGTCGACACCACCCGCACGACGGACAGCTCGTCGGTGCTGCGCGTGCCCGGCACCTTCAACTGGAAGGACCGCTCGAACCCGCGCCCGGTCAAGGTGCTGCAGGAGGGACCGACCACGCCGGTCGAGACCTTCAAGCGCATCATCCAAGACGCGATGATCCGTCACGGGATCACGGGCAAGGTGGCTGCGCAGCCGGGCGCCGCGCCGGTCGCGGGCGCCGAGGGGTTCGGGCAGCAGACCTTCAACGATTTCGGCCCGCCGCCAACCCTCAACGAGTTGGCAGGTGCGTGCGCGCAGGTGCGTAAGATCATCTCGAGCCAGGGCGACAAGTCCGACCCGCACTACGGCGAGCTGGACAACACCGCGTGGTATCGTGGGCTCATCGGCACGATCAGCCACACCGAGAACGGCGACGACTGGTGCCGGAAGCTGACGGCGCTGCACCCGCGCGACGTCGCCGACATCGAGACCAAGCTGCAGCAGACCAAGACGTTCCCACCGGCGAAGTGCGCGACGCTTCGCGAGTTCATGCCCTGGAAGGATAGCCCGTGCCTGACCTGCCGCTTCTACGTCCAGACGCCCGAGGGCCGCGAGCAGGCGGCGGGAGTGCCGAACCCGCTGGCCGCAACGCGCCGTTCGACGCTGGCTCCGCAGCCCACGATGGCGCTGCCATCCTCCACCTCGGATACGACTTCGGCACCCGCGACTCCTTCGTCCTCGCCGAGTACGATGGGCACGGCCACCGCATCTTCCGCCCCGACCCCGCCGCCGATCCCTGCCAGTGCCACCGGGGCGACAGCTTCCCCTTCGCCGTCGTCTGCCGCTCCTGCGCCGCCAATGCAGCTCATGGCGCCGGGCGCGGCGATCCAGGCGGTGCTGATCCCGAACCCACCCAAGCCCTATGAGCGCCTGAAGACGGGCGGCATCGCCGTCACGCAGAAGGACAAGGACGACAACGACGTCACCAAGGTGATCTTCCCGCACGACCTCTACCCGGTGAAGCGCCTCGTGAACAACGAGACGGGCACCGAGCAGCAGATTTGGCGGGCCACCCTGCCGCGCTCCGGCGCGAAGGAGTTCACGATCGACGCCGCGGTGCTTTACGACGGCCGGCAGTTCTCGTCGGCGCTCTCGAGCAATGGGCTCTACCCCAACAAAGCGGACCTCCCCGCACTGCAGGATTACATGGTCGCATACATCAGCCAGCTTCAGCGTGATCTCGATGCCGACAACCAGATGGGTCACCTCGGCTGGACCGACGGCTATCGCCAGTTCGTGCTGCCCGACAAGGTGCTCCACGAGGACGGCTCGGTGCGCAACTCGAGCCTCACCGAGGGCGCGCGGCGCGCGGCGCAGTTCGTCGTCAAGCGCGGCGACATGCGCAGCCAGATCGCGCTGCTCGACTTCTACAACCACCCCGAATACCTGCCGAACCAGTTCGCGATCCTGTGTGGGCTCGCCTCGGTCATCTTCTATGCGACCGGCAACCACGGCGTCGTCGTGAACATGAGCGGCGAGAGCGGCGCGTCGAAGTCGACCACCCTCTACGCGATGGCGGGGCTGTGGGGTGACCCCACCCTATGGCCGATCAACGGCACCAACCGGGGTGCGACGGCCAACGCCCGCGCGCAGCGCATCATCACCAACGCCAACCTGCCCACGGCGGTCGACGAGATCACGCACCTGCCGGCAAAGGAGGCGATCGACCTCGTCATGAACATCACCCAGCCCGGGCATCGCCTGCGGCTCGGGACCGACGGCGCCGAGAAGCAGATCAGCGACAACTACAAGTCGGCGATCATGATCTCGTCCGCCAACTCCTCGCTGCACGGCCTGCTCTCGACCGACAACGCAGCCGGCACCGCGGGCTCGATGCGCGTCTTCGAGATGAAGATGCTCGCGCAGCGGGTCCACACCAAGGCGGAGGCGGACGAGTTCCTGCGCCAGATCAGGGCGAACCACGGGCACATTGGCGAGGTCTTCACGCACTGGGTCGTGCGCAACCGCGTGCTGGCCGAGAAGATGGTGCAGATGGCGATGGCGCGGATCGACAGCGAGGGTGCGATCCAGTCGTCGGAGCGCTTCTGGTCGGCCGTGATCGCGGTCGTGCTGGTGGCCGGCGACATCGCCGGGATGCTCGGCCTGTGCTCCTATGACACCGAGGCGCTGAAGCAGTGGGCGCTGAAGGTCCAGGTGCCCTACATGCGCGGCGTGGTGAAGGAGGAATACCGCGATCCGCTCGCGGTCCTCACCGACTACATCGCCGAGAAGCACGGCAACATCGTGGTGGTCAGCAAGTCGACCTCGATCGGACAGAACACCAACGGCGCCCACACGGCGGGCGACAGCGCCTATGCCGTCAACCGGCCGAACGGTGCGCTGCTCGGGCATTACGATCAGAAGGCGGGGGTGCTTTACCTCCTGAAGCAGGGGTTCAAGGATCACTGCTCTCGGATCGGTGCGACCTCGAGCCGCATCCTCGACGAGCTGGCAGCGCCGACGGTGATCGCCGGGCAGCAGCCGCGACCGATCGTGACCAACCGCGCCAACCGGCGCACCCTCGGCGCCGGCACGGACCTCGCCAAGGGCCAGACGTGGTGCTTCACCGTCGACATGACACACCCGGGGATCGCAGGCACCACGCCCACGCTCGCGACTGTGGGCGGTCAGGCTGTCTCGCCCGGCGCGCACCTGTCGGTGGTCAAATGAGCAGGCCGTCAGCAACCGAGCGCCGGATGGGGTGGCCCAGCCTCGTGCGCGATGTGAAGGGCCTTCGAGCCCGCACGCGCTATCCCATCGAGACCGGCTCGATGGTGATCCCTGTGGGCACGGAGGGCACGATCGAGGACTCGACGGCGTGGCACCGCCTGCGCTTCCGCACGGCCCCCTGCGGCTGCTGCGGGGTGCAGATGCGGGTCAACGCCAGCCGCGGCGCGTTCGAGCCGATCCGATGACCCACTCGCGTGCGCCCAAGGCACCGTGGCGGGGGATGGTGATCGGCAAGCGCCACTACGTCGTCGATCGGTCAGACGACCTGCGATACTGGCAACGCATGGCTGCAGCGGCGACGCAGCGCTTCAGGACGGTCAGGCGGTTCGTGGCGCGGCAGGACGAGCGCGGGGTCTACGTCGTCCGGGTCGAGCTGCGTTAGAGCCCCCAGCCGGTGCGATCCATATAGGACGCGCCGTTCTCCCCGCGACGGCGCAGCGGCTGGGTCTCCGCCGGCAGCCCACCCTCGCTGAAGCGGAAACCCATCCCGGGCGTGGTGCCCATCGCGACGCCGCCGAACAGCTGTGAGCGCGGCGTCAGCTCGTTACGGGTCAGCACCTTGTTCTGGGTGCCAGTGAGCGCGGTGTTGGCGCCGATGTTCGCGATGTTCGCGTTCGCCAGTGGGATCACCGTCTGCGCCTGGTTGCCGGTCAGCGTGGTCTGTGCGCGCTGCAGGGCGATCTGCGCGGCGCTCTCGGCCGGCATGAGCTTGGCCCGGGTGTTGTCGACGTTCGCGGCAGCCGCCCCCGTCATCTGCGCCGTGGCAGCGTTCGTCGTGGTAGCGCGTGCCTGCTCGCTCCCACTGTCGGCCTGCTGCTGCAGGACCGCGTACTTCCGCGCGAGGAAGTAGTTGAAGTCGACTTCACCGGCCATCGATCGATCCTTAGACGCTGGCGTTGTAGTTGTAGTTCGTGCTGTTCGACGAGCTGTTCGACTGCGAGGTGCTGTTGCTGTTGCTGACGCTCTCGGCAGCGCTGTAGCTCTCGCTCGAGCTGACGCTACCCGAGAAGTTCACCGCGTTCAACGCAGCTGCGCCGATCTGCGCCGCCGTCATCGCGCCGGCCTTCGCCGCATCGATCGTGAGTGAGCGCGCCGAGATGTACGCCTCGGCGTTCGCCTTGGCGGCGGCGATCCCGATCTCGGCCGTGCGCTGGTTCTGATCGAGGGTGGCCTGCCACTGCTTGACCAGCACTTCGTTATAGGATGCCGTGGCCTGTGCCTGGCTCCCATAGACGGACGCCTGCGCCTGCGCATATTGTCCCTGCGCGCTGAGGAGCGCAGCACCTGTCTCCGCCTCGGCCTTGTATGCCTGCACGCGCACGGTCTCACCGTTGACACGCGCGTTGTAGGCGGTGGCGCGAGCCTCCACCACACGCGCGGCGGCGTCGGTGCGCGCCTTGAAAGCGTCGACCTGGCTCGCATAGACGCGGGCCTTCGTCCCCTCGCCTTCCATCCGCGCGCGGAAGCCCTCGACCTGCGCGGTGTACGCGTTGACCTTGGCGGTGTACCCACGCACCTGCTCGCCGAAGATCATGACCTTCGTCTTCTCGATCTCGGCCTTGGCCTGGATGCCCTGGATTTCAGCTTTGTAGACGTCCACGCTCGACAGCGCCGCCTCGACCTGCACCTTGTACTGGTCGACGAGCGCGCGGTTGATCGACGCCTTGGCCTCTTCCGCCGCGATCGAGGCGCGATAGACCTCCACCTTCGCCAGCTCACCACGCAGTCGTGCCTCGTAGATCGCGATCTTCCGGCCGTAGAAATCCACCGCGGCGCTGTAGGCGCGCACCTTGGCGTTGTAGATTTCAACCGCCGCCTCGGTGGCGTACTTCGCCATCTCGAAGGCGCGCTGCTCGACCGCGTTGTTCATGTCCATCAGCCGGCTCTCAAGCTGCACCGCCGTCGTGAGCGCGTGCTTCACGTTGTCGAGCTGCAGCTCGGCCGACTTGACCATCACCTCGCGGCTGTGCCCGCGGTTCTGCGCGTCGGTCTCGGCAAGGAGCTTGGTGCGCGCCGCCAGATAGGCGCCTGGTGGGAACGCGTAGCCGAGCCCCTCCATCTTCTCGAGCCCGTCGATCGCCTCCTGCGCCGCGCGCGCCTCACGCTCACGCCCACGAGCCCAGATCGCGTCCTCGGTCGCCTTGTCGAAGCCCACGCCGCCGGTGCGGATGCGCTCCTCGAGCGTCGCCTTCAGCCCGGTCAGCAGCCCCGAGGTGTATTCGGCGCCCGGCGTGTACTCGCGGATCGAGGGCTCCACCGCCGTCAGCACTGGCGCGTCCGTCAGATCGAGATCAGGGATGTTGAGCCCGTCGAACTTCACGACGTTGAGCGACAGCAGGTCGGGCGGCGCCGGCAGCGCGAGCTTCAGCACCGGGTCGTCGAAGTTGATGTTGATCGGCGGCGCGTCCGGCACGGCGTCCGCAAACGGCGCTGGCGCCTCACCATAGACGATCGTGGGCGGCTCGGCGTCGAAGCTCGGCACCTGGATCGAAGCGTCGAACGCCGAAATCGCAATCGATGGAAAGCCGGGGGCCTGCCACACCGGCTGCTGGATGTTCGCACCTGCGGTGAGCATGAGCTGTGGCGCCGCGCTGCCGCCACCTGCGAAAGACGGTGTGATCGACGGCGGATTGATGTTCGCCGCCGCCGATCCGATTTGACCGATGAACGCGTTGACGCTGGCGGCGGCACCCTGCGCATAAGCGGTCAAGCCACTCGCAGTACCGAGCAACGACGTCGTGAGACCGCTAGATGGTGCCGGCATATCCTAAACTCCCCTTCACTCGTTACTCCACACGCAGCCCTGCCTCAAGCTGGGTCGATCGTGACGGCTCCGGTCCCCCCAAGCTGCGCGGGTGGCTGCCACGTGACGCGCGCAACCCGGGTCATGGTGGTAACGCTCCCGGCCCACTCCACCACGGTGTGTAGTCGACGTGCGATCGGCGCCTCCTCGGGTCCACGCACGGCGCGCGTGAGAGCCAGCTGCCCGAGCTGCTTCCCCATCATCTGCTTGCCGGTGCTGTCTTGCCGATCCGGCGCTGCTGGGTCGTTGCCCGCGTCATCCCAGTTGGTGCTGGCGGCGAAGTGCCACACGACGGTGCGCTCTGGCTCGGACGGCTCGAACACCTCGGGCGTCAGCTCTGGCTCGGTCGGCTCGGTGTCCGGTGCGGTCGCGCGGAACCGCTCGACCAGCTGCTCGGTGCGCGTGCGGACCTCCACCTTCCCCGGCATGCCGTCCGAGAACTCGCGACAGCGGATCGTGAGCGCGGCTTCAGGATCGAAATCATAGGTAAAGCTCGGGTGGTCGTCCTCCCACGTCGCACCTTCGCCTTCGGGGTACTGGTTGGCCTTCGAGACGTTGATTGAGGTGAGGTAGATGTCGATCACCGTCTCGGTTACCGGGAACCCTGCGACCGGCGCGACGGTGGGGCGCGCGACAAACCCCGCGCCGACGTAGCCCGCGGACGCTGTGGGGTCGCTGGCGACCAGCGTGCGATCGATGGTTTTCACCGTGCGCGGCAGATCGGCTGCCGGAAGGAGCTTGCCGTCGTCGCTGCCCGTGTCCGCACCTGCGACCTTCGCCTCGTAGGGTGCCTGCTTGGGGTCCGTCGGCTCAGGGTTGCCCTGCGCGCCGACTGCGGTCAGCACGTTGAACAGCGATCGCTTTTCCCGGGTGTAAAGCCGACCATCGCCCCCGCCCCCGCCCCCACCGAGAGACGGGATGAAATAGCCCGTCTCCGCGATCAGGTCGCCCTCGCGCACCGCGCCGAAGAAGACATAGCTCGACTTGGGTGCCTGGTCGTGATCGTTGATGTCGAACTTCTCGACCAGCCCCTCAAAGACAGCACCGACCAGCATACCCTCCGCTGTCGTGTCCTGATACCGCCCGTAAATCCAGTAGAGCCCGGCGTCCGAATAGTCCCCGTAGAGATCGAAGAACGCCGCACCCATACCGGATGAGAAGAACGTCGACCACTTGGATTGGTCCCACCACGGCCCGCTGTCGACAGGCTCCGTCGACTCCTCCACCGTGTATGCGTAGATGTCGCCCGCCAGATAGAGCTTGGGGTCGAACAGGACGTCGATCGCCAGCACCGGGTCCATCGGCGTGACGATGTGTGGCTGTGCGCGCGGCGCGATCGGTCGCTCGAGACGCACCGGAGCGACCTGGACGCGGAGAACCTCCTGCCCCTCGTTGTAGCTGTAGCTGATCCGCCCGCCGTCCGGCAGCACCGTGTGCATATGCCCACTCGGGCTGCCGCTGGCGACGCGCGCCTGCCGCGCCTTAGCGTGGAAGTGGCGGATCGCGCCGCCGTAGCGGACGCGTAACTCCACCGCCTCGGGGCTCCCCTGCTCGACGCCATCGAAGGCGAGCTTGGTAGGCAGCTCGCCTTGCTCCGGGTAGAGCTTAGACACGCCGTGGGACCACGATCGGCACGAACTCGATCGTGTCCAGGTCGAAGTCCTGCCCCTTGGAGATCAGCTCGAAGGCGAAGTACCGCGACTTCTGTCCCTTGCCCATGTGGACTTTGGTCGAGCGCATGTTGCGCGTGTCGGCGCGATAGACGTAGGTCTTGCCCGAGCCCTCGACGATCTTCAGGACCATCTCTCCCTCGCCGCGCGCGGCGATGTACGCGGCCTTCAGGCGCGAGAGCTGAGTGCCGCCGAACTGCAGGAAGCCGCTCTTGATCCGAGCGACGATCTCCTCGCCATCGTCGTCATCGCCCACCAGCTCGTAGAGCCCGTCGGCCGATGCGCCGAGGTAGCGGTTGCCAGCCCGGCCGAAGCTGTTGAAGGTGAAGTCGGCATATTCGGTGACCGCGCCGGTGCGTGTGTTCATCGCCCACGTCGTGAAGCTGCCGTCCGGGCCGATGTAGCCGGCCTCGATCGTGAAGCCCTCGCGCAGGTGCGGGTAGAGCAGCAGCTGCGCCACACCCTCGTGCGTGAGCGCGAAGTCGTCGCGCGCGGCGACGTGGAGCAGCAGCTGGGGCGCCACCGCCGCCCCGATCCCGATCGCCTCCTGCACGCCCGCGATCGCCAGCGCACGGCCGAACAGATCGTCGTCGAGCTGCATGCCGTCAGCGATGTCGGCGCCGAACCAGCGCAGCAGCCGCGACGTCAGCCGCATCGCTTGGTGGATCGTCAGCCGGTAGGAGCCGTTAACCTGCAACGCGTGGGAGAGTGTGAGCCCCTCCGCGACGCTGATTGCGCGCTGCAGCTCGAGGGCGAAGACAAACTCCGCCTGCTCCGTCACGGACACGTCGCGCGCCTGATGGAGCGCGGCGACGAGGTTGACGCTGTCGGCGATGGTGACGCCCGCGAACCACTGGGGCGCGACGATGCTGCCGACGCGCAGCTGCTCGGCCACGACCAGCCCGTAGTTGACGACGATGGACGGGGCCAGCTTCACGCTGTCCAAGGCGGTGACCGGGAGACCCCGCGTGACCACCTCGGACGGCGTGAAGCGCATGCGCTCGCCGAGAGCGACTTCGTAGAGCGCCATCGCGCCCTCGAGCTTAGATCGAGCTGGCGGTGAAGGTGTAGGTCAGCAGCAGCTGATCGTCATCCACCACCTGCTTCGGGCTGTTGAAGCGCGCGGCCGAGAACAGCGTGCCCGAGGTCGAGCCCTTGGTGCTGTTGGAAACGAGGAACGCGCCGTAGATCGTCTTGGTCGCGTTGATCGTGAACGTCGCCTTGTTGGCGCTATTCGTGACCGACTGGTTCGCCGCGGCTGCTTCGACATACTCGGGGCGCGTCGCCTCGTCGTATGCGGTGCTCTCGGTCGCCTGCGCGGCGATCGTGGCGGCGGTGACATTCGCGGCTGGGGTGTAGTTGCCCTCGAACAGGCCGAGATGCCAGGTGCCGATCTGCGTGCCCGAGTGGAAGACGGTGTTGAGGACGTGGTCGAGCCCCTCGTTCACGACGAGATTGTGGACCGCTTCGCGCTCGATCAATTCACCCTTACGATAGTGATCGATACTGAACTGCCCGCCCAGCGCGAGGCTGGCGGCTGGAATGAGGATGCCACCCTGCGACCGTGCATAATCCATATCAGCCCCCTTGCGATGCGCGGACGATCTCGGCGTCCACATAATCCCCGATCCGCGCGTTCGCCGCTGGCCCACCAGCGCTGTCAGTCACGGCGACGTAGGCGTTAGCACCTTGGTCCTCGCGATACAACGCGGCTGCACTGCTGGCCTGTGGGAACACGACGTGATCCTGCGTCAGGTTGTAGACCTCGCCGTTGTCGAGCCCGACGCAGACGCCGTCGCCCGTCATGAACACCGGG
>Ga0210040_10001204_pt1 | contig 39842 bp, 23 predicted proteins | sample CryGeyCG12114_NA_FD_185462 | JGI IMG/M metagenome (GOLD analysis project Ga0210040, IMG submission 185462) | Groundwater microbial communities from aquifer - Crystal Geyser CG19_WC_8/21/14_NA (SPAdes) (version 2) | ecosystem: Environmental > Aquatic > Deep subsurface > Groundwater | place: USA... | reverse complement strand
ATTTAATTGTTTTATTTCAAGCTGTGACTTTTGTTCATCTTCGGAAGTTAATCAAGTTGTTGATACCACAACACCACCACATTTGGCCCCTAAATTAAAATGTTGACTTCAGCGTGGCGTGCTTTTGCAGCGGAGCATAAAGTTGGTGTTATTTTTTCAAACGCATCAGTAATTTGTTGAGTATTCAATCGTAAACACTATTGAAAGTCAATTTATACATGTAATCAGTAGGAGAAATCTGACTTAAGACACCTATTTAGGTGACATAAGTTTTTGCTTCATTTTTGCTACTTAAGCAGCCTCATTTCGCGTTTATGATTCAGCTCCATCAAAAATGCTTAAGTGAACTCAAATCATAGACATTTGCTTAAGTCAGAATATTTTTAAGCTAAAGTCTTTTATGATTCACTTTCGGCCTACTTTTGCTCAGTCTTTGCTTAAAAATTTTTTATGAACTGCGCCCTGGTGGATTCCAAGTCCAAAAGTCAACTTGATTTCCATGCTCTTCTAATTATTTAGTGGCTAAAGACCACCAAAAGTTTGATAATATTACAACTGTCTTGTACGCACTCATTTCGTTAAATGTGTTGCATTGTAACCGGACCAAATGGGACGATAGACTAGATAAGTGATTACTTGGATGATTCAAAATCATTTATTCAATACTTGAAAGGAGTATTGAGAACTTTTAGTGGATTATTTATTCAATCGATGGTCTCTCCATGTGGTCCTCATGAATAGAACGATGCAAGTTAACTTTTGGCACCTTCCAATAACCCTGTAAGTGAAACCGGCAAAGATTACCATCAGATTTCAATCACAGTGATCACAGAGAGTGTGATTATGAATAGAAAGTGCAAGTGTAGTCGACACACTCCTTCCAGCTGTGTTCTTACATATGTACCCGACCCGACTAAAAAAAGTTTCAGCGACAAATGGTACTGCCAATGAATAAATTGAGCCCTGCATTGAAAGTTAGAGATGACTAGTTGAGTACAACCAGAGAAAAGGATAATAGTAAGTTTCATAAAAGGTCTTGGTGAAATCATATAGGAACGACTAAAAGGCAAGTCCGCAGATCGGCCATGCATAATAAATCTTGTTACCACAACACTATTGAATTCGTCTGTTGTTTTGTTACTATCCGAAGCGGACTCACTGGTTACTGATAATCTCTGGACTAACTAACTGACTATAATTAAAACACACAGTGTGGAAGATCTGCCTGTTGTACCTATTTCAATAATATTAGTATTTAGTCCCTATTTTCAATGTTAAACCGATATGACCGGTTGTATTGCAACAAAACATGTACAGAATTAATCTACTTACTTTCTTTCACTGTATGCTGTACTGAATGGCTAAATTTTACTTATTTTGACACTTGGCAACTTTAAAAGTTTAGAATAACCCGATAAGAGGACAGGACTTTAAAACTGGAATTTACAATGCTTGCAGGGATTCGTTTTTTTGAAGATTTTTCAAGTTCAGACAACCACATGTATATCACACAAGTCAAGTCAGAAAGATGTTAGTATGACTATATGGTGCTTAATCTATGAAGAGGCATTAACATTGGTTACACGGCGTCCAAGTCAACTCACCAACAGTGTGACTGCCTGACTACGATGCATTGTATTGTAATGTTGTTGGTAAAAAGTGAAAATCCATAGCGGGCAGCTGTTAGGGTTTGGCTGGAGCACTCTATATGGTTGATCTCCTGTGGTTCATGTCATTAGGCAATTACACAGCTCACTACGTATTGATGCCCATTCCCATTTAATTTTCCCACTTGTGCTTCTGTATTGTGTATGTACGCGGCCGTGAATCCGGAATCACCAATAAATAAAAGTAACCTTATTCACTCACCGTGTAATCATCTGGGATAAACAAATATGATACACTCTCCCTTCCGTTTCCACATGCATGCAAATCGGTGTTAACTTTTAAAGTGTACTAACTACGACGTCCACCATTTATTTTTTTATTTTTCGTTTTATGTTACTTAAATATGCGGTGTCGTATAGGAATTTGTATTTGAAAATTTCATATTTTTATTCATAGACTAGGAGTATTTGTATTAGAATTTATTTGGATGTGCTCTGTTTGGAAGATGGAAGAGAGTGAGAGAAAATTGTAGACCTGCACTTATGCTAAGTAAATGACTTCCATTTTTGGTGAGCAACTCCCATCGTCTTCGTTGGGCTTTAATGTGCGGCACTGAAGGAAAAAGAGAATGGGGTGACAAAGAAGGGATCACAGTTGTTAAGTGACTGAAGCTTCTACTCTAGATTAAATTAGCATGAGAATAGACTAATGAATTGTTTATTTTTCCGAGAGGGAGGCCTCTAGTCATCCATATATACATATATACAAAAGAACGTATGGCTATGCAACGCAGTTAGTTCACGTTTTATGGACAATAAGGGTGCTCATGATCCTCTCAAATCTACTTGCTGTATAACATTTGCAGTCTGTGCCCAAAAGATTCAAAAGTTGGCCACCATTCCCTTTCTCATCTAAACTTTTTCTACTCCTCTTTATGCATTCGGGGAGTGCGGATTCGATTGACATGGAGTCCTTTTATTTTTTTATGTGGAAAGAATACTGAGAAAGCCATTTATTGGAGTTGTTGACTTGCAGCGTTGTTAGGCTGGTATTTACAATGAGAAAATAAGCATTTTATGTACCTGTGCTGCTTGCTGAGAATATCACGTTGCCCCAGAATTTTTTTGTTGCTAAACACAACGGTTATTTTTTAGACTAATAGGCTGCTGGACTCTTGTAAGAATAATTTAAATGCTTTAAGACGTTTTATTTGCAACTGAATCTTGGAATTGTATTAAAAACCTGTATTATACAAGGGTTCCCGAGAAAACGCTTTAAAACTCTTCCAGTTGTGCAATACAAGCTAGCTTTGTATGGAAACCAAACTTTGTTTTACTGGTAGATGTAAATATGGTTTAAAAATGGGAGCTTAAGCTATGGTAGATTTGTTTGTCACAGTAATGAACGACTAATGCGAGAAATTCGGAAGGTAATGATGATCACAGTAATGATGAATTTAAAAGTTGAGCCAAAAGTCGCATATATTTACTCATGGGATGCTTAACGGACCTGGTAGAACGCAGAGAGGTAACATGAGGACTTTTGGATGGGAAACTTTTTCCTCCCGCATGGCTCATTAACAACGCTTTAAGTCAAAGTCTACTCTCGCAATTTGCTTTCCTATTTCGTGCTAATGAGTCTGTCTCGTTCCACTCTTTGTTTACAGACTGAAACTCTAGATGAGTGAATGAATGAATTTATATACATTCCAATCCTATCCTATTATGCAGAACATGTGGAGTGCAATTCAGACTTTGCTCTCTCTTACTGACTAGCTTTTTCCTCTTTTATCCATCATCATGACTTTTAATCGAATAGAAATATTTTTTGCTTGTTACCGAATTTGTTTTACCTTTATGGGATCTTGGAAGCATGTGTGTTCGAAATGACAACATATATTTGAGATGGTGAAGCTAATCAGTTGTGATGCTAACATATGGGGAGATTTGACAATAAGGTTTTCAATAGGTATAGCTAGCTGGTAGGCAGGAGGAAAACTTTTTCACCGCTCCAATGGAATAAAATGAGAAGGGAATTATATTTTCATTTCATGTTTCATTCATGATGCGCCAATTCTGCACACATTTATGATTCATTCATGAGCTCATCAGGGCCACTTGAACTATCTCGCATGGAAGTCGCACTACTTTTTTCATAAAGAGCTTCTGATGTCTCAATCAGCGAGGGACAAATCGGTTCAGTGCATCCAGTTACCTTTTTTGAGTTAGAAGAAAGACACACGCCGTGTGCAAAGGACTTTTTGTTTTCCCGAACAGTTAGTTCTCCCTCAATCCCGTTCACACTTGGAAAGAGAGTGATGTAAGATGGTGAAAAAATGGTCTCGAGTGAGTTCCTTTGTCAAACAAATTCGTCCATGTTCTCTATGGGAAATGTACTATAAGTGCTAACTTTGTGTGAGGAGAGATCACCTTATTAAAATGGTTGAATGCCTCTGAATTTCGTTGTAGGTATTCAGACTTTTGGAATACTCTTTTGGTTCCTACAAATTTTGCACTGCATGATGATGTGCGAGTTTACTTGGTTGAACCCACAAACGACAATGTAATTTGAAATCGTGGCTGTCACTTTTTTATGCAACTTTTCCTTTATTGATTGTGTATGTGTTATACTTTAGGCGTGTATAATGTGCATACAGGCATTCAGTTTATAGTCAAATTGTACAGTTTAATTTTTTTTAGTTTCGCTATAGACTGCTATAGAATAGTGGTGCACTGCTCTTATTTTCTTTTTTCAGAATTTCATCAGTTTTTGTTATTTTTGCACTTTAATGTTTTCATGGAATAACTTTAACAATTTCGTTTTATAATGCCAAAAAGAATGTTTTGCTTACTTTTATGTTTTAGGCCCTGTACTATATTGCATAGAGTTATGGAGTAAATAAAAAAATGAATTGATCATTCCATCACTGCAGTAATTGAGTAATTGACACATGATTCGCCCATTCACCGTCTAATAAAGAGAACTAATCACATGTGAGATGGGAATAGGACTATAAAGCGCTCACAGCAGACCATTGTTCTGTAACCAATTAATTACAAGGAAGAAAGAAGTATAATAGTTCCAATGAGGTTCATCACTATACTTACTTACACAAAGCCAAGACTAGCTAACACGTTGATTTCCCTTGGTGAGATTAATTTGTACTGTGACCGTCAAATTTTTTTGTCACTGGTTATAGCTGTTGATTTTCCTTACTAGCATTGGTGATTTAAACTCTTTATTATTACCCACTTTGAGGTGAACTAGCTTTCAGTTATAGTTATTCAGTACGTAAACAAGTATAATAAATAATATATTCCAGTTTAAGTGTAAAAAAATGTTTTAAAACCATTTACAAATGAGCCATGGAATTGTTCATTCTCAGAGAACAATTAATCTGCGTACGAAGTAAATACAACTTTTTCGGTAAGCCCAACAAAGAGTTGGGGAAAGTGACAAATTACCAACTTTACCTCTCGCTGTTTCTCATGATTATTATTTCGTCCAATTATGTATTATAGTTTCCATGGACCTTTACTGGTGTCAAAAGGGAGAAAATAGGGTATAGAAAGATTAGAAAGTGAATAATGGGAATAGGGTGGAATATGAATTGGTCATTTAGCTAATTCTATGCATACCTGCTTCAACTCACAATGCTACATTGTCAGTTCAAGTTAAAATCTTTGGTTTGTAATGAATTAAACAGAAAAAAATCATTTTTTCTACTGTGTTCATAGTCAGCGTGGTGAAATAGTGGAATGTTAAAAATATTTGACCTTTATTTTTTATTTGAAAGCCGAAGTTCTCTCACACTAACAATAATGTATAATCTCACTTACAGTTAAAGCAATCCCTAAATTGCAACGAATTTCCCCTTAAAAACTAAAAAAAAGCCCACTGCTTATGCTAGGTGTAAATCTAGATTTATCGCTTGGCCAAACCCAAGCAATAAGAACATATTAGCATTATTCTCATTTGTCCCCACATCATGAATATTTGTATACGGAGTCATGCTGGGAGCTAACGAGAGTGAAAGAGCATTATTCTTTTTCACACCACACTGCTACCCGTACCCAGTCAGTGGTATACACTGCATTCGTCGTTTAGAATTTTGTCCTTTTGGATACGGAAGTTGATCTCACTGTTTATTATTCCACAGGCGGTCCTTCGGCAGCTTTGTTGGGGAAAACAAGACGACCACGGACAGCGTTTACGTCACAACAGCTGCTCGAACTGGAGAGACAGTTCCGTCAAAACAAGTATTTATCTCGACCCAAAAGATTTGAAGTTGCTACATCCCTCATGTTGACTGAAACACAGGTATGAACTCTTTCCCGTTACAAATATATAAAGTATGCCACCACATAAGAATGTAACATTTTTATTATAGATAGCACAATTTATATCTCAAGTACCTTAAAAATAAAAACTACCAAAGTAACAAACTTTTAGTATTGTGCATAAGTCAATCGATTCAATCCAAATCATTTCATTCAAACCATATATGATTGTAGGTTAAAATCTGGTTTCAAAATCGCCGTATGAAATGGAAACGAAGCAAAAAGGCGCAAATGGAAGCCCGAGCAAAGGATTCTGGGGATTCCGAAGGGGGCAGTGGGGCGAGCCTTTTGTCCAAAAAACAGCAATCTAGAACTAATCATCATGACAAAGAATCGAATCATTCCCATTCCACTTCAAACAACAACAATAATAATATCGAGTCCAAAGATCATCATCATCACCACCACCGACCGTCTTTGAAAGAGTCTTCTGAGAAGTCCAATAACGGGAGCAGTAATAATGGAGGCTCCATTGCGAATACTACTACTGGTAGTGGTAATCATCGTACCCACCCTCATTTCCCGTTCAATGGTGGCCATGGGGACTCCATTCACCACCATCTGCATCACCCTTTGCTGAAACCACCTCCTATTTCGGCCAGTAATAGCAATGCTAGTAGCAGTAACAATAACTGTGGCAGTAGTAATCACAATAATAACAATGGCAACACAACAAAGTCAGAGAGTCTGTTTTCTTCATCATCCTCTTATGGTGACCGAGAGCATACTGTACTGGGTGCGTCTAATTGCGAATCCCTTTCATCGGCCGAGAGGGTTATCAATGTTCAAGATTCCCATAGGGCTCTCAGTTCTGGGGAAAACGGCAGAGGTAAGGTAAGTTTTTTAAAATTTATTATCGTATATGTACTATACAGTGGTGCCAAAATTAGCTGGGCCGTCAGATGTACACAAACACATACTAGAAGCATCCATGTTATAGCGCCCCTTGGTTTGGCACGGATTGTTTACAGGTTATAGGTTAAATTGCCGTTATATTACAAATGAATAAGTATGGAAAGTGAAAGGATTTTTTAATTTTCATTCAGTTTGTTAAGTTATGAATTATTTACCTAATTTTGTAACCCTATTACATCCTTTTCTTAATTTCTGTACTCAATATTTCTGATAATGAATACCATGAGTTTTAATTATGTTTTTTTTTATGACGTAAGGACCTTTGAATCAAGGATTTTGTAAATAAAAGTCCAATTCGAATTAGTACTTGGAATATTGAAATACAATATGGAATATTATTATTCGAGAATTGAAAATAATATATTACGTGTTTGCGTGTTAAATGGAGATGAGATGAGATATGGATTTTTCGGGGGAATTTAAAGTGAAGGAGTGTATAAAATCGTTAAATTGGGTATTTGGTTTGGGATGCATTTTGTGGTGATTTCCAGATATGCGGTGCAGATTATGAATTAGAGTGAGTGTGCATGTAAATGGGGTATTTTGGGAATTATTTAAACGAATGAGATTTTTAACGAGTTGAATTTTAGATGTGTCAATTCAACCGTGCTGATATGATTGCTGTGCTTTTTTAGGCTTCCTGATGGTTTCTTCCAGTCACCAGAATTTTCAAAGAAGTCCAGGATCCTTAAAACTCTTAACTAGTAGTACTAGTATATAAGTTAACTAGTTAGTGGTATACTATAGTATCTAAAATTGAATAAATACTAATTATTATTAAGAATTATTATTAGCTATTAGATTGGTAGTAAAATGCCCACATTTTTTTAGGCGATACTATTTTATTCCTTGGTCTTTTAATGCTGATTTTGGGTGTTTAGTTAGCTGCATGGATAATTTTTTATGCTTGTTGAAGCATACTAGTGAGTTTGCAGGCAGAGTTTGCAACTTGCAGGCAGTCATTATTCATCATAGTCAATTAGTCATACGAAAATACGAAGTTTTGCATATTGATGATACCAACGAAATTTTGATTCTCAAAGAACTGAAATGTCTTAAGCATGCAATGTTGTGAATTCTATACAAAGCGAGTGCAATCATCAAAGTCATAATTTCTTCTCAGTTGTACGGACCGGATGCCAAATACTTATAAAATTAATTATTTATGATGATAACTGTTATAGAGTGTTCCATGAAATATTTATTATATAGTTACAAATATAGGCAGAAGATTTTGTTTTACCAAATATTTGATTATACTTATCTCATAACACTACTCATATTTAGTGTTACTATAATATAGATGCAGATTTGCAGATTAGCTGCTAATGTAAATGTGTACTCGTAAAGGGTTGAATTTTAATTTTAGGGAAAATCAGTGACTTTTTAAGTTATGTGCTGTTAAAAATGTGTTTAACCCGTTACAGGTTACAGTGTATGCATGTACATATTCTTCGTACTTTTACCAGTATAGTAGGAGTAGGAACATTAGAAAAAACTTCAGAATATTCTATTAGTGTGAGTGTTAAGGATTAGAAAAAATTCTTTTAAAATCATGCGTTTTGTTAAATGGAGTTATTTTTTAAAATACGGAAATATTGTTGATTTTGACTCAATTATGTAAATTATGTGTATTTAATCACTCTATGTCATAATGAGTGCACTGTGGGTAGAAGGAAATTATCTGAAAGCATGAAATAACTCTAACAGCGTACTTACTACATGTAAACTGTAGAGGCATTGGTAAGTTACTACAGCGATACATGGCACATTAGCGTAGTTTTCTTAAAATAGGAAACGTGTTTCATTTCCCGATAACAAGACTTGTGATTGGCCAGTTACTTGTAAATCAGTTACTTTTAATATAAATATAAAAGGTTTATCATGTTTACAATGCTTGTCCATGCAAATGAATGGAAAATAAATCAGTATTAAACCGTCAAATCTTTAAAATATTCTCTGTTTTTCGTTTTTCCTTGCACTTCAAGTCTAATTAATGTCATTGTCATTCTATTTGGTTGCAGAGAATCATTATGTAAAAAATAATTATAAATATACTCTCAGACTTGCTCGAACAGAAAATTTGAATTTTCCAATTTGGAAATGATATTCAATTTATTATTTCTAATCGTGCATCTTTTATTCCTACCAAGAAAAGCTATAAAACCGACAAATAGAAAGATAAAGCAGGCAGTGCGAGGATACCATTCCCAAAACTGGCAGCTCCATACCATACAGCATGCAGTTAAGGTCAGATTGTGGACTGCCTAGGAATGCGGGAATGCCTGGGAATTGCTGAACCAACCGAATCTGACTTGCAGTAAAAATGGTAATTGAAAGAACAAGTGGTCATGAATTGTACTGGTAAATCGCTTTTAGTATGTGATATACTCTTTGTGTCTGCATTGTCTACATTTTTCCATCCTCTTTCTCACTGGTCCAAGTTGCTCCATTTTGGGGCATTAGTGTCTGCCTGCCTTCCATTTTAAATGGCGCATTACTTACACGAGAGTGAGATTGCCATTTGAAGATAGAGATCCACAATGAAGGACTAACGTATTAGTAGTTAGTTAGCTGGTTAGTGTGTGTATACTGGTTGTAGGAAATCAGGATTCAAGAGAAATATTACAAGAAACAAAGAGGGAAAGGGAGAGAGGAGAGAGAGAGAGAGAGAAGGGAGTTGTAAATCTTTGGCGTGAAATTTATGAGCAAACTTTTCTCCGAACTTGTTTGCAACCATGCTCTTTACAAATGGGAAGTGATTCTCCAACCAGAACAACTGGGATTGCCATTCCACGCTAAACGCTGGTGTAACAAGGAGGAAAACAATTTTTCCCTCTCCATTTTCCTTTATCATTACTTTTTGGATATCACATATACATATGATGGATTTGGACATGGTGGTTTTTAACATGAAATACTAGATTGCTACATGGCTACATTGTGAATTTTATCTGCGTGAGAACTGCTTTCTTATCCAACTCGGTATGAGTAAGGTACATTTTGTTTTATATTGGTTTTTCTAGAGTTTGTAGCATTTTGGGTTTTGAATTTTAAGACCTTAACGTAGCATTCACATATGCTGAAACCAGTTTTAGTTGTCATCATTGAAGTTAGAAAAGATTATGATATGGCTGGGTGAAAGGATTTTTTTCTCATCATTCAAGCCCTATATGCAGAATCCTGCTGGAAGTAAATTTAGTAAATATTGCACCCATTACTGATGTCTGGCTCATTTAACTACTAATTCCTGAAAGTAGCATCAAATAATATAAAGGATGGGATTAAAAGACATAATACAGAAGCCTGTTCGTTTGCCCAAGGAAAACACATTTTTATTGTCATGTCATGAGTGTGTATATTTGTTCGGTTGCATTTTATGCTACTTTCCGAGATTTCATATGTACTGCTCACAATTGTCTGCTGTCTTTATATACTGTAAAAACTAAGCGCATACTAAAGTTCAAATAAAATCTAGATAACACCATGAGTTTGCGTGATGGGCGATCAAAGACTAAAAATCGAGCTGGGCGAAAAGATTCTAGCTTACTTTCAAGAACCTTAGTTACGAAAAAGACACATGCAGCCATAAGTATATAAAGGGTCCTCATTCCGGGTAATCCCATGCCACTCATTTATCTCACTAGAAATTCTACACTTTTAATTAACGGTAAATCGTTTCATCGTTCCCTGGGCGTTGCTTTGATCTGGGCCTAATTAAGCGAGCAGAAGTTTAATCTGGTGATAATTCCCATCGTTTGGACGCAATGAACTCCAGTTCCCACCATACCGTTCAACAAATTTGTTCACGGTCTGACTTACTGTCACTTTGCCGTGCACACCAACTGCCTACATGGAATTCCCTGCTGCCATGTTCGTTCCGTTCCTTGCCTTTCCCACAGTTCCATAGCATGCTAGCATGGTGTCATTTAGACCGACACTTCTGCCCTCTATTAGTGGCAAACGAATATATTTTGATTCCCTATTTATGGTCGGACTAATAATGCAAAATATAATAATACCCTCTGTGAGCCAATAAGGCAGTTTCAGTGTCCAAAAATCAGTTTCCAAATATGCAATATACAAAAAAAAAAGAAAAAAAAGAATGAAATGATGTGATTTATTGCTGAAGATGTTTGGAGAGAGATATTTGAAATGATGATGGATAGAAGAATGAAAATTAACCTTGTTGGCAACGAATAAATGAGAGACTATTTAGTAGCCAGCAGGATATTAAGATCCGATTTTCATAAAATACTTTATTGGCTTTCCAACAATATGAAACGTGTAACAGTCGTGTGAAAGCTCCTTTAAAACGAAATGAGTGTTCAAAGCCTACGGTGTTAACAGTATATTAACACGTCGTACGACTTTTTTTTTATAGACAGTGCACCCGATCCAATGTGTCTATTATCAGTACAAAAAAGATTGGATTCACACAAGCGCTGATTCTGTTTCTAAAAACTAGACATGATGTTACAACACATAAGTTAAGATATCTTACAAGTAAGATTTCAGGTGTAGTTTTATGCAGGATAATTCATCAGTAACTAATAATAATGAATTGAAACATTAGCGTTTCTGGCCAGCTATTTCACTGCGAGATCGTCCTCGTTTATCATCTTTACCTAGTTTAATCTTTATCTTAAATTCCGAAGGTTCCGAAGTCATCGCTGGAGGTTGCACTTCCTTCACTTTTATCTTCTGTTTCATGACTTTCTCCTTCTCCTTGTCTTTTTCCTTGTGCTTGTCCTTTTTATGCTTCTTCTCCTTCTCGTGTTTCTCTTTCTTGTGCTTTTTCTCATCCTTGCTCCGCTCCTTGTGCTTATGCTTCTCCTTTTTCTTTTTCCCATGCTTACTACTACTCTGTGAATCAGTCTCAATTTTGATGTCACCCTTACGCACTTCAGGTAACACTTCTCCTTCATCCCCAAAATCGAACACAGCCCCAAATTTCATAGGGGAGTCAAACTCCATTTTCACCATGTCGTTCAGGCCATTATCCTTGTCTGCACTGCAGCCAGAACTTGGAAACTTCTCCATATGGAGAGGTAAAAGTGGAGGACCCCGTTTACTAGTTGATCCGAATTCTAACTCCCTCAGTGCAGGCATCCCATCATTTACATCCAACTTCTTTCCAAACATGGCATCAAATCCTTGAGCAGAGCTGCTGTCTCCGTTGTTCACCAAATCGGAATGATTACTTCCCCTAAACTCAGGGAAGGGCAACTTCGATTCCAGGAGACTTGAGGACCCTGAAAACGGTTCTTTCTTGAGGTTAGCTGGGTGCAATGGGGGCAATGGAGGAGGTGGTGACGAGGATTTGCGGCTATTTAGATGAGCTAGTTTGGACGGATGTAACTGCGACTTACTATTATTAGCTATAAATTGGGGCTGGGATGAAGAGGACGTCACAGGCAAAGTTGAGGATGCATTCATACCACCAGGGTTGAAAGGCGGTACTTGCGTGTTAGTCACATGAGGGGTATGTAATGGGGGCATACTTGGATTCTTGACATGTGAATTACTGCTGCTTGAATGCGTGGATGAGGGTGGCCTGCCGTATGGGTGCGTAGTCCAGGAACGATGATTATGACCTCCATATGAATGATTTCGTTGATCTTTCATAGAGGATCTATCTTTATGTGGCGGCTGCTGACCTGGGTGGCCACTGAGTTGAGACATGGGTTTCTGTGTCAAAGGTGGAGGAGGAGGGGGAATATCAAGAGGCACTTTCTGGGGTTCATCGTGATGTTTTCTGATCACATCTCCAGGACTTCGCTTCATCATGTCCATTGGAGTTGGGTACAGTTCAAAAGATTCGTTCACATTCTTCTTCAATTTGGATGGCACCTCTTGATAGCGAAAGTTATTTACATTTTTAGCCTCCGAGTTAGTACTGTACTTAGACATAGGGTCAAGGCTAGATCTGTCTCCGCCGTGGTCCGTTACCACAACTTTGGGCACAGATTCTATGGGGTTAGGTTTTGAGGGTATTTCATGGGCTCCTTTACGTTCTTGATGTGGAGGAGGGTAAGCACTCTTGTGATTATTAGAGGCTGACATGGATGAGCCTCCAGGAGGAACGTGAGATGATGCACCATGAGATATTTGGGACCCACGAGTAGCGTTGACAGGATTGCTAGAAGAACTGTGACCCATTGAACCTAGTTGATTATGCCCCTTCGAAACGACCGCGCTAGAACCGTGTTTACTACCACTAATACCAGAGGAGTTGGGTACATGGTGATTGTGATTCCCGGCAGGCTTCACGACGTTATGATGACCATGAGGGGCTACTGATTGATGTTTTATAGGTTTATTTGAAGTGGATCCAGGTTGAGCATTTGCAACTTTCTGTGCAGTAACTCTAGAGCACAAAAATTACAAAATTACGAATGCTTTTAAATGAAATTAAAGTCTGCACACTTACACAGATTAAAAGATTGATAGTTATTATAGCTACTGACTATTATCAATAATAAATTATACTATAAATTCCTGACTAAGTAACGCGACTAGCACGGTACCCGTTGAGAAATAAGAATTTACGCCACTCCTATATAATCAAATCACTAACTGAAGTACATGGGAATGGGGATGAAAAATAAAAACAATAGACAAGATTTATGATCATGCTATAGAGCTTTAGTTGCTTGGTAATATTTTTCTAACGTAAAAGGAAAAATTACGAAATGGACCCTGTGAAATCTATATGCTTTCGATGTTGATAGGGACTGCTATTTTGAAAATTAGAATGAATTTTTGTTGTTTAATGTTAGTTCGATATTGTTTTGTTTCGCTAAAAACTACCCATCCATAGTCTAGTAAAGGGATAAGAAAAAACAGTTAATATTAATTCATCATGCATACCTCTTGATAGGCGATCGAATTGTATGCGAGTAATTAGGAAGACTTGAAGGAAAGGAACTCAATGAAACAGGAGATGTTGAATTCATTGACTGTTGACTTAGGCTCATTATTTTCTTCTTCAATCTTGAAGGGGATTTGTTGAATACTTCGAGAAACTCTGAAGTCATTTTTTCCAAAATCTCCATCGTTACTGTATCATCAACATACCAAAACCAGTCTCTTCCCTCTTTTGATCTCGGGATCTTTCAAACATAAACGGAGCAGTTGGGTTATGAATCAAACTTTAAGCATGAAGTCTTCAAAAATGTATTAAATTCAAATATTCTCACCTCCCAATTGGACCATTTACATGCCAAATGAATGCATACACAAGCGACAACAGTCGGTTTATATTGCAAACACATTGTAGTTAAATGCAGACTGAAAAAAAATACAAAATTATTCGTTCATAAAATATTTTTAATCTTTTCAATCTTTGATGAGGAAGAACTAGACGAGTGAAAGGATGTTGACTAGTTGACTACAACAAACACAAATTACCTATTCGTTGCTATAAAATATGAAGTCTGTGCCAATTCTTTGCTCGCTAAAACAAATTAAAACAACCATAAAAACACATACAACACAGCATTTTTGTACAAATGTTCGTCTTCAGGCAACTAAAAGTACCTCGAACGAGTTGACAGCATTTAACAACATGAGTATGTGGATGGTCAATAGCAACATCAAAACCTAAAGTCTGGAGTAGTATATTTTCGTTCATCACAAGGTCCAAAGACTGCTCGGCGTAATGCTAAAGAAATACAAATGAAACTATCCTATCAACCACACAATTTCATACAAGTTCAAAAATTAACAGACCGTATGTCGCAAAACGGTAAGTCATAAGTTAGTATAGGTTTTCATAAGGAATAATTATGCAGAAATAATTTTAAAATAATTTTTACCTCAGACTTTGGATCAAACGGGAATGTGTCACGGTATATAAACCAATGAGCTACTTTTATAACATGTTCCAATTTCCTTGGCTGTTCTTCCACTTTAGCCGCAAGAAATATTGACGCCATGGACATAGCATTTCGATGAAATTGCGTAAACGAGTGGTACATATAAAAACGATGCATATAGACTATAGCTGTGTTAATGCAAAGTTGATTCCTGAAAATATTAATTCATTTTCGTCAATCTCAAGGTCATCGTACAACTCATCAACGATTAACTGAGCAAATTGACCTTTAATCGACGAAACGTTAAATCTTTCACGAACAGATACGAAACAACTTATAGTCAATAAAATTACTTACACTTGAAGACGTTGGCCCATGTCTTGTATAAAATTAGCGGCTTGTTGGCGATAATTTAGTTCCTTGTCCGAGTCATAACCCCCTTTACGACTAGGCGTTTTTTCTATGTCCTCTTTATTGAAAAACCAACGATTCGATGTTTCTATTGGTCTTTCACGTAACGCGTCACCTCTATTTCTCACTACTTCCGGAGTCATATTGATCGCGGATGCTGGGAGTGCAGGCAACGATGTGGACAGTGGTGTGGAAGTGGACGGCACAGAAGCCATCTTCTTCGGAGATTTGACGTTGAGAAATGCAGTTCTCCAAATTTCTGGATGAAGAACCTTTAGGGCTCTTTCCTCTTAACACACATAAAAATAATTCTTTGCAGTTTGCAAATATTGAATTGCGAAGAAAGAGGTAGGAACCACAGCAACCCACAATGCTTGTGAGAGGATGATATTGCTGTGTGTATTTACCCTTTTTTGTAGTCTATGGTCTAGAATAAATGCTGCTCTACACCGTCGTTACGTTTCGAACTTTTAAACCCAAGAACGTACACTACTTCTGAGTCAGAGACTTGAGAATTTAAAAAACTATGCTAACTAACTAACCACCTACAAAGAGTTGTTGAACTTACTTTAACAAATGCGATAATAACAATTACCCTCGACTGGAAAACAATTTAGACACTAGCATAGGAAAAGCACCTGTGAAAATGAGTCGAGCTAACTATCCCACTTGTTTTACAAAGCCAGCCAAAACGTATTAGAGTCAAAACAAAAACAGTTTTACGTACCTACTTTAAACCCTGCTTCAAATAAAATGTATTTACACAAACTATACAGCCGTTCAATCCGTCTGAACCACTGTACTGTACCTAACACCTACAATATACACAAGGCTTAATCAGTCTACAAAAAATTATCAAAAAATTGCGCTTTTTAACTATTTTTTAAAGTATTTCAGTATCTAATTGTTAGTCAACTTCTCTCAACTCTTCTTCGACGTCCACTAGTTTGAAATCCACACCATCAGATTGTCTGTTGATCATATACTGTACCACCTGACCTCATACAAGAGATGGAAGAAGGCATGCATTCTTTACATCCCATAGAGTACATACTTACTTACTAACTGCTGCTATCAAAATGAAAGTTAGTTTCTGTCATCTATATAGGAGCACTACTACTTACTACAAAACATAGCCATCAGTTGCACATTTCGTTCGTACCAGACGGTAGACAGCTACTATACGACTTAAGTAAGCCGCTGGGCTTATCCATACTCTTTTTACACAGAATGCGGACAACTTGGGCTCAAAATTTGAATTTACATACTTTTGGAGTAAGCTTGTAGTTAGTACAGTTAGTAGTAGTGGTTTACGAGCAAAAGCAGGCAGGCAAAAGCATATCTATGTATAGAAGGTATAAGTTGGTCTGTCTTATTGTGTAGCCTATGGGAGCATTGAGCATGCTGCTAGTTCATATATTCCACACTTCAACCCTTTCACAATTCACTGGGATATTTAATGAAATCGCGGTGGTTTTGCACAATAGTAAACAGTAGTTGTAGTAGAACCCACTAGTTCCCATAAAAGAGACGTGAGCCATACGTGGGGGCTATGCCAGAAATGTGTTCTACACACTTGAAACAATTAGCAACAAATTTGCGAAATGTAATTTATCGGTTTAGTTATTTTGATGAAGAAGAAAGGAAACATTTTATTGCATACATGAAAAGTGGTGAAGGTTTGAGTCAATAAACAAATCGAAGAGTCATCAAGACTGTGATGGATAGTAACTTATTAATTATATTATATTACATCTTAATGTTAATAGCTAACTGTATAACTAAATCTAACTACCTAAACATTTTTACTGAAAACCAACTAATTAAAGACATTATATTTTAGTATTCATGTGAAATGATGGCTAAGATGACATTTTTGAAATGCCCATCAATGATACAAAAAAGTAGTGCACTTCTTATTTGTGCTTTGCAGTTGGTTGGGTTTGTTGGGTAGTAAGTTTAGGTCTAGACTGTGTCTAGACGAGGGGAACGGTGATTTTTACAAGAATTGAGGAATGGAGTTCCGTATTTTTGGGGTGTGATGAGATGAGATAGGGTTTCTAGTTGTGCGGTTGTAGTTTTCAACGGAATTGAGGGTTTAAAATTTAAAAGTTTCTACATGTAACTTTTCAAAGTTGGTAATAAAGTGAGCGCGATCTCTTGAAAGCAAATTGATAATTGAAATGTTTAAAATTCAGCAGTAACATAGCAGTTGTCAAACGGGATTTTCAGTTAACTGTGATAGCAATCGTTAATTGGCTGATTACGGGCTACTAACCAAACCACCTACCTAAAAATTTCGCATACAAAAAACTTGTTGGCTTATTCATATTCATATACCTCACAAATAACTTAATAAAATCTGATTTTAGAAACAAAAATGTATTAACACCTCTAGTTAAATCGATTAGGCTTCTTGGGTTCTATTATAGATCTAAGAGGTCTACCCAATAAGAAATTGAAATTCTTGTATGGTTATAATCCAGACCACTTTCCCCATGCTCTATTCCGTAAACAGTGTCAAAGAACAAAAAACTAACTAACATGACTGCGACCAAGAAATAACTGTAGAGAGACCATCTTCTAAAATGGACCCTGGCGTCAAAATCATTGACTTTTAAAGTCGGAATTTTCATTCCATAATTATTCGCTGGAGAGAATGGAAGGTTTTCTAAATGATAAACAAGCTGTTGCAGCCATGCACATGCAATATAGAGTTGCAGACAGAATCCCATGTTAGTCTGGTCCATAATTTGTCCCTTTCGTCTTATCATTTTAGACTGATCAGCTCTAGCTCGAAGAAAGCAGCAGCTTGCTAAACACAATAATGTATTTTTTAGTTTCTTATCTTAGTTGAATGACCATCTTAATCTTTTAAATCTGATCTCATCGCTAAAGTACATTAAAGATGCATACATTTTAAAGGAAGCTATAATGCAATGAATATTAACTAACTTTCAACGATGACAGGTTTAGTCTTTGCCTTTGAAACCATCTTCGATTGTTTACGGTGTACGGGTGACCTTTTGAAGAGTATTTCCTTTCTCTCTGGAAGTAAACAATAATTACAAATTGAATTAGTTAGTCCATCTAGTCTTACTGTCATGAAGTTTTGTAAATAAATGTTGTTATCTCAAAGGATCATTTAGATAGACTTTTTCAGACCTGGGTGCAGACAGGGTCAGTAAGTCAGTAGAATAAAAATTGCTGATGCGCCGATCTGGCTCCTCAGATTTACAAAAATTACAGCAATAGCTAATTGTCCTTTCCTAACCTAACGGGGATTACGCCTTCAATTCCTGATTCAATCCCAACCTAATAATTCAACATATGATCCAAATTATGCCGGATGTTTAGTACAACCAAGTCATAAGGAAGTTGTGTATAAGAAATCAAAAAAGACCCTTCAGAAGTGCAGCCAGAGGCCGTTAATATCCCTTGGGGGCTACGGACGATGATTTTTAATAACCCTAATCCATTCATCTGTCATTTAAATAAACCCATGCCATTAGGCTAAATGATTATTTAAGTACCGTCAGTTTAATGTTCTGTTTCCAAATTGCAGTAGAACAATGAATGCAACATAAGATAAATAAATAAAACAAATTTGCTAATTCAGACAAGTAAACTGTAGAAATGTTTTGAATCCACCGACTAGACAGTTTGTCATAAGAAATCACATTAAATATTTGACGCATTAACTTTGCGTAGTCCTAAAATTCTTCCTTTCTTGCAACTAACCTTTGGAATGGGAGCCTTTCCTTCTTTCTTGTTGCTGTCGATAATTTCTAAATTCTCCTGTTGTCAATTGAAACGTATCAGTATCACTAATAATTAAAAGAAGAAAAAAGTTTAATTATTAAAGATTACAACAGCGAAAATTCATTCGGTTGACGTTACTAAGACCGATGAGAAGATTCTGGAATCCGGCGGAGGGATTCAGCACTTCACGGGAGCGTCGAAAACGAATATGGCATCTCTGTGTGTGAATATGGAGAGGCTGTGCTGCACAATACTCGACACGTGATGTGAGCATTTTAACATTGAGATTGAGGAGAGAGTAATGCGGCTCTGATTTGCCTCCTCTTTTTGAGAAAAGCCTCCATTCTTTCTGCATCTTTTACCACCATACGATAAGTATAGTATCGTATTCAGTTTTCGGTCTATTATCCTACTCCTCAATGCTTATCATATGCTGAAAATTCAAAATCAGTTAAAAGGGACATTTTAAAGCTTCACTTTCATTTCTTCTCTATTGCGAGTGTACCTCACTGGGCTGGCCCTGTAAAGCATAGCCATAACTCATTTTTATTAGGCATAGGCAGGCATCGCAATTGTTTTAGTTGATGTCACTCTCTCTAAATGTTATTGCATTTCCGAAAAAAAAAACCAAATTGACTGCATGGAAATCGTTCCATCAAATGGATCAGAGAAAATATTTTTCCTGATCACTGCTTTATATTCTAGTTTCCTAGTCATGTTGTCTCATGTCATCATGCTCAATTTTCCATCTAGTTCTATTTCGATATCGAATCCGTTTAGGACAAGTAGCAAGCTGGCCATATGCCTGGCAGACAAGGACAAATTATACGGGACACACAAGCTTTATACAGCTTTAGTCAAGTTTCCAGTTTAGGATTCTTTTTATTTTTATTCCTATGTAATTATGATCGGATGAATAAAAAACTTGCAGTGCAATTCCATAAGATTCTTTTTACCATCAGTCACTCACATGATGTGATGTAACTTTATAGGTTTATAGATACTGAGATACTGCTGATCAACAAATATTGGACCCCATGCTCAAAATTAAGTCCGCAAAAGTCCCTACTTTTCACATGCATGTAGCATAAATGCAGGTGTATTACATGCGGAATTGCAGAATACTTGATTTGTAATTTTGTATATTGTAGGCATGCAATGTGAAATGCATTTAACATCACTGCTCCTCACTCCTTAAATATGCAGCACAGTATTATAATGTCTAAAGTGCCAGTTCGGTTAATAAGAAAAGTAATGCATGATTCAGATCAATCGGTAGGTATGCAATGTTGTGTAAACAATTGGAAGGGTATTTCGGTAAAACCATGAGTTTTATTTTTATCATTTCACTACTTTCACAGCAATGCCCACAGTTATGTATCATATTTGTAAATAACAGAGCCATGAATATAGCCATAATTTTTTGAAAAATACAACGTGCGCTCGAGACTTAAAGAGCGAAAATAAAGACTCTCAAAACACTCAAAATATTTTTTTCATGTCAAAAAACAATCTTAAAGTTAGTACAAATTAAATATTTCTTTTTCCCATACATGTTGTATATATTAGAATCGACAAAGTGCACAGTCTTTGTAGTTTATAGTCGCAAGTATATAATAGGGTGTATCCTTATTAACATCTTATTTCTAAAGCCTAATTAATTAGCTTGACAAATTGCTTTACTAAACCAATAACTAAACTCTAAATTACCATCTAACCATAAAACTACATAGATAAGAAAACAAAAAAGGTTGTAACAGCCCGTTGCCAGACAGTTGACACGCAGTTTACAGAACTGATGTCACGTATGTCATTAAACTAAGGTAGGTCATACATGAATGGGTATCAATAAGGCACTTATAATTAGGAGAATCCTTTTCAGGTGGAATCATAATATAGAATGTCGGCATACTTAACTATGATAATAGTGTACGTAGGCATGCTCACATGTCATTCATGCAGCTTTACGGACGCTTATAAAAATTAGCTAGCAACGTAATATGTTAATAGAACATTCGTAGGACACTTTAGTACAATGTACTACACAAAGACTTACAGACCAGACGATTTTTCAAACACTTTATGCATTATTATATATAGTGTTATAAATGATGATATTTGTAATTTGTTTCTCTTGAGTTTTATGCATTTTTGTCTTTCACCTCTAGAAAATCTGTATTATTCGAGTCAATGATAGCTTCACTAGTATCCATAGCAGAGAGGGCATTGCTTGAGAATTTCTTAGAATATTGTAACTGTTGCTGTTTTTTCTTTTCATTCTTTGGTGGAGCTCTTTTTAACTGGCCATCCCAATCGAGATCTACGAGTCCACCTCTTCGAGCAATCTCGGATTTGACTCGGTTTGCAAATTCTAAACCTGACTCGCCTACCTCTCGTTTCATTTGTGGAAGGTACCACACATCACAGACAATGGCCCACGAAGTCATCATATTGAATAAGTATTGGAGCATAGAGTAGCGACTAGAGTCCCAAAATGGGTCACCGAATCTCGCATCATATTTGATGGCAACAGGGTAGATAATTCCTCCAACTTCGAAGGATCCCTTTTTGAACTGCATTACGGCACTGTTGTTAATGCAAGTCCCCTCGGGGAAAATAAGGATGGGAAGCTTTGAGGGGTCTTCAACATGTTCTCTTAATCTACGAGCAACAGCTTCTCTATCTTTCATCTCTGATCGCTCAAACCAAATATGTGAAGAAGCACGAGCCAGTGCTCGCTGTAGAATTCCTAAAAAGCCGCCATGACTTTGGCCAATAAGAGCAAAACAAGAGTCACAGGCTAGTAAAACAACATCTATGGGAGACGTATGGTTGGCAACACAAATTCCACTTCCGCCGGGTTTATTCTCCATGCAGTGATAAGTCACAATGGCTGAAAAAGCTCTGGATAGCAGACGGAAACAGAATTTAGACACATAGCTGTTCATAGTTTTCTTCAACTTCCAACCATCCGGCAAGAGGCCCACTAGGAACGTCGAAGTTGTCAACGTTATGGTTCCCAAAAAGCAAATGGTAACTCGAAATGGCATCATAATGCAGTAGCGAATAAAAAATCCAACCACCCATATCATTGTGAGACGCCATGAAATAAACTCATATCGGCGATTTGTTCTGGTAAGTAAATTCCAAGACTTTAATTCTTCTGCTACAAATCGTTTGGTCACTTGATCCTCCACAATAGCTTCGATTCCTCCTTGGACAAATTCGAAAACATCTGAGAACGTGAAGTCAGGCTTTTCTGAGGTAATAATTCCATTTTGTCCTTCTTCCTAAGATTCATAAGACAACAGTTCTATACTTTATAGATACTTTCCTTAAAATTAGTATTTATTTACTACATATGAATAATAAATGCTCTCACCTTTTCTTTTTCAGTTTCGGTAGACAAAATTGTCTCATCGGAGTGGGAATTCATTCCGTTGACAGGTAAGGTTTGTGTTATTTGAGATGATTTTGTGGCATCTTTGTTCCCGTTTGGATCATTCACCGGATCAGATTCTTCTGTCTCATCTTCGTCATAGTAGCCATATTTTTTCCGATGAGCTGTCTCTATTCTTTTGCGTCCATACTAAAAGGATAGAGAATAGACACCATTAAAATGCGAAATTATACGCAGTCGAGTGAATAATATTTGATAGTTTTTTAAAATTACAATTAGCTATTTTTTAAATTGTGAAAGCTGTTGATGCTATATCATATCATAGCAACAAAACTTATTTATCTTAAAAAGCATTAATGTCAATTAGGCTGTGCTGTGAGTGTAATGACAATGACAGTTGGTAGCATAACGTGAAATAATGTTGTCAAATCTTTATTTTTGATATTTTGACGAATGACTGATGCAATAAGGACTGATTTCTTCACCTCCGCTATCTTAGGAAGCACAATCATGTGTCAAAGAATACTATAATTTATTTAAGAATGCTGATGTATCACTCTCATCTTGCAAAATTACTGACTGCGGTAATTATAAAACTAGTGATAAACTGATAATGCTCAAGTTCACTGGTTAAAATTGGTGAGTTCGCAGCCGCTATTTAGCAAGAGTTAATCCAAGTTAAATTAATAAATGAATGGAAGTATGGAAATGAAAATTATGTTATAATCTTGTCAAAAACTTATATTGATAGTAACTATGTGAAGTAACGAAAATTGTCATGAGTGAAAATTTAGGAAGCAGATAAGATTGATTCAGGCTTATAAATTGGTGCACACATGAACGGGCCACAATTGTCCAGTAATTTGACAGGCCTAGATGACAGTCAACCCTGTCAAAAGTCAACAGCAATGCTATATATATGGTTTTTTTCACTCTATGACCTTGTCCACCAAATATATTGATATTGATACTAATGAAACTAAAGCATTTCACCAGAAGTCAAAGGTTAACTAATCGCAGCAGGGCCAAGGTTTCATATTTATGACTACGAGATTAAATATGATGTTTCAGTTCAGCTACCGGATTAAAACCTTATATCCAGACAAGAATACTGAATTCAATATGAATAAAAACGTGATATGCGCCACTAAATCTTTTACAGTCTAAAGAATTGAGAAGAGCTGAGGCAATGGTTAATAGTTAAAACGATGTCAGCAGCTCTTATCAATATAGCTTGCCCATATTTTGCCCTCCCTTTGAACAAGATACACGCAGTGCGATATCTGCTATAAGTAAGTTCAACTGCTTCTTAATTCAAATTCAATCGTCATTTCCTGTAGTATCGCCGCATGCATAGCAAGATTTCTTAATTTTTTCGGCCTTTTTTCCTTTGCAGTACATGCAGTTGGTATTAAAAAGATAATTTCTTAAAGTAAAATTTAAATATTAAACAAAATGGGGATTGGATTGAAGAAGGGTTCAGTTTCAGTAGTGAGAACAGCTCACAGTAGCCAGCAGAATATTTCTTTTGAAGCTTCAGTATGCATTGCATGCTCATGCTACTGATGCTACTTTAAAAAATTTAGTAGCAATACCAAATAAATATATCTATTTAATTTATATACGTCATCATAGTATATCAGCATTAGATTATTAATTAAAAAAGTACCTCAAAAATATAGAGTAAGAGTTCTACATATTTCCGTCTAAATCCTAGAGAGGTCCCCAATGCGGCAAGAATGTACACAGTAACAATAAAGGATGTCACTGGGACAATGAAGAGCAGTAATAAAAGAGTTTCAATAAATCCTCCCATTGTAGTATGTTTTGTTTTGTCCGTTCCACTAGTTTACTTCCAGCTTAATTCAGTCTTAGTCTCGGGAAAACAACGTCCATGAAATATAACTCCAAAAACAGCATCACAACATATGCGACATGGGCGGTACTATGACATTCACCTTGGTAACTTCATCCATATCGAACTCATCTAAATTACAGGATAAATTTGAAATCAAATCAAATTCTTTTGTAAGCATTATAACTCCTAAACACAACAATAGTCTACATGACAAACAAATATAATTCAATTCAAAGTGGTCAATAAATATTAATTTCTCTTTCTAAATACCGGCGTGAATCTGCTCACGCAAAACCATGCTTCTCATTTAATAAACGCTGATACAATACACATGAACCATTAACTATCAACAATTCGCCTGAAACCTCCGTTGCTTACAATAGCTCGCAAAGGCGCAAATTAGAACTTAACTCATATCACATGACAAATTAATTTAAAATTTGAGTAACGACAAAAAACGTGCTTTAGTAAGGTGTATGATCAAAATAAACAACAAGTCATTCATGAATTAGAATTACACCAAGACAAACTCACGAGAAAAATTCATCCCCAACCCCCCAAAAAAAACCCCGACCAACTTACATTTTTAAACCAACTTGCATTCAGCTATGATCAATCTATTCAGGCGACGCCAACAAATTTGATTATTTAAAATGATCAACTGTTCCAAAATCACCCCGATCCGCAAAACAAATTATTGAAAAAACGGACCAAATAATGTGAACAATACTCAATCACTCACTAACTCTACCGATACTGTTGTTCAGTTAAGACACAAACAATTTAAAACTCGTGGACCTTAATATCTAACTGCATCCTACACCGAATTCAATTCTACACTCCGTTTCTCGGAACTTGTTAGATCTTCATAAATTTAAAGCCACTGGCGAACGGGAACGAAATGGTTTTTTTGAATCTTTAGGAGATCACCCTCTCACAACTAAAGCATTGAGCAGTTGTTTACTCCTATGGTGAACTAGTTGAGCCGCTGACCGAACTGAACTAAATGCGTAGTCTCTTCTCCCTTCCTTTGCATGGCTACCACTAAACCATCATATTGCTGTGTGAATTCAATTGAGTCAACTCAACTCAAAATGCTTGCAACCTAAACTGCCTGCCAATAGCCATTCTCCAAGTCGATGTGTGAGCTGATTTTCAATTTCAACCTTTCTACATGTTTGGCTCGCACTCACAGTCAGTCAGATAGATCAGCTAGCTTTATAACAAGTAAGTTCATAGTTGAAACAGTCGGCCATCATTTGGTTGTGATGTGATGAAACTGGCGTTTAACTGGCGATGACGTGCATTCCTGCAGAGGTTCCCACATGCCTTATTATTATTAACCTTTCTAGCTCACTAACTGGTATATGTTAGTTAGCTAACTAATAATTTATTTGAATGCCAAAATGAAAAAAATCATGATTACGGTTCCAACAGCTCCAGTTGAGAGAAGCATTGTGATGGATTTGGAACCATTGCTTGATAACTCTCCAGATCATCATACTAATAGTATTATGTTTTGTATGCGTTTGAAGACAGAACTTACTAAAAAAACAACCCTAAAATCATAAAAATGTTTAAACTAAATATATGTCAGTCTTCAGTGTGAGCTGGAGCTTCTATAGCTAAGTGTGATACTGCCCGTCTGCCAGATTTTTATTATAATGACTTCGCATTTTAATGTAATGCAAATTTAGTTAGTGTCCAGACTGAGGCTTGAGACACATGCATTTTCATTTCATGGTATCGAGATGGAACACTTGTGCTCATTTCATGCATAGCATCTGAACATAAATGACTTATCAATCATGATCATTGCAAGTGCAAGTTCAGAAGTCAGCATATCTACATTTTACATAAATATGTGTATCATTTAAGTACCTACAGGGTTTTGGTTTTGATGAATTGGGTCAGCAGGCCCACTAATCGGAAGCTGTCTTGTTATGTAATGAAACATTTTAGTGGCTGCTGTTTAAGAAGACATTTTTTCGTCAAACGGGCAAACTAATATAATTTTAAATATGGAATTTGGAATGGAATAATTTTTAATTTTACGTTGCAATAGGCTCTAGAAAAATGTATTCATACAAGCTAAACATTGTGCTTTTCCATTTAAGAAGTTACCTGCACAACCTTGCAACCCACATCCAAAATTTCTTTTCAGTGTAAACAACACTATGCTATTAACATTAGTGACAGATAATTTTCATGTTCAAAGAAAAATTGTGCTATGTAACAGTTTTTTACCTGCTGCAAATTGAGATAGAAATAAAACACGACGTGACCATGAAATTGAATTATCCATACAGTATAGGTGCACAACAATATACACACTTTACCTTTAACAGTTGCTATAAAGCTGCAATAGCGTGTCCACGTATTAGGATTATTTTCTTGCCACAGACATTTTTAACACAAACAGCTTGAGCACAATTTTATAAATTGCAAATTTGCAGTTGCATGAGAAAATACTGTTGTAATCAATAAGTAGGGAATTCCATAAAAGTATATATATTTAGACTGGAGCAAAATCTAGCACTGTAGCGCATGTGAAAGGGAGGTGATAGTTTGACCATATAGTCAAAAATCATCTCTTAAGGATAAACTATAAACAAGTTTTTTTTGTCCCGTTTATTTTCACCTCCCAAACAATAAAATGCATTACTCATGCTCTACTGGAATACAAAATGTGTCCCATTCATCTCAAAAATGGCCATATGTTTTTAAGGGATACGGACCAACAGTAAAACTTTGTTTTGTTCCCTCCAATACAATACAATTCGAACCAATGAAAGTTGCGTTTTGAAAGCTAATTAAGTGCTCTTATAAACTACGCACACATCGAAACTGACGTACATTAGTCTTTATTTTTGCACGCCTAATTAGTTTGTCTAGCTAATAACCCTATAAACTTCATTTAATTTCCTTGCATTTTTCTGGATTCTCGCATGCATCATGATGCCAATATTATACCGTCGAATAAACCATACCTGTACCCATGCTTTGCTGGTAATGGCAATATAATTTTTTCACTCTCTATAGAATCTAAACTGTATTACCATGTAATTCATTGAGGTAGTTAATGAAAGGCGGAAAACGTAAAGTGTTTTACATATAGTAGTTAGTTGTACTAGGTTATTTACTATTCCTATATCACGATATGCAATGGGTAATGTGAATATCATGGCAATTTTGGTAACCGCATAAATTGGTTTCTGTACTAAATCACGCATGAATCTATTCAAATACCATATAATGATTTTAAAAAGTTGCAACATCTTTCATAATGATGCAGTAATTTGCTCCAGTAAAAACGATAATCCACTGCTGTTTCCTTTTTTAAAATTTTAAAGTAATTGAATGGACTAGATCACAGTTTGTTTATACGTAATAAAGTCAAAGGTTATTTCCCAATGTACGCAACTTCTAAATATACAAAAAAAATTTTTTGCTGTAATACGACAACTGTATTATGTATGTAAGTAAACTAAAAAAAATCTGTGGCTGCATTGTTCAATGCTATTCTGTGAGCAGGTAACGAAATTGACACACAAAACACAATTAAATGATAAAAAACTTGCCCTACGATTAAAGACATGTAGTTTGAAAAAATTAAACAGCCATCCCATTTTATTTGGTATATTCTTCATGTTTTCGTCCCTGCAGATGGATAACAATGAAAAGAAAAACTGTTAAGACTACGGCATATATTACAGTTGACAGTTGGTGCTGGTACAATCTGAAACGCATATTACATATAATAACTAAAAAATGATTATTACAAATAGAATCAACATGAAATGAGTTTTAGTAGCAATTAAAGCCATCTAGAACGAACTGTAATACTGGTAAGTTTCCTATCAATGCGAAAAACATGATGAAGTGAAGGATGTATAGCTTCCCATTCTGCGTAACGTGTTTATTTTTTAGAGTATACCTATGTTTTCCTAATAGATTTCAAGATCCACTCCACACCATCCTATAAATAATTAATAAATTGTTATCATTGCAGTTCATTAGTGTAACCCAAAACAAATCATGAGTTCAACATGTAATACCCGAACTCCTTCCCCAGTTGCAGCGGAACATCCTTGAATTTGCCAAGCTCTATCTCTTACAGTATGCAAATTTAAGGAGCGAGCAATCTCAGCAGAAGTTGCTGCATCTGCTAAATCCTGCTTGTTGGCAAATACAAGCAGAGGTACACCACTCATTTTCTCATCCTCCAATAGATCGAACAAAATTTCTCCACTTTCACTCAACCGTTTTCTATCCGCACTATCAATCACGTAGATCTGCAATAATTATCCATAAGTAGACTTTTAGCCACCCATTCTTTACATCTAATGAATCAATTTCATTTTTCATTCAATTATAGTGTTTATGCATATGCTTTTTATTGCTTCCTTGGATGCTGGCCTCAAAAGCTTTTTCAATATGTTGATTTTATTTTAAATCTGTATTATTGTTTTACCAGAGCATCTGCGTTTTCCAAATAGTTCGTCCAGTATGGACGGATATTTCGCTGGCCTCCAACATCCCAGACATTCAAACGAAAACCACTATCCGTTTGCACCGTTTTCACGTTGAATCCTCTAGTTGGACTTGTTTTCATGTGCTCATCTGTTTCATTGGCCAGCATTTTTAATAGTGTTGTTTTCCCTGCATTGTCCAAGCCCAAAAGTAGAATTCTGTACTGAGCAACCCCACTGTTGGCTGATGTGTGCACTGCTAATTTTCTTAGCAATGATAACAGACCCTACAATGAACATAAGATCCATAAAGTTTAATAAGATCAACTCTTCTTTACTTTACGACAAATGAAAATCCTATAAGCACCAATGCATAAATACCATTTTGATGAATTGTCTGGAGCTTTTTTGGCAGATTTTTTGAATCGGCTAGAGAAAACTATTTGTAGCGCGTGGATGTGTGTACAAGCTCTTGGAGGTTGGACAGACTCTAAGAAACGGGGGCTAGCTTTCCCATATGTAAGGTCAAGCACAATTTTAAAAGTCAATTTCAATATTTGTTATTTTCGTCTTTACTTTATGTAGTCCAAGCGGATTGACAATTGACTTACAGCATGCACGAATACTACAAGTGTATGTACGGTGGATACAGGAAACACCAGTTTCACAGGCGCTGTGTTTGCCAATTGTAGCTATGGATACTTGAACCAAGATGACGACAAGTACGGAATTCAGGTATTGTAGCCCCCTACTACAGAGAAAAAAATTGGCTGGTCACAAGGCAATTGAGATTAAAAGTCTCTGTTTTGTGAGGGTTTTCTTAAATTTTAAAGGTGTATCTCTAGCTTCACGCATAGTTGGGGCATTGTGAGAATGATAAATAATTTCATGATAACTATATGTGGGTTTAGTAAAATGGAGCACTTTGAGAATTCCGAGTCTATTTGATTTATCCACATATATATTTTGCGCAATTTGTCTTGCTTATTTTCATTCACGAAAATTGTTCATCATTGCGTATGCAATGCCGTGCAATATCATAGTAAATCATATAACTATTTCTATGGCTCCTCTCTCAGCAAATCAGTTAGCATCAGCATCAGTAGTACCAGGGAATATTTACATCGTAGTACATGTTCTACGAGAAGCATACAAAATATGCATAGCAATGTCTGTGACTTTGGGTATAGCAGCTGTGCAGAAAAGTTCCGAAGACACACTCATTGGTGCAAAGCTGGTGCCGAAGATGCTCTGATTGGTCTTTTTAAAAATTAAACGCGCGTTTCGTATCTTACGTGTGTTAAAAAAGCAATCAGACAAAATTTTATACGGCTTTGCCCTTCTATAAACAGCTACGATGATTCGTTTTCTATGGTAGTACGGAACCATGGTAGTGGCCTCAAGTACAGTCAGGCAGCTTTCTTTGTTACCTGCTTTTTTGTCTACAAAAATTTTTTGATTTGGACGGATAGCTCAACTTTCATTGTTTTAATCTTCTGTTTTTTATGCATGAATGTGCTACGATTTGTTAGAAAACATGATTTCTCAGACCTCAGTAAACAACTAAATAATTCAATTTTTGACACAGGTGTACTGTAAGGGTCAGCGATAGGCCAGAGAGCTGACTGTTTAGACTTTTTTCTTACTAATTCCACAAAATGTGTAATGGACATGAGCATCAAACAAGATGTGAGTAATGAGGTTGTATAATCATCGTATATACTTGGCATGATAAATATATAATGTAGAAGACATTTTTGTTTTAATTCCACAGTCAAAACAGGCATTTTATTAAATTTTAAGTATCAGGCTTCTTAATCACGACATGGGCAAAATTGTGAAGATTTCATTTCAATACTCATACACGCATTCATTCAACTTGAAAAACCGTATAAAAGTTAAAAACCGTACAACCTACATTAAAAAGAGTTACATGAAATAATCAAGTGGAATGTATCTACATAAGAATGTTTTAAGACCATTGTTTACAAATTAAAAGTAAACAAATGTACGACACGACGCTTGCATTCCTAATCGTGCAATGAAGAAAAACGCACGGAGCACGGTATAATATTCAAAAACCTAAAATAAACTAATTAGTCCTAATTTGGCAAAAGAAATCATTCAAAAACATGAACTAAGAAAATTCAACCCAATGCTAGTGAATAAAATAATTCCCCATACTTAAACAACATTATACTTTCTTCAGTCTGCATTAAATCTTCGAAATGCGTGTAATGAACGTCTTCGTAATGCAATAACGGTTAGATTATAATTTAGATTAGATTTAGATATACATCAATCCGACGATTAAACGAGAGTTTGAAACTCAGTCACGACAAATCACAAGCACTGCTAACCCTGCAGTACTTCACTTGAAGATCCGAGACCCTAACTTTCGCCCAAATTGGATACAACAGTTATTATTCTTTATTATTTTGATTTCTAAACCTATAAATAAAACCCCTCAGAGAGCGAATGAATCCTCCAAACAGAACACATTATTGAACATGCTATTCACTGCTGACAACCAATGTTCATGCAGATGAGTTGAAGCTAGAAATTAGTCTGGAGAAAAACAATGGAGAGAAACACTTTGTACATGGATACAGGAAACACAAAAACGACGCTCGTGGCCACTAAACAACATTAATACTACAAGTATGTTTAGAAAGCGTTTAGAGCAGATGTTCCGATCGTCGACTTAATAATCAGTTCAAAAGGGTGCTTCAGATCATCTTTGTTGATTCCCAAGAATAACATCAATCTGTAAATTGGAATTGACAAAATAAACTTCATTACATATCGCGTTTTAATACATCAAGAAATCGTTCACTTCATCGCAGTTGGAGCCAATAAATGTGTGAGATCAATGAAAACTGAAATCATTTTAAAAACGAACATGTCCAATTCAACTCAATTAAACTATTTGAAATAAGCAAAAAAAAAATCATGACCACAATCATTTTAATGCCATTACAAATTTATCAAAATCAAATTATACAAAAGCAACGAGTAAACAGGCAGGCAACTTGAGAGAGATTTTAGAATTTTTGAGCGTTCCAATACTACCATACGAGTAACTAATAATTCTACACACTGTGGAAGATGGTCACTGGGGAAATTCACAAAACACTTGTTTGCGCACTTGATGGACAGAATTACAAATTATTTCTATCAACACAAGATTGCATTTTCTTTACATACAGGGTCCTGAATTGCAAAGAAAGGAAACAGCCATTATGAGAAAATTTAGAGGATTGAAAAACGAATGTTAGCTAAAGACTCACGACTGCTATACTTTAAATCTATCGTTATATCAGTGGTAGGGCAGTTAGCTTCTACTAATTACTACTTCAAGAAGTTAAATTGTATTGATGCTAGGATGCTACAGGTTTCCAAATTTTAGACGTTTTCTTGATATACAGCTGGCTGACATCAAAAAGGTAAGTGAGGAAGGTGAACCAAATCATAAAGAAGGAAATAAGCCGTTGAGCTAATCCGAAAAACATTGATGATCAGCAGAGTAATCTGCAAGACAATCGCCCCCCAGAAGTGCATTAGTTTCTGCCTTTTTTAAAACAACATCTACCTTCTCCGCCACGTATTTCAGCTTTCCGAATAAGTCAGAGGAGCAGCCATTTGTCTTCAGAGACGAGAGTTTGAAAGTTTTGATATTCTGATTCCCTCCAAGAGTGCTGATTGCTCCCAGAAGAGGACACAAAATCATCTTACTATGATCCCGGAAGTTGTTAATCTGTAATGTGCCATTGCTAAGGACCATCACAACTGATCGGGATGTGCGGAACCAAGTCCAAAGATTTGGTAATCTAGCGATGAAAGGAATGTCGCTAGGTTTAACCCCTGCGTTAGCCTAAGTTTCGAAAACAAAATCATTAAAATACGTTTTCTTGATGTTTTAAATATTTTTTAGATGATTGCGAATTACCTTAAGCAAATTCTCCCGCATATACTGTTGGAAATAGTTGAGAAGCTTAATTTTCTTTTGCAACTCTTGGGGGACTTTCGACAAAGTGTAATATTGTTCAACACCTGATTTTTCCACGTAAATAAGTTGAGCGCGATCGGCCAACAAGATCATTTTCGTAAGATCATTAAAGCTCACGCCAATGGAATCATCAGATAGCTGATACCCAAATCCATATTTATCGGAATAGTCCACCCACTTGCAAATCCATAGCATAGGGCATGAGCTTGGATCCTCTGAATCATCTGTAAGGAATGAAACATTTCATATAAAGATTGAATTCTGGGTAAAACTTTTGTCTTCAATACAGTGGCTTGGCAATTAAAAAAATCAACAGAAGAAAGGCATTTACCATCAATTCCAGTCTTAGGATTGGCATTGACAACATCCAAGACTTGTGTTTTTAGGGATTTCATGAGATCGACGATGTCATTATTGGAAAGCTCATCGTAAAATGCATCGGGCTTCTCCTTTTGAGCAAGTTGGCGGTTGCCTGATGGTCCCGGAGATTTGGGATTGTGATCAAGCAACGGGCGTTTCACGAATGAGTTCACCACTCTATCAAATCTAGGAGCTGTTGTCAAACAGCTGCCAGGCAGATTTGGTGGGATATAACCTTAAAAAAATCAATCAATATAAACTGATACATGTACAGCTTAACTCATTTTGGTAAGTTTAGCTAGTTAAAGTCAGGTATACTACAATTACATAACCTCGCATGCAGACTGCATAAGTGTTTAAGCAACCAAATTGTACCTGCAGCTAAGAATTCATGATTAAGAACTTGTTTTGCGGTTGGTCGCAAGGACGGATCCACCGTGAGCATTTTAGTAATCAAATTTCGTGCAGCAGGACTGACACGGGTATTGGGTAAACAATAATCTCCTCGGCGGATTTTGTGATACGTATCTTTCAAAGTATGGGTCTCAAATGGAGGTTTTCCAAACAACAATGTGTACCTGCAACATGACGAGTTGTACATCTTAAACCTGGTTTTACAGCATTAGAAACTTCACAGTTCGGTTAGTCAATAACTTTACTTACAAAATACATCCGATGGACCACATATCAACTTCATAACTATGTCCCTTCTTGTTGAGCACTTCCGGTGCGATATAATTGGGTGTTCCACAAAGAGTTCTGCAAAAAAATTCAATAAATATAATTATATAATTTAGTGCGTTAAAACAGATACAAATAGGCAAAGTTAAAGAAATGGTACTTTTTACGCTCTCCTTCATAGTTGATAGACGTCGCAAGTCCAAAATCGCCTATCTTCAGCTTCATATTATCATTAATGAAAATGTTCCCCAGTTTAAGATCCCGATGGATTATCTTTTTATCATCGTGCAGGTAAAGAACAGCCAATATAATTTGCCGAATGAAATATCGCGCTTCTGGTTCCGAAATAATTCTTCGTCGCTTTTGCAGCTCCATCAGACTCTACATACAAATTAGCAAGCACATGAGTACATGGTTGTATGGTGGATATGGTAGAAATAGTAGCAGCAGCAGATTGGAAGAAATGCATGCAGTCATAAGATCCCAAAATAGGAATACCCAATGCCTATGCCAAAAGAGATTCTAATTCAAACAAATATGAATAATCCATACTTACCTTTTTTCCACAAAGCTCCAGAACAATGTAAACGTTCAACTCATCCTCAAAATATGAGTGGAAATCTACCACAAACTCGTGTTTCAGATCCCGATGGATGGTAATTTCCTAGACAAAAATAAACTCAAAGTTCAAAAGACGTCAGTTTTTGGAGTTCAGGATAGGAACATGTCTGTTCTACCAACCTGCACCATCTTCTCCCTTTGGTGTTCTTTCATCAGCAGCGACTTGTTAACGATTTTACATGCAAACACTTGCTTAGTGACCGGATCCGTGACTTCATAACACTTGGCGAATCCTCCCTACACCACACAAACAGTCACTCATAAAACCAAATGGAAACTTTATCTGGCTCACATCTAATGTACATTCAAATTCGGATTTAAATTAACAGTCACCCAATCTATCTTTTTAATGCAAAGAAAAACAAATTCCACACTATTATTCGACATTAAATTGAGGGCAAGGGGCTCGTCGTTGATCCTGTTATTATCTTGTGAATCAATAATCAATCATCAAGCAGTGGCGAGAATAGAAAAAGCTGGTAAGGTAAAGATTTAACCGATACTAGATTCATTCAAAAGTTAGCGATTTAATCAATTAATATACAGTAAAACCTAGGACCCACTAACAAGAGCGGTATCCAGTTTAGGGATACAGATTTGTTTGGCCGTTAAACGTTAGTCCATAATTACAATGAACGGGCTCGACCCAGAACAAAGTATTGCAGTGAAGGGAAAGTGCAGTATTGGAATGTTTTATCGGAATAATTTAATTATTAAATGAATTATGGTTATGGAATGCCACAAACCAATAAAATAGATGCCAGGGATTGTCTAATCCAACTTACCTTCCCAAGAAATCGACCACGAGCGTACGTTTTCTGCTTACTCGGATCAAAAATCGTCTCCGGGATTTCAATTGGCTTGGACGGCTGTGCCCTCTGTCGCTGCAGGGCAGCAGAACCGACGTCTACTCTCACGTTCTCCATTCTTAATCCACGTATAAGGCAATGACTAATATGATTTCTGAACAAAAAAGATTAAACAATGAGTATGATTGCCTTGATTGACTACTAGAAGTTCCTTGAAATTGTTGAGCTGATAATAGATAAGCGCAAAGATCAATATAATTGAGGAACGACTGGACGCGGCGTGAAAATTTTAAAATACTCGCACGCTCACCAACCCTGATATTTATAACTAAAGATTCAATTTAACACGTTAGTTTGGTCTTGGTTGTCGCAACATACGAGACAACAAATACGGCTAGACCGAGATTTCCGAAGCCAATCACACTGGAGCAAAATTTGTGAAATTAGCGAAACAGTCAGGTAAGAATATTTCAGATTTCAAATGTTTTAACTTTATTTTAACTTGGGTCACCGTTTAGTGACGTAAGTTAGACCAGCGACTGAGCGACATCGATCTACAATGGTTTTGCTTCAGGCCAACGTCCAAAACGCGGAACAACAACAGTATTTCAAAACTTAACCTAAAAATACACGCCACCACCAAATGCAAAACGCATCATACTAACTATTTAAAGAAACTAGAACACAGAAAAATGAAAAAAAGTCGGTCACGAACCTTGTCCTATCCACAGAGCCGATATGTACAGGAAGCGATATAATGTTGCAACAGGCAATTTGAATAGCACGCAAACCAATAAAACTGCAATATATAATGGATAAATGAACACGAAAGAAACTGATGATTCCTTCTTCAGACTTTACATAAAGGAGTAAAAAAACCGAGGGAAACTAGTTCATCGAAATGGGATTACCTTCTTATCCAATAGTCCCGAGGTTATAAACTCCTAATTTTTGATACTGTTCTGTCCTCCTACTATAAATCCTTTTTCCTTAACATCCAGAGGACAATCAAACAGACTATTCGACAGAAAAATGAAAACACAAATGTTCGTTAGCACAATGGGACTATCTCCACTCTCCAGCCGTCTGTACGAACGAACTGAAAACTGAACTAACTAAACTAGAAGCTACAAAAAGACGAATAAATCACTTATACTTACTAAAACCACTACGTTAAAAATGCATCAAAGAAATATTGTTGGGTAGTATATGATACTAAACCGATAGAGGAGCCAATGTGTCAAAAAGAAGAATCCTTATTCTGTTCTGCAGGAAATAAGCTACGGGACGGGTACTGCAGCACAAGGAGAGAAGAGGCAAATGAATTGTCACTCGCACGGAGAATTATAAAGAGCAACGGCCGTTGCTTGGGCACCGTGCATTCAAACTCAAATGCAAGATTTTCATTCGTTTCCGTCAGACTGGGTTTGCACCACTATTTGTTCGTATCCCAGTTGGCCCTCCCCCAAATTTAACCGCCACATTTCCTTTCCCATGCTTTTCTATTTGTGTTTCTTTCTGCTTACCTGAACTAGTACTAACAGCACACTGCATATGTACCGTGCAAGTCTGTATATAATGTATGTATATTTGTATATACGTATATCTTTTGCTCCCGACTTCCAATCTCAAATAACTGGAAGCAATTATTTTGGGAGCTGTTATAGCTGTTCCCAGTACTAGAGAACACGTTGCATTAGTGTGACATTTATTATCGAGTTGTACCATAGAAAACAAACCATCGTTGCTGTTTAGTGAACATAGAATGTACTTCATTATAATTCTCTGGTTGTATGTTTGAAAATAAATCAGTTATTGCATCAACGTGTCATTTAAAAAAACATATTTGAAAGGAGTAGACGGGAAATGAAATGTCTCGGTTCAACGCCTTTGGAGTTCCGGGTTTCTTGTCATATCGATTTAACAATAGTGCATACCTTTTTCCTATAAATTATTCGCCCGTTCTGCTGCACATTTACTATGCGAGCCATGGAGAAATATACAAACTTTCCTTTTTCTTGTCAACGAATGTAGCATTTTATAGTCTTCGGTTGTATAAAAAAGCTACTGCATACAAATCAAATATTAGATGAACCGCGTGGTATCCTCATATGATACGCGACACCAATTATCCTCAACTTGGAACAGGCGGGTAACATTTATTGCAAAATGCAATACACCTGTCATTAATAAAACATGTTATTATAGTTTATACATGAACAGTTCGACAGCACAAAATCTTGGCATTATGCGCCTATCTCAAAGTTTGTCATAGGTCAATACTTCTAATGTAATGTTATGCAAATGTTGTCAACTCCAATTTAAGGGAGATAGGGAGAATTTTAAATTTTTGCTGATAATTTATTCTTCATATAAATACTGACACATCGCATTCACAATTAAACTTTTCCATATTATTGGCAATCGAAATTGATAATCGCTTCGTTTTATGCGTTACTTGCTTACAACCAGGACATTTTACAAATAAAAAATATTTTATTGGTTCGAAAACTCATGATTCAAGATAGCAAGTATTTCTTTGATTCTTGCTTGATTTTTTAATTCAACATTACATAATTTACATTACATAGTCATATGCAACAAAGCAGTTATGTCTCTGCACGAATTTTTTTGACGTGAGCGACTGTATGGTATGGTATGGCATCTTTATTAATGTATTGTAATGTAGTGTATTGTAATGTATGTAATTAATAAACTTCTCTGAGATGAGTAAGAAAAAAATAATGAGATAAATGATATAGAGTAAATGTTGACGACAGGACGTAGGTTTTCATCCACGAAAATATTATTGTGATGCAAAAAGACAGGCTACTTATGGTTCGTATTCATATGTTTCTCAATGACTCATAAACTTATATCAATTTTCGGTTGAGTGGTCATGGGCTTTAATCTATCTATTTTTATCATTTATCAGTGTCCTGTGTCCTAATTCCCCACAATAGTTCTGTTTAGTCAGGAACGTGAATAAATTGGTGAGAATGCATGAATGCATGAAATGCATATTTCTCGTTTTAGGTCGCGTTCCTCTTTATCCATGCGCATCAAGTTAAAATCTCAATTAAGTCCGCTCCACAAACAAGGCAAATGGCATTGATTGAAAATGAACAATTTATTCAAGGAACCAGGAAGGAGCGGTTTCTATTGGATTTTGTATGCGCAGTATTTGGTGTAATGATTCAAATGTAGATGGCTCTTACTATACAAAACAAAGTGGGTATGGAATCCACTTCTCTCAAAATTCCATGTATGCTTGATTACTCGTTGACAACGAGTCGTTGGATATTTTGCATGGATGCATTTGGTGCAATGGCATTTGTTTAAGTTTTGCTACACGCTCGAAAATAGTAACCACTCTGTTAGTCAAAAAATGACTGAAAACTTAAAGTAAGAGAATTGGCCAGGAGGTATAGTTAGTCGTTAGTCGAAAATTAGGCGTTGCATGGTGAAAATCATATTACATTTTCTTATCATCGCATTTGCAAAATTGTAAATACCTTGCACTCTATAAGCAGCTATTGAAAACGAAGTACAATTGATATTCAATAATCGCTGCTTAACAACGCCAGTTAAATGCAAATATAATGTCTACGCCCATGGTGTTTACGGATATTTATTCACAAGATGAGGAAAGCACTAAAATTTATAGGTGATTACGTTAAAACGGACGTGAACGTGCTAATATAATATCAAAACAAGGCAGAAGTTCTTGTTTTAACCTAAGATTTCGTTTTCTGAATTCGAAACGTTCATTATGTAGCGATTGTTCTGTCCCCCAGCTTCACAATATACGTTCTTTTAAGATGATGACATTTTTGAACAGACCTCCATAACCTAATTGTGATCGAACTTCAAGTAAGTTTGTTTAGAATATAAATTTTCGTATTGCACAATAAACTATTCATGTGAAATCAACAGTTTAGTAGAATTCACATATTATTGCCAAATAAGTGCTTTTAAATCCTTGATAACCATATCGTATCGTGGAAGATTAAAGCTTAGAATCTCTAGCACCATATCATAACAGGTGTGATCAAACAAATGTCTTGAGCAGTGCACAATTTATATGATACGGTTCAAATATTTTTCTTTCATCTAGAAAGTAGCTTCTGGATTTGACATATGTCAAACTGTTCCAATAAGTAAACCGTAAGCTCATAGTCGATTTACTACGGGCTCTAAATATTTCGTATTTTGTATACCCAGCAACACATCCCCGAATTGTATTCTAAAGCTTTATTCAGCGTCTGCAATGTACAGCTATGTGCGGTATGAAACCAGACGGTCCTTTACCACATTTACGGCCACATACGTTTACATTGTACGTAATTTATTACGAAGCCATTCATGGCAAGTCATGTAATTCACAGAAACGGAAAAATCCCATTGCTCCACATTTTAAAGCCAAAATTACCAGAAAACGCAAGTTTGGAATTTTTGTTAACACACTCTGTTTCGAACGGGGTGAATGATCAATGCGCAGTTTTCAGACAAGCACCAGTATAACCTAAATCGATCAAATTTCGGGTCGAGTTTTTGATTTGCTATCTGATTTTGACAGGCCAAGCTATTTTTTTCTCATGTGATGGGTTTGCTCAAATTAATTTGTTTCATATTATGGTTGGCACGAAAGAAAATTTTATTTGTTCATGGTGATGATTTTAGTTCTCTCTACTCCACTTCAGCGAAGCAGAGCTCCAAAAACTGTGATAGAACTAGAGAGGAGCTCCACAACCGGTTTAGTAATCTTTATTAAAA
>Ga0210040_10001203_pt1 | contig 39846 bp, 18 predicted proteins | sample CryGeyCG12114_NA_FD_185462 | JGI IMG/M metagenome (GOLD analysis project Ga0210040, IMG submission 185462) | Groundwater microbial communities from aquifer - Crystal Geyser CG19_WC_8/21/14_NA (SPAdes) (version 2) | ecosystem: Environmental > Aquatic > Deep subsurface > Groundwater | place: USA... | reverse complement strand
TTCTAATCATTACTAAATGATGGTTTATGTACATTTTTCTAGTATTACCTTGAAAAAGAGTGCAGTTGACACTCGAAAGCTTGGTTAATAAACTATGACATCCGAACAACCGATAAATCTATCCAATTTTTGCATATAATCTAACTTGATTTTTAACAAACGCTAACTAACTACTGAAAACATAAATTATTATTGTCCAATTATTTGTACACAATAAGCCTCGAACCTGTCCTTCTCACGTATATCATTATTCTCCGCATTTGTTTTTCTTCTCTGCTACAATTAATTCATAAATGGAAGGAAACCCTGCTCCACGTGTAAAGTGGAGAAAATATTCTCCACGTGCCGACTATATGGAATCCTCTTCTATTGTAATGTGAAGAGACAAACCAGAATGTGCGAGAAAAAAGCTATAATCGAATCCTTATTAATGCACATGCCCTTTAGACTGTAGCAGTCGTCAACTATACCTTTGTTGTTGCTTATATCAAAGCCAAAGATCCATAAAAATGTAAATACAAATTGCGGTTTCATATACTATACATTTGTATATATTATCATACTCCTCATTAGTTGGTGAGAGAATTTATAGTTATTTAGTTAATGAATTCGTCCTTTGATAGCTTTATTGTAATAATTTCGTCCCTCTCTGAAATATACAATGGAAAAATTATGGCAAAGAACGGTACCTAAAATATTCATCTAAAACAAATATTCAGTAACTATTTAACTATGATGATAGGCAATCATGTGTATCATCAAACTAACTACACCAAATGGGTGGCACCGCGGTACCATTGTTTGGACGCACATTGTTTTATTCTAGGTTGCATATGTAACACAAGTAGTTCGTATATAACTATACTATAAAATAGTAAGTTTGTAGGAAAGAAGGTTTTAGGATCGTAATGCAACAAATGATGGGAAGAAGAAAATCTTGTTTGCTAAACAAGAAATATGTAAACTTACAAGGAGATTGAAGTTACCTTGACTTGAACTTGAAAGTGCGTGAGAGCGTGTGGACTGAGGGAAGCCACAATTATGCGTGAATTGTACGCATATCATGTTCTTTTGTAATTAATGTAAAACCAGTGAGTTCACAAGTTGTAATTGATCTATCAAAGATAAATGTCGTAGATTTTTGGATTATAAAAGTTTCTTTGAGTAATGTATTGTTTTTATTTTATTCTGGGTGGTTCTTCTTTGTTCTTGTTAGTTTAATTTATTATTGACAAGCGCTCAAAGTTAGTTATAGCATGATTTTTAATACAGTTTCGACACTGAATAATCATTATACTAAAAAAGAGTTGAAGCAGATGCATCTGTAAGCAAATAAAGACTGAATTGGACCCGTATTAGTTTACAATCCTTGTTGTGCAAACACAGGATTATATTTATAGCTTAAATTGGCTTCAGTCTTGTCATAAAAATATTTTTGGAGAGTAAAATGTTGAAATCACGATCCAGTAATTGCGACAGAGAAATGCACATGGACTTTTTTCACTAACGATTAAAGAAGTATTATTCACTTGCTCAGATTATTCACAGATGCATTTTGTGTTCACGCCTTGAAAAGCCCAAAAGGCATAGAAAAAGATTTGACATCGTCTATAGCATTTTAGGTTGTGTAGTAGTTGTGTGAAAGTCTCATGCATAGTCATATACTATCCTGTAAGCTAAATCTGTGTGGAAAATAAGATACTTTGGAAAACTTCTTTATGAGCTGTAAAACTGTGAAACGCCCATCGTTTCTATTGAAATATGTATGTATTTTTTTACGAAAAAAAGAACACATGGCAATAACTTTTGGTATTTAAGAATGCGCCTGCTCACTAACTAACTAAGCTACCAAGCTCCATTTTTAGCAAAGAGCACAATATTTAACAGGTATTATAGGTTACAAGTTATTCCTGCATTAGAAAATCTCTCTCTAAATATCACTTAACCCTAACTTTGCAGCTGCAAAGATACATAATTAATGTAAAGTTCTGAAATCTAGAGTCATCATTTCCATAATTTGACACAGGCCATTGGAATTCATTGGTCCGAAGGAAAAACCATAATACATCCTAAAGTCGCACCAAATCCCCAAAGAAAATCTACTTTCATGGCATCCCTGTATTCTACTTGTTGTTTTATACTGTATATTAGTCATGGGAAAGCTGTTGGAACTCCCCATCAAATCCTCATTGTGAAACTTTTTTTCAAATGGCGTCGCTGGACAAGATTTCGTATGTATACAGAAGGTAGATTCCTTTCACAGCAATTTGATGACGAAACATGAAAACGAACAATAGTGTCCCTTTATTTACCCAAGTTAGTTAGTTAGTCAGTATCTGTTCGTCACTTACTGGTACACCCTGAAAGTAACTTAAGTAAAAAAGTAACTCCTGTATTTATAATAGGTGCAGTGTAGATGATCTGTGAGTGATAACATATACCGTCTGGTTTTACGAGCAATACATTTTTTTGGTCCATAGTTCCCATGCATTCATTTCTATTCTTTGCGTTTGGCTAGAAAAAACTTTATGTTCCATAAACTAACTATCTAGCGTCTAGTGTAACTGCACTCTAAGATTTTATGTGCACTGGATCATTGCGCTCATATACCATGTACTTATGGATGGATAGATGGAGGGGACGCAACTTTTCCCTTGGCTTGTGTAATGTCAACTTTGTGTGATTTTTGGTGAAATGGATGGCAAGGAAAACAAAAAGATGGATCCTAGTACATGGAACACTTATTTGCTCACTCCATGGTTGCTTAATACTGCTCATATAGCATGTGTGTTAGTTAGTTAGTTAGTTTCACCACCATGGAGCAAGAAGATTCCATTTCATAGCTATAGTATATACAGCTATGCAAGTGAGCAAGAAAATATTTTCTTGAGCTCAAAGCTGAACTCTAACTAACAAGCTTGTATGAGCACAATTGGAAGAGTTTCATAATGCATATAGGATGTGATCCACAGAGTGCATTTTGTTTCCATGAACTCTGAGAGCCAGCTAGGAAGGAAGGGAAAGATGAGAAAATGAGCTCCACGTGTAAAAGGTCAATTTGGACAAAGTTATCCTTAGAGAATAGTGGGCGAACTTGAATGCTTTTTTTCTACGCAATTGGGTGCGTCTGATTGCTTGTTACGCAGTACTATAGTAGTGACCGGAACACTATAAGCAATAAGTAATGAGCGAGAATGCGTGTTTTATGGCTTGTTCCTGGAACCAAGGTGGGCCTCAACAGTTCTGCTATGAAACTTTATCGCTCATAAAATTACAATGAGATTGTGTGTGCACTACTTTCTTTCATACTGACAATATCCAGTTAGTCAATCAATCAGTCAATGACACAAAAAAATTTTGAGACCATTTCAAATCATTCCAAGTAACAGGATACATGATATTTGCGTCAGCTCTTAATTTACACGTTAATAATGATAGATTGGTATTCATCCAGCTGTCAATACACAAAAGCCGACATTAGTTAGTGGTAATCATACACTTGAATGCAACAAAAACTTTAAAACTCCTACGCATCAGATATTCCCAGAAAAGGCTTATCAATCCTCAAACATAATTCCTACGTTTCCCGTCAAAAAACCCAATCCATTCATTTTCATTCATTCCCACTTATGCATAATTAGAAACACTCATGATGAAAATAACATTCCTGATTATTCCATCATTGGTCACTATGATGGTGGGTGTAACCATACATTTTTTCATTCTTTCACTCTCTCTCTCTTTCTTTCTATGAATTTTGAATGGCAATCTAGTTAGCTTATTCCTTATCATCAGTAACTAACTAACTAACTATAACTATGGCCTAGCTACTGAGCCAACATGCCGGTTACTACTGCACAAGGAATGAGTTGAGCCTGCCTGAACACAACAAAACCTAGTCTGGCGATGAGATTCCTTCCTATCCAACCAACTCACGCACATTTACGCACATGCACGCACTTCTTGGGGAAGCTCAAGTTGGGGCACGCATCTCGTCTTTTGGGGAACGTGAAAGACCAAGACAAGTCCAATACGCGGGTTTGGAGCCCTTCCTCCCCCGCACGTGTCGAACAAAGTTCAATGTCCTCTTTGGGCTATGGGAGCAACAAAATCCTCACAAGACTCTTCAGTCAGCCAGACAACTCTTCTCATTCAGGGCTTGCACATGCATACTTTTGTTGAACCCTGTGTACACAGTACACACACGCATATATACATGTTGGTTAGTTTTTGAGTTGGTGACTATATAAGCTACTAACTACTACACACAAAAGGGCCATGGAATGAGTATTATGTAATCCTCCTTTGTATTAGAAGCTCGAATTCAAACTCGTCGTCAAACAAATCAGACATACTACATAATATATAGTGTATGAACAGTTTCCTTCACAACTCACCCCAATATTGTATAGTTGGTTAGTTAGTTTGTTCCTGCTATATATAATGGGGTAAGTTGGAGTGAGTAATGGCCAACAACATGCAGTAGTATCATAATATATAAGGTATGCATTATCATCATCCCCCTTTTTTCTCCAGGATTTTTGGTCGCCTTTTAGGAGAAAGAGAAGAGGTATAGAGGATTGATACATGTTATGCTACTAGTATAGTTTCCATTATCATTATTCTTTTTCACTCCATGCATCTATGTACTTGTTGTGTAGAGGAAATCTATCTTTCTAAGTGGCTTGATTGCCCCATGGTTCTCTCCATGTTGCAAGAACAAATGAAACTACCAAAAAACATGGAGAGGGATTATATTTATGTCTGAGTAAGATAGGTAGGCAAGGTACGCATTAATATTAGCAAGGGTAGTAGTGCGTATGTATGAATGCAATGAATAAACTATAGGGTGTCTCCATATAATTCAATTTCCTTTCGGACTGGCGTCTTTTTTTTCCTGCCGCTACCACTCCATGTCCAGTGTATGATAAAAAGTGGTTTCGTATTAGGTGGTTCGTTGGCCATTACATTGGACAATAGATGCTGGTTGTTTCTAACTAGTATATATAACTAACTATATGAAAGTAGATTTTTGTAGATTCTCTGGTTTTTTGAAAAGGAGTGCCATTATGGCATTCCCTCGCAGTAGGGAATAATGGCAACAGAGTCATATGAGATTTGAAATGTGTCTTTTTTTGGTTGGACACAAATGAGTTATGGGCGAATTATGATGAAGAGAAATCTTGAGTTTAATAGAGGAGACAGGTGAGCTAAATCTATACTCTATATCTGATTATGCAGCACGCATTTACGCACACGCATAATTGGCACGCATCAAGGCTTATGTAGAATACCACGGCTGTAAATATAAATAACGTGTACTTTTTGTTGGTCATCTGTGCAAGTTGTCAAACTGGTGCGTCTCGGCTTATGAGGTCTCAATGATAAGCAGCATAATTAAATGACACCTTGACTCACTCACTTGAAATAGTAGACATTCAAGAAATACTTGTGCGTTAGATTGTGCGTCAAAATATTGTATTCGTAATATTATGCGTTAGTTATTTAGTTAGTCAGTGAATAGGGTTGTTTACATATGAATTCTTATCGGACCACATCTCATGGTTTTAGAAAACGTGCTGATTCGTCAACTTAAACATGCTACATAGTGCATAGCCGCAAGCTCCATTTTCGGTGTTGAGGTGACCATATACGAAATTATGGAGTAGTGTGTTTGTCAGCTTGATTTATAAGGGAAATAAAAACTTGAAACTTTTCAACTAGTCATGAGTTTGGGTGTCGTTCTAGAGGTCCTCAATAATGATTTTCAGGCCACAAGTCTAATTGGGTGCTGCAGCCATATTACTTGATAATGGGATGAAGACCTTTCCCTGTTAATTAGAAATTGTGGTTGGCTCTCTACATGATAACAAGAATAATAATATGATGATGGGAACCACTTTTATTCTAATTAACTAACTGACTATGTGTAAGATCCTTGTGTTTGCAATGCATGTAAATTGGGATTCACGCACAAAATGTGTAGTGTACGCACTCTAGGTTGCAGTATGATGTTGGGGACAACTGCATGGCATACTTCAATTTAATTGACACTTTAATGCAGCCATTCGTGAAGGTAGCATCTTTTTGTTTTCGTTTATTATGCAAATTACACGTTTGTCCGTCCTGCTGGTACTTGGTATTCAGGCACGCACTATGCGTATAATGTTGTGCACATTTTGGAATGATCAAAAATATGCGTGTGCGTATGCATGCACACAAAATGGTATGGTCCCTGAAGCACATTGTGTGCACTATTCTAGATTTTTCATTTAAATTTTAAATTTATATTATTACTAAAACATAATTACAAACTTTTCACTTGGCGATGAGTGCATATATTGTTATTTATGATGACAGATATAGGGCTAGATGGTTCAATAAATGAGAGAGGTTATTGTTTTCATGTCATATGAGACCTTTATATTTAATTTTCATGTAAAATTCTACATTTATATACATGAAGGGCATTCACATGAATAAAGTTAGCTCTCTATACTTGGTTAGCTAATGCAAATATAACAAAAAAGTGATCAATTGCTTGTAATATGCATTCAAACTGGAACAAATGGAGCTACTGATGCTACGGAGCCAACTCTCTCTCAAAACAAGGATATGCGTACGTGTGCGTGCGTATTACTCAGAGGAACAATATGTGCCAAACTTAATGATGATCCCAAAGACTTAATCACCCATTTACACATGAATTTACGATGAGTCCACATAGCCGCAAGTTGCACACAAACATGTCAATTTTCAATCCCACTGGGTTCATTCCGGGCGTAAATCTTTGATTAGATCCTCAAACGCACCATTGCATTTTAAGTGGGCTCATAAACAACATCTTAACTAGCAAGTAACTTGACTTCCCTTATTTCCTTACCCACTCTCTTTTAATTGACTTCCTAGAAAATCAATTAAGTTCTGGTTCTACCCTTGCATACAGAAGATCATCAACTAAATTATTTTTTTTGTATCCTATACAGCACTAATAATTGAGGGCATGTGAAATTAAAACAACTCTCATCGTCATTTACTCTATCAAGTTCACTGTTGACTCGCATTTCAGGATTGAACCAGATCCAGAAGTTTCAACTATTTCTCCCAACTCGTTGGCATACTTTTTCTCAATGTTAAGCTCTTGCTCGTGTCATCATGGCTACTTCTATTGGTCACATGCGTATACTTCCTTTCCATGCACATAAAAAGCTGTTGTTCCTACACTTTTTTTAGCATATATCTATAAAATTATCTCGTGCAAGAAATCAGTACTGAAGGTTGTATGAATAACGGTTAGTGTTAGTAAAAATTTGATACAGTATCCAGTGAGTATTTTAAAATATGTACTGACATGCATAACACTGTTTTGAAACACTAGAATAATAATTTGCGCTAGGAATTTCATTGCTGCACAAAATTGGAGCAGAATCTGATTAGAATTGTTGTACGTGTTCAGATGCAAAACTTGATGCAGACCAGTAATTATGGTTTGTCATGATAATAATAGTGGCAATGGTAATATATAGTAGAGCAAAAATCATGACCACTTTTTAATGAAGGCTTGGTTAGTTAACTATTGCTGTATCGAAAAAATATTGTGCGTACGAATTACAGCGTTACATTCGTGAAATTAAACTTTTATGCAGATGAAACTGATATGCTGTGCAATGGATATGGTCGTGCTTTACGCTGCGTTCCCTCATTAGCATTGTGAGGGACGACTGGTTTTAGAATTTTATAGAAAATATATCTTAGGGATATGTAAACGCTTTATTGAGCTATCGAGGAAACTTATTATGCTTGATTGAGAGTCAAATTGAATCTTTAAAGAACTTTAGTTACACTTATAACATTAAAAGTTGAGTTTTCATATTTTTGCAGATATAGAATACATAGCTTTGAATACAGTTGACAATATCCATAAATATTCATTATTTTATGATTTTCATTGTATTTGTGGCGACATGCTACAGAAGTGAATCATAATAATCAAGGATGAGTACATGTTAAATAGATAGTTAATTGGATTAAATTAAAGCAAAAGTTTGTTTCTTGCTCTCTAACCAATGACACTTGCAGTCAGAAAGAGTTCAATGTCAAAGGAAACGCAGTAACATGCGTGAAACATTAACCTTTAAATGAGCTTCTTATTATATTACAGCTGAGTACAAATGTTGTTTCAAATGGTACTACATCAATAGGTTTCCGGCATGTGACTAATAAGAAAGAAGGTAAGTTCAAGTTGACTGCAAAAGTTTCCCATGACTGTCTTTTATGTCCATAAACTTAAACTTGGAAACTTTTCGCTATTGCCAAGGAAGGATATTGCTATTACTTTTGATTCCTTCAGACAATATTTGGTATATTTTTTATGATCCCCTAAATACTGTATGTATAGAATTCCTTCTGTTGGTAATTCTTTGACAATATGTTGCCAATTAGTTATCTCAAATGATTGCTGTATCAATCCAAACATAAGTGTTGCAGAATGAGGCAATACTTAATTTTGGTCACTATCACTATAGAAAGTAATACTCAATTAAATGATTATTAAAATTGTTTACAAGAACCTTTCAGATGCAAATACATTTTTTTTGCGATTATTTGCCATTTATTTTACTGAAACATAATTAACATTGACATAATGTGTCGTTTACCGTTAGTAGTGATTATTTAAGTGATCTGTAACTTAGTTTGGTGGGGGAAACCCAAATGGACTCATTATAAAATGCTCGTGACAAAGTTTTTGCAAGTGATAACATTTTTTTAGCTTGAAAACTACAAAATCAAAATTATTTGATATTTGCCAAAAATGCATTCTCCTTGCTCAAATGCTCCTATGCTAATGCTATGAAGTGTTACAATTGAAAGACTGACTCAGATTTCTGCATACCGCATTGTATATGCATGGTTATGATGGAGCCGCTTATTATTTTACCGCCGACTTATCCAGCAAAATCCTCCAGACTTTCATAAAATCATATTTGTACTGTATTTCCAAACCTAGTGTATCTCACTCAAGTACAGACATTTACGTATTGTTTGTCGGCAAAACTCTTTCTGGAGTTGTAAGCAAAACAGCCATTAACCAATTTAAAGTGCCTGACTTTAGATAAACTAAAGTAAATATCGCTCGCAAGGTATATCGATCCGGGCTTAATTTGATGACAGCGACTTTCAATAGCTTACTTGATCACTTAAATTTACTCAATCGATAACTTCAATTTGAACAATCAAAATAAAGTTGCATTCTAATTCATGCAATGGATAAAGTAAGTTGGAAATTTTTTAAATTGACGTTAGAATCAAGCAATTTTTGCAAACGCAATATATTTAGTATGCAGGCTTAAAACTCCTATTTGACGTTTGATATTAAAATCGAACCCATTTCCAGCAATATAATCAATAAAAAATTCTATTGTAGGCAGTTGTACGAAGGAATATATTTCTTCTCCGACTTCATGAGTCCAACTATCACTATCAGCTATATTACCCTCACGCATTTGAATTTTAGTATATCCAGGAGCTCAAATGGATTGCGGAACTGGTGTCCTAAATTTCCAAGAGCCTAACAGTTAAGGTTAACATTGAGGTGGCCTACATTCCAAACTGCGCTCCCTTATATAAAGTGTAAATGTGGGATCTCCGTTTAGATTTGCGTGTGTTACGCACATACCATGGAAAATCACGCATGTTTGCTCCTGCTGCTGCGTGCAATCACTTTATCACACAGTAAGTTAGAATGAACAAAACCTTGGCTATGTGCGTATACATTTGGCAAGGAGCGTGGAGAACCATACTCATCTTTCATCTATCCAATCTAAATTCATTTATAGCTTCCTTCCTGACTCAGTCTTATGAATGAATGGCATAAAGAAATAAACTTTTCTTTTTGTTTTATCAGCCACAAGAGTAATAAAAGCAAATATATCTACTCTCTGCGTAAAAATAATCAAATTCTTTCCTTTGGTCCATGCAGATATTGAGCTCTAAAAGTGTCAAAACACTCCGATACTCCTATTCATTCAATCCTTATAGACTCAATGGTAAAAAACTCGGGCAATAAACTTCTAGTCTCATACTCCTATTTACTTGTTTTTGTAAAATTGCTCAATCGGTGCCAAACTCGTAAAAGCTTCAACCCAATTTGTAACAACAAATAAATGAAAGACTTTTAGTCACAGTGAAAGATATATTGATAGGAAAACAAGATATACTATCCATTCATTTATTAACTAACTACAAAAAAACCTAAAAACTTTCTTATCAGGCAGGACATTTTTTGCACGTGTATTCTTTTTTGGACAAACAATAAAAGCAATACTTACTTAACTGAACTGACGGGCAAGCTTTATACGACCACACTCCGGTTTCGGGGCTCTAGCAAACTATATAGCTAGAATGAAAGGAGTAGTAGTTCCGCGAAACGATTACCAAAATCGGGGCAATGCTTTTATGGAGTCCAAGGCCTCCACGTGTACACTATATCGACAGAAGAAACTTTTAGCTAGTTAGGCATATAAAGCGGCACCATAAGCCGGTTCCAAAACATACATATAAATATCCTCCTTCACTCTCCTTACGCACAAGTTAGAGTGCGTAGTGGTATCCAGCAAAAGAATGAGAGCAAAAAATACTTTCTGTATCTGTTATGATAAGATGGTAAACGCACCCAAAAAAAAAATGCCCTTTACTCATTCATACTATGAGGTTGATACTATTAACTAACTAACTTGTCCTGATGACGTGATGATGGGAAGGAAGAAATAAGTATGTTACACGCGCAGCTAAATATCCTCAAAAAAATCCGATTAACATGTTTTGTGTGTGGATGATAAACATTGGGACAGATTTTGGCACACAAGTTACCCATCTTTATTCATGGGTGCGTAGCACTGGTGTATTATTAGTAACACCAACACTACGTGTGAGAATGAGGCTACGCATTGTTTATTTCCCCAGCAGTAGAATAATTTCAGTAGCTTTGCTTTTGTTTCGGCTCCATGTTCTTTATTTTTTGTCAGGGTTGTTTTCGATGGATTATGAAATTTGTCACGAGGAGCTTTGTATGCTCTATTATTTCCTAATGGGTTTAAGTATAGGATGCTCTAGTTTCATATGAAGGTTCTGATAGGAATGTTTTCAATGGGTGTACCATGTAGATTGGATTCGTGCGTGTGTATGTTATTTAGTGTAGAAATATGCGTAGCTCTTTAGTCTATATGGTATTGATTTGATGATGCAAATTATTTGACATAAGGCTAAGGGATTATAAAACTCAAAAATTAATTTAAAAGAGTAATATTTACCTACTGCATAACTTAGAAAAACGTGTATTGTATGCTTCTAAGTCTATAATTCAGCTTTTGATACTCTGTGTAGTAAAACATTGAGCATTATTTTCTGGTCTCCATATTAATGCCAACCAGAACCAGAGAAACTAGAGGCTAGGTTTTACTGTGGGAGCTTATGAGAGATTTCATTCCAGAACATTCCTTCCAGTTGGAGCAAAAAAGTGCATGTGTTACTGCCACTTCACGCATTTCAAAGTGTATTGACCCTTTGAAGATGATTACACATGGCAAAGCTGAATACATATAGTAATTCTCAGCTCTTGATTTCAAACCTACCAGCATCACGCATAATAATACAGGCGTTCAACAAATAACTAACTAACTAACGCTCTCTTTTATGTTCCTCCAGTGTGCACTATTTGTATGCATAACTTATATGAAAGGATTAGCATCTATAGTACCAAAAGGAAAGCACTATTTCCCTTCTATACCAAATACGCAAAACATATATTCAACATAATGCGATTTAAATCCCCTGGCTGTTTAAAATAATGCCACAGCACCAATAGTAATTTGCTGCTATAAGTAATGTTAATGATAATATTACTAATACTAATACGGTTGGAAAAAAAACGTGGGATAGCGTCAAAAAAGTACGATGTAGTGGCAATCCTCCGAATCAAAACCTATAGATGTAGCATTGAGTTGAATGGATACACGTGTACTCGTACAAGTTCCATGAACGCACTCAATGCTGATGTACACAGAGTGCATGGAAAAGAAAAGGAAAAGCGCTGCTCTGGCTCTGTTTCTCACACACACCAACTTAACCTTAGTCAAGGCTAAATTTTTTTTATCCTGCCGCATGGTACAGTATATGCTCTTCCGTAAAAAATGAGAGTGCGTGTGTGAGAGCAGCAACAAATGTTTGCTAGCCAAGGTAGATAGAGAATTTGAATATGTACACTGTAGTAGTAGTCTGCATAGTTAGAAACCAACTGGACAGGTTACTATTGTTAGTTAGTTTTAAAGCCATTAAACTAAAAGAATATTTTTTTTGTTCTCCCTAACTTGCTAACTAAACTAAACTCACTAATATTCATCTACCATACAATCATGCATAACAAGCATATATTGCACTACGCAACATTGTGGCACACAAACTGGATCCACACAACAACAATGTTACGCAATGATTAAATTTTTTTGTACCCGTCGCCCGTCATGTCATAATGCATGGAAATAACTGCAATTCTGCGAACAGGTTCACAGCATAGTGAGCATAGCACTTCTTGAGAAACAGGATGAATGCTTTACATCTGAAACTCACGTAGGTTATGCGAGGAATTTAAATAGTTCTCCCCATTTACAGTCCAAAAGAATTACACAGGTAAATTTTTTCTGGAAATTCTGTACCCATTAACGCAGCGCATAGAAAAGAAATCTGATTACTCATTTGACATATAGTTCTGTACAAAAATTGAGAAAAACAAATCAGCGTGAGCAATTACAAGGATTGGAATGTTAATACACAATCATAAATGGAAAAAAACAGAAGACCATGCACACCCTCTGATGTAAATTTGCTCATAAGATAAGCGCGTATACCTCACCAGGCATAATATACATACATTTTTTCACCCACACAATCTACTATGTAGTGAGCGAATCGAATGAGCGAGTTGTTATTAGCCAACAATCTAGTATACAAAATTTAAAAACGGCTGCTTGTCACTCACTCACTCATTATTACCTGCCACACACAAGGCAGATGGGTCCAAAGTATTGCATTAAACTGTAGCTTACCAACTAAAAGATATAACCAGATGAGTGAATGTTGAAAGCCTCACTCACCAACTAATTCAGATAGACATTCACTCATCTCTGCCTACACTCTTGACTTGTACATAGAGGAAGGTTTTCAAACATATACTACACACTATATCCATTGCATGCATTTAAGATTGAAATGAAAGACGAAATGAACTATATAAAAGTGGCAACCAACTAATGGCTTTAAACTCATATGTATTTATTATGATCTGCGTGGGCTCAAATAATTGAGGAAGAGTTAGTTAGTAAGCTAGAATTTAGTAGTTCAATTCATACTATAAACTTCAACACTTTGATGGTTACACAGTTACACACTGTAGTGTATAGCAGGCATAACTTCCTACATAAACGGAGAGTGAGTGAGTTCAAGTAAACAACTAAGGTAATATGCATATGCACAGCTATGGATTTGAGGTCGAAGGTCGTGGATTTCCACGTGGAGAAGAGTCCGGAACGTGTCTAGGGCGGGATCTGAATCTATCCCTCTGGTTGCTTATAGGGCAAAGGGCAGGGCTAAACCCTCCACGTCATATATTTACGTGCATACACACTGTAGGATAAACTCACTCACTCTCAGTCAGTGTACAATGTCTGCTTTTATGGAACTTGCTCACACTCACTTTACTCAAATGCATTTCATCTTCTTTTTCTCGTATTGCCTCATACAACCTAGTGTATATGTAATATGTAGTTGTATTATGTGTGTGCAAGCAGACACAATGTTTTTGTTGTGCAGTTAGTTAGTTAGTGATATGTGAATCCCAGGATAGTGGGAGAAGTTATGTGTGTTACATGCATATGCAGAAGACACGCATATAAATGCATGGATACTAGTTACTAGATACTAACTATAACTACAAATGATGCTTTGCACGCACTTGTCTACATATGGTGAAAGAAGTTACCCTAATGTTTGTCAGTTGTGTGTTAGGAAAGAATATGCGCTTGGTTATAATAATATATGCAAGTAGATCTCAACAGTTATCATATTGTAATGGGGGATCCTGATAATCACAAGAGGCTCACTGTGCTCCCAAATAATGTCTAAATATTTTGACTTGTTGCTTATTTTTAAGGGCGTTTTAATTAGTGAATTAGTGCGTTGAAATTGAAAGGGGATTTTTAAATTCTTTTAGCTAATTGATAGAATGGAGGATTATTGTTTGTCAGTTTGATATGCTACAGCATATAGCTTGCAAACAAATATCCAATGACTGATTCAAACCCACGCTTTGTACTATAGCTAAGCACCTAACTCAACATGCATATAAGGCACGCACAATGCTAACTAGCTTATATGCGTGGCTCATGTATGCACGCATTTTTTATTTTTTCCTATTAAGATGATCACTAGTACAGTTCCTTGCACTCGCAGTCAACCATTGCGCGTGCATAGGAAATGAAGTAAATACTTCAATGACTACAAATCATGTTGGTGGAATAACTATCTAGGTTTATGTAGGATGCAATGGAAGCTAATCATGATGATGGAAATGCTAGCCTCTGTTAGTTAGTTAGTTAGTAACTCAATAAGTTAAAATGCAATTAAATGCAATAATCATGTATATTACATAATTACAAACCAAATACATTCTCCAATTATATTCAAAGTTGTTTCTACTTAAAACTTGCCCATGATCCTACTCAGTCAGTTCAGTTCAATAAATATACAATCTTTTGGTTGTAAGCGCAGCAGAACAAAAGTATCAGTTTCATTATCCCACCCACGGACACAACCAGATGTAATACGCTACTACTAACAAACTAACCATACTTTTAGTTTCATCGTCTAGTTAGTTAATAATATTGAATTACAATAGAAATGATTTCTGGACATACAGTGTTGTGGACGAATAAATGGGAAAAGTCAGATGGTAATTGTCCATGTTGAAAAGGAATCTGAGAGTCCACCTTATTCATCATCATCACATGAGGTTTAGCATTACAAACTTGTTGGCTGACCAGCCAGCCTATCATTATTTGTGAAGTTAGTCGGTTAGTGTTGTCGGCTCCAGTCAATAAGAATGCAAAGGGCCAGTCAGCAAGTGCATGTGCATGTAGACTTCACATAGAGTAACTTTTTTTTATACCATAGTCAGTCAAAGGCTTAAAAAATTATGAGGAAAACGACTTGACTCCATAATTCCAGGGAATAGCCTTTGGGCTTTATTTTGACCCGAAAAGACGCTGTATAAGTTACTCATAGAAAATATATGCTTTTCTACTTAGCTATGGATTGGAGGCTGTAAATAGTAAGTAAGTAATATGAGTTTTGATGAAGAATACCATTGCAAGAAACGTGTTCAACTCTAATGTCTAATCCAGTATCACAATATAATGCTACTTGTGAAAAAGAATAGGGCTAAATAAGAAGTTATGAGCAACTGACGAAAAATTCAATTTCAAGGGTATACTCGCTCAACAGATTCCATGAATTAACTTGGTCAATTAGCACCAATAAACGGCTCATATCATGTTACAAATTTAACCAGCCTCCCACTAGTAAACATGTTTACAATTTTTTTTATTTACACAGATTCAGACTTTGGTATCTGGATTGCGAAATAACTCCATATAAAAACATTTGCATAAGGACTATGGTGCGGAATTTTTAGGTTAAACTATATCTATCATAGTTGAAGCAAACGTTTTCATGCGATTCATCTGATTCATGCTCATAGTATGAAAACTCGCCCTTGCACTTCCGTTGAATAAAAAAATGAATAATATGCCACACTCTTCATTCATTTCAACGAACCAAAGTTAGGTACCACTCTTGAAAGAATTTGGCAAAACATTTTACATCAGCAAGTGCGTACTTCTGTGTATTGACAACAGACCTTTAATATGTACACAGAGTAAAGCAGCCGTTCTTTTTGCAAATCTTTTGTTTACCTCATGCCTCGAACAACAATAAAAATTTCCCAAAAAATTAACGCACAAAAGGAATAACATTTGCTCTCCTCTTGTCATATCCAGTTTGTCTCTCTTGTGTCACCAACTTATCTAGTTCACCTCCCAAACAACTAACTAACATCAAATCAATCGTTAATCAATGTTGCGAATTCTATCTCAATCAATTTAAATTCATACACAACATCATGGGTCAGTGGAGAAAGTTTTTTCATGTGTGCGTGACAAAATGCGTTAGCTAGAAGAACTCAAGGAAAAGTCAAGTGAGTGATCCTAGTTAGTTAGTGTAGTGCGTACAAGCCAGTCTCATAGGATAAACTACATGGGCTGCTCCCATTCACTCACAGTGAATTACATGGGCTGAGATAGAGAAAAAAACCATACATCTACCAATGTGTGTTGGTGGATTTTACATGAGATCCTGTATACTCACCCAACGTAGAGGCTATCTAATGCATGAACTGCTGAACAAAGCGCAGCGTCAGTTGTGTGTGCAAGTAAAAAGCCAGCGAGCATAAAAGCTGCTGCTACCTAAAATCATTATATACGCTCCCACAGTGCAGCCCTACTACATAGTAGGTAACTAACTTCGCTGACGGAAGGAACAATATTCATAGACTTGACACTTGTCTTCATTCATCGGACGATTCAAGACGACTGAAAACTTAGTCCAGTAAAACACGGTGAAAATAATATTTTGCAACAGAATTCGTTGTGAGAAAGTGCTATTTACATTAAACCCCAAAGAAGGATAAGTGGGGAACCAGTACGTGAAAACAAAAACTGTGTCCTTTATTTTCATAAAACACACTCCTTTGGTGCTATTACTGTAAGAGTGAAAACTTGTAGATATCCATATATACAGTGTAAACTAACCAAAGTGAAACTATTCATCGAGTGCAATTCAAAATTACGAGTAGACCACATTTTGCTGAATTTCGGCTCTCAAATGGTAAGAAATACTCTTTTCTGTCTGCCTCTGTTTTTGAACTTTCCTTTTGACTTTTTTGCATACAATTTACGCTGATGCATAAAATTCTTCCATATTTTGTAAAAATCTGACAAAACTCATAAAAATCCATCATTTTTATGTAAAATTGGGCTCCAGATCCTTTAAATCCCGAGAGTCCTCTCTTCGCCCCATAAAACCTTTTCCCTTGGTCGTATCCTGTACAATTTCACACAGCACATACTACACCCCATGGAAACTATTTTGTGCAATTTTCATGAAATTTCACCCCAAATCCTTCATTTTATGGCCACTTTTCGTAACCATGTCAGCCTTTGCATGGGGCCACAGTGGTGGAGTCCATTCATGAGATTGAGAAAGGCCGAGTTGGGTTCCACTGTATGTTCACTCTGGGGCTCGCCTCGGCACGTGTAGCTCAAACTTGTGTAGGGTATGTGAGGTCGGGGTAGACCTTCCATCTCTATACCTATAGATTCCATCAAAAGCCAACTAAACTATATATCTCCATTTGAATCTCAAGGGAAAAACAACTTTTGCTCGCTATACTATATACTGCTACTACTAACTATTGCTCCATAACTTACTCGTTCAATATGGTAGTGTATCCTACTCCTGTTGGCTGCTCAACTTACTTACATAAAATGGTCCGTACGTAAGCGACTGTAGTCAGTAAGTGGTAGTATTCCTCTTTTTGTCCACAATGTTATATGAGTTATAACCTTCCTACGCTCCAATCGCAAACAAAAACTGCGTCGAACATGAATGTAAAACGATACATAGTTATAGTTAGTAGTAGTCTATACATGCATGAGCAGCTAGACATAGCTAGCTACCTAATGGAGAATATATATTTAGCTCATCTTATCACTTATTAGTGTAGCTATAGCGAGGTATAGCTCTATTACAAACCGGTTGGAAGTGGAATATAGAGTTCTTATGGTAGGATTCACACACATATGTTTACATGCTAGATGCACTTTGGCTTTAGTTATGGTTAGGATTTCGTCATTATGAAGATTTCATGTGCAGTAGTTTGCTTTTATACTAACTTTATAGTAGTTAGGTTGTGTCTACTATCTGGCTGCATTGAATACTTGTTGTGGCACTGCAACATTATTACCACCTTGCTCCAATCACGTATGGGTTCTGAAGTAGTCTTTAAGTGTGTAGCTTGTTAGTTGGTAGGATTATGACCATATGAGTTGAGTCTCATCTTTGCCCCGTATGCATGGATGGAGCATGGAGTTACTTACTTACTTGCTCATACTCGAGTCTCCTTATTTTTCTTTCCCACAAGTATAGAGCCAAGTGAGTACATTCTTTGTGTACTTTTTCCCGTTGGCCTTCGATTAGAGCAGCGCCCTAAAAACTCTCTTGAATAAAAAATGTTTTCATTCCACGTGGGGCCCCAGGCTGTGCTGTCAACCTATGTGTCCCAATGAGACTAGGTACTAACTTTACTATACTTAAAGTAGTAGTGTATATGGTTATGGTTACTTGAGACGCGCATCTTTGTTCCATGCATGCATTTTATGGGAGATTACATGGAAACTGCACTGGTATTACGGGAATTGAGATGAGAGCATGACTCGTCTCAATAACTTATTTGTCATACAATGATGGTTGCATAATGATGAGCTACTTCAAACAAAGGCAATGCACCTTTTATAAGTTATTTGGAAAAAAACATGCAGACACGCAGACTGCTGACCAAGCGATTGTAATGTGTAAATTATTAACTTTTCGGCTTAAAGTGAAGGTGCGAGAAATTGCTCAAGTGGATAATGAGCAATGGATTTTTTATCTCCAGAACATTCTGGACACAATGGGTGGGGAAAATTACAGCACGTGATGTTGGTTAAATGAGAGAGTGAAATTAGCAGATTTGTATCATTCCATGATGCATTTTTAATGGTTGTTGTTGCATAAATTCAATAAATTACATGATTATTTCCAAAGTCTTATCTGAGCTTGATCCTGCAGGATCAATCTTTCATAATCTGCAGTATTTACGATACAACGGTAACGGTAGGCAAATACAGCTTACCTTGCCAATCAACTGATAATTGGCTACTGTCAAGCATAAGTTATTACATTCTAAATACGTGATTTAACATAACGTTTGCTTTGCATAGCGCTGTCGCAAAGGGGATTTTACCCTGACATGGCAGTCAAGGTTGAACGTTCTATTTGACCCTTACAGCATTTAATAAGCATATTTCCCTTTTATTTGTCAATGATTATTGTCATTGCATCCGACAAATTTCCTTGCAACATTTCATATTGTAGTTAGTTATAGTGTAATTGAAGACTTTGCATTGGTAAATTGCAACTCACAAACTCAGGGATTTAACATTTTCTAAATAACAGACTTGTTGAGAAAGGCTATGGTTTCTATTTTACAATGTCTCACCTTGGACACTGTTGCATTTATCATGCTATTAAAAGCTGAACACAATGAGTGGCAAACTTGACTTCAAGGGTATGCCATCCAATTATGTTATGTGTTGGCAATCGCTATCAGCTACAGCATATTTATAGACACGTAGACTGGACTAGTAGCTGTAGTTAGTTATTTGTAGACATTTAGAAAGTTGATCATGCTGAAAATGGGTTGACGATATTTTTATTAGTGTCCGCATAGTCCTTTGGGCTAACATATAATGCGAATGCCCGTTCTTAAAGGCAGTCTGCAAGTGATGACTAATTGCTGGCTATATGCTAACTAACCAAGTAATGACAAGAGAAAACATGAGATGGGAGTAGTTATATAGTAAATTGACTATGCTTTCAGTTAGATACAGTTCATTGGAGAGCAAGCTGTAGCTAGTTAGTTAGTTAGTTAAGTGAAGGCAAAAACACACCATAGCACTATGTGGCAAAATGACTAGTGCTGATCGACTGGGGAATCATGACCTCGCTTAACTGAGCACTGCTTGTGCGTTTAGATGTGCACAGAACAAGGCTAGAATATTGTATAGTAAGTGTGTAGGATGTGCTACTAGCTAGAAGTAATGTGCAGCATATTTGAAGTGCGAGAAACTAACTCTTCCACGGCACAGGCAAAAAAGAGTGTGCAAAAAATGGTACCCAGCAGTTAGTTAGTAATGTAGCCTGTATAACGTTAGATGATGGGACTGACGGGATTATAGCTATAGTTAGCAGAGACAGTCCTTAAAGCGATTTTTGCAGTCTTTTGTACATGACTAAGGTTTCTACGTAATTTTATGGCTGGTTGGTCATTGTGTTTGCATGTAAGGTATGTATACTGCGTAGACAGTATCTAATGACGGGCTATGAAGCTAGTAGAAAAGTAATCTTAATGAATTGTATGGTTGGTGAGTTAGGTTTTGTGGTACCCATAGATTGTTTTGAATTTGAATGTCTTATTAGAAGCAACATGCATTACCTACCTCAAGTGGAACATGTGTTGAGCATTTGGATTTAATAATGAGAAATGAGCTGCGTGGCTAGATGAGTTGGTTAGTTTAGTTAGTTAGTTAGTACTAGCAAAATATGAAAATTTTTGTTTGTTGCGTGAGTAGACAGACGCATTGTGAATGGAGTTTGTCTTTGGCATGAGAATGAAGTGTTAGGTTTATTCGATAGGTGGCAATATCACGACAGAATAATATCTTGCTACTGCGTGCTACATGCAAGTTGGCAGTTTGATCACTTTTGTGAGTCATGGGGAGACAGAAATTGAATGTATGCTAGCAAACCTCATAATGTATTGTAATAATAATTGTAATGGGTATGTCATGCAATATAGCTGATTATGAGGGGTTTTGAATGAAGGAGTAGGTTAAGATTGTCTTTTAGCGAATTGACTCATCCATACATGAATAGTTTTTGTATGACTGGTATAAGAACGTTGTTTTTGGGTCGTGTTAGTCAGTCAAAACAACAATAACAGAGTTTCCGCTCCTAATGAGTAAGGCAAAAGCCCAATTACTGGGTAACTAACTAAATCAGGTACTTTGGATACTTCCATGGAATGAGACATTGTCAACTTTGTAATCGGGATTTTGCAATGTGTGAGCGTGACCCTGATATTCATAGAATCGTCAAATTACTTTCATGTAAACTGACTAAATGTATACAAATTTTAGACCTGAAGCACAGTCTTGTATTATAATGAACCTTTTGAATCGTGTTTGGATATTATTCCGTTTGTACTAAACTTGTACAACAGAACATGTCCTCATTTGCACAGGAAAAATATCTTCATCACCAAATAGATTGCTATGTCCTATACCTTTCTGCCACCCCAATGGTAATGGTTGTTGTACCTACCTAACCGAGCATTTACAAGTTGGAACTAGTTATAGTTAGTTGTATCCATAGTTTGCCATTTTTATGTACACGAAAAAAAACTAACCCACCCTATTGTATTTTTTTGCAGGCAAGTGCTACATTTGAAGCCCCGCACCGTACAACATAAAGAGTACAGAAGCCCCTTGTAAAGTAGATGCACTGTCGACTTGCTCCTACTGCTGCATATCATCAGTACGAAGCTAGAGCTCAAATTAGAACTATCATTATTGTGGTCACAAAAAGTGCAACTCTTGAGTCCTTGGCTCAACCAGAACTAAAAATTACTAAAAAATGATGAAAATGGAGTTCTCTGAAGGCTACCCTAACGGTGGGAACCGTGTCCCAGACTCCGCACAACAGCATGCCACTCCTCCTGGTTGCAACAACGGTAATAATGGAGGTCAGTCCGTCGTATGCACTCCCGAAGTAAGTTTGTACCAGTACAGTGCGGCCAATGGAGGTGGCCAGCAGCAACAAATTTCCTCATCCGCAATGAGTACAATCAATGGGAACAATAATAGTGACCGTGACTTGAACCCAGGAGTGATGCGAACCCATTGCTCTGATGGTAAACTGGGTGCTGAGATCTCATCCACAGGATTTGTGGAGCCTGTGGTGGGAAACATTGTTGTTTCGGCGGCTACAAATCATACCTCTGGGTCCAATGGGTTCCAGTGTGGCTTCTGTGGAAAAACGTTCCAGCAGAAGAATACCTTCCAGAATCATTTGCGATCTCATCGGGAGGGTGAAGACCCTTACCAGTGTGACATTTGTGGGAAAACTTTTGCAGGTGAGACATTATTTTTTTTTGTATACTTATAGCGTTTGCATAGGGAGGGAGACCAACCATTCGTAATAGCAGCAAATAGAAAAATTTACTTGTTTAGTTAGCTAGTTGTTTCTATAGTGTAGTGTGGCTGAAACTTTGATTTGATGCAAACTTTGGTATGCAACATCCTTTGTAACAACATTATATATGCGAATTGCATAATAATGCGTACGGGATGTAATGTTACTACCTTTGTGAAAGGAATGGCATAATGACATCTACATATACTAACCATGATACATGGCATGGTTGGTATAGTTGGCTTGGCATGTATACGTGTGCTTGAAATACACGCAATTGTCTAGGTACAGTTTTTGAGAACAACACGCATTGCACGTTAGTTAGTAGCTTCACAAGAGCGTATGCTTTTAACCTGTATATGCAGTATTGAGAAACTTTTTGAGTCATTATACTGCCAGAAATATTTACTACACTACAATACTTGCTAACTAACTAAGTGGAATTAAAATCTATGGGAAAATAGATAGCCCTTGTTTCCCTGAAAAACTAAAAGGAAAGGCTAGATTTTTTTGCACTTTTCACACACAGCATGAACTATTTACATGTTGTTCAGAACAAAAATTTAGCATGTAAGGGACTAGGGAAAAAATGAATTTGCACCTGGCTTTCCGCTGTGAGAGCATTTACCCTCTGGAACTCACAGTCACAACAAGGGGTGATGTATGTATACGAATTTGAGTAACAATTTCGTTCCCCTAGGAGTCACTAAAATAATGAATTTTAATGAGAGACGCATACATACATGCATGCATGGTAGAAATGAGGGGGATGAGCTTCACATTTGAGAGTTCGTTGAACTTTTCGCAATCGATTTCAAGGCTAATCATTAAATTCGTAGTCTCCCCTCTCTCTCTGTAAGTGTGTGTTTCGTAAACGCATGTATAAGGGTTGCCTGCGCGTTATATGTGCATACGGAATGGGACGACTGACTGCCTATTATTACACTGGCTGTTTATTATTTGCCATAAAGTTGGCTGCAACATGGAGAAGGGGAGAATTAAAGCCATTTTTTGTTGACTGTGCATTGCATTGTGCAAAGGGAAAAACGGAGGTGTTTGCAGATTATATTGCAGTTTGTATTGTGTCTTGATTGGGTAGTAGTTAAATAGTTGGTTAGTTATGGTTGCAAACTTTTATGAGATGTAAAGAGAGAGAGAGAAAGATACGGTAAGATAGGCATTAGGTATAAAAATGCGTGTTTTGTTGATGGGGATCGTTAGATGTTAAATTATGTGGAAAGAGATTTTTAACGCACTTTTTTTCCGTATTGCAGTTCCAGCCAGACTCACTCGTCATTACCGAACACACACGGGGGAGAAACCATACCAGTGCGAGTACTGTAATAAGTCATTCTCTGTGAAAGAGAACCTCTCGGTCCATCGACGGATTCATACCAAAGAGCGTCCCTACAAATGTGAGGTTTGTGAGCGTGCATTTGAGCACAGTGGGAAACTTCATCGTCACATGAGGATCCATACAGGGGAACGACCTCACCGATGTCAACTGTGCCAAAAAACGTTCATCCAGAGTGGTCAACTGGTGATCCATATGCGAACGCACACTGGGGAGAAACCGTATGTGTGTAAAGTGTGTAACAAAGGGTTCACTTGCTCTAAACAACTCAAGGTACACACCCGGACGCATACTGGGGAAAAGCCGTACACGTGTGACATTTGTGGCAAATCCTTTGGGTACAATCACGTCCTCAAGTTGCATCAGGTATGTTTTTTTCAAGTTGGGTTAGCTTGCACTTTAGATGTGGTAGCTGCTGTAGTCATATAGGGATTTTTTGCGCTGAAAAAGGAAAGATTTTTAGTGGCTTTAGATCGTTAAACAATTTTTTGTTCGTGGGAACTTTTTATTACAGCTTTAATTGGAGATTTTTTTAACATAGAGTGGCAAAATTCATATTCATTATTTTCGGCATGGCTGTAACAAAATTATTATTCCATAATTCTAGGTGGCTCATTACGGTGAGAAAGTGTACAAATGCACCCTATGCAATGGGACATTCAACTCGAAGAAGGCCTTGGAAACGCACATTAAAACGCATGCAGAGGATGGCTCATCTCCATCAGACCGACTAGTCCTCTCTCCCAGCTCATCCCACATGTCTCAAACACCGCAACACTCGGACAAGGAGAACCGGGAGTCTTCGGACTCGGAGTTGTCCCTCCAAAACTCCCCTCCAGCCACAGAGTCCCTGAAGCCATCACCGCCTAGCAGTCCCTCAGTACTCATGCATTCGGGGTCACCAGTCCAGAAGACCAATCTGGCCTATTCGCTTCAATCGGGGAGGAACACTGTGCTCACCAAGGGCTCCTTGCTGTCTCCATCCACCACTATCTTCCCGGTAAATAGTCCTGGGGACACCAGTAATAATGCTCGTAGTCACCATGGAAACGGAAATCCAGAGATCCTGAACCATGGAGGTAATCATGGCTACCGAACATCAGGTCCCTCGGACATCCCCTACCCCATGCTCCCTCCCGGTGTGGAAATTCATCAGGCGCCGCAGTCGAAAACTACCTTCTTGTATGTTACCTCCAAACTGCCTGTTGTGTCTAGCAACAGTGGCAGCAGTAGTAATAATATTGCTGTTAGTAACATTAACTGTAATAATAATAATAGCATTACAACCGTCATTGGTAACAGTAAGGGGGAAGTGACAATGACTCCTTTGGAGTCCAAATTATCCCCGGCACTGCGAACGCCGGCATATGCTAAAATGTTTAGCACTGGTGTGGTGAATAGTAGTAACAGCAACGGCATTACGATTAGTCCATCCCATAGTAGTCCCAACAATAAGTACCCTTGTAGTAGTAGTAAGGATAAGTTACTGCTTGAGAGTGCAACCATACGGGAGAAAGTGCTTGCTTTCACTGAAAAGTTTGGCTACGGACTAGAGTCCGGAGAAGCGAATAATAATCACAGGATTGTTATGAGCGGGTCTAAAGAGGGGTCCAATAAGCCAATTAGTTATAGTGGTAACATGATGATGGGGAATGAAAATTTGAGCACATATGGGAAAAGACTGTTGTCCGGTAGGAGCGAGGAAGGGTACGGAGAGGAGAAAATGCTAGCCCGCAAATATTCAAACAGTTCGAATGACAGTTTTGGAAGTGGTTGTGGGAGCAACATGTCCACGTACACCCCCGGGGGAGTTTTAGCGTTGGCTTTGACCCGTGGGTCCAAGGCTGTGAATAAACTGTATGGAGCGAGCAATGGGATGCCCCTCGGAGGGATGACTTCAGGTATTGGTGGCAAGTATCATCCTGGGTTGATGCGATCAACCGGCGCTGAACTAAGCATTGACTTGAGTCATCACAGTAGTAGTTGTAGTAATAGTAGCAGTTGCAGTGGGAGTCGTAGTCCAACCCTCTCGCGATCAGACACTCCGTATGCTGACCAGGATTCCAGTGATGATCAACTGAATGGGAATAGGAAGCGGGTGTCTGGTCGTGGAGGGGGAGCGCCCAGGAAAAGATCTAGCATGATTCTAGAGAAATATGCTCAAGAAAATTCTCCCCGGGGGTCCCCTAGTAGTCCTTGTGAGGCGACTGTGATTACTACTACGGCGAATGAGTCTAACGGGAGTAGTAGCAGTATTCTTTCCCAGCGACTCAGGTTGTCCTCAGTTATTCAGTATGCTGAGAAATGCTCATAGATAGAGTGTTTTTTTTAAAGTTTGTTGGAAAGGCCTTAAGATTTTTCGGAGGAGAGTACCTTTTGATCTAGAGTTTGTGAACGTCCCAGAGAAGATGATATTGTTGATAATGCGATGATCTATTTTATGAAAAGAGTTTGTTTTTAAAAGGAAGGAGCTATTTTTTGAGTTGGGGCGCGCAAGATGGGTGGGAATTAGCATGAATACACTTGCCATATATGGTTAACAAATATGCGATATATTTATTAGGCTGTTTTTTGAACCCTCAGGACTGATTTGGGAGTATAAAGTCTGGCTTGAAATGGATTAGATTATTTTGGTGTGAGAGAAATTGGTAGGTTTGGGAATTGGTATCGTAATGTGTATGTGCTCAAATTTTCATGGGTTGTTATCATATGTTGGATTTGGACACCGTTTTAGTATTCGGCTCATAGTTTTTTTGTTGGATTATAACATGGAATTATTTGGCAACTCATTGTCAAGCTGCCTTTCTCCCATTATGATCATTAGTATGGTACAGATTTTAATAGTGTAAACATTATTAAGGTATGGTTTAGCTTGTAGATTGAGTAAGGATTTCATGATGGCATTTTAACCAAAACATATACCAAATGATTATATATTACTAGCAAACTTAAGAGGAACAGTAAAAAGAAGGTGCAGAAAAACTCAAAGTACTATATGTCTAGATTAATATATTTGTTTGGAACATTTAGTTGTAAACCGTATGAGAAGCACATTGTTACTTACATTTGTTTTTTGGAGTGAGTACGATTGGGCAATAGAAGAATTATACGTTTTTCCCAAAATGTGCATCTAAAAGTGCTACTTGAAACCAACTAACTAAATTACAGATTGTAAAGTGTAGAAAAAAAGTAAATTTTAAACACCAACAAATATCCACAAAAAAATTTGCATTCGTATGTTGAATATAAATTTTTGAATGGGTTTGTTTTTGCTCGAAAAGCTTTAAAAAAACTGTACCAAAAAAACATTACATATGTATGTATAGAGTTACTTTGGGTATTATGTAAAAAAATCTTTTGGTTACAAGTGTTAATAGCCGCGAGGATTGAATTGTAGGCTAAATAGGTAACGTACGTGCATACTATGATTAAATAGGATATGAGACGCAACCGTTACGTCAGCTGATTTCGACGGTGCTGTAAACAATGTAGTGTATAAAGATAGTATTTTGTTTCGTTTAATTTTGTATTCGTTTGTTCTCTGTCTCAACGCGAGTGGCTTTCATAGTCAGGTTAAGAATTTAGTGGTTTGTTTTTTTGCGTTTTCGCTACCGTGTACAGCAATTTTTACCAAATAGCTGTTTTTGTCCTTACAGATTTTAATCGTAATTGAATTCGTATTTTATCCAGATCTCTTCTACTAGAGATTAAATCCCATTGATTTTTGTGTGTGTAAAATGTCTGGTAAAGTTTTAAACTAACAAATTAGATGTAATACTATTTATTCATGGAGAATTGCAGTTCAATCATATACAATGGTACAGAAAGCTTTAAAAGAAACCAATTGGATTTGGCATTTGTCTATAGTAGCTCTAGTTTTGAACCTAGTAGTTGAAAATTTGCACGATATTGTACATTTGAAAGTATTGCTAAGGCAGTTGCAACTCTCATGTGAGGGGAGCATCACAATTTATAGAGAAAACCAAAGCGAAAGGAACACACAGTCGGTGAACAGGAATGGAATGCAATGATTTTGGTTGATTTTGATGAGAAATAGGTTCTTCTTTGAGTACAGTATGCATGCTTGATACTGTGCGGTCTTTAGGAAGGAGAAAGCTTGAGCTTTACAGAAAGAAAAGACTTTTTGAAGTCAGTCAAACTCGAGTTTAATACTAACTATAATGATAATGTTACTACTAATTTTCCATTTCAATTGAAGAGCACACATTTTTTCTCTCTATATGTCAATATGAAATGTATTTTCTTCCCCTTTTGTGATTCTATGTATGTTTTGGTTCTGACTATAATATTATAGTCTGCTTTGGTATGTGATTCTGTCTCATTTCCATTTCTTCTATTCCTTGAACAAAGACTGTAGTTTTTCAGTAGCTGGTGTAGCGTGCAGATAATCCAAACTGGACATAAAAAAACATACTAGAATATAGTAGATTTATTACTTCTTGAGAGGAAATGCTGTGAATACTTACTTACTCACTTTACTTACAACTTAATACACACAACCTATATTACCAGATGATAGTAATTTGATGTCACTGCTGAAAATATGATTATTGTACCAGAATCTCATTCCGTTCTCTGGACAGTTGTGATGTTGTGTTTCGATTCTTGTACTATAGTAAAAAAATGAGTTTATAGTTAAGGACAGTGAATGCCAAAGATTTTTTGGAACCGTTCGTATATTATTATGTGTTATTGTTGCGAGCGTATGGGAGAAATTATGAAATGGAAGTTGCATATACTAGAAAAAAAGCAATGTAAAACACCATATAAACCAATGATTGTGTTCATTCTCTAGCTACAAATACGTACTACTATAACTTACATAATGCGGATGAGTCCGTTTGATACTAATGTTTTACGTATATGATGGTGAGAAAAAAAACTCGTATTGTACAAATAATTTTTATGAATTATATATTTGGATAAGTTAGTTTAGTTGTATAGTTGATGAAGGTTTTTTGAACAGACACATGCGCCTTGAACTAGTTTTTAAGATTGGAATATAAATATTCTATGTTTTGGAATTGTATGGTTAGCTGTGTACAAATAAGTTAGCTATGGGAGACTAGATATGTGTTCGTTCCATGAAAAGTCATAAAATTAAAACTGGAATAAGTTTGCCCAAGCTTTTTCAGTACAACTATACATTATGACTGCAAAATCAATCAAACTCATGGAATCATGATTTACTATACTATTGTTTGTTGTTAGGCATGTATTAATTTATATACATTTTGTTGTTCTTACTTAAAATCGCATCTATAAACTATGATTATAGATAAGTTGTTATATCTTCTCGCTCATTATTTGCACTACTCTAATGTGTTTTACTATACTTGTCTTGAAATATCTTGTAATGAATATAGTTTTACGTTACTATTATGTACTGATATTGATTTTAGTCTGATTTTTGTTGTTGTTGTTATTGTTATCTACAATCAATCCTAAAGAACATTAAGTTCTTAGCTCCCATTATACAGCAGTTGTTTTTAGTATTGATGTAGTTTGGGTGTCAAAAGAAATGAGCTTTTTTCATGTCGACTGAACAAGCGGAAAAAACTAGTAGATGGGTTTTATTTTACCACTTTGGAGCTATGCATGAATAAAGTCAGTTTCTTTTGATTTCCAGTTTTAAACGAAATAATGGGAAGTTATTTTGATTTTTTAGTGTGCCCAACAACATTATATACATAGTCTGTTCATGTGTTCATCAACTTTACGTAAAATGCAGTAGTTTATACAAGAAAAATATATCGTGGATGTATGCACTGTTATTGGAAATAATTGAATATTGGTTTTGTGGGATAAATCGTTATAAAAGAAATTAAAACTGATTTATTGTTTACAAAAGCCATTAAATTTTAAAACTGTGTAGATTGTAACGCCGTATTTTACTTACAGGTACATATTTAAACATGATGACAAAAATAATAATAATAAAAAAGCAGTACGCATTTACTGTACAAAATATATGTCTGTTTCGTGATTCAAATTATTTTCCTTGTGATAATTTTTTTTAGTTCATTCATACTGCATTGTTTGATCGTACGATTCCGTTCATTTGATCTTCATGACCTGTTTTCAGGTGTCATCGGGAGACAACCACAAACGTCATATAAGAAGCAGTGCATTGAACTTTTTATTGGGAAAATACTCGACATTCGTCGGTTATCAGTTTCAAAATTGAAGTATTGTTCATCAACTACGTGCTCCATGGCATGAAGCTTTAAAATTAAAACGATTGATCGATCTCCTGCATGTAATGTATTTTTGCGCATGAAGCATGAAATCCACAAAAAAATCATCAAATAGCTCCAAGTGGGATTTTCTTCTCATTCAAAAGATTGAAAATGTACTGAAGCATATAATGCATTAAGTTGAATAAGTTCTCTGACTGACTGAGAGTGGGCTCCTTGAAAACAGTTTCTAGGGCATTTCTGTGAAGCTTGTAATGTATTATATGTGATGATGCTCTTCTTGCCCTCCACGTGTCAAGGTCGTACCTACAAGTTTTATTGAACTTCCTCTACTACTCCTCTCCTATAGAAGAGAAGGAACACTATTGGATGCTGTATACATGAAAAGTTGTGTTGTAGTCTACTCAGCTCGTAGCCTGGCTGAAATGCCCTACTTTTGCAAAACTCATCATGGTTTGATGAAGACATTAATGTACGCCAATGTGGTATTCCCGTAGGCTAGACTATTGGTAATCCAAATGACAGATACTATAGCCAAAGTTTGTGTTAGAATACAGCTAATATTTGGTTTAACAATTCAACCGGTTTCATGTAGGTAGTTAGTTAGTTTTGTGCATGATTTTGATGACATGGGCAGGAACAAAGATGATAAAATTGCAAACTTTCCCCCTCAGTAGTGGGATGTTTATTATTATACAAAACCACAAAACTGTGAAATCAGACCGCAGCACGTGTATAGACATACACCTTGAGGGTGATATTAGGGGTACACCCGATGCCGTGTAAACTCGTACATTTCTACGTGCGTAAAACTCCCAGCCAATCAGATCAGTAAGTAGAAGTTGGAAGTCTGCTCTGATCGGCTGGGAGTTTTACGCACGTAGAAATTTACGAGTTTACATGGCATCGGGTGTACCCTTATTGTGTTCATCAGTATGGAAACTGATTAGTAAGCGAGTTAGTGTGATTTCCGTCTTTTCATTAATGATCCTTTCATATGAGATGACCTTCTAGGAAGTTGAGAAAAAGGCTCAAGGTGAGATGCAATTTGTTGTTGAATACCAAGTTCAAGTTTACATAAAATGTGTCTTGTTCTGTGTGTGAAGCATGCAGTAGTTGGCAAGGTGTGCTATATATTTGAGGTACCCACAGGGAAAGAAAGTTTAGCCACCTTAATTATGAATAGTTTGTCAGTTAGTTCGCAATCAGGTGATAATGAACTTGACAAAACAGGTAGACTTACATGAATTGGAATGAGTTTACTTACTTGCAAGACAATAATAAATTATTGAGTACAACAACGTGATGACAAGGATGCGTGCATTCGCGCATATGTAATAATGAAGCTATGCAAACTTAGGATTTCTGAAACTATTTTATGACAAAAGTACCAAATAAAATATTAAATATATGATGCCAGTGTCAGGAATCGATTATTTGGATTCAACCAATTCAACAGCGCTTTGATACGTAACATACACAGTGTTCTTTCTCTTTAACTGTAATGGGAAGTTTCTGTACGCAGTACGCACTGTGCGTGGGAAGGGACTTTACGGGATGATAATAGAACTGGAAAATGGAAAGAAAGTAGGTGAACTGAATCCAGTGGTGTCCTACATACAAAGTACAAAGCGGTTGAAATGGTGATGAAAACGAAAAGAGATGATGCTGTTTCGGGAACCAAAAAAAGCTTATATAGGACATGCACGTGGCGAACTTGAGATCCAAGGATGGAATTGGGTCAGAGTCTCTTCTTCTTGCGTATACTCTTCCGCGTACTATGTATAACGCACAGTGCGTGCGACCCTTACGCAACGTTACTACTTATACTGGAAGCAGTGGAGTTGGTATGATGTTTCTGGAACGAAAAATGTAGAGCAATGGAGTAGAATTAGAGTACAGTTATAGATCAAAAATAGGCGAAGATTATTAGAGCAGATTGACTACATTTATTTGCTCAGAATATGAATAAAAGTGTGTAGGTAGGGCACAGGGGTAACTGTTAATTATGGAAATTGATTGATTATAAACTTCATATTTTAAAGTTGAAACATTTATTTACTGATGGATGATAGAGTACAATACAAGAGCAAAACGTGTATTTGTCTACCCCTAGTTTTAAAATTGCTACTGTAATTGCTAAAGCTTGAAAACGAGTAAAAAGATTGTCGTTTAAATTCCATGATGTAAAACAGCTCGCAAACTGACTTTGCTTAATAATTTATTTGAGACCACCACGGAGCATATTGTCCAAATTTACGAAGAAACCACTGGAAAATGATTCGGTAGTTTTTCTTCACAACAAGGGTCACTGGTTCTGAAGGAGAGTTTGGTCCGGAATTTCTAGTACCATACATAGGAGTTGTTGAGCTCATAATGTTTGCTGTTTTATTCAAGATTCTCATATTCTCTTGGAAGATTTCTATTTGACGTTGCTTGTCTCTCAAAGCTTTTTTGGATTTGAATTCTATATGAGATCGATTTTTTGGTGGAGTTGAATCCACTGCGGGTTTAGCAGCTGCGACCTTGAAGAAAAAAGGATGCCAATATATCATTTATCTTTACTTTTGCGATGATTAAGCGAGGTTTTACAACAAACTAACCTTATTTCGATGAGCTCGATAGCGACATTTTAAATAGTTTAGTTCCCATCTACTTAAATGAAATCCACATCTTCTATCGGTTGATACAGGCATTCCAAAAGCTCAGGCAATTTTCCACTGCCAATAATAAAATAGAATTCGAAATTCAAATGGTCACGTTAATTTAATTACAGTTTTATTGCAAAAGTTTGCTACACACAAGCTTACTTCCAGTCTTGGTTTGAAAATGCTCCCATCCCATTACAATGCAGCATCTCCATACTTGAAGACATGCACACATAACATTCAAGCAGAGCGTGAGTGAATTTCTTCACAAGCATTGCATGCAAGAAAGTTCATCGTCCAGATTTGTATGGATTATTGATCAAACACATTGTTGGAGAATTCTTTGACAAAGACTCACTGTCACAACACACAACACAGTCGTTTTTTACACGGGATTTCACTCTAACAAGCGCCTTTTGCTTATCCATTTGTAGTCAGTCAGATTGTCAGCGTCACCTAACGGGAGACACTTTGTACAAGCGTCTTTATTCGATACACAAGCAAGGCGTCATCCCAATGAAATTGTGTAGCGGGAAATAAGTTTGAATCTTTGTAAGAGAAGAAGCTGAAGAAACAAAAACTTCTTGTTTTCAATTTAATTCATGAAAAGTCATCTTTCCTTCTTAATTTTTAGTTATCAATTAAATAGTGTCGGCATTGCTGTAGCCTAAAATTACAAGTATTGTAAGTACACTACAACTTCCAGTAGATCCGAATAATAAGAGATTCAGTGTGAGAGCATTGTATTTGAGATAAATTATTTGCCGGCTAAAATTCGCGTACGAAAAGTTATTATTATGGATGTTAGGCCGAATCATACGATCTACATCAATAACTTGAACGAGAAAGTTAAAAAGGAAGAGTTGAAGAAGTCCCTGTATGCCATATTCAGCCAGTTTGGTCAGATTCTGGACATTGTTTGCTTAAAAACTCTTCGGCTCCGTGGACAAGCATGGGTGATTTTCAAAGAGATCAGCTCGGCGACAAATGCTATGCGAGCGATGCAAGGATTTCCATTTTACGATAAAGCTATGAGAATAAATTATGCTAAGATGGATTCAGATGCCATCGCTAAAATAAAAGGAACTTTTGCTGGTAAGCCAATTCTCAATGTTACTTGGTCACGCGGTTTTGCACTGTTCCATTATATTTCTATTTTCTATGAAATAAATATCGAATAATGTTCAAATTTTTTTTAGAACGCCCGAAAAAGAAGCCTGATCACGACAAAAAGAAGAAGTCTAAAAAGTCTGCAGCTCCGCAGAAATCCATGCCCATGGAGCCAGTACGAATGGATACATCAATGCCGATGATGATGCCCGATGCAATTATTCAGCCTCCTAATCAAATTCTCTTTTTGACGAATTTACCGGAAGAGACGACAGAAGTTATGCTTCAAATGTTGTTCAACCAATTTCCAGGATTTAAAGAAGTTCGTCTGGTACCAGGTCGTCACGATATCGCTTTTGTCGAGTTTATGAGTGAGCAACAATCAACTGTTGCAAAGGAGTCTCTTAATGGTTTTAAGATCACTCCTAGCCACCCAATTAGCATTCATTTTGCTAAGAAGTGAACTGATTTTTTTATTCATTTATGGACGTTATTTTTTATTCCTTGTAATAATTTACTTTACAAACTTTTGAATGATGAATGATGAATCTTGTAGAGTGATGTACTTTCCTTTCTAAGCGATATTTTAGGCTAAAATGCTACAAAAATAGATAAAATGTTTTCATTTTCTATTAAAAACCGTTATTGTAATAAACATGCGTAATGTGAGGAGAAAGATTTTATTGCGTCAAGTCATACTGGCTTCAAATGCATAGTTTGTTTTAGTCAGATTTAGTCAGTCAACTCAAAATCAGAAAAACAAGGTTTCATTTTCCTTCAAAATAAACTATATTTGAGTTTGCGCAATCATTAAAATGGCACATTGTGTGCCAGCGTCTCAGATGGCCGAGTACATGTTAATTAGAAATTTAATTTTTATTTCAAACTACATTGATGATTTATAACATTGGGAATCGCATTTGTTTCTAGCCTGTGTTGGTGTTCATAAATCATTGATAAGGATTAGTAATTAGTACAGTTTTTAAGTTTTTAGGCAAGTGCTATCACAAAGTTGCGTTTAATCTAAAATTATCATAATCACAACAAAAGAGCTCTGTTACTGAATATTTTTTTCGTCATGTTTAGCTACAAAAAAATCTATAAAACAAAAACCAACTGTATGATTTTAAAAACCTTTACCGGAGCATGGTTCGCCTGCTTCAGCATTTTGTTGGTATGATTTGAAAACATTATAGAATGTCTAAGTGTGTCTTTTGATGTCTTTTAAGATGGACTAACTTTCTTATTCTTGAATTGCGTAACTTATAGCACCCGTATATTATTGCTTGATTGACATTACTGCAAAAACCTTTTGAAGTTTTCGTCAGTTTCAGACTTTAAAATAGGCATAAGATGTACTTAATATAATGACGTGGTGACTACCGCACGTTCATTATTGACTGGTACGTAATTGCATTTTACATTGAGCTTCCATGCAATGCATAGTATACGAGAACTTACTTTTTGAAACTGTTATAGCTAACAATAACATTCACCACCTACCATAAACAGTGACAAAAGAATCTCAACGTCAACAGATTGTAATGCTAACTAAAAATATTTCTAACTTCAATTTAAAATATTGAGAAGGAATAAACATTGTGCAACCTTTAACTCTATAGCATAGAAGTGTTACTGTCCAACAATATATATATATATTTGCGAGATTTATGTTACTAATTTTCAACCATTTTTTGAAGACTCGGCGGTGGTAGTCATTTCGTTGTCCGAAAAACTTACTGAGTTTCGCTCATTTTCAATCATATTTTCACAAGAACAATTTGAAATAGTTCTTGTTCGACTGGGGGCTTTACCCTGTGTATCATTCAAGTTACGTCCGCAACTGGCAGCTGAATTCCCCGAAAAGTATTGATTATTTCGCCAATTGTCCTTCAAACTCAAGTTGAACATTGAATAACATGGATCTCCAGTTACTTCTTTGATGACATCAAGCCATGGCGGAAGTTTCTTTTTCAGATCTTCGCTACTAAGAGCACTGTAAGTTTCTAATAGGACAAGTCCGGCGCATCGGGGCGGACAAGGCTCGTTGTAAATGTCCATTTGAAAGTACTGATTTTCATAAATGAAACACCGACGCGTTTTTAAGATTGTGGTATGGTTTACATCCCTTTGTGACAGCAACAAATTATTGTAGTCACGTTGAGTCAGTGTAGTTTTGACTTCTACAGACTGACCCTTGTGTTCAGGCCTTCGAACAGTATATGTAAAACTCCAGTGGGATCCTTGACCACGTTTACGCAACCGCATTTGCATGTTGGGATCATTTGCTTGCAGATAATCATGAACAACGTAAAAATCTTGGAAACCAGTAGGGAATTCATCCGCTGATGGTACAGGTCCCTTGATGAGGAATTTCAGTTTTCTTGAATTGGCTTTGAATCTGTCTTGTGCGTCAATACCCAGCCTTTGACAAACGCTCTGGATCATACGATTCAGTTTCATTTCAAAGTCAGTAGAATTGTCGATCACATCAAAATATGGATGTCCAACCCATGCTTGAGCAGCTTTTTGATCGAGATCTCTCGCCAAATCAAGGTCTTCGCTTCTACAAGAATGATCCTGCAATGAGTAAAATGATTCTGCTCCATATGCACACGAAACCATATGAACGACATGGTTGTATCTATTGTCCCTCAGATCGATTTCATTCCAACTATTTTTTCGAAGAATTTCTTCCCATTGGTCTCGTTCAATGAAGGCTGAGGCGTCCATTGCTCCTCTGTCACAGATCACTAGCACATTTCTATCCAAGTTGTTGGCCACTTGGAAAAAGACATTCTCAATTTGCAGCATTGTACGAAGTAGTTCTTCTTGGAATTGTATTCCTTGTTCCTCAGTTAGCTCTGAAAACTTAATACCTCCACCGAGAAGAATTGTGGCTGTTTCAGGGACCCTGAGAACTTTCCAACCAAGCGTTTCAAAAAAGCTGCATAGTCGAGCTTGACTTGTTGTTTTTCCACCACACGGTCCTAGTAATAGATACGGAAAATTAGTTTGTCAGTTTGCGACTTTATCTCTATCATTCATTAATATTTTATGATCATTAATTGAATATACCCCCAGTGAAAACGATTCTGTATATTTTTTTCTGGTCCGTGATGTCGCCCATTGTAGTTAACTGAACTTAATGAATCAGCAACTAACTGTGGAGTGGAGAGTAGTGTTCGGTCGGTTGCAAACAATTAATTTTTGTATGTCTAGAATACAGAGAACAAATCATGGACTTTGTATTATATGCAAGCATATTTAAACCACGATCCGACGATCCCGTATTTTATTAGCCCAACCAGGGCTTATTATTAATATGAGAGCATTTGTTTGTTAAACTGCTTCCTGATAGCTTTATTTAGCTTAGTGGGCTAACTTTTATTATCGATTGTTTCTAGCTAGCACAATGAAAATAAGCCTTTTTATTTCAAGTCACACAGGGCGGAGCGGACCCAACTATTCGTCGCCATAAGCCACTTTGACCGGAAAACAAGACTCAATTAAGAACAAACTGCGTGAAATATGAATTGATAGTATTTATGAAAATATTACATGCATAATGTTTGGTAATTGTGCCTTGATTAGAAAATTAGGAAAAAGACTCACATGGATAAAATCCAACTCCAATCCAAAGCCTTGTGCAGTGTCGTGCAGCCGTTCAGGTTCAAGTTCAAGCTTTTATCCAAAATTTGGACAATCCAAATTCCAAACTACTGCAATGTGCTCAGGCTTTAAAGCTTGAGCTTTGCGCTCTCTCAAGTCACTTATTGGCTTCAATATCTACACATTAGCTAAATCCTACAAGCGTCAACAAAGCATTTTCTGCAACTACTGCAATTGTATCACTCCAAACTTGGAGTCCAAACTCAACGCTCAAGCTCAAAGTAGATTTTTTTCGCAAATCGTTAATAAGCGGTTCCTATGGAAGGCTTTATCTTATTGTCTGATGAGATGGCTCATAAAATCCATACCTTGTTATAAAAGCAAACACCATCACAGAATCTGTACTATGGGTTAAATTATACCCAAAAACCCCTGTTCTAAATTCACAGTAGATAATTAGATTAATTTTTTCCAAAATTTTAAGTATCAACTCGATTTAGCAAGTTCAAGCTGTCAACCATGGAGTACTATTGCCAAGCCCCCTTTAAACAGCCTGGCCGCTGTGCAGGACGCTTATACCCCAATGAATTGCGACCAGTTAAGAAAAAAAGCGAACAATCTCTTCTGGAAGCGTTGGCATCTGTCACAAGACTTCTTAGTCCTTGTGGAAAAACGGCCAAACGACGTCATACTGGACCAGAGACCTCAGCTTGTGACCCTGCCAAAGAACGGCGAAAAAATAAGAAATGGAAGCCAGGGGATATTACACTGAACAGGCAAAAGCACTTCAGAGGCCTCATGAGGAAGGAAGGAAGCATTTATGTCCCAGAATACCTAATATACAAAGTAGAATTCCCACCCCGGGTCACTGTCCGTTTGGAATACCTCATGCGATCCAGCAAAGTACGCCTCAATGATAGGGAGTACATGGAAAGGTTGTACCAAGGGTTGATTGAGGAGGAAGTAAAAAATATGGACCACGTCCATGAAATGAGAGAGAAAGCGGAGCAAGAAAGAGTTAAGAAATTAGTTATTGAAGGTATACTTTCACTTTAAGGACTTTAACGAGCACGTAACGTATGAGTTATAGTGGCATGTCTTATAAGTTTGGGGTCGCTAAAAGACAGAATCACAAAAAAATTCACCATTAATTTTTAGGATACATGGACCCACCACCAGGAATGGAGCAATTATATAGACATCCAGTCTTTAGGTAAGGTTTATTAAGCATTACTTTTAACTAAATAGATTGAATTACAAAACCAGGAATAAACTTACACAGGGTGAATCGCATGATGAAACGACTTGAAAACTACAATGACAAATTACAAGCACCTGAAAAACCAGCAGATTCCATTACACCAGTTGAGCCTTATGAATTTGACGGTAACACTTTCTTTATTGAGTTACACAATGGGAATCCCTATTGGATTCCAAATGAGGAGATGCAGTTACAACAAGAGAAATTGGATGGGAAAATTGCTAGAGCTAGACAAAGGATGAGAGAGAAGAAAATTCGAGACGATTATTTTCATAATGCCAGAGCTTCATTTTTCCAAAAATCTCGTCCAGATATTGGTGTCACCGAAGAATCGACTAATCAAGAGGAGGAATTGAAATCAATTAGACGTAAGTTATAGAATATACTGGGTAGCACTTTACTTTCAATTGGACAGTCATAATCGTAGCATTCATTATGCTGATGTGTTACATTGCATTGTAACAGGGAGCTTAAGGAATGAAGAAAGGGATCAAGCCATCAAAGACCAAGAGTATGAAAAAGCAATGGAGAAAGAAAAACGAAGGAAAGAGTACCTAGAACGCAAGGAGCGGAAAAGGAAAGTTAGGGAAAAACGTCATGCCGGAGCCCGAGCCAAATTCTTTTTAGCAGAAGTAGAAGACGAGAGACAACGCTACATAACAAAACACAGAGAGCGGATAACCAAAGAAGATGAATCAACTTTCTTTAAGAAACGGACGTTTTCCAGACTTGAAGACTACTTTCCACCACCGAATACATCCAGAAGGTCCACAGGCTTCGGAGAAGATGGTGAACAGAGAAAAAAGAGAAGCAGAAAGTCCAAACCAAAAATATATGAGCATATTTTTAGAAAAACTTCTACAAAAGTGGACGTAAATCAAGATGATTCATTTAAGGACATTCGGGAGAAATTCGGTTTACCTAATTCTCATGTGTTTGATAAATTCAAACCAACAGTGGATCCAGTGATTTCAAAGTACTTGCCCGGCAATGAGGTAATGTGAAAACAAGTTGAATTTTAAAAAAATCATTGTTCACAAGCAACAAATTTATTAACCACATGAAAATGATGGAATATATAGGAGGCTGCCGATTTATTCAAAAATGCTGAAGAGATCAATTTGATGCATAAAAGGGAGCTGCTGACAGCAAAGGACTTTCTACGTAAAGTACACGATAACTTCTAAATATTATACCCTTTTGGTCTTGGGATTGTTTTGTTCACTAAAATTATGCACGAGTATTAAATAAGCTTGCTAATTAATTCTACTATAGTTCATTTCAGAGTAAAAAAAAGTTGCCCCATGTTATTTGGCTATCCCCGACAAATGGTCGATTTTAACAAAGTAAATCACTAAATCTGTAAAATGTTGTGGCAACAATAATTCATTGCTCATTTTCTCAGTTTAAAAAAATTATTTGAAAAAATTATTTGTTTACATTTTGTTGACAACGAAACATCCAATG
>Ga0210040_10001202_pt1 | contig 39847 bp, 55 predicted proteins | sample CryGeyCG12114_NA_FD_185462 | JGI IMG/M metagenome (GOLD analysis project Ga0210040, IMG submission 185462) | Groundwater microbial communities from aquifer - Crystal Geyser CG19_WC_8/21/14_NA (SPAdes) (version 2) | ecosystem: Environmental > Aquatic > Deep subsurface > Groundwater | place: USA... | reverse complement strand
GCAATCGAATTTTCTGCTTATCTACACCAGGCAACACACATATACTGTATTTAAAATTAACTAATTGATCCCAGATTAATACAACTTATTAGAAACACTTCCGCACTTCCGTCCAAATTATAAATGAATCCAAATCGTATCCCTTCCCGCTCGGTGCACGTAATCTTGCAATCGAGAGCTGCCCTGCAAAATCCTTTTCGGCATTCAAACCATACAATACATCCATACCAGCAAACAATGTGAAATGAAGCTTCTCTATTGGCTTTCACTTTATTGCTTTTATGTCCTTGGCCAATTAGACAACGGTAAATGAACGCTTGAAAACGGAAACCATATTGGAACTATTGAATAAATTAAATCCGTATTCCTTCCAAGCCCGTTAAAATTAGATTTCACAAAGTTTGGAATCAAATTTTGTTTCACATTTTTATGCATTTAGATTGCATTTAACAGTAAACAGGTTTGTAAAGTACAATTACAACAGTTAAGTGTAGTTGGCATCTGGTTCGTTATTAAAAACCTTACATTTGGTGAATTTTTCCCTTTAACTGTAGGTCAAATGATTGAGATATTTATTTATCATGAAAACCTTTAACATAGTGATCTGCATGTGTCACTTATTTGCAATCATCTATTCTGATACACGATACTCGGATTTTGGAAACACATCACTAATAAACAAACGAGCGGATGAAAACACCAAAACTCCTATCGAAGGCACGACAAAACTTCCAAGCAAAGGTGCAATAAAATCTCCAGGCAATAAAGGCACGACCAACTCTCGTATCAACGATGCAACTGAATCTGAAATCGAAGTCTCTACCAAAGATCCAGGACCAAGGGATCCAGAAGTAAAAGACAATGCAACGTACATAAAGACTCCAGTCACCCCAGCTTGTGTTTATGATCAAAAGGCGGCCACTTGTTTTGCAACTTGTACAGACAATAGGGATTTTCTCACATGTGTCCTCACGGGTGAGAGGCCCTACAATTATGCGAATTGCTCTATACAGTACACTCCAAAGCCTTTCAAAGGATTAAACAAGATATATCCTATTTTATGTGAGGATAAATGCCAAGCAGATCCTGAGCATGAAATATGTTCACGCAAATGCATCAAAAAGGAGAAAGAAATGGAAGGGAGTTGTGGAAAAACCTGCGCTCCTGGATCTCGTTATTCAAGCGCTTGTATTGCGTGCAAACTAAATATAGCTGAACGAGAATCTTCCACTTGTACTCATTCTAAATGTGATAGTCTTCAAACTATTCAAAAATTGGAGTGCATTCAAAGATGTGAAGTATTCACTTACAAAGAAGTTTGTCAAGAGTTTTGCCCCAGGAGGAAATTTGTGGACGATTGCGTGCAAAAATGTTCACAAGCCTTTCTATCCAAACCTAAAGACAAAAAAGGAAATGAAACTGAAGAAAGTGAGAAAGGAAAGGATACGGAGCTCCAATACGTAAATTGCTTAGTACAGTGTCATCATGCGTTCAAACTAAATCCAGATATGGGATGCATTGCAGAACCTTATCCTAGAACTGTCCATTTGACGGACTTTTCTACATGTCGATGGATTGTAGATTTTTCGATGACTGATGATCCCACTAAAGTTTGGTCAACATATTTCAACGAAAAACCACACTTGGATGTAAAGCACAGTCTGGAGAGGCCAAATACGAAGCAGTTTTTGGAACCTAGTGATATTGGCGGCTATGCAAGATTTTTTGTGTTTCCTTATTTTCTCATCGTAAGGGTAAGTAAATTGAACTAATTTTTGCATTTCAAAAGTTACATTTGGTCTGATGTAATTAATGAATACGTAGGCAGATTGTGATGGTGGTTACTATCACGAAGATTTCTATAAACTTCTTTTACATGGAACTCATCCTGTTGTGAATGTACAATATTGGCCCCAGAATGCGCGTGTTAGCCAAGTCAATCCATTTGGATCCAGATTTCAGTCTGTTTTGGTGGACTTGACTCATGTTTCCTATGATCAAGTTGTACCAGGTAAAGCGTTTTTCACGCCTATTAATAAACTACGGCAGTTTTTATCATTGTTATGTATTTTAGCAAACCCTGGACGTGATGGGAAAGGAAAAGATGGATGTCATTGGAAAATTTGCTATCCAGGCTTTGCTGTGCCATTAACTTTACTCAACATGCCAGTCCTGGATGTTAAAGTGGAAGCTGAGGATATGTTTTTGCAATACAGGCATGAATGGACATCAACTGTAAAATACATAAACAGCAAAAAGGCAAGTTAATTTGTTTTTTATTCATCTGGGCTCTGTAGGAACTGGCTTTATGTAAGTCCATATAGTTCAAGACGAGTGCAAGGCTCCCGAAATCTGGAAATTGCTGATAAGTATCATCCTGCTGTACCAAAAGAGTATTTCCCGATCGAAAAACATGACTTAAATGACGATCAATACATGAAGTCTTTAAAAGATTGCTTACTGCCTGGTGGATATTGCCCCTACGTTTTTGCTACTGAAGATAGCAGTTATCCTTTTGATCCTTTGGACTACGAGGATTTAATTCAACCTCAATTCACGTATTAGAAAAATTTATTGCATAACTAACTGGCTAACTTATTATATTATCAAGTATGTGTTTATTTAAGAAATGCATATTTGTTTAGATTTTTGACGGCTCCATCTGTTGGTAACGTAAAATTAGCAGATATGATTTTGTGATATGTTCTATGGAACCGTAAACTCAGTTTGTGCATTCATTATTTGCAGGTCTAGCTGGATTTTACGACCCCAATTTGTTCATAATTGGAAACCCTGAGATGACGGACTTCCATCTGCTTCGTTGGGGTTTAAATAACCCAGACATCGATTCAGCTGCCTTCGAGGATACTGAATCTTGCGTGCATAAAAACATTTTCTTCACTGACGAATATGGAGTTGCTCATAAAATTCCAATTTTTTCTCAAGTAGACACTTCAGACGGTGCCTTCCCTATAACCTATTACAGAGTCCGATTTAAACCTCAGGATTATAGTAGCTCAAAAAACAAACCTATTTTTGGCGTAGTTGGACTGGAGGATCGACTTTTGCTTACAACAGTTGTAAGTAAATTAGATTCAGCATTTTCCAATCTTTTTCCATATGCCCGATTCCAATTTTGACTGTATTCAGAACGGATTAGTTAGTTTTTACGGCTACACAAACGCTACAGCAACTACTGGAAAATTTTGGAAAGCACCAGAGGCAGAAAAAATTAAAAAGTGTTTCAAATTTGTCCGTGCACCTAGAGTATCCATGCAGGAAGCGGACACCATTGTTGCGTAAGTGATACAATAGGGAAAAACTCTTTTACTATGATATACTAGCAAAGACAGTCGCGCTATCCGACGTTATGCAACTCGACGGCCCTCTAGCTACTTAAAAGTATGTCGTAAATGCTGGTTTTTTTTAGCATTACATATTCATACAATGTACCAGACCAAGTACTGGAATTTGATGCCGAATCTGGTCAAACCAAACCAGTGAATGTGAGTCGATATGTGGATCAAGAAGTGTATGTTGGGATCATGGAAGAAGCAGGTTAATTATGATTTTGGCTTGTGCTTTGTTATATGCATAGAGAAACTCAAAAGCTAGTTCATCAAACAAATGCATATTTTCAGGTAAGCCTATAAAATGGGTCGTCGTAGGAGAGCGTTTGGATGAAGAAGGCAAACACGAGGAAGATGAAACATCAAGACGAATAAGAGAAGAACGGGAGCATGAAGAAGCAGTGGCAAATGAAATAAAAAACTTGCCTTTAGTAATTCCAGACAACTCCTCAGATTTTGAGTTCTTGGATGCTTCCGATGGAATGGCTGGACGAATGTTCATTGGAAGAGCCAATGAGGATATAGCATCGAGAGGTCCTATAAAAGTGATTAATAAAGGAAGATCACAAATTGAATGGATTTGCCAAAAAGTATTCGTCACTAAAATGGGCAGCAGTTTGGACATCTCTTTCAACACTAGCTCAGCTGGTAATAGAATAAATCATCCGTGAAATAGTAATACGTTCATTACGTGGATGAGTTATAAAAATTGTGTTTCCGGTCAGATTGGTGTCAAGCTATTGATGCTTCACCAGTTCCAACTTTGCCCAACACAATACAAGTGTTGGTTAGAATGAGCATTGTGTACCAAGTTAATGTTACGAAGGATTTGGAAGAGCTACCGGATCCAAAAAAGCTTGTGTTTTATGTAGTGGCTTCACATACAGGTTAAGAGCTATTGACTTGAAATATTCCTGAATCGAATTTAAAATGTATAATCCCTGACGACGAAGTTAAGCAAATTTTTATGCACGTACAATGACGTTTTTTTTACTTCAGTTAGTCAGTTTTCTGGACAAGATCAAGTTTGGCAGATTGATGCTGTAATACCACGTATTTTATGTCTGGATGAGCATTTAGAGGTGTGTCTGTTTAACGTTACAAAACATGCAATATTATAAAGTGTTCTGAACATTACTGAATACATTGTAAAGACACTTCTTGTGGACAATAGGCTATCCGGAACGTATTACTTTTCGATTTGAAATACTTTACGACACGCGGTGGGGTAGGAGATCCAAAAAATAGTGATGCAGATCAAATAGGATGTCATAATATTGAAGGAGATCAGAAAAATGCACAAATCTACCTAACACATATAACTTACACCAGGCGATTAAACAGTCATATGTTTTTGTATGGCTCTGTATTGCTGCATAGGTAACGCAATGAACAAATGAACAAAGGAACGCAACAAACAAATGAAATTTACGGGCTTAAATATTATTGCAAATAACTTCTGTGTAACGTTTTTCATTCCAGTACTGATGGAGGAAAATCTTATGTTCATTTGAGAAATTTTCCGAGAAATTTTGATGTAGACGACAGAAATAGGCATCGGATTGTCATTATGGCTTTTGATGACAACTCTCAATACGCTTTTCTCACAAATCGAAGAGAAGTTAGTACTATACAATGTTAATTTACTGCATGATGATTTGGGGTCAAGCAGGTAAAGTATTTTTCTGGCATTAAGTTATGGCTTGGAAATCAAGGAAACCTACAGTTACTGCAATTACGTGCTAGTAGGGGCTACAGTATGACCCAAACAATTTTATCCAATATAAAAGGGTTCCATGATGGCGTCCCATTTGCTCTAGATTTTGATGCGAAAAATAATTTGTTTGAGGTAAAGAAGACAATTATTTATTGACTTGTCATTTACAAATGATCAGCAAATCGGCATCCTAATACATTAAATATTATTAGATGGTTGCCGTATTAGATGAAGAAGGGGAAGTGATGAAAATAATGAAAAGACCCATTCCAGTTGCCTTGATTTTAAGAAATGAGGAGCTCACGGAAAGATTGCGGGAGAGAAGTGAAGCTTTGGTTTGCACATTAGCACATTACATGCATCATGCATGTGCTTCTCGACTTTATATGTGGATCCACCTAAAGTTTTTCTTGTGGTTATTTGTAGTCCAAACAATTCGACGGAAGCCAGAATAATGCTACAGGAACGAACCCGACTGCAAATTTGTCCACCACTTTCCAGTACAGTGAATCTAAATGGAATTTGTATTGCCCATTTAGTTCTCCTCGGTTCAAACAAAATTATTCAACATTGTACAATCGAAACCAGGTAGCTAAGAATAAGGAGAAAAATTCACATACTTTCGAAGAAAAATTATCGTTTGTTTGAAATTAGGTTTTTTCATTCTCTCCTCCACTTCAACACCATCGGTTAGGAATTCCATCCGTATTTGAATCTCTTATGGCTTTTCAAGCCTCCACATTTTATCTCATATGGAATTCATTTTTTGTGGAAAGCAACAACACATATTCTCGAACACAAAGAGATCCATTTAAAACGTGCGTATGCGTGCATATTATTATTGCTAACTAATAATTTATTTAAATACTCATGCAGATTCAGAGATAAATTAAACAGTGGTTGGTGAATACTAGGTGGGTTGACAAAAAGCAAGAAAGGGCTACAATTGGCCATTTGAAGTTCACTAGTGGTGACCCAAAAATTGATGGAATAATCATTTCTCCATACAAAAATAGTGAGAAAAAAGCGAATATTTAATTTAGCACTGGAGTTGAATTTTTATCATGCTGACTGTATACATTACATTGTTTTAGAGCGAGAGATTTCACCAAACGAGAACATGATTTTCACTCATTACTACCTCGATTACAATATGGTCGTTCGACTGGAGTTGGAATTTTCCATCAAAGATGACAACAATTTAGGTAATCCCATTAAAAAATATCAACTTTTTCCCAAATATATAATATTTTGTGTCTTTTTATTTTTTCCAGCAAAAACTGATTATCTGAAACAACGGATTACACAACTACAAATCAACGTGGACAACTCAAACGGAACGCTGTTACAGATCAACACGGAAAAAGTTCAGCTTGCTTCAAGAGCTGCTGTTAAATTCATTGTGGACATGAGTCTTAAGAAAAATAGTATGAAATGAAAACTGCCTATTTACTTATACTTAGAGAAAATTCAAGCAGCAAATGAGTTCTATAGATGCATATCTTATTGCAGCTGGATTGCCTCAACATTTGCCTGGAAGACATGCATTAGTAATTCCTGTAGATTTTCATTTAATTGGAGCATTCGGAAAATGCATTCGGGATACACAAACTGGTACAGTTTTAGGGGTAAGTTGAAAATAGCATTCAATGATGGTAATGATAAAATTGTATAATAAGAATAAAAATTTTGAATTCACAGAATACAGTTTCCACTACAATTTTAGCTGGTTGCCTGCCTGCATCAGAAATTTTATTCAATTGGAACGCCACATTGCATTCTATAAAATTCCGGTAATTTTCAAACCTATTTAACCATTATCTACAGATATGTATTTGGGGGGAAGTAGGGAGACAAATTGACTTTGAAAATGGGAATATTATAATATTAATTGCAGGGACAAACTGGCACATTATGGTATCACAAGTGAATGTTTTAATGATGAATTTGTTTGCTTCTTTGCACTATACTCAATGCGATTATATTTTGATGTTTTTGATGTGGTATGTTCTTAATTTAACAAATTCTTGTATACGTTTAAAGTATATTTTAAACGTAAATTTATATTTACTTTCATTAGTCTCAACAAAGTTATATTCCTTACACGGGGAGATTCATCATGCGAGTTATAGCTGGTGGCTACGATAGGCACAATATGAAAGCGTATAGTGATGATGAACAAGAAGCGTATAATATCCCCGGAGTTTCTGATATCAGTTTGATTTGGAGTGTAAGGGAAAACAATCCAAACTTACATTTTGGTTTATTTTGTAATTTGGTATTATTTATATTCAAAAAGGAATGGGACGAAACAACACATAGTAAAGTGGAAAGAAAAATTGAGCAACAAAGCGAAGGAGCAGAAGGAAGTTTTAGAAGTGAGAATCGTGAAGTGATTCTACAAGCTGGTGTATCTGCTATACAGTGAGTGAGTCAGTCAGTATGAACGAGTCTGTATTTTCTACTTGAAGTTAGCAATTTTGTAAATTTTAGGTGGGCATGTCACACATTATCTCCATGTGCCCGAATCGGTCCTACTTTGTCTGGCGAAGCTTACTACTGGTTCAAAATTTCCATTTCTAATAGGTATTTATTTAACCACATTATATAGTGTAATTCTCAAATTCTTATTGCATTATTAGAATGCTTGTAAATGTATCATATCTCTCTTCATAGAAATGTGGAAAATGAAACCTTGTGCTTATTTGAGAAACACTTTGATATCATGTTGTATGGATTCCCTCCAGCTCCCGAAATTCAATTGCTCACTACACTGGTACAAATTGGAATAAATACTGCTACTAAATCCTAAATCTAAAGTCATTCATAGATAGAAGAATGTTGATACAACTTTATTTCAACACTAGATTTTCATCTTGATCATTATGTTCATTCTGTACATAATGTACTTATGCTTTCGAAGTAATAAGCGTTTATGGCATAGCAGTAGTGCTAGATTTCGAGGATGGTTCGAAGTTCTTAAAGATGCTTACCCGAAAAGTGCGGTTAAGATACATATTTTTGTATTTACTGCAATTTTAAGGAGCCGTAAAAGCTAATAATTATCTTAAATTATGACTTAGGGTTTAGAATCTATGACCCTGAAACCTCTAAGGAGTACTACTGGGACAAGCCATTTGAAAGTGGTGAAAAGCACCCGGGATCCCCAGGTTCTGGGGGAGCAAGTCCCACAGAATCACTATCCAGGGGAAGTAGTGCAACTAGTCAAATCATCCCTCGTATGAATCCGCGAAATTCTACTGATGCTTGGACGGATTTAGTGTATGAGCAAATCATTACTAAACGGTTGACGGCAGTGGTTGAAAAGAATGAGGAGATAAGAGCCCATATTATGGCGAAAGCAGCAGAGACTCAAGAAACTAAAAATCAAGAGGAAACGAATTATGAGAAAAAATATGGAAAGACTGTGTCTAAAGAAGAAATGTATGTTCCTCCTGCAGCAAAAGAAAAACTGAAGGAACCTGTCGAGAAAAAACCTAAATCTAAGCGTAAATGAAAATTTTGAACGGTTTTTATGTTTTTAAGTTATTTTTATGCTTCTAAATATGTTTATGTGGATGAATAAATATGTTATACTGAAATGAGAATAAATGTTTAGTCGTTTTTAAAGAAATGCGTGTAAAAGAGCATAATGAGCCTGCTTCATTCTTTCATAAAAATCCGCCTATGTGTTGCTGACAAACACTTAAAGACCGGATAAATTTAATATCCAGATTCACTTGTTGTAATGTTTTAGCTAATTGCCGCTTCCGGAAATATGGATCGAATTCGTGAAGATAAATCATCTGAAAAAGATGGAATGAGTTTTAAAACTAATAGATGAAAGATTTAAAAAAAATTATGTGACGGAGATTTTTTACTGATAAAAATTCCTCAAAGTCAATGGATCCTGTTTCATCTCTATCAATTTCCATGAATACTTCAAAACGTTCGTCTTGAGAGGTTTCATCACCCAAACTGTCCAATGCAAAAATCCTGAAAAAAGTTGATTAATGTAGTATTTAAATGCCGATAATTCAATAATTCTTTAAAGCATGCATAAATGTAGCATTAGCATATTAATGCCGATACGGATACGGATACGGATACGGAAAACTTCGGAAATAGGCATAAATGCTATGCGATGGAAAAACATGGTATTTCCCACTTTCCCACTCCATATTTCCCCAATTTCGGTTCGGGGGATACTAAAATTAAATCTTACGAGCGAGCCTTTTGCAATGCAGGTTGTGCAAAAGCGAGTGAAGTAAAATTGAAGTCAATACAAGTGTTTCAGGGCCCTGGCATGAAGCATAACCATAACGTACATTTCCGGAATATCAATAAGTCCATCTCCATCTATTTCGAAAACTTGAAACAAATCATGACATTCTAGAATCCTATCCTCTGACCATCCTACAAATTGGTCCAAAAGTTCCTCCATATTGGAACTTGTATATTTCAGCCGTGCTTCGATTCGATTCATTCTTTTGTTGATGACAGGATATAATGCGCGTCGTGTTCGCAGTTCCTGAGTAATGTAGTCTTCTAATGCTTGATCCCATCGATCCAACGCTCCACATTCTAGCCTTAATTGTCCTTAATATTTTTCAAAACACGTGTAAAACAACCAAAATAAGTTTGGAATGAAGGATTGATCGCCAAAGTTATTCAAAGTCTACCATCAATAGCATAATCATCTGGCCGTCTGTAATTAATTGGAATATCTTCCACTGAATGCGCGCTCGCTCTAATGTAATGAACTAGCTCCACAAACGCTTGTAAAACGGATACTACGCCTCCCATTGTGTAGAATAAGATAACACATTATACATGAGGCAGTTTAATTAATTGCTTGATTTCTTTATTGATATCTGCCCTAAATTCAGGAATTAAATCAATCCTTGACAACAAAATCAAATTTTAAGCTATACGAAATAACACAACTTCTGCCGAGCAATGAACATTTTAACTCGTGTAAACATTAGTAACTTATTTTTTAAACTAAATACAAATCTTTGCAATGGTCAACTCAATTAAAATGTTCTAAAAACTTTTCTTGTGCTTGGAAGGATTAAAAATTTCTGTCGTAGACCCTTCAGAAGGTATTGGACGTGGAGACGTAACCATTATGAACGGAACAGAGCTTTTAGAATTCTTCGATGGATCCGTTGTAATCGACTTTTTTCTTTTTTGCGATTGAGAGCTTGTCCCCTTCCTTTGTGTTTTTAAAATAGCATGAGCAGAACTTGGTCTCCGTTTACCGCTCTTTTCCACCTCGCTCTTCTTATAATCGTTATGGATTGACGACAAAGAAGGCAAACTAAAGCGGGAAGAAATGGAGCTCAAATCTTCAAGGGAGTCATCATCAGCATATTCTGTCTCAGGATTAATTGTCGTTTGTCTCCGATTTCTTCGATCTTTGATCCCGAATCTTTTCTTTGCAGCAACTGACCATTTGTCATAAGCTTTTCTTGCCGGAATCATTAAAAATCTCATTTTTGTATCGTATTCCTTCGCATCGTGACTTAATTCTTGCAGACTTTGAACTGGCTTCCATCTTCTACCTTTGGCAACTTTTATTCGGTTCCATTTCAGTTTGTACACTATTACTTGATGCGTTTTCTTCATCTTCTCGTGTTCCATTTTTGCAAGTTCTTGTTTCTTTTGTTGTTTTGGCATGTCAAGAATATGCGCCGATTTGGAGCGCAACTGTCCTTCATCATCATTAAAATCTGAGGATTCTAGGTTGTGATCCCAATCTCGTAGTTTTACATAAAATCGAACCTTTTTCCACTCATTCCCAACTTTCTTGTGAACCCAAACGTTCTTTTTGAGCTTCTTTGGACCGGATAATTCCAGAGTGCTTAAAGTTGTAGTAGGTTGATCCATTGTTCGATCGCGGAACGAATGTTTTCGAACTTCGTCTTCTTCCTCGTATTCAATCTCATAAGGGATCCCAAGTTTCCCATCTTTTTGCGGTAATTTGTATTCCTCCCATAAGGATTTTTTACGCGACATCCATTCTTTTTCATGGGAGGGTTGTTTTCGCACTTCACTCCCCTTTTTCTTTTGGCGCAGCTTTTTACGCGCTCGGTGGGAATAAAGTATTTTGGCTTCTTCGTTGTATCGTAGTAATGAGTTGTGTGGGAAATGCCATACTCGGTGGTCATACTAGCAATACGAAGTTAAATAATTAGCTAATTTCCAATTGTTTAAATATTTTTAGCTATATTTGTATATTAGCATCCAGCATTGTTGGAAGATCATAAAAAAGTACATACTGAAACATCTGTGCATGTGAAAAAGTTGATTCCCACTCGTCGAGCAATAACACGACCCATGAGTTCTAATATGTGACTTTTGTGACTCATTTTGGTCAGCCTGTGATCATCTATGTAGTATCTGGTTAAGAATTTTTTACGATATGTGATTGTAGATAGATGGATGCTTTTGTTTTCATAGTTTAAATATTTACCCCCCAACAGATAAGAAATAGTAAACATCAAAAGGCCCTCCTTCTCTTTTTTCTAAACGAATATAGACATTTTTTATCTCCCCTTGAATCAGCAAACGTCGATTTCGATACACTCGCAGCAGATAGAATCCTTTTCCTTTCTATAAAAAAAATTTTTAACACTAAGACAGATGCAATAAATGGGAACTTTTCGTCATATTGCCACAGTATCAATAATATACCATTCGACAGATGATAAGTTCTCTCCAAGCTGCATTTCCCAATAGGGCCCAAACTGCACAAAGAAGCACAACAAAGAATGCGGCATTCACTATAGGAATATATCCCAGCAAAGCTCGTAATGATATTGCCGTTACGATGCTCAAAATGGCCATAGTTAGTCCATAGACTGCTCTAATCAGTACAGAAAGGAACATATTAAATCTCCATGCATTTGCATTGGTTCTTACGGAAGGTTTAATTCGTAGTTGTTTAGCTTAGTTAGTAAACCAATACCGATCATTTCGCACTGGAAGGTAAAAAATTCCAGGAGCTATCTTTACGAAAGGCCATACGGGATTGAACTCAAGTCTATAAAAGAGTTCTTCCTCAGGGTCAAGTCTATTCCAAAATTTCCATGTGCTCAACCAAGTTTCTCCAGTGTAGATCATTTTTTACGCTGTGGCACTTCGTCATTTTTAAACAAGTAGTGTTCTAAGAGATCAAAATCATTTAACATAATAAAGAGTACGGTGAATATTTCCAAAAAAATTGCATTTTATGAATACTGAAACCGTACAATTTCTTTAACAAATCTGCAAGTCCTTTGCAGCACATAACCATAACAACAATTGCCTATAGCCATTTTAGTTCAGCAAGATTTTAGCTTTGCATTTCGACTTTTGACAAAATGTTGCTTAAAATTTAAATAATCCAGCATCAATACATCAGGTTCCATCATTGCATGATAACTACTTAACTTCTGCATCAAGCAAGCAAGCAGTAGGGGCATTCCAGACATCCAGACTACAAAATGCTAACATTTTCTCATGCTGTAGTCATGAATCAAGTACGTAGTCCAGTCCAATGCAGAATATTATCAATAGGCATCTATTGTTGTGTATAAAGGAGTGTAGTAAAGTAAAGTATACTTACTATGCTTAACAAACACATGATATGAACAGTACAAAAGTATCATGTTTATCATTTCTGCCTCTCATTCTGAGTAACTATTAACTAACAGACATATGTTGTGTTTAGTTTGTGGGAAATCCTGAATATGACGAAAACTTTGTAGTCCCCAAGTAAAACTTACCTTTTATAGTTACCGTCCTAAAGATAATATTTGAAACTAAAAAATGAGCTACAATAATAACAACGAACCGTCTTCAAGTAGTAGTACAAGTAATAACAATGATTGCCCTGCTGTTTCCCCCGCATATTTAGGAACTTCGTACAGAAGTAGTGTTCGTGGCTCTTACAATAGTAATTTAGAAGGAGGAATTAAATATGTCCATGAATTACCGTATTTCGAAAGAAAAGAAATCTGCCTAATTTTTGACGAGCGAAATCAATGGGAAATCTTGGGTAAATAAAATTGTGATGACCCATGATGAAGAACATTTAGAATCTAAGATTTTTATTTTGTGTTCAACAGGTGGTGGCTTAATGAATTTTAATAGCAGCGAATTGAGTGAATTCGGACGAGCTTTTTATCGCAACTCCTCTCCGACAGATGCTTTATTGACATCATGGGGGAATCAAAATCACACTTTGCTGGAACTGTTCATCTTGTTTGCAAAACTTGACAATTTCCGAGCTATGAGGGTCATCTCCCGTTTTGGTATGTACTTATTCATCAACGGAAGACAGAGGGTTTGTAAAATGAAGTATTTTTTACTATGTATATTGCCATTTATTAATTAGTGGACCCCAAATACCATAAATATATTAAAGACCAAGACGTCAACGCTACTCAGGAACTTACTCATATGAGACAAAGAGTAGTGGAACCATTAGATGGTAAATCGAATTACCATGTGGAAAAAACTAGAGTTTCACCTGATCCCAAGAAAAAAGAAGATCCCACTGGTGTGAAAAATGTTTTTCAAGGTATGCTAATATTCTTGAAATGCAAAGAGCTAAAGGGATTTTGTTGTAATGTGATCCACATTAGCCAATAATTTGTTTGCTAGAAAATGAAATCGATATGGACAAGCTAAGTCTACCTCAAATTCGTTATGAAGAGCTACTTAAGGCAACTTCTAATTGGGAGCGACGACATATTTTGGGGAAAGGAGGATTTGGAACAGTTTTTAAGGGAATTTGGAAACATACCGCTGTAGCTATCAAACGAATGGAACAAGTATGTGTGAACATCAATCTCCACATGATCGTACCCGATTACTATGTTGTAATAACAAAAATTTACACAGCGTGCAAATCAAGCATACGTGGAAAGTCAAATGAAGCAATCTCTGGGTGAACTGAAATTTTTAAACTCATACAGGCATGACAACATTCTACCCTTGTATGGCTACTGTCTTTCGGGAGAGTATCCATGCTTGGTGTACCAGTATATGAATAATGGATCGCTAGAAGATAGATTGTTATGCAGAGTAAGTTTAAAATAGAAACAATGCGAAATAGTTTTTAGTATGAACTTGTATAAAAGGGCATTTAGTCAATTGATCATTGATTTTAGCAAAAAACTCAACCCCTTCCATGGAATTCTCGTTTTCAAATTATTAGAGGCGTAGCATGTGGAATTCAATTTCTTCACTCCATCGGACCAAAACCTTTAATTCACGGCGATATTAAAAGTGCAAATATTCTGCTGGACAAGAATTTTGAAGCTAAAATTGGAGATTTTGGATTAGCTCGAGAATTGAGTTCAGATAGTGCGGGAGCATCATATGTAAAAGTTTCCAGAGTTCATGGCACTCGTCCATATTTACCTGATGAGTATCTTAGATCCAAAAAATTGAGTACTAAAGTAGACACTTTTAGTTTTGGCATCGTTTTGTTCGAAGTTGCTACGGGTCAGCGAGCTTATGAAGAGAAAAGGCGTAAAAAGTTTCTGGTAAGCAATAAAGCAGCTAAAATGCATTAAATTTCCTAAAAAATTGCGGTAATTGATTATTTTAACCTTTTAGAAAGAAATGGTTGAAGATGCCGAAGGAAATTTCGAAGCATTGCGAGATCTAAAAGCAGGTTCTGAATGTGCAGATGTTTTCTGGCTGCTCATAAAAATTGGTAAAAATTGTACTACACGGCTTGCCAAAGAGAGACCAGAGTTATCTCAAGTACTCAAAAGTTTGGATTCTAATATGGCTATGAGTCAAGCTAGTAGTATAAGTAAGTATCTATTACACTATAAACTATAAACGTAATTCTTTATTGAATCAGACTGTACTTATATCCTATGTGCCCATGCATTATTTCATGATCAGAAACTCTAAGTACGCACGTAACAGGACTACCATTACTATTTGACTCGAGACCTGCTTCTTTGCACATTCCACAGAGTTCCACAAACCAAAGACTGGTAAGAATAACAAACTAAGAATGAACTGGTGAAATTCGTTTTCAGCCAAATTAATCCTAACGTGCTCAAAAAATGTAGCATTAAATCATCCCTATGCATTCTAAGTATTAGATCCCAATGCTGTGAAATTTTGCAGCATGAAAACGAAGTAGAAAAATTTAATATGGAAAATATGGTCAGAAAAATAATGGAAAGATGGTGGTCTTGCGTTATAATTTCCATAAGGACTTTTCCGAGTCTATTCTCAATTTAAGACCCAAAATTCAGTTTGCGTAAAACTTTTCAACCTCAACATTGGGATCTAACATTTTGGATTCCTAATAAATATTTTATGAGGATTTTTTTAAACTCCATTGCAAGCTAATTGGGAGCAAACAATGTTCACTCGTCTTTCAGGTTCATGAAATAATATTTATTTCCCTATCAATCATGATTTTAGAGCCCAGAGCTGCGAGCGGGGAGTCCACACAGAGCTACAGCAGTGCCATACGTGGGCACTTCAACTTCAGTAACTACAAATAAAGGGATAAGTGGAGCATATTCTTCCACAGCCTCTATGCGGAGAAGTCCAATAGTTTCGCCCCCAAGTCCAATCTTGAGCCATATGCCACAACCAGAGCTCAAACAAAGAATATCAGAATGTAGTAGCAGCAATAACAGTGGAGCTAGTAGTGCAGCAGCTTCAATCGAACCAGAAGATAAAGAAAGTTCATTTCTCCCTTTGGTGATTTCCCAAAATCGGGAAGAAGAGACCCCTGAACTTCCATTGATTGACCTACTGGATAATACGCATGAATTGGAGTCAATAGTGACGGATGATAATGGTCCTGATACTGTAATTCCATTGATAACGGAGTTGGGTGTTAAAGACGGGTAAAACCTGGTGCGACGACAAGAAGTCCGTAATAGTAGATAGGATTTGTATAGTCACTATAGTCTGTCGGTATATTGGTGCTAGATCACGATGCGATAAGTGTAAGTGAATGACTCTTTTTGGCTACATTCCAAGAATCTTTTTTCACTTTTATTCAAGGATATGAATTCGGGAAGTGCAATGAATAGTTAGGCAGCGTGTTATTTTGATTGTAAAACGAACATTTTATTAAATTCCATGAGTTAGTTTTCTAGTTGTAGGTAGGATGATTTAAGCAGATTTAAGTAGGTTCTCCTGTAACAAAGAGAATTTTGAAACTCTTTTATAGCTGACACAATCTGCATTTAAGCTAAGCTGTGGGTCAGTGTTGACCTAAATACTCTAGCAGAGTCCCCAGTGGCACTGGGAGACCAGCTCAGTAGATTGAAATGGCTTAAATAAATATAAATATTATTATTATCATTAAGTTCAGCATGCAAATCTATAGATGAGCAACATGTTACTGTCCATGCGTTTGAATTATAGACTTTTCCAATGTTATCTCTGCTTCTGTTATTTAGAGTTGTTAGTAAATTCTCAAACTATCATGTTTACAATTACAATAGCTCAAAATTTAAATTATAAAATACATTCACAACAACCTACCTAGTATCATACCAGAAAAAGTTAGTCCATAATTAAAACGAATGGATAATGTTTCTTTTAATTAGTCTAACAAATCACAAAGTCAACGCTTTGGCTCGTATTATTGCTATAGAGTATTTTCTTTTCTTATTTAGTTATATACACTTATAGTAGTGCAAATCTACGCACAATCCAAAATGTAATATTATACAAGAGTTCTTTAGTGTTACAAAAAATATTTATGGCCCATAAAATCATTGCTACTGGAGGTAACAATAATGTTTTTTGACTGTCATTGACTATGTTTTGCATAAGCCAGTTTGCCCAAAAATTAAGTACATGCGTTACTATTAAGCACATAAAAACACGCAATATATTTGCCGTTGCCCTAAAAATGGTTTTATGATTACCATGATACTATTGACTAGTTAGTTGTAGAGCTCTAGTAGGTATCCAAATGAATCCACAGAATTTCCAGCGAAAGTTATGTTCTTTTAGTCTTTAGTACCTGAACGAAATAAAATATGCAACTATGATTTAAACGAATCGAAAAATAAATTTTAACCAACTAAACTAACACTAAATCAAATCACTTCACTTACAATTTCCCCGATTCGGGACATTCTATCACAATCCTCCATGGTCTGTAGCAGTACTATTATTACTACTCGCTAGGCCCACAGCATCATGTTGTAATGAAGAATTATACGTGTGGTTGAAGCGGGGACCATAATTAACCACCAAATTGAAATAATCATCATTAAAACCTGGATCACCCAGTCTATTCATCCTCACATCTGGTCCAAAACTGCGACTAGTACTATTACTATTCTCATCAATACTCGAGCAAGACGACAAAAGTCTTTGTATTGCTTCCAAATGCATTAAAGTTTGCAAAAATACAAACACTACGAAGGACAAAGCGAAAATCAGAAGATACAAGGTACAAACTGTACACATTATTTTTAACACACTTTTCGTTTTCGAACACGGTACAATCTCAAATTTTCCTTGCACATTACTACTATCTACCACTATTTCTGTCGCTTCCTCGTGACTTATTGAAGCTATCACCATTTTCCAAACTTAACAACTACAATAAATAACTAATGAACAAATCAAAATATTCACTCCACTTCAAACTGACTCACAAACACTTTATTCCGTACATCAAAATCCACAAATGACAACAAAGAAAATATTTTCCAGCACCGCAAAATAAGCAACACATAAAATTCAACAGCACACAAACACTACTACATCATATGATTTCGGTTGCCATTTATCGATTTCCTTTGTTCCATAGCTTGTGGCAAACATCATCATTGTACTCACTTTTCTACCACCAAACAAATTCACCTATGTAAGCACTTACTTTATAACTACGTTTTTCTCCTCCCTCAAAAAAATCTCTACTTTCCCAATCCATTGCACAGCCAAATAATATCTTCGAAAGTTAACAAGATGTCCCTAAAACGTGACAGCAACCGGTAGCAGCCCTGTGATGATGATGCCTATGGTGTCTATGATGATTACTTCTTCCACAACCGCCATTCTGTTGCTGCATTGCTGCAACCAGCCCACAACAATGGTCTCGTAATTCTGCACTTACACTGCGTAAACTATTGACAACAGAGTTCGTTTCATTGTTGCTCGCACAAATATTATCCTCATTGTCATTACTAGTATGTACAACATGGCATTCTTGATCGTTCCTGTCAGTATTGTCTTCTTCATCCGAGTCGGCTGTGGAGTTAAGACAACACTTGCCAGAATCACTCTCCTCACAGCTTTTCTCCAATGAAGTGATTCCCGAACGTTGGATTCTTTGTCGTCTTTGCTCCATCAGTTTTCTGAGTTTGTCCAGCGTTTTCAAACACACCACTACACAGCAACTGCTACCTTTATTGTTAGTGAATTCGGCAGACATTTTTCCGCCACAGCATTTTACACAGACGCATATTCGATTTGAGGAGTTGGAAGGATTTTGAATAGAGCGAATTTGACGTGGAGGTGAATCATTATTAGGACTAGTGGTAGTGACTGGAGCAATAATGTTAGCAGTGGCACTTGTAGGAGAAATTGTGCTCACTACAGTGCTTTCACTAGGAGTGGGATCTGGTCTAGATTCCTCTATAGGTAAGAATAGAGATGAAGAGTCATAAGCTTGCTCATGCATCCTTTGCAATTGATCCACAAACTGATCTATTTGAGATTGACTAGAACTATTTGACAAGTTTGTGGCTGGCACTATATTTTCTGATGTACTGGTGGTAGGTAAGAATAAATTCGATGTAGAACTGGCAGTAGTCGTTATAGGAGCAGGCAATGGAGTTGGGGTATCTAACGACAAAAAGGGTAAGTTGCCTAAACTTTGCAGATCGAAATCAAAATCTGACCCTTGCCCAGAGTTTAAAAGAGGCATTCCCAAGAATTTTTCTAATTCTAATATCTCATCTTGATCAAATGTTAAATCCAAGGAAGAGCTTAAATCTTCAACTTCGTCAAGACTATCTGGCATAGATTTTTCTCCTACTGGATTACTACTGTTCGAAACCAACTCCCCAGTAGAAGATGATTCTGAAGATTGCTGAATTGCTAGATTTTCAGATGTATTGCTAGCTAAAAGTTGATCTAAAGTTAACACTTTAGAGTTAAGCAATTCCAGTTGTGACTTAGTCAAAGGTATTAGTGCATAACCCCCGATTTGTGAGGAGTCTGGCACAGATTTGTCTACAGAGTCGGGAATAGGTGAAGCATTTATTATTGTAGTAGTGGCCGTGCTTGGGGAAGCTATAGGATGGATCTGAGGCTGCAAAACAGGTGGCGGAGATACGGTTCTTGGCATTTCGTCAATTGCTAACTTTTCCTTGGAGTGTCGCTTTTTATGCGTTTTTAGTGAATGTTGTGTAGCAAATGCCTTATTACATGTTGACTCAGCACACGCATATGGTTTCTCTTTAGTATGTGTTCGAAAATGACTTTTTAAGTGATGTGGAGCTGCAAATGATTTTTCACATGTCCCGGAAGATTCTTGCTCTTGATTAGCTACTCCCCATGTGCATCTAATGAAAAAACTGGGTTTTACAGTCTGTAAGCAAGTCAGTTAGTTAAGATTAAAAACAGGAATATAAAGTTACTTGTATGGCTTTTCATGGGTGTGGACTCTGTTGTGCTTTTTGAGATCAGATAAGGTGGTGAAAAACTTGTCACAACCATCTTGCTGGCAGTTAAAAGTATTTCCTTCATGCAGTCTACGATGTGCTTTAAGTCTGTAAAGTGTAGTAAAAGCTCGATTGCACCCGTTTTCTTTGCATTCAAATGGTTTGTCATTTGTGTGAATGCGAAAGTGGACTTTCAGACTGTATGATGTTAAAAAGGCTTTTCCACATGACATTTCGCGACACCGGAATCGATATTCTCCCTGCAAAAATGATAAGAGCCATTAGATTACATGATAAATCGAAAAAGCTCTTTGCACAATAAATCCCAGCATACCTTATGAGTCTTCGTATGTGTTTTCAGATTACCAGCAGTTGAGTAAGTACGACTGCATCCATCGTATTCGCAACGGTATCGATTCGATCTCCTATTGATATTTTCATTGTCAGTTCTGGACGTTTCTTTTCCTGATTAATATGAAAAAGATGATTAGATGAAACTTTTACATGAATCAGTATAATGAAAAACTTTCTCTTCTCATACCCAATACAAACTCGCCATCCGAGGCACCAAAATTGGAGCCGTCATAGGAATCTCCATGGTCAAGAGTAAAATCCTCCCTAGAATTTTCATTATTGCTTTCTGCACCTAAATCAGGATGGATTTCAGGCTGATGAAAATCATTAGAATTCGGGTCAGAAGAGTCAGAAGTCAAATCTGTGACAGAAACAGCACTCGACTCCAAAGAAGCAGGCCTCATAATGTCTTTTTCTCTACCAGAACTGCTTGCTACACCCATCATAAAAGGGGACCATGTAGTCGCTGTATTCATCCACATTTGCATATCTTCTTCGGTGACGCCACTGATGAGTTCACTGAAAATGTACAATAAAAAAAATAAAAAATTAGATAGGTTAATCTTTTGCAGCAGTACCAGTGATGTAAGTTTGGTCTGAGCTCCCCTCCGCTCCAGATTACTTAAAACTCTTAGAACTCCGCTCCGCTCCAGACCACTCAAAACTCTTAGAACTCCGCTCCGCTCCAGATCAATCAAAACTCTAAGAACTCCGCTTCGCTCCAGTCCATATAAAATTTTTGGAGCTGCGCTCCAGTCTACGTAGCACTTTCTCCGAATGTTGTCTAAGCTGACCTTTGCAAGTATCCATCCAATTTCAAAACAACAAGCATAAGCATTGATAAGTAAAGTGGATATTAACTCTTCAATGCACAATTATTGTTAAACCTATTTAAATGCCGAGGATGCTCTTAAGAAAGCAAAAGCAGCTAGTTTTACAATAAATGTTTTATTTTACATGCTAATTTTTTAGACATCCAAAACCAAAAATTCCTATCATATTACACTACCTATGTCAAACATTTTAATGACTGGAAACTGGCCACCGATAGACTGATAGAAGGTTTTAAATAAAGATTAGCCCATCTCTTTCTCTTTCTGTAGCTTCGCGCCACTCCCCTCCAGTTCTTTTACAAATTTTGGAGCTTTGCTCCGCTCCAGTTTGCTATAAATTTGTGGAGCTCTGCTCCAGTGCAGTAAAACTTGTCGGGAGCTCCGCTTTGTGCCTGGAGCGGAGTGGAGCTAACTTAAATAAACTGAGCAGTGAGCAGTACCAAATCGATACTACTCAGGGACTTAGTAAAGTACCAATAAGGAATTTAAGTGCACCTGGAAGAAGTTTCTTGTACAATATCACTGTAAGCTTGTCTGAGACCAGGAGTTTCCAGTTGTAAAGGCTGACTAACTGAATCTTCATTGGAAGCTGAGAATACAATTGGATCACACAATTGTTCAGTCTGTTGCAAGATCATATCATTGTTACTGGACAAAGGCAAAGTGTTTGCATAAGTTGTACTGGAGGCAGCTGTTGTATGCATTTGAGAATGTTGTTCACTGAAAACAAAATATTCCACTTTCCAATTCGCTCACACACACCCCTATAGAATACACCTAGTTCATATTTATAGTTTATCTGCATATATATAAATATATCGAATAGGACTTACCTAGCAAAGTAATTGGGCATTTCAAAACTAACATCATCAATGCACTCTTGTAAATCTTGTATAACAAATTCCACTTTAGGAGTATTCACCCCATTACAATTTGACACGGAAGAATTCGTTCTTATTGTGGTTATGGCGGCACGAATTACGTCATCATTGTCACCTGACGAGGGACTGGAAGCAGTAGAACTAGAACTAGTAGCAGTAGGAACCAAGGAAGGCACATTGTTGCTTATAGAAGACATGTTTGCAGAAATTTTCATTGACTGGAGTTTCCCAATAGAACAGTTTGTAGTACTACCAATAACATCTCATGTTATTCTTCCGAGACATGGGCATTTTTCTCAAACCTGCGTATATGAAATAAGTTATGACATCACAAACAGATCACATCGTTAATCACGTATGTTGATGATGTGAAAGAATGTTGTTTACCTTTGTGAGTTAGTTTCCCATTGTAACATATCTGTTACAATCAATACGCGTACCAGAGTACATTCTAGAAAAAATCTACTTTATCTTTCTCCAAGGGGAAAGTTCATCGAGTCTGCTGCATGCATCTCAGACCTTTATAATACACACAATATATAAACCAGAAGTATAATTGATATGTCCAAACAGTAACAACGGGTGTTTATTATCAACACACGATAATAATGTTGAATGGAAAAGGAGAAAAGATTACTGATATAGACTATGCAGGTCATCTCGTAAAGATTGCAGCGAATAGTCCAATTATAAAACATTTGAAGCACACTGTATGTGTACTAAAACAGCAGTGTGTGGACTGCATATATATGCATTTCAACTGCTGATGATATCGTACCCACAAAGTCAAATTTTAAATCTGAGTTAGATGGGTATTTACGTAAAACGTAGTAGTAGTATCATCTGTGTGATGTTTGTAATAAATGATAGGAACAAACAAGCGAAGCGAAAAGTAAACCTTATTTTCCTGTAGTTAGTTAGTTACTATCTTGCCAAGTTGTTCGAATACAGTTGGCGCTACGAATGCATCCAATAATGTATGTATGTATCTAATATGCAAGTTGTTGGAAAAGTTCAGTTCTCATCATCATTTGTTCCATCTCATCATGCATGTTGTAGCAGCTAAGTTAGTTAGGAACTATCCTAAAGATTGTTGGATAACATGTTATGCAGAGTAGGTTCATCGGAGCTGTTTAGTATTTGTGCTTTTTAATGAGCCAGTTTATATCCCAGGAATACATTATAGCACACTCACAAGGATGCATCTGGAGAGCACACGGATTGGATATCACTGGGCTATATTTGGATTTTGGCTTTCTCTGTAAAATTAAATACTGAACTCATCCTCACCCACCATCCATACATACCCATACTTGACCTAGATCGGTGTGTGTAATCCTATCTTTGAATTCCACCCACGTATGCAAACGCTATTGAATTTATTATGCCCTTCTTATGACCGTCTAGCGGAAGTATACGAGAGTTCGCAGATGTCAAGTGAAGAAAAATCACTTTCTCTAGCTCTGTATATTTACAATAGAAGTGAGTTTCTATTTTTGATTATAGAATAATTGTACGCAAACATAGAATGTGACATTACAAAATTTATTCACATCAAAAACAATGGATTTGTAAAATTAATAGCATTAGTTCCATCTTGTTTTTGAAACAGTTTTTTTGATGAATACCATAATGGGAGCAAGAAATATATTAAACCATTGTATGAGGTTTCACTGTGTGTTGCTTTTGGTTGTTGCAGTCGTGGTGTAAGCCATGTATATGAAACTCCTTCTCCATTATGGTGAGACTTCAATAAATTAATCTACTCACCAAAATCTGATTACTCTAGACATGCTTGATAACCTAAGTCGCTTTAGCACGCATGGCAGCACGTTTCCCTGTGACAGCCTGGAAACCATGTTTGATAGAGGCGACAGAACATCTTGATCCACATGTTTCACATTGAAGGAAAAAGATTCGACTGTCTTTTTGCAAAAGGGTACTGGGAGAGCGACATGTATGACACGTCACGTATTCCTAACGGAAGAAAATTTATAACAATCAGTTTCATGTATCATGTCATTCCAATCTTGCAAGGCAGACTATCAGAGCTAACATTAACATTAAAATTATATTTTACCCACCTTGATATATCTCCTAAGAACATTTTCTATCTGCTTCTGTTGAAAACGTCCCTTAATAATAAGCTGACTGCAACCATCAATGGAACCGCTGGTTCCCAATTCGGAAAGTAAAAAGTCCAGTACGTGCTTTTGGGATCGATGCAACCTAGAGAGCACAAATTCACCAACGATAAAAAACTTCTTAAAAATAATAAAACAATTAAATGAGAACGGGCTATATTTGCATACATTTTGCATATCTCTGTGAAATTCACAAACGACGTTTTCTTTGTTCCAATACGAACAACTTGAGGAGGTCTCATTACAAACTTCTGTTTCGTTCCACTTGCCATTTCGGGGTTCTTTTGTCTCATTATATCAAAAACACGGTTCAACAGTTCATCATAAGTGTAGTCACGGTCTGAATTTAGCCAGGGTTGTGCTTGTTTAGCGGGGGATCCAGCTTCCTTCTCATCTTCAATAATAATATCTGAAATTTTTTTTAGATTAATGCACTATTTCAAAGTCTGTAGAATAAAATATTGATCTTTGAAATGAATGAGCAAACTTAAAAATCACATCCGTCAAATACGCATCCAGTTTCGTAATAATAAGGGAAAAAAAGAAGAATGGAACAAAAGAATTGAATATATATTAGTAAGCATGCATGCATAGAAAAGTAGATTGCACAATGTACAAGTACAGTACAGACCATCAGGGTTATCTGACTCCAAAGCTGACGATGAAGGATCTATGATCAGTATGTCTCCAGCTGAATCCGGCAGCATGCATCATACACATTTTTCACAATTTTTTACATAAAAAATTACATATGATTAGGCTGAGCTACACACATTTAGAATTTTAAAGCAGTTTCAAAGCAGGAATAAAATGAGATGACAGTCAAATCCGAAAAAGTCCCCATGAAAGTTAAGTTTTAAGTTAGTAGGATATTTTTGAACAACCAGGCTCAGCGTAAGGCTATTAATATTTTCTATAGATATTTTATTGCAGAAAATAAACATCATTACCAATTAAAAATAATCAATATTTGAAATTCAAGACATTTACGAACAACGATAAATCCTCAATTTTAATTTAAGAAACAAAAAACACATACCTTCTCCATCAGGCTGCTCATTTTCATCTTGACCACCCAAAATGTCTTCAAGTTTACCCTTCTTCTTTTTCTTCTTCTTTCTCATATCAAAACTCATATCGGCAAAATCTTCCTCGGCTTCATTAGTCGTTCCACCAACTGCTTCACTCAAAGCTTTATCCACATCTTCTAAATTAAAATTGACTCCCTTCTTCTTCTTTTTCTTCTTCTTGCCACTGAAATCGTCTAAATTATCCAAAAGAGAGTCATCTTCAGCTTCATCGGCTTTTGTTCCTTTACTGGAAGCCTCTGTTTCCCCATTTTTGTCGTCTGGTTCATAGGAAGGAATGGAACTCTCACCACCCCCGCCACTTTCTCCAAGCATTGCATCTAAATCCAACACCTTCTTTTTCTTCTTCCGTTTCTCCGTGGAAAGAATAGATGTAATCTAAAAAATTCCCATAGAAAAATTACCTGGAGTCGGGGCAGGTATAAAATTCATACTTCGTAAAAATAAGTTTACCTGTTGTTCTTCAACTTCCGCCATGATTGCGTTCAGTTTCAGACGGTTCAAATTTTTCAGAAAACTGCCGTATTCGTTGAAAAAGCCTAAAAACCGAAATCATCAAATTTATTTTATTTCCGTCTCACCGCTCCAAAAAAAATGCCGACAAGCCATATCTTCATTTTTCGACCATTCATATGAATTTCTTGCTCACCTTCGCCACTCTACCGTTCTCCTGGTTTGTAAAGTCCAACAAAAAGTTTCACAAAACGCACGATTAACTCTATTTATCAATTCAGTGATCACAATTAATTAAAAATCTGATCACAGGCTGCTTCATAAATCCCATACTAGACTTAGACAACACAAAATTAATGAAAGTTTATTATTGCATCAGCCACATTTGAGGTCTTGGATTTGCCACCAATCTGAAATCTATGAGTCGCGGTTTACTACAATACTAATGGCAGTTTGGATTCTGAACATAACTTGACGGACACTCACTGCATTTTATTCGTTTTACTGCTGACATTAAGTTAAGCATGTATGTTTGTTTCCTTCCATTTAATGTGAGCATTATTTTAATCATCTATTTAAAAACCTTCGAGTACATAATTTAGACAAAAAAGAAATAAACTGAACAGAACATATATGCACTTAAAAAATTAACTTTCTGAGCGCATCATCATCCATTTGCTGAATGGATCCCTTGTACACATAGAAGTCACGGCATAGTTATTGTTACAAAATGAATTTAATTGTTCTCATAAATGATTGTATATTTGTACAGCTAAATCTCTTTCCTTTCCACCATCAACAATAAGTTTATTACCCTGAAGAAGAAGACAAATTGTCTTTGAAAGCTTGGTTTTAAAATAAAATGTCATCCTCAACTATCCCGTCTAATTCTTTACCTAATTGTTCTCATTACCTCATATCTTCGTATTTCAAGTATTATTAAAATTTCTATGCTAATATTAGCTAGTTTCCAAGGCCAAATCCAAAGTCTGGACAAATTATTGCAATCTATCTGCATGTCATGTCTTGAAATATAGTATTAAAATCAACAGCCTTGCATGACAATTCTGTCACTTAATATAACTACCAGCATTACCAACTGAAACTACTTGTTATGTTTTTCAAACCTATTTAGAAGAGTTAATGAATAAGTATACATTACGTACTACTACAACAGGGACAGGCAGACAGGCTGTAGTTTTCAATCCACATGCATTAAATCTAAATCAAAATAATTGTACCTAACGACTACCAAGCAAGCAAAATGTGACCAATCGGTGGTAATGTAATACTTTTATTCACATATTTTATTGTAGACTATGCTCAATCAGCTATTATCAAGTCAGAACTGTCAATTGTTCTACTTTATACATGTGCACGCATGCTTTAGTGTGAATCTAAAATTGCTTGAGCTTGAAAATACATTGTACAGCAAGCTACGATCGTTAAAATGATGCATATGTTGTATGCATATCTGTGGAGTTTTTTTTCTTTCGCTTACATCCTCCTAATCAACCCTTTATACTTATAGTTAGTTAGTTAGCATGAGACGAGACGATACATTACAATGGATTTTACAAGGTGGAAGAAACTCAGAATCTGTACAGGTGCTCATTACGATTCCTAGCAAAAAGCCATGACTGACTAACCAACCAACTCTGATATATGCTGTCATCATTTTTCCTTGTATGCACGAATTGTTTCTAACCAAAAACTTACACGCACACAGACTGGGATTATTGCGAATTCACTGTACCACAATTGAGCAAATCTTGTAGTCTTCTTACAGAATCCAAACCGAGAGGAGTGGATTTAATTTAGTACTGCAAAATCTGGCTTGTCGTGTGATGCAAAAAATTGAGGCACAAGATTTTTTGAGCGAGTTCGAAAAGGTCATGTGCGATAGTGTCATCTCATTCGCTCAGTCTCAGTAGAATCAATTAAATGTGTAAATCGTTATTGAGTTGTAGTGCAAAAGAGATACTTTATCCACGATCATAATGCTATCTGGATCACAAACTCTGTCGACACCGGCTATGAATAGCAATCATGGATTGCCTACTAATGTTGCGTACAAAGGTTTTACCCTATTATTAATGGCTTTAAGTTAAAAAATTTTGGATTTTTTGAAAATTTTTAAAATGAAATTGCATTTATACTTATCACTTTTCAGCTCCTTTGCTCTTCTCTCAAAGGCTCACACTTTTTATCATGTTGTTGTTGGCATGTTTCTCATTCCTTGTTCAAAGACTGATGATTAGTTTTGCTTTGGTTTGCATGGTAAAAACGCCGTACCTAAATGAAACCGCCAATGATATAATTTTGGCAATAAATGGTGAGCATAGTACTTCGAAAACTGGGTACCCACCAGCACATACCTTATTCGAAAATGATACAACGCGAAGTCTCTTTTCAAAGTGGGTGCAAACTACATTTGAAGAGGAGGATGATCAATGTAGGGAAAATATGAGGAATTTAACAGAAAATAGGCAGAATTTGGATAATGGCACAGGTCTTTATATTGAAGTGAGTAAAGGCTCAGGAAAAAATTATTTAAAATCTCCTAAAATGAATGCAAATTATTGAAACATTTATTGCTTTTCCAACAGGGTGACTTCGAATGGTCCAAAGAAACTCAAGCTGCAATTTTAGCATCGTTCTATTATGGCTTTCTTTTCACTCAGGTATTGTGAAGCATGCAATTTCCCCTTCATTATGCATTCATGTATAATATAGGGTGTTTAGACTCAAACTATAGATGACTTCAAAAAAATTGAACACAAGCGGTAGCCTAGAGAATGTATCCATCATTATTATTTGCTACATATCGCAGTAAACGGTCATAAACACTTTTACAAGTCGAAGCACACTTTTCGGGAAGTGCGGAAAATCTCTGTTACGGCTACTTTGCTTCAAGTAGCGCCAAAGAAAGAAGTCTGGATATATCAATGCTGGTAATTTTGAACACTATTGGATCGGTCCTTTGCGTCCAGTCCATCCGTTGAGGAAATGGCTGTCAAGCAGAGCTCAAGCTATAAGTAAACAAAGTGGGGTGGCCCCAACTTGATGGAACCACGTGTTCCTGATGCTCTAGTAGCCACTTGGTAGTATTCGTGGGTTATAAAAAAAACACTTTGAAGTCGTCCAGTTTGAGTCCAAACACCCTATAGGTTGGTGTCCATGGAATTGAATCGATGATATTATGTTCAAGGTTTTGGGAGGATGGATGAGTGAAAAATTGGGAGCAAAACATGCGCTACTAGGAAGTATTGCCTCTCTTAGCATTCTCACCATTCTAAATCCCCCGGCAGCTATACTTGGAGGACCGAAACTAATGTTCGCTGTTCGATTACTTCAAGGCCTTTCTCATGTAAATACACCCTAAAAAATTAGTGCCAAATTTTTTGCTCTTTTGACAAATGAACGGTTTTTTATACAGGGAGCAGCTTTGCCGTCTATTAATGTATTGGCTGCTAGATGGTGTGCACCAGCAGAACGTGGTTTTCTTATGGGAATCGCTTATGGCGGATTTCCGATTGCTGCCGCTGTTACTTTCCCACTGAGCGCATTTTTTTGCGAATTTTGGGGCTGGGAAGGGTTGTTCTATGCAATGGGTAAGGGATGATGAAGAATTATGAAAATAAATAATACTTTAAAAACTGGATAAAACTTATTTAATCCTCATGATTTATCACTTTTCAGGAGCATTCGGTATTTTTACACTAGTTTTATGTCATTTTTTCGTCTTTGAATGGCCAGAGAAACATCCTCGCATTACGAAACAGGAATTAGTTTATTTGCAACAGAACTGTTCAGTTGGATACGCTTCATCCAAATCTTCAAAAGTATTGTTTCACACAAAATATTGAATTGAATTACATACAAGTACTGAATGGCAATACAGCTTTTTTCTTTTTTCTTAGCTGGTTCGCATTCCCTGGAGGAAAATTGCCACTTCATGTCCAACTAATGTAATTCACATTACTCATGTAACTTTCCTTTGGGGATGGTTGATGATTGGTCTCTATTTACCTACATTTATGAAAGAGGTGCTCTATATGGACACAAGCGAGGTAGAACACAAATTTCATTTATTTTGCAGTTAGAAAACTAAATAACTTTAGATTTTAAGTTGTTTTTATTCAAAAAAATTTTCAGAACGGTTTGATTTCATCTATGCCCTACATTGGTATGCTTTTCCTGCATTTCACAGTTGGAAGCATATTTGACTTTTTCAGAAAACGAAATTGTTGCAATTTGACGACATTGAGGAAGGTTTTCAATTCTCTTGGTAAGTTTTCTCTCCAATCCTGCTTTAAAAATTTAATTGCAACGCAAGAACCAATTGAAATATTTGTGACGGATTAAAATCAGGTATGGCAGGGCCAGCAGTAGGATCGGTTTTAATGGGATTCTTATCATGCCGAACTCCAGCCTTAGGAATGATCGCAATTTCAATAGGACAAACATTTGGTGAATTTGCATTCATGGGTGGATATTTTTTCAGCATATTTGAGCTGGCGCCTCAATATGCGGGAATTCTTACCGGCATTACCAACACATTTGGTGTCCTACCTGGATTTCTGTGTCCTCTTTTTGTGGCATGGATGACACCAAATGGAACCAGAGAAGAATGGGTCAATGTGTTTCTTCTCTCTGCAGGGCTAAACATATTTGGCGCCTTAGTTTACATTATTTTCGGCAGTAGTGAGTTACAGAGGTGGGCAATGCCGGGAACGCCGGTGAATGAAGAAAAAATGGGAGTGACCCCCAAAATCGGAGAGCAACAATTCCTAAGTACAATACATGCGACAATAGCCAACTATAATGATGACGAGGAAGAAAATATCGATGCTGAAACTCCACTTAATAAAAATAACGATCATAGACGACTTGATAATTTTCATTAATTTACCTTAACTATAAACCAAATGCTATACAGGAATTAAAAAGCCTATAAACGAACTAATATTTTAGTCTCACTACTATACCAATCTCAACCGAAGATCTAATTAACTATACATCATGTGAAATACTATTGCATAAGTGTTACGTTGAAAAATAAACGATGCTCTCACGGTCTCATATTCAACTGTGAATACCCTTTGATGACTTTGAAATTATTTGAACGTAAAAAATGTTACGCCATTCTAATATGTATGCATTGCATGTCATTTTAATAAGACACGCATCGTGAGATTATCACGTTTTGGTATAGCTCTGGAACGAGAACTACCCATTATCTTGTGCATTCACATTCCTTCCTTTTCTTACACTTTCAATGTGGCAACAAATTATCTGCTGGAAAAATAATACTTAATAAAAGCTTAGCATTACTAACTATTACTGCGATTTTTGAAATAGAGATTGCATGATCTAGGCTTAAGTTCTGTATAGTGTGTACTTTATTCCTAGAACAATCAATACGTGCGCGGCAGACGCAATATTCCTTTTGAGTCACCACATAGTGCTATGTTATACTAACTATCTCTTTCGCAGCTCAATAAGTTAGTCAAACTGTACACTGCAGCTCAAAATGTACCCAAGATTCCCTCCGAATCACATCCGAGCATTAGCAAATGTAAAAGCGTACTAGTTAGTTAGTCACTGCAGCCTCTATATCAAACTATCTGCTAATTTAACTAACAAAAAACATAAATGACATTTAACACACAAAGAAATTTGAATCTAACTTTAATTTCACGCCTCAAGTTACTAACCTCTTAAATTACACTCAATCATATACACACAAACACACACTTCAATTCGTCTTCCAATTGGAAATCTTTTCCAGACATGGAAAAAGTGTACGTTGTCAGTGCATAACCTGCTTAGATATTTGGTCCCGTCCCGATATCGTTTCCTTGGGCAATCGCGATACCCACCTATATTGTGCTCAACTTTGGCAGAGAGCATCATTTCAAGGCCAAGTTTTAGTTTACAGCTGGCTATAACTAACTTGTGGAACATGGAGTGTAAATGGCATGCACACACCATGCATGCATAAAACGACTTTTTCATAAACAAACCATACTTATTATCATGCGTATGGTTTAGCCAAACTATGGTCTGACAATGATAAAACAAGACTATTGGGCTCCAATAGAAAACTAACCTTTCCCAGATAAAAATGAGCTACAGGGTATAAGTTTTCTGTCAGTCTATGAGTGCATGTCACTTTCTCGTAAGTTTTTCTTAGGTGAAGAAGTTCTGTGTTTGTGTGCGCAAAGCAATGCAAAGTATCTAATAAAAACCTTTCATAAAAGTTAGCGCATCAATCAGTTTACAAATAGTGAGAGGTTCTGAGGGTTTTCGTAGAATTGTGAGACAATTGAATTAAAAGCGTGTTAGTGTTTAAGGTGGATTTGAAAACTTGATTTCTTTACACTCTGGACTAGACAGCTGGAAAAGCTTGTATTTCCACTATGTTAGAAAATACTGTCAGTTCTACGGAATCTAGAAAAAGTAAGTTGATGTGGATAATTGCAGTGTATAAGAACAACTTCTAAATGTTACTACGTTCTTCTTGTTTCTTTTCAGGAAAATCCAACCTAATATGCTCAACACGTCTAACACTGTTCATGGTTTTTGTGCTGGGCACTTTCAATTTCATGTTGCAAAGATTGGTCATTAATTTTGCATTAGTGTGCATGGTCTCCAGTCCAGCTGTGTCAAAGTCCGACGCAAATTCAAATTATAGTCAACATTGGGGTGGTCTGAATTCTTCAGAAATTCATTTAAATGAGCAGAATAATACGCTTGCTGGTACATCTTCAATGAGGAGTTGGGAGCTTTGCCAATATCATGCAATGACGTTTGTTGACAACAGTGGCAATGGGACAAATGTTTTAGTCACCGAGGTATACATATAATCTTCGTTTCTTATTATAGTTAGTTAGTGTACCGCTTCTGACTTAACCTTGATCTCATCGTAAATTTAATTTCGGGTTTTACTTGCTACAGCCTGAGTTCACGTGGACTAAAGAAGTTCAAGGAGCCATCATCGCGTCATTGTATTATGGGTTTACTGTGATTCTAGTATGAACATAATATTCAGTTAGTTAGTATTTTCTGTTCACAACAATGCATTGTTTTACATTGCGTTTTTTACTGTCAAAGATTCCTGCTGGATGGATCTGCGATCGATGCAAAGTCTCCAGATTATTTCTTCTATGTGGAACAATCTATAGTGTGTTAACACTATTAAACCCAATGGCTGCAAAATTGGGGCCTAACTATATGATAGCTCTTCGATTCATCCAAGGGATGGCACATGTTAGTACAATACATGCTTACAAAAAATGGATAGAGTTTTTGACAGATATTGATTGACATTTTGACTTGTAGGGAACATTCATGCCATCAGTAAACGTATTAGCTGCAAGGTGGTCAGGTAGTTCTGAGCGAGGATTTTTACTCAGCATTGCATATGCCGGCTATAGTTTGGGATCTGCAGTAATTTACCCGGTTGCAGCTTTTGCATGCGAAAACTTTGGATGGGAGTATACATTTTATATTACAGGTTGGTGGTGTAGGTTTTAGCTTGTACTAAAACCAATTCATTTCATATGCTGTTAAATAGTTCATTAGCATCAGTTGTATAATGAAAGTATGTTGTTTGTTTTGTTAGGTATGACAGGCCTAGTGTGGTCAATATTTGCATACTTGATTTTGTACGATTGGCCTGAAACGCATCCCCGAATTTCTTCTGATGAGCTCCAGTACATACAATTAAATAGGGCGGTCACTTATGGTGGCAAAGGAATAAAAAGGGTTAGGGCTATAAATACCACAGCAAAAACGGAAAAATAATTTATTCATGTAAATTAAAATGCAATTTTTTTCTCATTAGAATTTATCTGTTCCTTGGAAGCACATTTTAACTTCCCTCCCAGTTTTAGCAATTTTTATTGCTAACTTTTGCTGCATGTGGAGTTTCCAAACAGTGGTTCTATACCTACCACTGTTTTTAAAGGAAGCTTTGAATGCTGACATTTCCAATGTACGTAATATAAAAATTCAGGAAAATATGAAAAGGAATGTAAAATTTAAAATGTTAACAACCTATGTTACAGAACGGATTATTTTCTGCCATGCCATTTGTCGCCATGTTGGTTTTCCATTTCCCTGCCGCCATCATTTTTGACCGAATTCGAAAGAAAGATCAGATTCGGCTTACAACTCTGCGCAAATGCTTCAATACGCTAGGTCAGTCGCGACTTATAAATCTTTACTGCATAGTTAAATAGCGATAGCTAAAGTCGATAGTAAAAGTCATACGGCGTTAAATTACGTCAATTGTACAACTATGCATATGATTTTTTTTAATGAATATTATTATTTTGGCGTTGAAGTGAAGCAATAGTAGAATTTTTTTTTATTCCATTTCTAGGTATGGTGGTGCCTGCAATAGCCATGTTTTGTCTAAGAGTAATCCCAACTGCCGATGATCCATGTGATACACATTCAGCAATGATCTCAGCCATTTTACTCTTTTGCTTGGCATTGGCCTTTTCAGAATTTGCCTACATGGGTGGCTACTTATTTAGTCTTTTTGAGTTGGCGCCCCGATTCGCAGGAATGCTTACAGGTCTTATGAGCACATCAGGACTTGTCCCTGGATTTCTGGTTCCAGTTTTAGTCACATTTTTCACATCTGGACATGTCAATCCAAGGGAGGGATGGCTGAATGTGTTTTATGTTACTGCTGGTTTTAACCTTTTGGGCGCATTTATATATTTAATATTTGGTAATGCTGAGGTTCAAAGTTGGGCGGAAATTAGGCGAAGAAGTATTCTAGAACCGCGTAAGGAACTTTCTACGCTGGTGGAGCAAAATTTTGAAAAGCAATGACGGAAAATATAGGAGTTGCAGCTCCATATTTAATAATTGCATCTTGTTCAGTTACAGCAGATTCTGTAGTATAAGAAGTAATGTATTTATTGAAAGTTATAGAAAAAATGGGCTTTTTGCTTACGTACATAGGATCATGATTATATGTTGTTTTGTTCACGTTAAAGCACTTTACAATCCAATCAAGGAGGGAAACAGACTGCTTCTTTAATACACGGCAAATGAAAATTGCAAGTCACCCCTTCAAAACAACCTTGGTCAGGATTGCATTTCTTCAATTGGCAGCTATGAGGAGATTCTAAACACATGCATTTTGAATAAAAGTAAACTTTCAACGCGTTGCTATAAAATATGAAAACTGTTAAAAGTTTATCTTCAATTCTTACGATCTTCTGGAACGCATTTGAATTCCCATTTAAGATCACAAGGTGGATCTTCTTCCAAACATTTTTGTCCTTCAAGCGGTATTTCAATGAAGTGCGTTTGGTTTTCTGGACATAACTTTTTCTTTGTTGGTTCCAATTTCCTCCAATGCTCACCCTATGTAAAAGATTCATACTTTCTATATGCGAAAATATTTATTGCAAAATTTTCGTATGTCACCTCTTTTGGAAAACATTCAAATGTAGATTCCATGCATTCACTATTGCCCTCTGCACAATCTATGCGGCTCCACTCAATACACATTTCTGATTTCTCATTACAACTGTCAATAGGTCCACATAGTAAAAATTTTTGTTCGTCTTCATCAGACACCTTTTTTTCGTCTTCCTCAGTTTCAGACAAACTTTTCTTTTGGTCCATTTCTGAGGAATTGATAGATTTTTCATCTAGCGTTGAGGAATCATTGAAAGCCAAAGTCTCGTCATTTGATTCTTCATTTGCTTCCGATGAATTATTTTTCAGCTCTTTTATCAGAATTCGTAAATCATTGTTTACATTTTTATTTCGTTTATTTGATAGCTCATTTGCTTCATCACCAATTTCATTCGCTTTCGCCAAATTACCAGAAGGATTTGAATTTGGACTTTGCACTAAAATTTTCGGTGTTGGTCCTCGATTTCGATCCCTCAAAACAATAGCCTCCCATGGTTCTTTCTTTGGATTTTGTGTGGAAACATGAGGTTCTATATATCCAGTGTTTACGCGATTATTGCAATTTCGTAATCTTACTTGTCCGTAATTCGGTGGTCTTACTGGACCATAATTTTTTTGTCTTGTTGCACTATTGTAATTTGTTCTTGTCGGACTAAGTCTTCTATTATTTCCCAAAAATCCTAATACAGACGTCACTACATTGGAAATAAACGAGGAAAATTTCCTCTTTGCAAGTTGTATCTGGTGAAATGGATTATTTTGAAATGCCACACTACTATTATAAGATGGGTACGAATTTGTGTTTGTATTTGAGTTTTCAATTGCAAAAAAATGTGGGTAGGATTTAGTCACACGAGCTAAATTTATTGTCAAATATATTGTAACGACAGTAAGAACCAGAAGTGACCGACGAGCCATTTTCACCAAGTTGTATCATGTGAATCAGATTAAGAACTAAACGAACTAGCTTGGTTGTTGAAAGATCAAAAGAAAAATGATGCAATCTTGACTAACAAAAAAAAAATTGCTGTCTTTGCTCAATTTTTTTGACCATCTTCTCATAAATGAGCTAATCACAATCTCTGTATTAAATTCTACCAAATAACTCGAATCTCAAGAAATCATCAAATCTATCTTAGGTATGATTATAATTTGTAGCAGGTAAATATTGTCCTTTATGGGTAAGTCAATGTCAAAAGTAAGCATACTCAAGCAAAATTACCTTTCGCAGTCTTTTATCGCACTCAATTCGTGCGTGAGGATGTGTGAAAAAAATGGAGAAGTACATTTTTTTGTGCAGTAGAAGCAAGCTAGACTCAAGGTGTACACTTAAGTTGTTTTAAACTGTCCACTTAATCCATAAATGAAGCCATGTTCATTTTTAAACTCAATAAGTTTAGTCAGTTTAAATATTTAACTCTACCACTACAGTGAGTACAACATAATATAGTAAACAGAAGCTCGTTAAATAATGCAATCATGGAAATGCGTGGGACAAAAGATTTATCATTTTCATCACGTAAAAATTACATCAAAAAACAGTCAACCAGTATAATCGATGAGTTTTTTGTTGTTTACATAAAATGAAGAGGAACTCATTCCAGGTACAATTACTTCGTTATTCTTGGTTAAATTAATAAGTGAATTCACGAAGCTATAATGGTAAGCATTTAGACATATTGCTCTCAACCCTGAATTTTTCCTCTACCTTTTATGGCTAAGGGCATAAAAAGGCAATTTTCAAAGGCACCCCACTCCCTAATGTGTGGACATCATTATACGCTTAAAGCAAAGTAGCCTTACCCTTATGACTACAAAATGCGATTTATGAGGCCTTTGCGTACTGTGCTATGCCAAGTTACCAAAATCGCTGCTACATGGAAGGAAACATAAAATGAAAGTTACCATGCAGATGATAGCTTGATCAATACACTTTATGAAATGCGTATGTCGTAGATTTTATAGACTACTGGAAAACCTACAACCTATTCAATCCTATCGCATTTTCCCAAAAGTAATTTTCTATTCATAATGGATTCAAATCATTCAACTCGTGCAAGTCAAGAGGAGCATCATCAAATGCTTTTGCATCTTATTGAAGAGATTCGAATTGGACTTTCCGAAAAAAATGTAGAAGTTGACGACGATTTGATCATTCTCGTAGTAAGTTCAAAGTGGGGAAAATGTGTTGTAATTTATTTTGGTTTCGACTCTCTAACTAAACTATTTTCTAGATTAAACTGTCCTCGCTGGAACCGGTGAACAGATTTTTGATAAAACAACCATTCATTGAGTCCGAGCTAGAACGAATGAAAAAGATAGCAATGGAGCGGATTTTGCAAATGCCTCCTGTGAGCCGCAATTTGCTATTGATGCAAAATTTTTACCGCTCAAATCATTTGAACAAAGGTTTGCTTTAGATAATCCAACGCAAACGCGCCATTTATAACTTTTGTTTTGTTGTATTTGCTCCATTTTTTAAACGTTGTACAGAAGAGGCAGAAGCTGATTACCGATCGGAAATTCAAGATAAAATCGCTCCTTATTTTGAAGAGTTGAAAAATGACGTGCCAACTGATGTAGATCATTATGACTATTATTATTCACATTTGGTGTTGGCAACTATGCTGCAATTAGGGTTGGGTTCAGAAGAAGATCCGTCTGTAATAATTGCGGCAAAAAGTATGAACCACAATAACTTTCTGCCCTACAAAACTAATGGCTCATTGATCATTGATACTTTAAATTTTGGATATTTTAGAAGCGTTGAGTAGTGTTTTCCCCAAAGAAGATATTTCTTTACTTTTAAGCATGACTAGAAAACAAAGAGCTCATGAATTGCGTCATGTCATGAATATCGCTATTGGCATCCGAGTATTTCAGTCCAGCGACAATCTTGAAGAAAATGATTGTATGCTGTACATGAAACTTTTATTTCATCACAAAATTTACATCCTAATTATTCATGCATAGTAATATTTAATATACTTATTGAGCTGGTTTGTTTTTAGTGACAGAATTAATCCCTGATTTGATATCTGATTGCACCGTTCTTGTAATGAAGAAAGTTGAGGAAAATGTAAAACGCATGATAAAATACACTACACTTGTCAGTCCGTATTTCATAATAAAAGATGCTCCTCATGTGGGTGCTGTCTCGATCAAAATGGTTACTTTGAGACAGGCATTGGTTATGGTGCACCAGTTGATTGTCTTCTTCAAGTAATCCTAATCATCTTTTCACCAAGTACAAAAATCTATAGCCCAATTTGTATATACTGGGGAAATCATAATATTTGCATCTCACACAGGGAGTTGAAAAAGGATTTGACCGAAGAAGAATTGTCTAGTGGACGGATGATATCCACTTTCCGACATAATCTAACCAATCTCAAAGATATTGATGCGACCAATAATTTCACTACTTATGTAAAATACTGACTTATAAAATGTAAAAATAATGAGAGCAAGATGCTTAGTGAATTTATTCAAGACTAAACACGTTTTTGCAGCCGCGATTTGTCGAATTGGCTAGAAATTGGAAGGCCTTGCAAAGATCTCATGCCTACGTGAAATCAATATGCTTGCTCGTTGAGACTATTGTCAAATTCAGTGATGCTACTTTGAAAGAAGTGGATGAAAAAATTGTTCATCCAAAATCTCATGGGAAGGTATTTCCAGCTGCAAAAGATTTTTTCTCTTTCCCAACAACCAAATTACCAGAAGATACGTTCGCTTTGGCTGAAACTATGGATTTCAAGGAAGATATGGATCCCTTAGATATGGCTGTAAACGCACAACACAGTTTGTTAGTTAAAACGAGCACAACAGCTTCTGGACCTGAAATTTCTGTTTTTAAATATAGTTTTCAGGATTTTCCGTTCATTCACTAGTCCAAGGCAAAGGATTAGTTCTACTCGGTAACCCAAACTTGGGAGTTTTCAGTTGGAAAAATCAGAATTTCTTGCTTTCCACTCCCAAAAGTGCAATGGAATTTCGGAGGGAACCTGAAACGTAATAAAATATTTTCTAGATTGAAGCTACCAAACAGATGATACCATTAATTTCGTCTTCTTTTGATTACAGCTATATTAAGAAAGCGATTGGAGTTGTGCGCCAATGGCCCGAATTGATTTATCTTCTCAATGTGGAACGCGAAGCGTTGGATCCGAATATCGTCATTGAGTATGCTTTAAAATGTTAATGCTTCATTCATAACGTTTCTTAAGCTAAATTTCCCTTTGTAGAGAGGAACGAGTAGTTGACGATAGTGAAAAACCCATAGTTTCATGTGATATGGACACACAAACATTGTTACACCCTGTATCCTCGCGAATTGTGAAACATTACACATGGAATGAATGGGAACTCCGTCGAAGAGGATTGACATTGGTAACCACAAAAAATCATACTAACTATATTATACCCCCTGCTACAATTAACCTAAATACAATGGACTTAAAATACAGTCCAAAATCCATAAATGCGTAACCCACGGCACACAAACACATTGGCAAGCCATGAAGAAAAATACCGAGTCACAAACATATAGTGACCATGATCGTGAAGTTCAAACTATGGCCGATGAATATACAGAGCTTCCAATGAGCCAATTCTACTTTTACGGACTGCGTGGCCTCCATTGCGGAATCCCTCCCCACATTGTAGAATTAACTACCGAAAATGCGTTCGACTTGGATTGTCTTAGCAAGACTAAACCTGTTGCCGAAGATGCAGAAAATGACACTGCGGCTGTAACTACGGCGCGTCTTCCTAGCTCTACTAGTGGTCAACGTAGATGTCGTAAAGATAGTGTGTATGGAAATCGAGAGATCGAAGAATGGGCTGCTTACCCTTCAAGTAGTATTACACAAGCAAAAGATACCGCCAAAAGTTTCCCAGATATGGCGC